>ERZ761602.7517-NODE-7517-length-11510-cov-11.385247_pt1 | contig 11510 bp, 11 predicted proteins | sample MGYA00512165_ERZ761602 | MGnify/ENA primary metagenome ERZ761602 (study PRJEB28899, sample SAMN02445085) | bioreactor sludge metagenome | biome: EBPR sludge; isolation source: Thorneside wastewater treatment plant | place: Australia: Brisbane, Thorneside... | reverse complement strand
GTTATAAACTTTTTCACTTGTAAATTAATATCTTTACCAATCATAAAAGCATCCTTTAAATAAAAATAAAATGGCACAAAAAGAAGCACTCCAATTTATTGAAGATTTAAAAAACAATAACAACAAAGAATGGTTTCACGAGAATAAAAAGCGATACGAACTTTTTAAAAAAGAATACCAAAACATCATTGCAGAAATTCTTCAAGAAATGAAACCTTTGGATGCTTCGCTTGCCAATTTAGAAGTAAAAAACTGCACATTCAGAATCAATCGAGACATACGTTTTTCCAAAGATAAATCGCCTTATAAAAGCAATATGGGCATTTGGCTTTCTACTAATAAAAACAGTACAAATTCACCCGGATATTATATTCATTATGAAAAAGGAAGCAGTTTTATTGCCGGCGGATTATATTGTCCGGAAGCGGAAGAGTTGAAAAAAGTGCGAAAAGAAATTGCTTTTTTTCATGAAGATTTGGAAAAAATTTCGTCTAATTCCACCTTTAAAAAAGAGTTTGGAGCTTTAGATCGTGATGAAGCAAATGTGTTGAAAAAAGCCCCAAAAGATTACGATCCAAATCATCCTGCCATCGAATTCTTAAAATTAAAAAGTTTCACCGCTACTCAAAAAATAAGCGATGAATTGTTTACCGATAAAGATTTTGCTAAAAAAATCACTCAAAAACTCATTGCTTTAAAACCTTTAAATGAATTTTTAAACAGAGCTTTAGAAACTGTTGAATAACTTTCCGTCATGCAAATTCACACTAATTTTTCGTTAAAAAATTACAATACTTTTGGTATTGAAGCCAAAGCAAAAGAATTCGTCACCGTTCATTCTACTGATGAGTTGATTGAAATTCTGCAACAATATCCTACTTCCAAAAAATTTATTTTAGGAGGCGGAAGCAATATGCTACTTACGCAAGACATTGATGCTTTAGTTATTCATTTAGACTTAAAAGGCAAAAAAGTAATCGATGAAAACGACGAATTTGTTTGGGTTGAAAGTCAAGCCGGAGAAAATTGGCATGAATTTGTGTTGTGGACCATCGAGCAAAATTTTGGTGGTTTAGAAAATCTTTCGCTCATTCCGGGAAATGTTGGCACCACGCCTATTCAGAATATTGGAGCATATGGAGTAGAAATTAAAGATACCTTCGTTTTGTGCGAAGCCATTCATATAGAAACACAGGAATTATTGGTGTTTACGAATGAAAAATGCAAATTCGGTTATCGCGAAAGCATTTTTAAAAATGAAATAAAAGATGAATTTATCATCACTTCAGTTGTTTTTAAACTAACGAAACGCAATCATAAACTCAACACTTCCTACGGTGCAATTGAAGCTGAATTGGAAAAACAGCATATCAAAAATCCAAGTTTAAAAGATGTGAGTAATGCCGTAATCGCAATACGACAAAGCAAATTACCTAATCCAAAAGAACTGGGAAACAGCGGAAGTTTCTTTAAAAACCCTGTGATTTTGAAAAGTGATTTTGAAAAAATTCAGCAAAATTTTCCCGATATGCCACATTATGTTGTGTCGGAAACCGAAGTAAAAGTTCCCGCCGGATGGCTCATTGAACAAGCCGGATTTAAGGGGAAACGTTTTGGCGATGCAGGAATTCATAAAAATCAAGCACTGGTTTTAGTCAATTATGGCAATGCAACCGGACAAGAAATTTTAGCCGTTTCCAAAAACATTCAAAAAACGATTTTTGATACCTACGGAATTTCAATTGAAGCAGAGGTTAATGTTATTTAAAATTATCAAATTTCAATCTGTTAAATAACTCTTTTTTTGTACCTTTGTAGTTCAAAAAAATTCAATTGAACGATGAAATTGATACTCCTTACCATCGGGTTGCTAGCAATCGCTTTTGCTGGAATTGCTATTAAAATTTGGGCGAAAAAAGACGGAAAATTTGCAGGAACTTGTGCCAGCCAAAGTCCGTTTTTAAACAAAGACGGTGAAAACTGTGGCTTTTGTGGCAAAACACCCGAACAAATGAAAGATTGTTCAGAACCTTCTCATTCTTAAAATCACCAATACATTATGCTTGACATATTGTTTTATAGTTTGATTGGTATAACGGTCATTCAATTGCTCTATTATGTAGTGATTTTTGGAAAATTTTCGTTTGCTAAGATTCAAAAAAGCAATCCAAAACGTATTCCGATTTCAATTATAGTTTGTGCTAAAAATGAAGGTGAAAACGTTAGAAAATTCGTTCCTTTACTACTCGAACAAAACTATCCTGATTTTGAAATTGTATTGATAGATGATTCATCTTCAGACAATACGTTAGACCTTTTTGAAGAATTTGAAAAACAACATTCCAATATCAAATTGGTAAAAGTGCAAAACAACGAAGCCTTTTGGGGAAATAAAAAGTTTGCACTTACGTTGGGAATAAAAGCAGCTAAAAACGAATATTTGCTCTTTACTGATGCCGATTGTTATCCAAATTCTAAAGAATGGATAAAAGAAATGAGTTCCAATTTTACACTCAAAAAAACAATTGTTTTGGGTTATGGAGCGTATGAAAAAATTCCGAATTCATTTCTAAACAAACTTATCCGTTTTGAAACATTGTTGACTGCTACGCAATATTTTGGATGGGCAAAAATCGGGAAACCATATATGGGCGTTGGGCGTAATTTAGCTTACAAAAGAGACGAATTCTTCCGAGTAAACGGATTTATCGACCACATGAAACTACGTTCCGGTGACGATGATTTATTTGTGAATCAAGCATCTAATTCAGAAAATACAACCGTTTGCTTTTCTAAAGAAAGTTTCACATATTCCATGCCAAAAACCAGTTTCAAGGAATGGTTTGATCAAAAAAGAAGACATGTTTCTACCGCAACCTATTACAAATCATTTGACCGTTTTCAATTGGCATTGTTTTTCTTATCACAATTATCATTTTTAATTCTTGCTATCATTTTGTTGGCTTTTCAACACCAATGGATGTTTGTGTTGCCAATTGTTTTGTTTCGCTATATATTCACTTGGACATCCTTGGGTTATGCAGCCAATAAATTGAACGAAAAAGACGTTATCTATTGGTTTCCAATTATGGAAATTGCCTTAATTTTTACGCATTTGAATGTGTTTTTTACCAATCTTTTTTCAAAACCTGTTCATTGGAAATAAAAAAAATCATAGAAAAAGCCACCAATGGTGATCAAGTTGCCTTTACTTCTCTTTTGGATATGTATTGGAACGAAGTCTATGGTTTTATGCTCAAAAGAACAGAGAATGAAACGGATGCAGAAGACATTACCATCGAAACCTTTGCAAAAGCTTTTGACAAAATAGCCAATTACAATCCGGAATTTCAATTCAATACATGGCTCATTGCAATTGCTAAAAATGTGCATATTGATATGCTTCGCAAAAAGAAAATTTCTCTTTTTGTAGACATTACGGACGAAGAAGATCATCAGGCTTATAATGTGGCAGACACAACGCCATCGGCAGAAGATAAATTAATTACCGAACAAAATTTGTCTCGCTTGTTAGAATACATAAAAGAATTAAAACCTCATTATCAAGAAGTTATTCAACTTCGTTACTTTCAAGAAATGAGTTATCAGGAAATTGCAGAACAGTTAAACGAACCTTTGAGTAACGTAAAAGTTAAACTTCTTAGAGCCAAAAAATTGTTAGCAGAAATCATTCAAGGAAGATAATTATATTGATTTGATATTTTTATTGAACGATTCTTTACTATACAATTGTTCAATTTTAGTTAAATCAACACTTAATTCCTCAATCTTTTCTATCTTTGCAGTTCTAAAAATTGCAACATGGAAAGTGTTTTAGATAGCGTTCAGCCACCAATAGGAAAACCAAAATGGTTGCGAGTAAAACTGCCAACCGGACAAAAATATACCGAACTTCGAGGATTAGTTGACAAGTACAAATTAAACACAATTTGTACCTCCGGAAGTTGCCCGAACATGGGCGAATGTTGGGGTGAAGGAACAGCAACTTTCATGATTCTCGGAAACATTTGTACCCGTTCGTGCGGATTTTGCGGTGTAAAAACCGGAAGACCGGAAACAGTAGATTGGGATGAACCTGAAAAAGTGGCTCGTTCTATCAAAATCATGAACATTAAACACGCCGTGATTACCAGTGTAGATCGTGACGACATCAAAGATATGGGTTCAATCATTTGGTATGAAACCATTCTGGCCATCAGAAGAATGAATCCTGAAACCACGTTAGAAACATTGATTCCTGATTTTCAAGGTGTAGAAAGAAATATTGACCGAATTATTGAAGCCAATCCCGAAGTTGTTTCGCACAATATGGAAACTGTTCGCAGATTGACTCGTGAAGTACGAATTCAAGCGAAATACGACCGTAGTTTAGAAGTTTTGCGTTACCTGAAAGAAAAAGGCATCCGCAGAACCAAATCAGGAATTATGTTAGGTTTAGGTGAAACGGAAGAAGAAGTAATTCAAACCATGAAAGACCTTCGTTCTGTAAATGTTGATATTGTAACAATAGGACAATACCTTCAACCGAGTAAAAAACACTTACCTGTAAAAGAATTCATTACACCGGATCAATTTAAAAAATACGAAGAAATCGGAAAAGAATTAGGTTTCCGTCATGTAGAAAGTGGTGCGTTGGTGCGATCATCTTATCATGCTCAAAAACATATACTTTAAAAATTTGTTTCAAGTTTCAGGTTTCAAGTTAAGTTCCGAAAACCTGAAACTTGAAATTTCAAACTTGAAACTTGAAAACAAAAATAGCCATCAACGGTTTTGGAAGAATTGGAAGAAATTTATTCCGATTATTGCTCAATCATCCCACAATTGAAGTAGTTGCCATTAACGACATTGCCGATACGAGAACGATGTCTCATCTATTGAAGTACGACAGTATTCATGGCGTTTTACCAAACGAAGTTACTTTTGATGAAGAACATATTTTTGTAGATGGAAAATCGTATTCCTTTTTCAGAAAAAAAAACATCTCCGATTTGAATTGGCAATCTATTGATGTTGTGATTGAAAGTACAGGAAAATTTAAAACTTACGAAGAAGCCTATCAACATATTTCTGCCGGAGCCAAAAAAGTTATTCTCTCTGCTCCACCAGAAGATGATCAAATCAAAACAGTCGTTTTAGGTGTGAATGAATCGATTTTAGATGGTTCTGAAGTGATTATTTCCAATGCGAGTTGCACGACCAACAATGCGGCTCCAATGATTAAAACTATTGACGAGTTATGCGGAATTGAGCAAGCTTACATTACCACCGTTCACTCCTACACCACCGATCAAAGTTTGCACGACCAACCACACAAAGATTTACGAAGGGCTCGTGGTGCAGCTCAGTCAATCGTTCCAACCACAACCGGAGCTGCAAAAGCGTTGACTAAAATTTTTCCGAAATTGGATGGAAAATTAGGTGGAAGTGGCATTCGTGTTCCGGTTCCAGATGGTTCTTTGACAGATATTACTTGCTATGTTTCCAGAGCCGTTTCGATTGAAGAAATTAATGTTGCTTTTCTAAAAGCATCTCAAACAAATCTAAAAGGAATTCTAGCTTACACGGAAGATCCAATCGTTTCAGTTGATATAATTGGCAACCAAAATTCATGTCTTTTTGATGCTCAATTGACCTCCGTTATTGACAAAATGGTAAAAGTAGTGGGTTGGTATGATAACGAAATTGGTTATTCATCAAGAATTATTGACTTAATTGGGTATATTTCAAATAAATAGTTAATTTTATACCATTAAATATAACCATTTTTTTGGTATGAAGTATTTTACTTTAGTATTCCTTATTCTAACTATAACTGTTAATTCCCAAACAAAATCTTCTTCGGATGATGAAGAAGAATTGGATAGCACCAACTATTTTATTGAGCTGGCTAATTTTCATAAAAAGAATAACAACTACAGAAGTTCACAAGATTACATTCAAAAAGCAATTGAATTTGCTGAAGAAAAAAAAGATTATCAGGCTCAAGCTGATGCCTACTCTTTTTTAGGAAACGTATATTTTGAATTAAAAAAATATGCCGATGCCATTCAAACCTACAACAAAAGTATTTCACTTTATAATAATCAGAAACCATCTTCAAACCAAGCGTATACGTTTTATAACTTAGGTTTATGTTACATTGAACGAAAAGAATATTCTAAAGCTGAATATTATTTTAAAGAAGCCGAAAAAATCTATGAAACGATAGATATTCCGGAAGCTAAAGAAATGATTAACCTCCAAAAAGGTATTGTTTACCGTGCCAAAGGCGAAAATCAATTGGCTTTATCCATTTTAAACACGGTAATAGTTAATCCGGATGAAGAAGATCATTTTAAAACCAAAGCTGAAGCTTTGTATCAAATTGGTTTGATTGAAGCAGAAGACAATCGTTATAACCTTGCTTTAAATTACCTAAATAAAGCGTTGGATTTAAGTTCAAAAAACAAAAATTTAGAACTAAAAGCCAATGTTGCCCGAACATTGAGTGAAGTGTATGAAAAAATGATTGATGTTGACAATTCATTCAAATACATGAAACAACACCTACGAATCAGGGATAGTATTCAGGAATTAAACAGTAAACGAATTGGAACGGAAGATTTTTTAAGTTTTAAAGAAGCCGAGCGTTTAAAGTCGATTGACCAAATGGATCGCGAAAACAAAGAACAACAACGAGCCAACAAATTTTCTAAATTAATTAGTATTTTAAGTATTGCTCTGATTTCGATTTTGTCGTTATTGAGTTTGTCGTTGTATAAAAATAATATTATCCGAAGTCAATCGAACAAACTATTGCAAGACAAAAACAGTGAACTTCAATTAGCCAAAGACAAAGCTGAAAAAGCTTCCAAAGCCAGAGCAGAATTTTTATCGACGGTGAGTCATGAATTGCGAACGCCTTTGAATGCCATTAACGGAATCACGCATTTGCTCATTGAAGAAAATCCGAAAAAATCGCAGTTGCAATACCTTACTTCGCTTAAATTTTCAGGAGATTATTTGCTCACGTTTATCAATGATATTTTAGAAATTAACCGTGTTGAAAGTGAAAATATTGAAATTGAAAGTATAAACGTAAACGTTAAACAACTGTTGAGCGATTTGTATAATTCTTTCAAAGATTTAGCCAGCAAAAACAACAATGATTTTGAATTGGAGTTAGATGAAAGCATTCCTGATAATTTAATTGGCGACCCAACAAAACTTTCTCAAATTTTTATTAATTTGATTAATAATGCGTTGAAGTTTACCAAAAACGGAAAAGTAAATGTGTCGGCCAAAATGCTGAAAAACGAAAATGATATTTCATCTATTCGTTTTGAAATTTCGGATACGGGAATCGGAATTCCGTTAGAGAAACAACAAACTATTTTTGAAAGTTTTTCGCAAGGTTCTGTAGAAATTAACCGAAAATATGGCGGCACCGGATTGGGATTAGCCATTGTTAAACGATTGGTAAATTTATTGGGTGGCGAAATCAAGCTCACAAGTGCAGAAGGAATTGGTTCTACTTTTTCGTTTGATGTTGATTTTGAATTAGGTCAGCAAACGTTTGTGGAAGTTAAGAAACAATATGATGAAAGTGTCTTTGCTTTCAAAAAAGTGTTGGTTGTTGAGGATAATAAAATCAACCAAATGATTACCAAAAAAATGTTGGAAAACAAAGAAATTGCCTGTGAACTCATAGACAATGGTGAAGATGCCATTGAAATGATTCGCAACAATGGCTACGACTTGGTTTTAATGGATGTTCATCTTCCCGGCATAAACGGAACGATTGCCACCGAACGAATCAGAGAGTTCAACAAGAAGCTTCCTATTATTGCGTTAACGGCTATTTCGTTGAATGAAAACCGTGAAATGTTGCTTTCTTTTGGGATGAATGATGTGGTGACTAAGCCTTTTAATCCTGATAATTTTTATAAAGTGATTGCTCAGCAGTTGGGTTAGTTAATTAATTAAACACAGCTATATCAACACAAACAAATATGAAACCGAAAGATCAATTAGAATTAATACTTTCAAACCAATATAAATCAGAAGATGGAGATTCGTATAAGGTTGAATTGTTGGATGGAATATCTGATAGTGAAATAGAAAACCTCATAAGACAACTCCCAAATAACTACTTACCGAAAGAAATTGAAGAACTATTAAGATTTAGTAAAGGATTTGAGTTCTATGGACTTGAAGAAGTCCGTTTTGACACTTTCAATCATTTCGGATTTGAAGAATTGTTTCCAAACTCAATCCAACTAGCAGGAGATGGATTTGGGAATTTTTGGATTTTAGACATTGACTCAAAGGGAAATTGGAATTCAGTTTACTATGTGTGTCATGACCCAGCTGTAATTGTAAAACACTCTGAAAATTTAGCTGAGTTCATAAAACACGTTGACGAGTTCGGACAAAAAGGGAATCAATCCAACTTGGACATTATTCACGAGAAAACCGTAATGGAGATTTGGAATGAAAAAGTCGGAATAATGGAAAAAAACGAAAAGGACTATAACTTTGAAAATGGGCAAATTCAGCTACCAGAAATATTTTTAGTGGCAGACTTGACCAATAAACCAATACGAACAGGATTTCCCTGGGGTAAATCAGGCCCAAAAACAAAAATTGTAAGACCAACTGACGAGCCAATTTGGATTGTCGAAAAACGAGTTAAACAAAGTTTTCTATCAAGACTATTCGGTAGAAAGAAATAACAGAACCAATTTCTAAAAGGTTTATAACTTATAGCAAGGAAATTGGTAAATTCAAATTTTGTCTTTTTAAGTTAAATTTATTTCAAGCCGAAAAAAAAGTGCTTCTAATCCGCTACTGCACATACACGTAAAACGCTAATCTTTCTTTCCAGCACAATCCCCAGCCCGGGTAGCAGTGGAAACCCCGCAGGACAGAAAGCTAATTTTTCATTGCTTTTTGGGGCGACCTAAGAAGCCACGAAAAAGCAGTAGAAAAATAGCTTGAAGGCCGAGGAGTTGCAACGGATGACCGGATAAGCTGCCTAATAATTCAGAATAAATTCTTTGATTAATTTTCGAACTTTTGGCTCGGCTTTTCGGGCGGCTTCAAGGACTTCTTGGTGGTTGACTTCGTGGATGTTTTCTTCATCGCCCATGTCGGTAATGACCGAAATTCCGAGGCAATCAACTTCCATGTGGCGGGCAACGATGACTTCGGGAACGGTGGACATTCCGACGCAATCGGCACCTAGAATTTTGACCATTTTGTATTCGGCAAGGGTTTCAAAAGTTGGTCCTTGCAAGCCTAAATAGATGCCGTCTTTGAGTTCAATAGTATTTTGTTGAGCAATTTCTTTGGCTTTTTGAATCATGGTTCGAGAGTACGGTTCGCTCATGTTGACAAATCGTGGTCCGAAACGTTCATCGTTTGTTCCTCGCAACGGATGATCGGGAAATAGGTTGATGTGATCTTTGATAACGACCACATCGCCCACTTTGTAATTTGGATTTACACCGCCGGACGCATTGGAAACAATGAGTTTTTGAACGCCTAAATATTTCATGACACGCACAGGGAAAGTCACTGTTTTCATGTCGTAACCTTCATAAAAATGGAATCGACCTTGCATAGCAACCACGCTTTTATTTCCAATTTTACCAAAAACCAAGGCACCTTTGTGACCTTGCACGGTGGAAACGGGAAAATTAGGAATTTCGGAATAAGGAATGGTAAATTCGATGTCGATATCTTGTGTAAATGTTCCTAATCCGGAGCCGAGAATGATGCCGAATTCAGGAGTATAATTGGTTTTTTCTTTAAGAAACTGAACGGTTTCTTGTACTTTGTTCCACATAATTGTTTATTTGTTTATTGAAATTTTCGCCGTTGGAAAGAAAAATACTTTGAATGGGCAAATAGAATAATTGTGCCGGATTTACTTTTCCTTTTAGCCGAACGAAATCTTTTTCGGTGGTAATAATGGGTTTATTTTTTGATTTTTTTTGAATGGTTTGGATGTCACTTTCTGTAAAATCGTGGTGGTCGGGAAATTCCAATTCCTCATCATTGCCATCTTGCAAATGGTTGAAAAATGGTTTGGGTTTGGCGATTCCGGCAACTAATAATTTATCGGTGTTTTTTAGTGAATGAACTGTATGATTTTCGGTTTCGGAATACAAAATTTCATCGTACTGAATAGCCGAAAAATATAGTTCTTGATTTGTCGAAAGCTTTAATTTTTGACGAATTTTATTTTGATCTGCTTCGGAAAGCGTTGGCGGACATTTGGTGACAACTATGATATTTGCACGCTTTGCTCCACTTCTACTTTCACGTAAGTTTCCGGTAGGCAAAATGAAATCATCGGCATACAAATCGTTGTAGGCTGTGAGTAAAATATAGAAACCGGCTTTCACTTTGCGGTGTTGAAATGCATCGTCAAGCAAAATAATGTCCGGTTTGTTTTGTAAAGCTAACAATTGCTCAATTCCGTTTTTACGATTAGCATCAACAGCCACTTGAATGGTTGGGAATTTTTGATGGAGTTGAAACGGTTCGTCTCCCAACGTTTCTGCGGTTGAGGAATATTCTGCTAATAAAAATCCGGATGATTTGCGTTTGTAACCTCTACTTAAAACTGCTATTTTATGGTTTGGCAAAAGCAATCGAATTAAATATTCTATTTGTGGCGTTTTGCCTGTTCCGCCTACACTGAGGTTTCCTACTGCGATGATTGGAATGGAAAATGAATGCGATTTTAGAATTCCTTTGTCATAAAACCAATTGCGAATGGCGGTAATCAAACCATAGAGAATGGCAAAAGGGAAGAGTATTTTTCGCAAGAGAATCATGTTACGAATGTAGGTATTTTTGGGAAATATTTGGTTTTTTGATTTGGTTTTATTTTGAAATTATAAAGTTTTTAATTGGAACACGGATTTGATAGATGAAATAGATTTTCGCTGATTTGATAGCTTTGCTATAATGGATTGGAAGGGATTAAAATTGTACACTTTAGTAATTTTTCAACGTCTCTTCTCCCCTCTTCTTCCTGTCTCGTCCGAAGGCGGATTAAGAAGAGTTGAGGGTGAGGATTATTAGGCACGAAGAAAAAAAGCTCTTAGTTTAAATATGAAGATGAAAAGCTAATAATGAAGTTAAAATACATTTTCATGTAAACAATACAAAACTTCTTTCCAAAATCTAAAAACCTTTCTTAAATTTGATAAACAAAAATTTTGCAAAATGGCAGAACTAAAAACAAAACAAACACAAGAAAGTGTAACCGATTTTATCAATTCGTTTGCTGATACTGAACAAAAAAAGCAAGATAGTTTTGAACTTTTAAAATTGATGGAGGATTTTACTGGTTTTGAACCTAAAATGTGGGGAGGTTCTATCATTGGGTTTGGTAGCTATCACTACAAATCTGAAAGAAGCACGCAAGAAGGCGATTGGTTTTTGGTTGGATTCTCACCACGCAAAGCAGCCATTTCTCTTTATGTTTACAG
>ERZ761602.7516-NODE-7516-length-11510-cov-11.858664_pt1 | contig 11510 bp, 11 predicted proteins | sample MGYA00512165_ERZ761602 | MGnify/ENA primary metagenome ERZ761602 (study PRJEB28899, sample SAMN02445085) | bioreactor sludge metagenome | biome: EBPR sludge; isolation source: Thorneside wastewater treatment plant | place: Australia: Brisbane, Thorneside... | reverse complement strand
GGTACTGCCAGATCTGGAAGCCGGGGTAACGCAGGTCGTCGCTGCATTCCATCAGTGCCTTGACGGCGCTGTAGTAGGCCCGGTCGAGCGCATCGTCGGACAGGGCTTCGGCGCGCTTTTCGATCTGCGCGTCGTAGTCGATGTCTTTCTTGAGGTCGAGGTAGTACTGCTCCGTGTCTGGCGCCTTGGAGATGAACTGCCCGTTGACGGTCTTGAGCACTTCCCGCATCACGGTCTGCACCATCGACAGCAGGTTTTCGGCGGGCTCACCGGGCATGTCTTCGACGCCCGGCTGAAACAGGCATAGGGCGTCGCGCAGCTCGGCGGCGGTGGGGCCGATCGGAATGTGGATGTCGCCACCCGTGGTCAGGCGGTGAACGGCCAGCGCGTTGATGACGCGCATCGCCATTGCCTTGTAGGTCGGGCGCGTGAAGGCCTGCTGCACGCGCGACTCCAGCACCTCGGAGACGCGCATGACTTCCTTGATGTTGGGGTCGGCGCGCAGGACCGAGTTGGTCTTGATGGTCTGCCAGAAGCTCTCATAGCTGATGAACAGCGGCCGGTCGGTGGGCACGTCCTGGTCAATGATCGCCAGCATGGCGGCCTCGATGGTCTTGAGTGCGCCGCGCTTCTCGGTGAAGTGGATCTGCTCGAAGGTCTTCAGGTAATCCGGGTGAACCGGGAACAACCGCACGTACTCGTCCATGCGCTCGTTCATGGAGCCGTAGAACTTGGCGAACGGCGTGAGGTATTCGCGGATCTTGTTCTGCTGGTCAGCAGTCTTCTTGAGCAGGCGCGCGGAGACGACGAAGCTGACGTCCTGGCGGTCGATCAGGATCTGCGTGAAGCGCTCGTTGACGCGGCGCATGCTGTCGGCCACATGCTGGAAGCGCACGCTGTCGAAGATGGCTTCCTGCACACCGGCCACGAAGCGGAACTTCAGGTGCTTGGTGACTTCGCCGATCTGCCGCAGGATGGCCAGGTCCTGCACCAGCTCGTGGTCGCGACGGGACTGCAGGTACTCCAGGAACTCGTCGACCACCAGCAGCACGCCCTGGTCCGGGAATTTCTCCGCGAACGCGGCCATCATCTCCTCGAAGGAGTCCTTGTTGTTGAGCTCCTTGTCGGCGGTCGGGAAGGTGTAGTCGACGCCGATCTTTTCGAGGAAACGCTCAAGCTGCAGGGTGATGATCTGGCGCAGCGGCATCTGCAGCCCGCCCACCTCGATGCGCAGCACCTTGAAGCGGCCAGCGATCGGGGCAACCGCCTCGGCGACCTTGGAGTGGCGGATCATCGGCGCGTAGGCGGCGTCTTCAGCAACCAATGACAGCACCGACATCAAGTGCGATTTACCGGTGCCGTAGTTGCCGACGATCAGCACGCCCTTGTGATCGACCGAGTCGTCGAAACTGAGCTGGGGAACCATGAGCTTGGAGATCCGCTCGGCCATGTCGTCGGAGATGACATAGGTCGCGACGAGCTTCTTGGCCTCGTCCGGGCGCCCGGCATCGAGCAGCTGAATGACTGACTCGATCTGCTCGAACTGGATCAGATCTCCATATTTCATGTGGTTCGCCATGTGTTCCTCGTTTCCCCTGTACGTCAAATTTCGAGAACGACCACGCCGTCACGGCTGTAGTCGCGATGTTCTGGATGGCTCATGTCGGCGTAAATCAGCCGATCACCTCGGAGCTCGCCCGGCCACACGGCCACGACGCGCTTGGAGTGAGCCAGCCGCTTGACCAGATCAAGCGGATTGATTTGCAAGTTCTTCTCGAACAACAGCTCGATGTTGTCGAGCAGCAGCGGGGCGTCCGTGCGTTCCTTGTCGGCGATCTCGCGCAGCAGTTCGCCGGCAGAGAAGCCCCGCTTGTTGTTCGGCGTTGCAGCCAACCGGCGGCCCAGTTCCAGGCCCACATTCAGGGGCTCGATGTTGAGCTTGGTGCCCAGCTCGCGCAGCAGCTTGGTCTTGCCACTGCGGCCGGCTCCGACCAGCAAGACCAACTTGCTGTTGAGGTCGCCGATTTCCCCGATGAGTCTTTCGAGTTCTGCCAGCATGTACTGCCCTCAGTCCGACTCGGCTTCGAGCCGCTGTTGGTCAGGAGACCGGTAGCCAGGTGCCAGCACGGCGTTCTTCACGCCGTAGATCGCCAGCGGATCTTTCAGCCAGAGCCGGTACTCGTGGCCGCGCAGGCTATGGTCTGGCGAACAGTCCACGCTCCACTTGCGCAAGATGTATCCAGCAGTGGCTGCACGCAGCTTCAACCGCAACGCGCCGTCCTGCATGCTGTAGTCCATCTCCGTGATCTCAGGTCGCGGTTGATCTGGGTGAGGCACGAGCTCCAGCTCCACGATCCGGGTCCATTGGATGTCCTGATCGCTGGTCTCGTGGGGCTCCAGCTGCTTTCCCTTCAGCACCACCGGGCGTCTGATCCGGGTAATGACGAAGTCTCGGAATTCCTGCGTTTTTCGATCAAAGGCGCGGACGTGCCAGCGCAGGCCGTTATCTATCAGCGCAAATGGGACAATCTCCCGCTCGGTACAGCCACTCGAGATCGAGTGGTATTCGATCTTGAGAGGGCTTTCGTGGTGGATCGCTCTGGTCACGCTGGCCAGCGCGTCCAACTCTGGGTGCGTCAGTCGAGAAGGGCTTTCGCACGCAACCCAAGCTTTTAGTCTTACCGGCTCACCATCTCCGAACCCCTGGGTCAGCCAGGACAGCACACGCTCCGGAGGGAAGTCGAAGACTGGGTGGAAGTCAGAGCCAAGGACATAGGACTTGCCCTTGGAGTCGTAGTCGATGTTGCCGGCGGCCAGTTCCTTGTACAGGGCCAAATCCCTGGTGGCAGCGGCGGACTGGATGCCAAAACGTGACACCAAGTCCTGCCGTCGGATCTCCCCAATGAATCGCACGCGTAACTCCACGAACGCAAGGCGATCGCGTTGCGGTTGGGTCAGGTCGGCAAGCTGTTCTTTCGACATCCTGGGGTGCTCATTCTAGTTAGCGAAGGCTGATTAGGCCTATTGCATGAAGTATATAAGCTGCTCTAGAATGTGTCCAAGGCATTATTGTCGTGCATATATCAGCTGCACTGTGATTACCATTTAGGTTTGTGCAGGTGATCAGGACTCTTGATCGCCACGTGATCGAACCGCCAAAGGAGGCCTCGTGAGCAAGCCAATCACCCCGCAGATGCCATTTGTGTGGCCTGAGCCTCGCGTCAGCGCTGGGGTGGGCAGGTACGAGGCCAACCTCCCGTTCGAGGTGGCCGCGCGGGCCGCGTGTAGTGTGTTTGGCGTGGTTTCTGCGATCGACGCCAGGGCGGTGAACTGGATGGAGGGGTACCTCGCTGATAATGCCGAGACCATGCTGCGGCTGGTGATCAGCATCCACCCGACGTGCCGGACCTCGGAGTCGGATCTTCAGAACCTTCTTCGGTTGGTCGAGCGTCACGGTGATCGCGCCGCCTTCAAAGTGTTCCCGGAAGCGTCACTGCTCGACCGGTCATCCAATCTCTTGTGTCTTTGCGGCTTGGATGGTGACGGGGCGGTTTCGGTAGGTCCGACTGAGAACATGGGGTTCGCTCCAGCGTCACCCTCGCAAGCGAACCTTGCTTCGGTCGTCACTGCGGCGACCTTCGAAGCCTGCCGGAAGTGGTTTGACTACCTGTGGGGCATCGCGGGTCCGTTGCGTCCGGATGTCGCTACGTCGATGCCGAACCTGGTGCTGCCCGAGGGTGACGTGGAAGCTGCCCGCTTGTGGGAGGACTACCGGCGGCGCTGCCTTGGTCACGAATCAGCCACCGAGCCACCGGTGCGGGCCGTCGTCGACCCGGAGTCCGGCGAGGTAGTTCTCGTGGACCAGAACAATGAAGCGCTCCCATCCCCGACGGAATCCATCGGCGTCCCCAAACTCGACCCCCTATCGGAATACGTGGCGCGGGTCTTCGAACTCGGCGCACTGGTTTCGGTGGATAAGTTGAGCCGCATTCCGCCGCTGGAGGCGCCGGTCAAACCAGAGTGGTTCGGGGTGGACAGCTTTCGTCAGACCGGGATGGTCAGGGCGCAGACCTCGATCAAGGTAGCTCCGTTCGATGAGGCGACGCTCAAAAAGATTGACAGACTGCGCCGGGTATCCGGGGAGTTGCTGCCGCGCTATTCGTTCGCGCTGGCCGATGGTGTCCGGTGGATGCCCAAGCAGGCCATCCCGCTTTTCGAGGCGGCGCTGACGGCCGCGAACGACGACGCGAAGAAGCTTCTCGGAGAGACCGTGGGTGACGACATCCAGGCCTTCCTGGGGTCGCAGCGCGAGCGCATCCGCAACGACGCACAACGCATGTACGAGGCCTATCACCCTGGCGGGAAGATCCCTGACAACGCCGTCACCAATATCCTGGATGAACTCAAGGTGCGTCTGGGCAAGACAAAGGCTGACAAGCTGATTCCCAAGGTTGCGTACTCTCCTGTGGCCTTCAATCCGTCGCAGAAGTCGGAGTGGTCGTCGCCGTGGGGTCAGGCCTTCGCGCTCCTCAAGGGGATCGCGGAGTTTCCGCGCGAGGCCATGACAAATCGATTTTTCTGGCAAGGCATCAGGACGGACGAGGATGCCCTGATCAAGGCCATGAATGTGGCCGGTGACTACCTCGTCGACGAGTATGGCGGACGCAAAGCTAAGCAGCGTGCCGAACTGGAACTGGGCCTGATCAAGCAATTGGAGGATACGTCAGGCGACGCGCTGGCCAAGTGCCGGGCTCTGTGGACCTTGATCACGAGCGGAAAAGAAGATGCGGTGGTCGCCCTTGTAGAAGATCCCGCCACCAAGCAGCAAGAGATCGCAATCAGGGAATAGCACGTGGAAAATACTTGCAGCCCACTGGGCGTGTTCGTGAAGGCAGTGGCCTTCGCCGCCGACACCGACACCGACACCGACACCGACACCGTTATCGAGGTACGCAATGACTGCATACCAGAGCGAACTGGTCATTGATTTCGGCGAGGTGGGCTTCCGAAATTCGAAGCACCCATTTCGCGTGCGTCTCGAATCCAGTCCATTGAGGCAACTGATCGAGGAAGCGGGGAACGCGCACCGCGTATACGAGCTGCTGTTGATCGATCGCCCAGGGGACATCTGGGCCTACACGTCGGTTGTCCTCGACGAACTTCCGCTTGGTGTTGCCAGTCGGGTGGCCCGTGCCCGCGATGAGCATACCTCACGCTCCGAAAGGGGGGCACATGCCTGGCCAGAAGGACAGATGCCGTTCCAGGATTTCGACCAACTGTTCTATTGGGCAGGGGACGACACTGAACCCGAGGATGAAGTCTGGCTGACCTACCGCAACTCGTCGGTGATGCAAGCATATGCCGAGCAGTCGCTGGCCATTGCTCGTGCGGCCCAGAGCAGACTGGACTGGAACGATCATCTCCTTCGCCATATTGTTGCCCGCATTCGTGCAGGCAAACATCCATATTGCTACCTGGATCGCCGTGTCGCACTCGCGAAATGCCAAGAGTCGATTCCGAACGAGTCGAGCCACTCGCCAGCCTTTTTCAAAAAGCTCGGAGAACTACTCCGAGACGGTGAACTGGCTTCCGTTGCCTACCGTGCTCGTGGGGATTACCGCGTTCTACACATGATGGCGACGGAACAACGTCGACGGGCAGGGCGCACGGGGCATGCGGCCGGCAACGCCCTACATCTCAGTGCCCTTGTGGACTACACGATTGATAACGAGGCATGGGACTCCGAGATTTGGTTTTTTAGCGAAGGGCTTGCCCCCGGTGATCTGTTTATCGAAGGTGGCGGTTTGGGTGCCACAACAGTCAAGGAACTGATTGAGGTACATGGTCGGCGTCTAGGCAACTACATCCTGTCAGCACGAGACGAGGGCGAGATAACTGGTTTCGACAAGGAGATGGGCGATCGCTGGGTGCTCTACCGGAAGCAGCCCCCCTACAGTCGTCGCAAGGGCTTGGAACGAATTCAGGATCGACAGCGAAGTAAGCTGGGGCCGGTGCTGAGCTTTGCCGAAGAGGGTGGGACGCTCTTCGATTTCGAGAAAGCCGTCATCGTCATCGGGCTCGAGGTCACTGCGCCTGCACGTTCGATGATCGCTGCCGCAGTCGCTGAATGGCAGGGCCATGGCGGGAATCCCATGGTGATCGTGTGTGGGGCGCATACGGATTTCGAACGCGCTGGGTGTCGCGATGTGCTCGTGCCGCCTGAAGACATCTTGCCCGCGCTATCCCCCGAGGTCTGGCTATTGGACGTCTTGTCCCGCCGTTGCCCGTGGATTGATGCAGTGCTGGCGTTGCAAGCCCCTACATGGACCATGGTGGCGCTCGAACGCCACGTCAGCTGCCAGGATGGGCTGTGGCGTCCGTGGATCGTGGCAACGCCGGAAATCCAGCATCTAAGTGCCGACCTGACGCTCAACGAAGATCTCGAAGCCCTGTTCCGAGAAGCCTCGGAGAGGGCGAAGAGCATGCGGCCCAGGCTACTTTAGTGGATCAGTGGCAATGCCGGACAAAGCGCAGCCCAACTATTCCTATACCGCACTGGATGGCTCTGTGCTGGCATTGAGCGAAAGCCGGTTTGACGAACGCCAGCGTCGCCAGCGCCATCGTCTTCAGAAAGGTGCGGTGTGTTGGGATTATGCGCCCCTGCTTGATGTCGTCCGACGAGAGCGTGGCTTCCGAAATCATCGGTTTACGGGGAAATCGGCAGCCGAATGGGTAGCCGACTTACGGCGGCGCAAGTCACCGGAGTTGGACCGCTTCACCCATTGGTATGAGTCCCTCGTCGGCCATTTTCTAGGCGAACTCGCAAAGCGTTCCCGCATTCCGGAAAACCTCTACAGCATCGAAGTGGCTCGGCCGCCCCTGACGTCATCGCTGCCAAGTCTGATTCGCGGACTGGGATTGAAGCGAGCCAGCGCCGAGCAGTGGGCTGCAACTTTGCGGGCTATGACCAGCAAAGGGGTGAAGCCCGAGGAGTTGGACGAGTCAGGCGTGTTGATTCGCCTTGAAACCCAGTTCGCAGGGGAAACGTTATCGCAGGCACAGGTTGTCCGTCTGATCGATCTTCGCCACGTGACACCGAAGTTTGTCTGCGAATCCCGCTTTGGCTTCATGACGAAGGCTGGGTGGAACGAGTGCTGCCAGTGGGTGCCGGCGAAAGACTATAAGAAGCGCGGCCTGTGGGGATCCAAGGGAGACCGGAGCTGGTACGTCATTCGTTATCGGCATCGGGCATTGGGCTGGTCTGTCGTTCGTTGCCGCTACACCGACCTATTTACGCGGCGACCGGATTGGTGGTGGGTGCTCGACGAGCGAGGAAAGCTCATCGCACAACCTCCAGAGGGCTTCGATTCGCCAGAGGACGCCATTGAATATGCCGAGCACAAAATCAACCAGCGCTTTTCGTCAATGGGAAGGGATCATGCCTTATCGAAGTGGGAGCGCTACTCCCTGCCGGGCAACGACGGCTATCGCGAGATATTGATCCAACTGGATGATTGGCCCGGGAGTTACAAGCCGCGCCACTATCGGACACGTAATGTCCTTGTCCATATCCGGACAGGGGTTCGGGAGACCGACGACGGAAGGCAAGTGTTGTTCTTGGACGAAATCCAGAGCGATTGGCATGCCGATCTCCATGCGGCAAGCAAGGATGATTCTGCTCGGCAGAACAAAGTCCCGCCCCCGGATGCGCCTTTCCGGAAGGATTGGCCTTTGCTGGCATTGAAGTTGATGCTGTGGTGGTCGCAGGTGCAGAAACTGGATGGCGTGGCCTGGAGTACGGCTGAACTCCAGTCTGCGCGCTGGCGAAGCTATGGCCCACCGGAAGCACTTTATCGGTCTGCCTTGCCTGACGCCGCTCGATCGATTGCAAGGGTGCTGAGTCTCGAACTGGCGCAGACCACTATGGCGGTCCGGAGCAACACACGCTGGGTTGAGCTTGCCGATGATGGATGGGTCGTGCGCAACAGGTCTGGCGTACCAATCACGAAACCGTTTCGCCACCGAGGACAAGCGGAGGTTTTTGCCGATCTGACTGGATCGTTCGTGAGAGTGAATGTACCCGTGCTGTGGTTGAACGATGTGCCCCCGATCAAGGCTATTCCGCTATATGGCGCGGCCACGGAAGACTTCTGGCTTCAGTCTGATTCGCGGTCTGCGAGATTGGATGGGTAGCATGAATCACGAACCTGAGCGGCAGTTTCCCGTGCGCTACACGATCATGCCGGATTACGGCGGTGCTTACGGTTGGATCAACAGGGAAGGAACGGACGCACTTGGCCCCAATCATGCCGACACCTGCGGCTGGGGCGGCGATCACCCGATCTCCGAGGAACTGCAGGAGTCCTTTGCCGCTTGGCAGACGGAATTCGAGCGAGCGCAGAATGATTGGGAAGCAGGGATCGCACTTCTGGATTGGCCGCGTTTTCACGAGCGAGGCATGGCCTTGGCTCGCCGGCTCAAAGCTGAGTTGGGCGATGTTGCACGGATCTATTACGAAAAGCCGGTTGAGGATCCAAACCAGCGTGTCAATGAGCGTGTTGAGATTCTCGCCGATGGCACGGTTGTCGAAGCCGTGTTTCCTCGGCGTCTGCAGACGTCATTACCCGACTGGTTACCGAACACGGTTGTTTCCGGTGGGCAGACAGGGGTTGATCGCGCGGCCCTGGACTGGGCATGCAACCATCGCATCCCGCATGGCGGCTGGTGTCCTCAGGGGCGTCGCGCTTCGGATGGCCCTCCGTCAGCGAAGTATCAGTTACGCGAAACCGAGTCGGCCGGTTACCGCCAGCGCACGAAGCTGAATGTGCAGGACAGCGACGCAACACTGATTCTCAATGTGGGGGAATTGGACGGGGGCACTCTGCAGACGCTGCAGTTTGCCGAACGCATGGGCAAGCCGCATCGTGTGGTTCAGCTGGATCAATGCGTGCCGGCTGAGCCAGCAGATCGCATCACTCAATGGCTGATTGCAGGCCGGATCAACACCCTCAACGTGGCTGGGCCGCGCGAGGAAAAACGCCCTGGCATCTACGCACTGGCGCTTTCCGTGCTGGATCGTTGCATGGCATCCCAGGAGGAGAAAGCATGACTGCGCAGATTTCAGAAAGACTCAGCTACGAGGGCCAGCAACTCGCGATGTGCACCAATCCCTTGAGCCTGTACTTCGCGATGGGCGGTGACGGTCCCAACTTCGAATACAACTGCACTGCCCTGTGGCGCGGTTATGTCGGCACATGGGAAATCGTCGACGGCCGTTTGTACTTGGTCGAGTTGCATGGGACGCTGGAGGGGGGCGAAGAGGCTTCCGTGGCCACCATCTTTCCAGGCTACCCCGATCGAGTCTTTGCACACTGGTACTCGGGAACGATTCGGATTCCGCAAGGCAAGTTGCTCAACTATGTCCATATGGGGTACGGCAGCACCTACGAGCGGGATCTGTTCCTGGAGATCGAAAAAGGCATCATCAAAAAGACCCACGTGCGCCAGAACGGGCATGCCGAAGGCGACGATGGCCCGGAGGGGTACGGTATCGGCGGGATGACTGTTTTCCCGCGCGGCAAGCAAGACGAGGGGGAAACATCGTGATCTACCTCTACTGGTATCTGGGCATTGGCGCAGTCGTCCTGATTCTCATGGTGGCATACCACAAGCTCACCAAGCAGAAAGACGACAACTTGCCGAGCGATATCCTAGCCGACCTCCGCCCAGAGCGGAAAAAGCTGTGGTTTCGGCTTCTGAACGATGTGCTCGGCCCCGCTTTGGTCGGAACGTTGATCGTTCCATTCTGGCCGGTGCTCGTTTTCTTGAAGGTCAAGGAACTCTTTTTCGGCGAGCCTGCGCGTGGTGCCGTCGATGAGCCAGAGTTTGCCGTCTCACGAGACGACTTGCAGACGCAACTGAGCATCCAGGAAATCGAACAGAGAGAGATGGTTTTCGATCCATTGGGGGCTGCACCCAATGTGCCTTTTGGCCATCTGAATACAGCATGGAAGCAGTTCTGCGAAGGCATGGAGCCCCACGACGGAATTTGGAGTTTTACTGCCCACTGGACCAGTTCGTGGGACAGGAAAGATTTACGGCAGGGCTACGCCATCGTGCGCGGCGAAGAGGTCGGGCGCCATTTCGTCACGATCTGGAAGGACGTTGAGGAGGGTGCTGGCACAGAGGCGGTTAGCGGCGCGAAGACGGAGGGCTTCAGCATTCCGGCCTGGTTGCGCAAGCAGGCAGACTGACCGCGTCCGTTGGCAAGTGGGTAACGCCCTAATCAGCAGAAGGCGCACAAACGAAAATGATCAGGAAGATGCTTGGAGAATTGCGCTTGTTTCTGTTTCCGCCCGTCACACGACGCGACGCGCTGGAGATCGCACTCAGGAAACTTGCACAGCCTTCAGTTGAAGCGCCATTGATCTGCCATGGCCGGAAGCCTCCGAGGTGCAATATCTATAACGAACCGGCGGAACCTTGCTGGTGGATTCAGGTGCCATGGGGCGACGGTCGGGACGGACAAGTGCTTCGGGGCAGTCGCGTGATGGTGGTTGGGCGCAGTACGGGGACCATTCATTACGATGGTTCCGCTAATGACGAGGGATGACCGACCATCCGTGGATCAAAGCTTGAGTAGGTGCCGCTGTTCGCTCATCCACGCACCTCATATGAATGGGCAGGCCAGCGGCAAGCCTGTCGGCCGTCGCTCCAGATCACGGGCAGAAACAGGACATCCGTTTCGGAGGCGACGACCCTAATGCATCCGGATTGTTAAAGAACCGCATATCGCCTACGCGGGCAGCACTAGGACCTTCGGCACAGAAGGGTTTCGCTCATTGATCTAGTGAAGTCGTCTCGACGATGACCTCGAACTGTTCCAGGACCTCCGGCCGCCGCTGCTTGATGAAACGGACGACCGATTTGTTCTCCAGCAGCTTGGCCAGATAGCCTCTTGCCAGCACCAGATTGAGCACGTCCTCGGCATAGCTCTGCTCGACCAGCTTGTACGGCCCTTGTAGGTTCGCCATTTCCCGCTCCATGCGTGACATCTGTTCCTGGGTCACGCCGGTCAGTTTCTGTGGCTTCTTGCCATTGACCAGCATCTCGGCAGGTGTACCTGTGCGGGCTTCAGATTGGACGCTGTTCCGAAGGACTGAAAGGGGAAATTGCAGGGAGGTGTGCGTCGCCCCAAGGCGCAGTGGGGTTGAAACGCGGGGAAGTCGCGAGAGCATGAATCGTCGGAATGTCCCGATATTCATGGAGGAGCGCCGTCATGGCCCATCCCAACGCACATCCCGTCACCGCCGTGCAGGGCGGCGGTACTACGGCTGCGCCGACCCTGCTGGGGCAAGGCCCCGCCCGCATTCCTACCGGCGGGAAGATCCGTGCCGGCATCAAGGTGCTCACCAAGAAGGCCGCCGGAGAGCCCAAGGCCAAGGCGATCTACGATCAGGGCGTGGCCGCGGGCCAGTCCTTCGAGCAGATCGAGCGCGCCATCGCCGAAG
>ERZ761602.7515-NODE-7515-length-11511-cov-13.924145_pt1 | contig 11511 bp, 11 predicted proteins | sample MGYA00512165_ERZ761602 | MGnify/ENA primary metagenome ERZ761602 (study PRJEB28899, sample SAMN02445085) | bioreactor sludge metagenome | biome: EBPR sludge; isolation source: Thorneside wastewater treatment plant | place: Australia: Brisbane, Thorneside... | reverse complement strand
GGGGTTGGGGGCGGCCAGTAAGTCCGGGGTGGTGGACGCTCAGCTGCCGAGGTAGTCGAAGCGGCCGGTGAAGGTCTTCGCGCGCGGGAAGGCGAGATCGCCATGCTTGCTGGTCCCCAGGCGCAGGCTCACCAGCGACTCGGCCAGTTTCACGGCAGCAGTCACGCCTTCGACGATCGGCAGGCCGACGGCCTCGCGAATCTCGTCGGTGAGGTCTGCCATGCCGCCACACCCGAGCACGATCGCGCCGATGCCATCCTCGGTCTTGGCTCGACGGCATTCGTCAATGATTCGGCCGAGCGCGCAGGCACCGTCGTCCTCCAGGTCGAGCACGGGGATCTCGGCCGCACGCACCTTGCGGCAGTGGTGAGCAAAGCCGTAGTTCTGCAGCAGGTGCTCGGCGATGATGCAGGTGCGTCCGAGCGTGGTGACCACCGAGAAGCGCGTACTGATGAGCGTGGCGAGATGAAAGGCGGCCTCGGCAATGCCGATCACCGGCGCGGTGGTGAGCTCGCGTGCGGCAAGCAGGCCCGGGTCGCCGAAACAGGCGATCACATAGGCGTCTACACGCTCGCCCCCATCCGCGCCCTCCCGTTCACCGCGACGGATCTCGTCCAGCACGCCCAGCGCACTGACGGCCTCGTCGAAGTGACTCTCGATCGAGACGGGACCGGCATCCGGATTGGTGGCCGAGACCTGGGTACCCGCTGCGGCGACGCGCGCGCCAGCCACGCCGATCTTGGCGGTCATCGACGCAGTGGTGTTGGGGTTGATGAGCCTGATGTGCATGGTGTCCTCTCGATTCTTCATGCTGTGATGCGTACCGACATCCTGAACGCTGCCGTTACAAAAACATTAATCGTCTTTTGTACACAAAACAAATAGTTTTTTGTGTTCATTTAAACATTTGATGAAGCCATCGCAACGACACCGGCAGACGCCCCCCTATGGCTGCAGCCGCGCCTCAGGAAAGGTCTTGCTCGCTGCGACACGGAAACGGCGATATCGCGAGGGATTCCGCCCGCCCCTCGGCATCATTCTTGAGCGCTTATTGGGCGGATCAGCGCGCTGATATGAGGCAGAACCACTCAAAAGTCGATTCAAAATGTTTTGTATACGATTATTTTTGTCTTCGCATACAATTTTTGAGAACCTCTCTCCTCACACTCAACCAGGAGCTCCCCCATGGCCAGCCACACTCCCGGCGCCCCCGTCTTCGCCCCCCCTGCCGAGTTGCCCGACTGGGCGCTGCGCTCGGTCGACCTCGCCAACCCGCGCCTGGGCGCCAAGGCAATCGCCGCCTCCGACGACTTCTTCGCCGAGGTCGCACGCATGCTCAACCCCGAGCCCGCACAGTTCGTCCCCGGCAAGTTCGACACCAACGGCAAGTGGATGGATGGCTGGGAGTCGCGCCGCAAGCGCGTCGCCGGGCACGACTGGGCACTCGTCAAACTCGGCGTCAAGGGCGTCATCCGCGGCTTCGACGTCGACACCTCTCACTTCACCGGCAACTACCCGCCCGCCGTCTCGATCGAGGCCTGCGTCTCCGACGCCGATGACGTGACCGCGCTCCAGGCCGCGACCTGGACCGAGATCCTTCCGGCCACCCCGATGGGACCCAACAGCCATCACCTCCTCGAGTGCGCCAGCACCGCGGCCTGGACCCACCTGCGCGTAAACATGTATCCGGACGGCGGCATCGCGCGCCTGCGCGTCTATGGCCGCCCGGTGGGCTCGCTCGCGGCCAAGGCCGCCGCGGGCGAACTCGTCGATCTGGTGGCGATGGAAAATGGCGGCCGCGCCGTGTCGTGGAACGACGCCAGCTTCGGCTCTTCGGCCGCCGCGCTGTTGCTGCCGGGCCGTGGCATGAACATGGGCGATGGCTGGGAGACCCGCCGCCGCCGCGAACCGGGCAACGACTGGTGCGTGCTCGAGCTCGGCGCCCCCGGCACGGTCGAGCGCATCGAGGTCGACACCGCCTTCTTCAAGGGCAACTACCCCGACCGCTGCTCGCTGCAGGCCGCCTATGTGACCGGCGGCACCGACCGCTCGATCACCACCCAGTCGATGTTCTGGCACACCCTGCTGCCCGAGCAGAAACTGGAGATGGATGCGATCCATACCTTCACGGAGCAGGTCGCCAAGCTCGGGCCGATCACCCACGTGCGCTTGAACATCTTCCCCGACGGCGGCGTCTCGCGACTGCGCCTGTGGGGCAAGGTCGAGGCCAAATAAGAAGACCGGCGCTGCGCGGGCGCAGCCCTGCGCCCGGGCGCCCGACCGCCGTGTCGCCCCCTTCCTCACCCGAGAGCACACCATGACCGCGCACCCCGCCCTCCCCCTCGCCGTCGAGCCCCTCACCCACGAGGCCTTCGCACCCTTCGGCCAGCTCATCGAGGCCCGCGACGCCGCACCGCACTTCACCATCAACGCCGGCAACACCGAGCGCTACCACGACCTCGCTCGCATCGAGCCCGGGCCCGAGGGCCGCGTCATCGTCTCCATCTTCCGCGGACAGCCCCGCGCCCTGCCCTTCACCGTGAACATGATGGAGCGCCACCCGCTCGCCTCACAGGCCTTCATCCCCATGTCGGGCAAGCCCTATCTGGTCGTCGTCGCCCCCGCGGGCGCACCGCCCACCGCACAAGACCTGACAGTCTTCCTCGCCCGCGGCGACCAGGGCGTCAACTACGCCCCCGGCGTCTGGCACCACCCCCTGCTCGCACTCGACGAAATCTGCGACTTCATCGTCATCGACCGCAGCGGGCCAGGGCACAACTGCGACGAGATCCAGCTCGAGACCCCGGGCAGGATCGCAGCGCCGGGCTGAAGTCACACCCCGGGGCTGCCATGCGCCAGGACAGTGCGCAAGCCCTGGACCGCACACGAATGCGGTGCATGCACGCCACAGACAGGGCCGTGAGCACACCTGCCAGCAAACCAGAAAACAATCACAACAAACTGTTTTTACTGATTATTTTTTGTATTATTAAATCGATACAGCTATTTTTACAATCTGGCACGAGAGATGCTTAGAGAAGATCACCTCACCCACAGGAGATCTTCATGAAGCCTCTCGCCGCCCTACGCGCCCCGCGCGCACTGCGCCACACGGTCCTTGGCGCAGGCCTGCTGTCTGCGCTCGCCATCGGCGCCACCCTACCTTCGACTGCACTCGCCCAGGGTACCGTGCGCATCGGCATGACCGCCTCCGACATTCCGCTCACCTCGGGCGCACCCAACTCCGGCTTCGAGGGCGTGCGCTTTACCGGCATGACGCTCTACGACGCACTGGTGAGCTGGGACCTGTCGAGCGCCGACCGCGCCGCGCCACTGGTGCCGCAGCTCGCCACCGAATGGAGCGTGTCGAAGGAGGACCCGCGCAAGTGGACCTTCAAGCTGCGCGAGGGCGTGCGCTTCCACGACGGCTCGACCTTCAACGCCGACGCGGTGGTGTTCAACTTCGCCAAGGTCTTCGACCAGACCGCGCCGCAGTTCGATGCCAAGCAGGCCGCACAGGTCGTCGCTCGCCTGCCGGCTTACGAGAGCATCCGCAAGGTGGATGACTACACGGTGGAGATCACCACCAAGACGCCGAACGCGATGCTGCTCAACCAGCTGCCCTTCATGTTCTTCTCCAGCCCGGCGCAGTGGGAGAAGCTCGGCCGTGACTGGAATGCCTTCGAGACCCAGCCCTCGGGCACCGGCCCGTTCAAGCTCGAGAGCCTGACCCCGCGCGAACGTGCGGTGCTGGTCCCCAATACCGACTACTGGAACCCGGCGCGCCGCGCCAAGGCCGACCGCCTGGTGCTGATCCCCATCCCCGAGGGCAACACCCGTGCCAATGCCCTGCTGTCGCGCCAGGTGGATTGGGTTGAGAACCCGCCGGCCGACATGCTGCCGATGCTCGGCAGCCGCGGCTTCACCGTCACCAGCAACGGCTATCCGCACATCTGGCCGTGGCAGTTCAGCTTCGCCGAGGGCTCGCCCTGGCTCGACAAGCGCGTACGCCAGGCCGCCAACCTGGCGGTCGACCGCGAGGCGATTCGCCAGCTCCTCGGCGGCAACATGGTGCCGGCGCAGGGCCTGCTGCTGCCGGACGACCCGGCCTTCGGCAAGCCCGCCTTCGAGATCCGCCACGACCCCGCGGCTGCCAGGGACCTGCTCGCCGAAGCCGGCTACGGCCCGGACAAGCCGCTGCGCGCCAAGGTGCTGATCTCGGCCTCGGGCTCGGGGCAGATGCAGCCGCTGCCGATGAACGAGCTGATCCAGCAGCAGTTGAAGGCGGTAGGCATCGAGGTCGAGTTCGAGGTGCTGGTGTGGGAGACCCTGTTCAACAACTGGCGCCAGGGCGCCAAGGACCCGGCCTCGCTCGGCGCCCACGCCACCAACATCACCTTCGCCACCCACGACCCCTTCGCCGCGATCATCCGCTTCATGGACAGCCGCAACGTGGCGCCGGTGTCGCTGAACTGGGGCTACTACGCCAACCCGAAGGTCGACGCCCTGATCGGCGAGCTGCAGACCGCCTTCGACCCCACGGAGAACCGCCGCGTCTATACCGCGCTGCACGAAACCCTGGTCGAGGATGCGCCCTTCCTGTTCGTCGGCCATGACGTCGGTCCGCGCGCGATGAGCAGCCGCGTGCAGGGCTTCGTGCAGGCCAAGAGCTGGTTCCAGGACCTCACCCCGGTCCACATGAAGCCGTGATCCGGCACCGGCGGCGGTGTGCGCTAGGCACGCCCCGCCGGCCATCCACCGGCCGCGCCTGAGCGCCCCTACTCGAATGGGGGGGCGTACGCCGGCCGCTTCCCGGACTGGAGGGCAAGCATGTTCGCATTCATCTTCAAGCGCATCCTGTATGCGATTCCGATTGCACTCGCGGTGGCCGCAGTGTGTTTCTCGCTGGTCCACCTCGCCCCTGGCGACCCGCTGACGGCGGTGATCCCCGCCGACGCGCCGGCCGAGGTGGTGGCCGCGATCAAGCAGGCCTACGGCATGGACCGCCCGCTGGTGGTGCAGTTCGGGGCCTGGGTGCAGCGCGCGCTGCAGGGCGACCTGGGCCTGTCGGTGGCCACCGGACGCCCGGTGATGGGTGACATCGCGCTCGCCCTCGGCAATACCCTGCTGCTGGCAGTCGCCGCGGCGGTGATCGGCTTTGGCGGCGGCATCGTGCTCGGCACGCTGGCCGCCTTCTTCAACGGGCGCTGGATCGACAAGCTCGCCACCGCAATCGCGATCACCGGCGTATCGGTGCCGCACTACTGGCTCGGCCTGGTGCTGGTGATCGTGTTCTCGGTGCAGCTCGACTGGCTGCCCTCGATGGGCGCGGGCGCGGATGGCTCGGGCGAATGGCGCTGGGACTGGGCCCACCTGCAGTACCTGGTGCTGCCGGCGGTGACGATGTGCTTCATCCCCATGGGCATCGTCACCCGCACCGTGCGCGCCACGGTGGCCGAGATCCTCAACGCCGAGTTCGTCAGCGCACTGCGCGCGCGCGGCCTGGGCGCGCTGGCCATCACCCGCCACGTGGCCAAGAACGCCGCCCCCACCGTGCTGTCGGTGATGGGCCTGCAGTTCGGCTACCTGCTGGGCGGCTCGATCCTGGTGGAGACGGTGTTCTCCTGGCCGGGCACCGGCTTTCTGCTCAACACCGCGATCTTCCAGCGCGACATCCCGCTGCTGCAGGGCATCATCCTGGTGCTGGCGATGTTCTTCGTCGCGCTCAACCTGCTGGTGGATGTCGTGCAGACCCTGCTCGACCCGCGCATCAAGAGGAGCTGAACGATGACGAACGCGTCTTCCACCACGGCCGCCGCCATAGCGCCGGCCACGGTCGTGGCGCCACTGCGCTCGCGCGGCTACTGGGCCACGGTGTGGTTGCGCCTGCGCCGCGACAAGGTGTCGATGGGCTGCGCCGGGCTGCTGCTGGGCCTGATGCTGATGGCGCTGCTGGCACCCTGGCTGGCCCCGCACGACCCCGCGCAAGGGGTGATGAGCCAGCGCCTGGCGCCGATCGGCACCCCGGGCCACTGGCTGGGCACCGACGAGCTGGGCCGCGACATGCTGTCGCGCCTGATGCACGGCGGCCGCATGAGCCTGGTGATGGGCCTGCTGCCGGTGTTCATCGCCTTCGTCGTCGGCACCGGCCTGGGCGTGGTGGCCGGCTTCTTCGGCGGCTGGCTCAACAGCGTGATCATGCGCACGACCGACGTCTTCTTCGCCTTCCCGGCGGTGCTGCTGGCGATCGCGATCTCGGGCGCGCTCGGCGCCGGCTTCGCTAACGCGATCATCTCGCTGACCCTGGTGTTCATCCCACCGATCGCGCGCGTGGCCGAGAGCATCACCACCTCGGTGCGCAACCTCGACTTCGTCGACGCGGCACGCGCGACCGGCGCCGGCGCATTCACGCTGATCCGCGTGCATGTGCTGGGCAACGTGCTCGGCCCGGTGTTCATCTACGCCACCAGCCTGGTATCGGTATGCATGATCCTCGCCGCCGGCCTGAGCTTCCTCGGCCTGGGCGTGAAGCCACCGGTACCGGAGTGGGGCCTGATGCTCAACACCCTGCGCCAGTCCATCTACCTGCAGCCCTGGGTCTCGGTGCTGCCTGGCCTGATGATCTTCATCACCTCGCTGTGCTTCAACCTGCTCTCGGACGGGCTGCGCAGCGCCATGGACATCAAGCGGTGAACGCCATGAACACTCCAACCCCCTCCGCCCCCCTGCTCCAGGTCCTGGACCTGAAGAAGCACTTCCCCGCCGGGCGCGACTTCTTCGGCCGCCCTCGCCAGTGGGTGCGCGCCGTCGAGGGCGTCAGCTTCGACGTCCATCGCGGGCGCACGCTGGGCATCGTCGGCGAATCGGGCTGCGGCAAATCCACCACCGCGCGCCTGCTGACGCACCTCATCGAGCCCGACGAAGGCCGCATCCGCATCCGCGGCCAGGCGTTCGGCCACGGCGTCGGCCGCCACCCGCTGACGGCACTGCGCAAGCACATGCAGATGGTGTTCCAGGACTCCTACGCCTCGCTCAACCCGCGCCTGACCATCGAGGACAGCATCGCCTTCGGGCCGCAGATCCACGGTGTCGCCACCAATGCCGCACGGGCGCTGGCGCGCGACCTGCTCGACCGCGTCGGCCTCAAGCCGGACGTGTTCATCCGTCGCTACCCGCACGAGCTCTCGGGCGGCCAGCGCCAGCGGGTGAACATCGCGCGCGCGCTGGCGATCCGGCCGGAGATCGTCATCCTCGACGAGGCCGTGTCTGCACTCGACAAATCGGTACAGGCCCAGGTGCTGAACTTGCTCGCCGAGCTCAAGCGCGAGTTCGACCTCACCTACCTGTTCATCTCGCACGACCTCAACGTGGTGCAGTACGTCAGCGACGAGGTGATGGTGATGTACCTCGGCCAGGTGGTCGAATCCGGCCCGGTGGCCGAGCTCTACGCGCGCCCGCTGCACCCCTACACGCGCGCCCTGCTCGACTCGGTGCCGGCGCAGACGCCGGGCGAGCGCCGCCAGCACGCGGTGCTCGAAGGCGATCCGCCCAACCCGATCGCGCCGCCCGCCGGCTGTCGCTTCCACCCGCGCTGCCCGCATGCCGAGCCGGTGTGCGCACAGCAGGTGCCCGCGCTGCGCCGGGTCACCGGCCAGCAGGTCGCCGCCTGCCACCGCCTGCAGCCGGACTCCGGCTACAGCCGCGTGATCACCCTCGAGGAGTTGCCCGCATGAGCCACCCAATGGTCGAAGTCCGTGACCTGCGTGTCACCTTCCGCAGCGAGGAAGGGCCGATCTATGCCGTCGACGGCGTGGATCTGGACCTGGCGCCCGGCGAGACGCTCGCCCTGCTCGGCGAGTCGGGCTGCGGCAAGAGCGTGACGATGAAGTCGCTGATGCGGCTGCACCCGGCGCACAAGACCCGCATCGAGGGCAGCATCCACATAGCTGGCGAGGACGTGCTGGCGATGAACGCCGGCGCGCTGTCGCGCCTGCGCGGCAAGACGGTGGCAATGGTGTTCCAGGAGCCGATGCTCGCCTTCGACCCGGTGTTCACGATCGGCGAACAGATCTGCGAGGCAGTACGCCGTCACGAGGGCTGCAGCCGGGCCGATGCCCGCGCCCGCGCGCTGGAGATGCTCGAGCGCGTGCAGATCCCTTCGGCGCGCAAGCGCCTGGACGCCTATCCGCACGAGATGAGCGGGGGCATGCGCCAGCGCGCGATGATCGCGCTCGCGCTGTCGTGCCGGCCGAAGGTGCTGCTCGCCGACGAGCCGACCACCGCGCTCGACGCCACGGTGCAGATCCAGGTTCTCCTGCTGCTCAAGGAACTGCAGCGCGAGATGGGCATGAGCATGATCTTCGTCACCCACGACGTTGGCGTCGCCATCGAGGTCGCCGACCGCACGGCCGTGATGTACGCCGGACGCGTCATCGAGCAGGGGCCGATCGACACCGTCATGCGCGCGCCCTGGCACCCCTACACCCAGGGCCTGCTGGCGGCGACGGTGCATCCGGGCATGGACCGCCGCCAGGCGCTGAACGCGATCCCCGGCTCACCCCCGCAGCTGACGCGGCGCATTCCCGAATGTGCATTCGCACCGCGCTGCACCCTCGCGAGTGCGAGCTGCCACGATCCGCTGCCCCCTGCACGTATGGACGGCGACCGCCTGCTGCGTTGCATACAGCCGGCAAGCGCTCGCTGAGAGGCGTGCACAAACTATTTGTGCGCAATCGGCATGAGATCCTCACCTTATCCGTTTACGTCGCGCGCAGAGCCCACGAAAATGAGGGTTGTGCGATAAACCCAGTGTTGCCACATGCCCACAACCCGCCCGGCCCGCCCCCGCAAGTCGCCCGAGACACCCGTCGTCCTTGCCGACGAGGCATCCGAACGCCGGCGCGCACCACGCGCCCGCGATGCCGGGGGCACTTCGGCTGCGCCAGCCCTCGACAACCAGCGCATCTACGACCTGATGTTCGAGGCCATCGCGCACCGCAAGCTGCCCCCCGCCACCAAGCTGTCGGAGGAGCGCCTTTGCCGGGTGTTCGGTGTCAGCCGCACGCGACTGCGCGAGATCTTCTTCCGTCTTGCGCAGGACCGCATCATCACCCTCAAGCCCAATCACGGCGCCTATGTCGCGAGTCCGAGCGCACGCGAAACCAGTGAGGTCTTCGCCGCACGGCGCGCGATCGAGACTGCGGTGGTCGAGACCCTTGCCCAGGGAATCACGCCCGAGGCGCTCGAGCGCCTTGAGGCGCATCTCGCCCAGGAGGGTGCCGCACGCCTGGCGCATGACCACGCCGCCCTTACCCGGCTGACCGGGGATTTCCACCTGCTGCTGGCCGAGCTCACGGGCAACAGCCTGTTCATCGACATCACCCGTCGCCTGGTTGCGCTCAGCAGCCTGATCATTTCGCTGTACGACTCCCCGGACGCCAGCGCCTGCAAGGACCACGAGCACCTCGACATCGTCGAGCACATCCGCCGGGGCGACGGCGAGGGCGCACGCGAACAGCTGCTGGTGCACCTCAAGCATGTGGAGCAGACGCTGAGACTGGACGACGATGATGAGCACTTCGATCTCGAGTCGGTATTCGAGGCCTTGCTGAAGGCCTGAACAAGGGCAGATACGCAGTCGCTGATGTGCCTTATAGGCACGCGCGCACCCTGCCCCGGGAGCTCGGGCCTAAACTTCGCGTCCAGCGTCGCCGCGCACCGGCGACAACGGCCTTCGAAACCAACGCCCAAGCCTCATGCTTCTCGGCCTCTCACTGTTCTATGTCGGCGCCGTACTGATCCTCAACGGCCTGTGGATGCTCGAACGGATCGGTGATCGCGAGATCTCGATCATCAACCTATTTACCGGCGGGCTGACGCTGCTGGTGTCCCTCAGGCTTGCCTTCGGCGCCGATGCCGACAGCGCTTCGATTCGGGCAGCTGCACTATCCCTGCTGTTTTCATTCACCTACCTGTGGGTCGCCTACAACCGCTTCACCGGTGCAGACGGGCGCGGCCTTGGATGGTTCAGCCTGTTCGTTGCGATCACAGCCGTACCGGTGGCGATCGATAGCCTGGGCCAGGCGGCGAGCGCCCGGGACTGGTGGCTCGGCCTGTCCTGGGCCGCGTGGGCGGTGTTGTGGCTGCTGTTCTTCCTGCTGCTCGCATTGCAGAAGCGGATCGTGCGCCTGACCGCCGCCGTCGCCATCGGCCAGGGGATATTCACGGGCTGGCTGCCGGGCTACCTGCTGCTGACCGGCACCCTGCACTAGGCGGCGCCCTTTCCGCTGCGCACGCCCCCTTCTGCTGCGCGCGGCGCCTCCCAGTAGCCCGGTGCGTTATAGATCGCCTTCAGGTGGTCGATGAATCGACGCACCTTCGCCGGCAAGTGGCGTTGCTGCGGATACACCGCCTGGATGTCGTAGCTGGGCACGGCAAACTCGTCGAGCACCGTGACCAGCTCACCGCGCTTGAGCTCGGCCTGGATCTCCCAGGTCGACCGCCAACCCACCCCGAGTCCCTGGCGAACCCAGTCGAACAGGAGCTCGCCGTCGTTGCAGGCCAGGTCGCCCTCGACCCGCACCGCAAACAGCTTGTCGTCGCGCTGGAAGGTCCACCCGCGCTGCTGGCCACCGGCAAGGTTGAAGGCCAGGCAGTTGTGACGGGCGAGATCCTCGGGTTGGCGCGGAATACCATGGCGTTCGAAGTAGTCCGGGGTGGCACATACCACCCGTCGGTTGGGGAACAGGCGTACCGCAACATAGTTGGGATCCGTGACCTCACCAATGCGGATCGCCATGTCGTAACCCTCCCGCACCAGGTCGACCAGGCTGTCGGTGAAGTTGAACGACATGCGCAGCTCCGGGTGCAAGGCCTTGAACGCCGTTGCATGCGGCGCCACGTGGCGACGGCCAAAGGCGGCAGGCGCGGAGACGACAAGGTGGCCCCGTACCACGTCGCGCCCCGCGCTGAGCGCACGCTCGATCTCGTCGAACTCGCGCAGCAGGCTGCGGCCCTGGTCGACGAGCTGCTCGCCGAGCTCGGTGAGCGTGAGACCCCGCGTCGATCGGTGCATGAGCTTGACGCCAAGACGGCGCTCGAGCGCATCCAGGCGGCGTCCCATGACGACCGGCGTGACGCCCTCGACCAGTGCAGCCGCTGCAAAGCTGCCCTTCTCCGCCACCAGCACGAAGCTGCGGATTTCGGTATAGCGATCCATGTCTCCTCCAGATACTCGGACGCGGGGTGCTCAAGCCCCTGGCGGAACATACATTCGAGTCATGTTTACTTCGAATACGGCCCATAAAGGCCCGTAGATAGTGCGCGCGAGAACCCGTCGAAGCCCTCGGTCGATACTTTACATATCGACAGAACCGACCGCCAGCCCAATTCAGGCAGCTGGCGAAGGCTCGTATGCTTCAGCCATCGATTTCAACGACATCCACCCCAGGAGACGAAAATGGCCCGCATGAGAGCAGTCGATGCCGCAGCCGCGGTGATGCGCAAGGAAGG
>ERZ761602.7514-NODE-7514-length-11518-cov-15.379918_pt1 | contig 11518 bp, 5 predicted proteins | sample MGYA00512165_ERZ761602 | MGnify/ENA primary metagenome ERZ761602 (study PRJEB28899, sample SAMN02445085) | bioreactor sludge metagenome | biome: EBPR sludge; isolation source: Thorneside wastewater treatment plant | place: Australia: Brisbane, Thorneside... | reverse complement strand
GGAACATCGACTGATAGAGGTTGTGCAGGACAAAAGTGGAAAAAGCGCGCTGCAGCACCTCGTTCTGCGAGCTGTGAATCTGTACCAGGACGGGATCGGCGCCGTCGAGCAGGCTCGGCGCACCCTGGTTGGCCTCGAAGAATCCATAGTCCGCCAGTTCTGCCAGCCGGGTCATCAGCCCCCGATCTGACTTCGCATCGTCGTTCAACAAGTCGTAGAAGGCGCCAAACGGCGGGATTTCTCCACGCGTACCCAAGTACCAGCCGCGGTCGGCGTAGCTTTTCTTGATCGCCTCGCGCACCCGCCCCAATTGCACGTCACCCAAGTCCGGGAAGATGGCGGCGAAGTTGTCGCGCAAGAGCGTCACGTTGTCCATGTAGGCCAGCGGCGCATGGCTCACCACTTGCAAGGGGTTGAAACCCAGACCGGCGTAGCTCACCCGGTGCAGCCGATTGCCCCACAGGTCACCGAGCTTCTCGTCGATGTCTTCGTGATACGAAAACACGATGGGCGCAATGCCAGCCTCCATCAACTGCCGGCACAGGTGGATCAGGCAGGTCGTCTTGCCCATTCCCGGCAGGCCGACGATGAGCAAGTGCGGGTTGCCCCGAATGCCTACTCGCCAATGCACGGGTTCATCACTGCCCTCGCGCTGGCCGAGCAGCAACTCGACCGCTTCCGGTGCCACTGCCAACGGATCCGCCGGCGCCTGTTCCACGGTCGGCAGAGAATCTGGCCGTGAGGAGCGGTCCACTGTGGCCGTCTCTGCCGTTACAGCGTCCGGTTCGGTCGCAACGTCTTCGACCGAACCGGCCCGCTCACCCAGGAACATTCCTGCGCTCTGGGTTTCGGGCAGGCGAACGGGGCCGAACAGCCAGATGTCGCGACCAACCGCGACCGGTGTGACGCCTCCGTATTCCGGGCAGAAGACGAAACCCGCTCTAGCCCGTTCGAGCTCGGGCACGGCCGGCAGTGCGTAGCCGGTCCCTTCGCGCGCCAACCTCGCGAGTTCCCTGTCGATGTACTCGAAGGCTTCGCCGGTCAGGGTGTGCCGCCGCCCCTTGCGTGCATAGAAGCGCAGCACGCGGGCCAGACGGACCCGTTGCACGGTCTTCTCGAGCAGCGTGGTATCCGGTCCGAACAGCTTTTCCCAGCGCTGGCAGGACGCATCGAGCTGGCTTTCGATGATGCTCAACAAGTCCGGGCTGCGAGCCGTCTTGAGGTAGCGGCGGAACTTCACTTCGACGAACGAGAACTTCAATCCGCCGCGCCGAGCCGCCGTCACGTACAGCAAGTCGGCGCGCTGGCCGTTGGCATCCCGGTCCTTGCTCTCACCCACCGGACGGAACAGTTCCGGCACGTCGTCGAGCGGAACGAAGAAGCCTTCCTTGAGGGAAAACCACGGAGCACCCTCATCGCCGGCCATAGCGCAGTGGCTCTGCGTCAGCGCCAGTGCGACCATTTCCTGCGCCACCGAGCCGGACTGTGTGAGCCGCAAGGCGAGGCGGCCGCTGACCGCCTTCAGCGCGTCGAGCAGAAAGCTGCAGTTGCGCGGGCTTGCCGACAGGCCCATTTCGCCCAATGCGGCGTCCAGCAGGCGCACGATCTCGTCCAGCGAACTCGTGGAGGTGATGAGTTGCAGGAAGCCCAGGTCGTCCCGCTCCGGAACGCAGTCGATCAGATAGGCCTCATACAGGTGCTGCAGTTCGCGCGGCGAGTCGAAATACTCGACGCCGGCATGCCGATCCACCGTCACCACCCAATCGCACAGACGGTGCAGTGCCGCCAGCATTTCGCCACGGTCGGGCGACACTTCGGTGATCAATTCCGGCCAGTCGTTGTCACCCGCTCCCATGCGCTTGGCGACGCAGCGCAGCAAGGCGGAATGCGCCTTGACCAGCCGCTCGGAGAAGCCGCGTGTCACCGGATGTTTCTCGCCTTCCGGCGTGGGTGCGATGGAGGACAGCCAGTGCGGTATCGGCGCAGCCTCGAAGCGCCGGTCCGGGGTCAAGGCGAGGCCATGAACCTCGAGTGCGCCATTGGGGACACTGGCCACCGGCCTACATTCGACACGGGTGGCGAAGATGTCGAAGGCCAAGGCCAGATGCGCCGGGGTACTCGGGGTTTCGCCGTCACGCCGCGCCCAGGCCAGGCGCGGCAGGCTCACACCGCCAGGGCGGGTGACGCTGTCCAGTAGCCAGCGATCCTCCTCTGGGACCAAACCGGCGCCGCTGCGCCGGCGTTGCGACGTAGTCGCAAGGAAGCGCCCCAACATGCCGCTTCGCCCAGCGGCGGGGTAGAGGTCGAGCACGAAAGCTCGTCTTGCAGCTTCGTCGCGCGGGTCACCCTCTTCGACTTCGGTCGCTTCGACATCGCGCAAGGCGCAGCCAAGGGCGCGCGCGGCCGGCATGGCATCACCGGGGCGTAGCGCATGCACATGCACGCGCCGGGTTTCGGGATGCAGGTGGAGATAGCGCGCGACTTCCGCTCCCAGCAGTTCGGATGCGCTCCGGTCAACCGACGGCGCCAGCAACTCCTCGCTCCTGGCATCGCCTTCACCCAGCAGGCGCGAGAGCAGCGCGACCGTGGCCTTGGGCTCGGGATCGTCGGTCGCGGTCATCGCCACGGTATGGAAGCCGAGGCTATCGGCGAACACGAAGGCCTCGCCCTGCGCGAAACCCGGCAACATCGCCGGGTAATGGGCGCCGATCAGCGAGCCCATCAGCTTCGCCACCTTGCCCGGTGGAGTCCCTTCCTCATAGCGGTGGTGCCGGACCAGCATGTCGAAACCCTGTTGCCACGCGACGCGCAGCGGATGCGTCGGCAGGACGATCAGGCCGATGCGCTGGCCGCTGACGCCAACGACTTCGAGGGTGTGTATCTGCGTCGCGCGCGTGGGAGCAGTCTCCCACCAGGCGGTCGCGGCATTGACGTATTCGTTGAACACTGGACGGTCGGTGTAGAGCGCTGCCAGCGGGCCCAGGCTTGATCGCAGCAACCAATTGCAGAAATCGCGCGAGGCTCTTACGAAGCGCTCGCCGGCCCGGTCACCTGTCGGGCCAGAGGGCAGAAAAGCCGGCTTGCCGTCCGGTGAGCCATCCGCCCTGACCTTCAATTGCCAGCGCCCCGGATCGCCCTGATGCACTGCCCAATCGGCCGCCAGGTCGAGCAGCAGGTTGGGGCAGAGCACGCGCGCCGCCTTGCCCTCCACGCGACAGGCGATATAGCCCCTCTTGTCGGGGCTGAAGGCCTGTCGGTTGCCCGGGTTGCCTGCCAGGCGGTCGAACGTATCGGCGTCTGTCGCCACCTGAATCGCGGCCAACGCGAGACTGGGGAAGACGTTGCCGGCGCTCGACCTGGCCGGCTGCTCGTTGACCCCGAAGCACAGGATGAAGTCCTCGCTGACCGCGTGGTGCGGGCTGCCCGCAGCATCGCTGTCCGGCAGGGTTTCCTCCGTCAGCGCTCGAATGACGACCTCCGCCTCGAAGCGCTCGTTTCCTTCGAGATCGCCGAAATCATCCTGGGTAAACACGCACTTCTGCGGCCCTCGGGCGACATGCGTGACGGTCTTCTCCGCCAGCGCGTCGCCACCGGCGCGGACTTCAACGATGTAGTCGACGGCGCCCTTGGCCAGGGTGGCTGGCTCGGCATTCCAGCGCACTTCCAGCCGGACTCGTTGCTGCGGGTTGTCTTCGAGAGCCAGCCGCAAGGTCAGGCGGTTTTCGCCATCCACCGACAGGCCGGACCACTGGTAGGGTCTGTCGTTTCGCTGGCGCCAGTTGATCCAGCCGATGGACTGCAGCGTCTCGCTGTCGAACAGGCCCGGGCGCAAGCGGTTGAGCCAGAGCGATTCCCGCCCTGCGAGGCGCGCCAGCGCGTCCAGCCGCGACACACTCTCCGCTGCCCGCAGGAATTCGGCCAGATCGCGTTCGACCGCCGCATCCGCCACCGGCAGTTGCAGACCGATGACCCGTGCTTCGGCCGATTGCCGGTTACCCTGGCGGGCCAGCAGGCGTTCGACCAGAAGTGCGGACTTCTCGAGATCGCCGTCGTCTGGCCGGTCGTCCACCGCCACGGGCCATAGCCCGATCTCGGGCAAGGCCGCGCCCAGAGCCTCCAGACCCTGAGCCGCGCGGCAGAGATAGGCGAATTCACGCCAGGGCGACAAGGCCTTGTTGCGCGCCAGTCGGCGTGCCTTGGACAGTGCCTTGTCGGCGAAACTCTTGCCACCGCGCGGTAGCTTGTCACGCGCCCGAGTTTCTGCTTTGGCAAACAGTTCCGCTTCGGCGATCTCGCGTGCCGCACTGTAGATGCCGTCCATGCCGGCGCCGGCGTGGACGGTATCCACCAGCAACAGCACCGCCCCCGCCTTGTCCTCGCGCCACTCCACGGCCTGGTCGGCGGTGATCGAACGGTTGGCCGCGTCGGCAGCCTGGCTGACCACGGCAATCTGCCAGCCGCGAACCGCGAAGCGTTCGTCGGCAGCCAGTTCGCGCGCGACCTCGCCCGGCAGACAGCGAATGAACGCCATGCTGCCAGGAACTGCCGGTCCCAACAGATCGCTCAGGGCAAGCGACAGGATCGGCGCGGCGTTTTCGGTGAGAGGCATGTCAGGGATCTCCGAGGGTGGCTCGAGCGTGGTGCAACAGGGACTCGGCCTGGGCGATGCATTCTGCCAGCAGCGCTTCGCTGACACCGTCGCCTGTGTAGTCGGTCAGATGGCGTTGCTTGCGCAGCGCGTCAAGGACGATCACGGTGCCGTTGTCCACGGCCAGGGTCAGCGGGAGCGTCTGGATGGCGGTCTGGTGGTGGCCGGGTTGGCTGGTCGAGGTGCGATAGCCTTTGGCCGAGAGGGCAGCCATCGCGCATTGCAGGATGGCTTTGTAGGCGGCATCGAAGCGGTTCTCCGCGCTGATCGCCGTGACCCTGGCATCGGCAAGGTTTCGTTCTGCCGCCGCGATGAGCTTCAGGACGACGGAGCGCCCCGCCTCATGCCGAACCAGGCGCTGGATTGCCAGCAGGTTTTCCAGACTCATCCTCGTTTCCGATCAGGAATATCTTCTTTCCGCTCAGGATCGCGGCGAGAAAGGTGTCGCCGCACTTCAGCTTGTCGTCGAACTCGGCAGACGACAGGACCACCGGGTTGATCTCCCGGCCAATGCTCGGCTGCGCTTCGTGAAGGGCCCGCACCACCTCGGCGAAGCCAATATCCCCCACCAGCAGCACGTCGACATCGCTGCCTGGCCGCTCGTCCCCGCGCGCGACGGAACCGAACACCAGTGCCAGCGTGATGCGTTCGCGCAATGTGGACAAGGCTTCCGTCAAGACATCGGCAAGCCCTGCCGTCTTGCGCAGGATGCCGGCCAGTTCCGGGTAGATCGGGCACTGCCGATTGGCGCCGTAACGAACCTGGTTGCCAATCTCCTCGCGTGTCAGCACGCCGGCCTGGGCGAGCCGTGCCAGTTCCTTGTGCAAGGTGCCGGCACTGGTGCCGGTCAGGCGGGCAATTTCGCGGACGTGATAGCGCTGTTCCGGGTGCAGCAGCAAGCGGGCGAGGACTTTCTGGCGGTAATCGCCGAAGAGAAGTGATGCGAGCATGGTTGTAGCCGTTTGCGATACGATTGAAGCCGATCATGCTACATCAAAGCGTGCGCGCAGTTGTTTCATCGACTCCGCGTCGTTTACCCCGACCAGCAACCCGAGGTCACGCAGGCGCCGTTCCAGCCACTGCTTGTTGGCGCGCAGCAGGTCTTGGGGAACGGACATTCCCGGTGGCTGACGGTCCACATGAAGGCCGTAGTGCTCGCGCAGGATGTCGAGGAAGCTGCGCAGGGTGAGTGGACGCGCTGCTTTGCCTTCGCCGTCCTTGCGCAGATGGCGATGGACGAGAAAGTCCAGCAGGGCGTGCGAGAGCACGATTGATCGCAGGTCCACTGCCTTCCTGGTGCCTGCTTCGCTGCGCGAGACGCGCCGTTTGAAAGCGATGCCGTTGGGGCGGTTGGGCATCAGGCTGCTGTCCAATGCCTTCGCGAATTGGCCGCCCTGTTGCTGATGCCCGTGCAACTCGACCAACGCTTCGGCCAGGCGCAGCGCTGGATTGTTGTGGTCGTTGCGCAATGCAAGCACAACATCCGGTGCCTCTCCAGCGTTTTCCAGCTCGGCTGCCAAACGAATGCAATCCTCATCCAGTCTGTCCAGGATTGATGTTGCCCGATCATGTCGGTCGTGAAAAACCTTGCCCAGCAAGTCGAACCACCCAGTCGAATCAGGCTGGCGCAGAGGCAGATCCTTCCCGAGCCGTCGATCATGTCTGACCCGATCATCGAGCAAGCGCGCCAGCATCAGCAGTACCGGTAGCCGCTCGTAGCGGGCCTGGCATTCGCTCATCGCCGCTTCCGAAGCGTTGCGCAGCTTCGTGTCCATTCCGTGCGAACAGTCCACCAACAAGGGTATCGGCTTCTGGTCTCCCGGTATGCCACCGGTGCGTTCCCATTCGGACAGGCAGACTGCGGTGGACAACAGCAGGTTGACCAAGCCGAGGCCAATACCCGCTTCGAGCATGGGCAGGAAGGCTTGACGTGGCAGTGCCGTGCCATAGACCTCGATGAAGGTCGCCAGATCGCCGCGCAATCTTCTGGCGGCAGCCTTGCCGATGGGCCAGCGATTCGCGACCTGCGCTTGATCCCTGCCCCTCAGTCGGCCCGGTGCATGGCCGCAGGTTTGGGCCAGACGCACGGCGAGCAGTTCGTCTACCCCGAGGTCTTCGGCGCTCTCCTCCTGGAAATGGTCGGAGCCCAAGTTCGCTGCGGGACCACGTACCGACATGTGCCGGGCAAACTGCTTCAGCAAGTGGTTTTCGGCGAAGCCGACGCCGACCGGAAAACGGCTGCGACCGGCCTCGGGCACCAGCGCTTCGCCCCTGTCCTGCCAGGCGAGCAGGGTGGTCAGCAGTTCCGGAACACCGCGCAAGTTGGCCACCGTTTCAGGTAGGTCCACCCAGCTCGCAAGGTAGTGCGTTGGGAAAACGCGCTGCACCACCTCGTGATGGCCCAACTCATGCTGCCTGTTCTCCAGGCAATAGGTCAGCAGCAGATCGGCCAGCATGGCGGGGCCGTGGTCGTCGGCAAAGCCGTCGAAGTTCCCCCCTGCTCGGGTCAGCAAGCCACTTGCCACATCGACCAGCCGGGGCGGCTGAGCTTTGCCCTGCGCATCGGGTTGGCCAAAGGCTTCAATGAAATGGCCTTTGCCACGCCGGTGGCCCCAGCGTGCCATGTAGAGCATCGCCGGCAGCAACGCCCCCGCCTCAAAGTGAGTAGGGGTAAACGGTAGAGCTGGCAAATAGTTCACAGTCCATAGATCTCTGGCGCGCGCCGGCGTCAGCACGTTCTCGACGATGGTCTTGGCGTTCATGCAGCCTTCCTCACCAGAATCTGTCGTCCATCCCGTGCCACGACGCTTACCCGGAACACCGCGGCTTCATTGCCGGGATGCCAGCCGTGAAGTTCGCGGGCGTCCTCCTGCGCCAGGCGCTGGGTGAAGATCTCGAGATGCGCGAACACTCCTTCCTGACCGGCGCCGGCAAGCTGGCTGCCCTCTTGCAGCGCCAGCAGCAAGTGGAACAGTTCCAGGCCGATTGGCAACCGCTCTTCGCCACCGGCCGCGTAGGCATAGATCAGCAGCAAGTGCGTATGCAGCGCTTCCAGACCTTCGGCGGTCCGTGGCAGGCGTGCTTCGAGGCGAAAACGCTGCCAGGGCTTGACCACCCAGTAGGTGCTTTCGGTCGGGGTTCGTGGCTGGATGCGCAGCGGTAGGCCCGAGTCGCGCGAGAATGCGGCTTCGGGCAGATCCTCCAGTCGGGCGACACCCAGGCACAGATCACGGCAGAGGACGGCGCGATCGTCGTCGTTCATCAGCGGCACCCGGCGGAAGCGATCGAGATGCCGGCCACCGAACAACGGCAGGGCATCGGTGGGAAGCTGCAGGGCCGCGTAACGAGCATCATCCCACTCGAACCACGCGCGGCGGCGAGCAGAGGCCAGCGCGGCGCCGATCTCGTGCGGGCGGTGGGGGGTGTCTCGGAGCAGGTGCCGGTCCAATGAGGGGTTGCTGTCCAGCGCCGGGTCGAAACGGGCCAGTTCCGCCAGCAGCTCTCCCTGCCGTTGCGGTGCCTCGGCGGCGAACGCCCGATCCCAATAGCGGATTGGCATCAATTCCGGGTCGGCATGGAGTTCGCCGCAGTCATGTACGCCAAAGAAGATGAAAACCAGCGCTGCCCGCAGTTCGCGCGCCGTGATGTGGATCTCGCCGCGCAGGTGACAGGCTTGCAGTGCATCGGACAACCGGAGTCGCAGGCGCGGGCCGGTATGCCGGTCGCGCAAACTGCGTACCGAACCCCACGCGGTGCAACGGTGCTGCGCGGTGCAGGTGGCGCAGTCCGCCCATGGATCGGTCTCGTCGCCAACGCCGAGAAAGCGGTCCAGGAGCGCATTGAGAAAATCGGTGCGAAGCTCGCCGTCGGCAAAACCTCCCACAAGCGAACGCCGGTTGAGGTCGATCAGGCGAATGCGCGGGTCGAGCACCGTTTGCTCGTCGCCTTCGCTGTCGAACAGGGCAGCATAAAGTCCTTCGCAGAGCGGGGTATCTTCCTGCGCGTCCAACCACTCGAGCAGCTTGCCGCTGTTGATCGCGAGAATCCGCGGATGGCGTGCGGCGCCGGCGAAATCGAGGTCATGGCAAGGCTGGAAAAACTGGTCGAGCAGGGTGTTGGCCGACTGGCCCCGCCAGGCTGCCGACCCATCGAGATTGACCTTCAACATGCGCCCGTTGGCCAGGCGACGCTCCTGCACGCGCTGCGAAGAATGGACATCGGGAACCCCCAGCGCGGCCAGTAGATGCTGCAGAAAGGCTGTCTTCCCATCGCCCGCATTGCCAAACAGGATCGCCAGGTTCACCTGATCGTCTTCAATCTCCCGCCGCAAGACACCATCCAGGCGGGTCTCCACGTAGGTCGTCGCGGCGAACGGTGAATCGAGGCCGCGGGTTTCGCTGTTGCCGTGGCGCGACCCCGGGTAGGCCGAGAGCAATTCGGTCAGCCGCGGTGCGGTATTGGCCGAAAGCGGCGACACGACCGGCTCGCCAACGGCTGCGCCTTCGACCGTCGCAGCCTTGAGGAACGCGAACGCCGCATGGGCATCCGCGAACCGTTCGCCGTCGACGGGCGAGGTCGCACGCTTCATAAATTCGACCACCCGTTCGAGCCCCTTGTCTTGTATTCCTTCCCAATTCAAGCCACGATTCTTGCTGCGTTGCCCGCCAAAGTCGAAGGGATCACGGTCGAACAGCACATGGAACAAACTGGCGGCCAGGGCGAAGAGATCATCGCCAGGCTGGATCGGCGCACCGTGGTCGACGCCATGGCTCGCGTACAGCGGGTTGCGGTTGCGTACCGGCTTACCGGCTTCGGTCACCGTGTCGTAATCGGTCAGAACCACTTCCCCGCCCTGGACGATGATGTTGCGCGGGCTGACATCGCCATGTACCAGACCAACCTGATGCAAAGCCCAGAGCGCGTCGCTCAGGTCTCGCAGCCAGCGCAACAAGAGGTCCTGCAGGCTGGTCTCGCCCAAATCATCGGCATGCAGGGCAAGCACGCCGGTCAGGTCCGACACGGGGATTCCCTCGACCCATTTCATGAGGGCAACGAAGCGATCTGCCTGCCACTCGGGGGCAATTTCGTGGATCGCCGAAAGGTGCGGGTGGATCGTGTAGGCGCGCACCCGACGATAGGCGCGCAGCGCGACCTCGGCGTCGCCCTGGTGGTGGATCAGTTTCGCAACGTAGCTGCCGAAGATTTCATCGGAGCACGCATCGACTTCGACGACCTTGAAGGTCTGGCCGACGCCGCCACGGCCGAGGCGGCTGATGATCTTGAAGTGCGCTCGCTGGAAAGGCACCACGGTGTCTTCGTCCCAGTACTCCGGCGCCGGAAGTTCGAGCGTCGGCCTGGCAAGCGGCGCGGTGTTCCGCTCCAGAACGGCGGCCAGTTCGGCAAGCGACTCACGCCCCTCCGGATTATGGACGCAACCTTGTTCCAGGAACTGGCGCGCTTCGCGGGCGCGCGGTTCGTCCCCGGGAAAAACGGTGACCAGGCTGGCGCACAGGGCATACACGTCCGACCGCGTATTCGCAGCCGCCAAGCCATCTTGACGAACCTCCGGGGCAACATAAGGGGATTCCTGCCCGAAATCCGTGGGGGCAAGCGAAATCGTCAGCGCCTGGTCCAGGCGCGCCAGGCTGAAGTCGGTGAACAGCGGGCATCCGTTGTGGCGAACCCGCAGGGTATGCGGCGTGATGTGACGGTGAACGATGCGCTGCAACCCTTGCTCGCGCGGCTCATGAAATTCAGCCAGTGCCAGGAGCGCCTGGCGCGCGTATCGCAGGCGGTCGTCCAGACTCCAGTTGGCGTCCTTGACACGTTCGGCGAGCGTTGGCGCGCCAGGGTCGACCAGGGAGAACCAGTACAGCTCGCCCGGATACCGCTCGGCTTCCTGGAAGGAGTCGAGCAGATTGGGCAGATACGGTGCTTCTGCCAGCGCTGCATGACTTCGTATTCGCGGCTGGCACGGTTCCCTCCATCCTTCTCGTCAGTGGCGGAAAGGTCGTAGAGATGCAGAACGACCTTGTCGCGCCGCGTCGGATGCTGACCGCGATAGGCACGATGAAAGGGCGCATCGGGTGCCGGAATTCGTTCCAGATTGATCAGCCCCGCAAAGCTGCGCAGGTCGCCGGTCAGTGTGGCCCGGGCCGCCGGCTCCAACAACAAGGCGGCTTGTTCGACCTGAGCGACAGACAAGCGTACGGCGCCTTCCGCGTCGACCAAGTCGCGGCACTCGCCAAGTCCAAATATCGGGACGCCGCGATTCTGCATGCGCTTTCCCGCCTGGACGCCTGTTCCGCCGCGCGTGAGCAGAAAACGTGGCGCGACGAAACCGGGGTCGAACGCGGTCTTCAACTTTCCGGCGACACGCTTGGCCTTGTCGTTGATGCGTTCGGCCTCGTTGTCGACGACCGCTGCGTTCTGCTTCATCCACGCCGCGTCCCAATGCTTGACCTCGACCACAAAGACTCCCTGTGGGCCGATGATGACTTGGTCGATCTCATCGGAAAGCCGCGTCGAATGGCTGGAATGGCTGATGTTCGACAAGAGCACCCACGGACCCGGAATGCCTTGAAGCCTGCCCTTGACTTTCTCGATGGCGAGTTCCTCGCTCGCATTGACCGGCACTCCGCAGGGGACATGTCGGAAGCTGGATGTCGTCATGGCATTTCCCCATTCTTGATGTTCGTTTTCTCAGGATTGTAGCCGGTCGCGTTGGCGCGAGGTCAACCAGCCTGGCTGGGCGAGAGCCGCTTTCGCCGACTCATCGGCTTGCCATCGGGCGCGGCCGATCGCCCACCGGGCGCGCAGGGCGATCGCATGAATGCCATTGTCGTTACCCCTCGAAAATAGTCGTTTACG
>ERZ761602.7512-NODE-7512-length-11520-cov-10.187614_pt1 | contig 11520 bp, 9 predicted proteins | sample MGYA00512165_ERZ761602 | MGnify/ENA primary metagenome ERZ761602 (study PRJEB28899, sample SAMN02445085) | bioreactor sludge metagenome | biome: EBPR sludge; isolation source: Thorneside wastewater treatment plant | place: Australia: Brisbane, Thorneside... | reverse complement strand
TTAGGACGTCCCAGAATGGTTTTAGGACGTCCCAGAATGGTTTTAGGACGTCCCAGAATGGTTTTAGGACGTCCCAAAATGGTTTCTAGACTCTCAGAATCGTTTTAGGACGTCACAAATTGGTTTTACGACGTCTCAGAATGGTTCTACGACGTCCGAGAATGCTTTTAGGAAGTCTCAGAATGGTTTTAAGACGTCAATGAACCGCTCGGGGACGTCAATAAACCGCTCGGCTACCTCCGGAAACGAAAAAAGGCCGCCTTTTACGGCAGCCTTTCAGTGAATATGGCTTTCGCACTATGCTTTTACGGCTTCGACAATGCCGACGGGGCTCTTTGTCTCGATTATTCGAGTCATCTTCAGTCCCGAGCGTTCGAGCAACGCTTCGAATTCGTCCGCCGTTCGCTCCTTCCCGCCGGGCGAGACGAGCATTTCGAGGTCGAGCACTTTGCCGAAGTGCGGCCCATTGCCGGCGGGCAGGATAGCGTCGAGGATCAGCAGTTTCGCATCATCGCTCATATGTTCGCGGATATTGCGGAGGATCACCTCGTTCTTGTCATCATACCAGTCGTGAATGATGTGCTTCATGAAGTAAATGTCGGCCTTGACCGGGATCGACTCGGTGAAGCTGCCCGCGACGTACTCGACCCGATCGGCAACGCCGTAGCTTTCCATCATTTCCGGCGCTCCCTCAAGGACGTGCGGAAGTTCGAAAAGCACGCCTTTAACGCCCGGATTTGCTTTCAATACTGCGCCGAGCAGGTGCCCGTAGCCGCCTGCGATGTCCGCGACCGTGCTCGCAGAAGAAAAATCGTAGGCTTCAATGATCGCCGGGATCGTTACGTAAGAAAACGAGGTCATCGCCTTGTTGAAGATGTCGCCGAGCGGCTGATCGGTCTCAAAAAGCGTCTTGAAAACCGGTTCGCCGTGAACCGAGTCCCACGCCGGCTGACCTGTTTTAACGCTTTCGATCATCCCGCCGTAAACCTTCCAGTGCTCGGGCTCGCCCATCCAAATCGTCATATAACGAGTGCTTTCCGGATGTTCAGTTCGCAGCGTATCGCTCGCGGGCGTGTTCGCGAACGTCCTCGGCGCGGCCTCGGTAAAGACGCCGCTGGCCGAAAGAGCCCGAAGCACCCGATAGATCGCGTCCTCATTCGTTTGGGTTGCGACCGCAATATACTCCGCGGTCCGCGGGCCATCAGCCAGAAGATCGGCAACTCCGATCTTCGCGGCAACATACGCGGCCTGCGCCAGAAACGCCCCGCTTACAATATTCATCACCTGAACGGGTGGCGGTAGGTTCGCCGGTTGTTCGGTGCTCGCCGCGGGTTTTGGGGTTGTGCTCATAGTTCCTCCGTAAGGTTTGTAGGTATAACGTTTTCCTAGCTTCTTACGCGAAGTCGCGGGCGGGAACATATCACCTATGCCGATCATCTGCAACCGTGTCCGCGATCCATCCGAAGAACAAGACGTACAGATGACCCGGATCGCGCAAAACAAATCAGCGGCTCTTGTCTTCCCGCATCAGCTCTTTATGCCAAATCCGGCGGTCGCGGCGGCGGAGATCGTCTATTTGGTGGAGGAACACCTGTTTTTCCGCGAAGTCCGTTTCCATAAGCAGAAACTGGCTTTCCACCGGGCAACGATGAGGGCCTATGAGGAAGAGCTTGGCCGAAGCGGCCGCCGTGTTGAATACATTAATTCGAACGATCCGCGATCGGACATTCGCGAGTTATTGCCGCTGCTAGCAGATACCGGCGTTGAGGCCATTCACATCTGCGACGTTGCAGACGACTGGCTTTCCCGCAGGATCAAAAGCACGGCCGGGTCATACAGCGTATCCGTCGAGATCCATGATTCTCCGGGCTTTCTGAATAAGGCCGAAGAAATTCTCGGCAAACTTGGCTCCAGAAAACGCTACTTTCAGACCGACTTCTACATTTCCGAACGAAAATCCCGCGGCATTCTCCTCGCACCGGACGGCGGGCCGAAGGACGGCAAATGGAGCTTTGACGCCGAAAACCGCAAGCGTGTGCCAAAGGGCGTTCAAATTCCGGCAACGAAGCCGCCTCCTCAAAACAAATTTGCTTCGGAAGCGATCGCGTCGATCGAAAGCGAATTTCCCGAAAACCCGGGCTCACTCGCTTCGTTCAATTGGGCGGTCATACGAAACGAAGCGCAGGAAATGCTTAAGGCTTTTCTAGCTGAGCGCTTTGATCTCTTCGGCGACTATGAGGATGCGATCGTTCGCGATGAGCATTACCTATTTCACAGTGTGCTGTCGCCCTACATCAACGCCGGCCTGCTGACTCCGACGGAGGTGATCGAAGCCGCTCTGGTACACGCCGAGAAACATGATACTCCGATCAACTCGCTCGAGGGCTTTATCCGCCAGATCATCGGCTGGCGTGAGTTCATCCGCGGCGTGTATTTGATCGAGGGCAGGCGGCAACGGACGACGAACTTCTGGAACTTCGATCGTAAGATGCCTCGATCATTTTACGAAGGCACTACGGGAATCGAACCATTCGACCACACGATCCGCAAGGTACTTGAGACGGGCTATTGTCATCACATCGAACGGCTGATGATTCTCGGTAATTTCATGATGCTCTGCGAGCTCGACCCCGACGAGGTCTATCGCTGGTTCATGGAACTTTTCATCGATGCATACGATTGGGTGATGGTGCCGAATATCTATGGCATGAGCCAATTTGCTGACGGCGGCTTGATGACAACAAAGCCGTATTTCAGCGGCAGCAACTATATTTTGAAGATGAGCGACTACCGGAAGGGCGATTGGTGCGAGACTTGGGACGCCCTATTTTGGCGGTTCATGGACGTTCACCGCGACGCGTTGGCTCGCAACCCGCGTTTAGGCATGCTTGTCCGCTCATTCGACAAGATGCCGCCGGAAAAGCGGGCCGGATACCACGAACGGGCGGAACATTTTCTGACGTCGCTCAATTAGAATTATGAACAAGACCTATTTACTCATCGGCGGGAGCTACGGTATCGGATTTGAACTCGCCAAGACGCTTTCGGAAGCCGGCAATATGGTCAATGTATATTCTCGCACGCCGGGGCAAGTCGCGGGCCTTGCCGGAGTGACACATACACAGTTTGACGCCCTAAGCGATGAACTAGCCGTTGTAGGACCGATCGACGGGCTCGCGTACTTGCCCGGCACCATCGACCTGAAGCCCTTTCATCGATTCACGGATGCTGACCTCTTGCGGGACCTCGAGGTGAATTACATAGGGGCGGCAAGGGCCATTCGCAGCGTTCTTCCCAATCTAAAAGAAGCCGGTTCTGCATCGATCGTCCTTTTCAGTACGGTCGCGGTCCAAACCGGAATGCCGTTCCACTCTTCGATCGCCGGTGCAAAGGGAGCCGTCGAGGGGCTGACCCGGGCACTCGCCGCGGAGCTTGCCCCAAAGATCCGGGTGAACTGTGTCGCACCTTCGCTGACCGATACGCCGCTCGCCGAAAAGCTGCTCAACACCGATCAAAAACGCGATGCAGCGGGCGAACGCCATCCGCTCAAACGTCATGGCCGGGCGTCGGACATAGCTGCGGCGGCAGAGTTTTTACTCGCTGACCGCTCGTCGTGGACGACCGGACAGATATTGCACGTCGATGGCGGAATTGGATACCTAAAATAGTGTAGATTTTCCTTGCCTGCGGGCCGGATTCCAACTATACTTAGCCGACAATTTGTTTCCGGTACATTTCAAAACCCGCTATGAAATGGAAGGTTGATTACATCCCTGCGCCCCCTCACGTCCTGGTCGTATTCGATGGAGAATTCGACCTCGTCGACACTTTGAAGCTTCACGAGCATCTTGCCGCTGATGAACATGTTCTCGCTGGCAGTCCCATCTTGATGGACTGCAGAAAGCTTGTTACGCCAAGCATTAGCACCGATGATATCGACGCAATTGCCAGGTCGTTTGCACGCAATGCCGCGAGCTTCGCTAGAACGCGAATAGCTTTTTGGATCGCGTCGAACGTCCATTTTGGACTCGGACGCCAACTTCAGGGTTTTCTCGGTGAACAAGCCCCCGGTTTCGACCTTTTGCGAACAGACGATGAAGTCGCCGCGTGGCTCTCGCGGAGCGCACCTCAATAACAATGGCCCGACAAGTCGCTAAACCTGCCGGGCCCTTCCTGTCTGTTGTGTTCGCTATTTGATGGACTTCGCTATTGCTTCAGCGGCTTGCTCGACCAAGGAGGAGAGAATGTCGTCTCCGTCATTCTTTGCCTTGGCCTTGTATTCACCTGTTAGTGTCTGCTGGCCCGATGCATTAACCATTCGGATCTCCAGCTTCAATTCGTCCTTAGATTTCACGCTCCCGGCAATCGAACCAGCCGAGAGCACGGTGCTTGCTGCGATTGCACCTGCGGTCGAGCCATACCCGATGCTCGAAAGTGCCGGCGAGGCAAGCTTGCTGAACATCCCGAATCCGCCGCCGCCTTTCTTGTGCGAAACGGTTGCGTAGATGACCATATCGCAATCCTTTTCCTTTGCTTCGGCATCGATCGCCGTTTGAAGCCGTGCTTCGAGCGGCACGACCTCGACATTCGGCATCTTCAAATATGACACGAGAGTATTCCGAACCGCCTCGGCAAGCTCGGCCGCCGGCATTTCTTTACCGAGCGAACCTGTTTTGACGTGCGCTAGGCCGATGCGGACGGTTCCCGGTTTTTTCTCACCTGCCGTTGCATCAGATACGGATGGTGCCGATGCGGCTCGAGAAACATTTGTCGCAAGCGGTGATCCTTGACCATAGTTGCCCTTAGTACTCTGTGGCACCGAAGTCGAAGATGGATCTCCGGCAGTTGCATACATTTGTGCCGAATCCTCGACCTCACGGTAACCCGCCGGCACTTCGAACAGTGCTGCATCAAGAGCGGCCTTCGAAAGCTCGATGACCTCGCTCACCATGGACATCGTTTCTTTACCCGTTCCGTCAAACATCGTCATCTTTTCGTAGAGTGCGAAACCGCGCTTACCGGTTCCGGTTTGTTTCGTCTCAAAACGATCTTTGCAGCCGCCCGAACGGGCGTTGACGGGAGCGGAATATGCTGAGTTATCGCAATCGAAACCGGCTTCGAGGTCCGCATACCAACCGTCCGTTTCCATCTTTGTATTGACCGGGCTGCAGGCATCGGGGGACGACTCCATCGTCGTCGTGACGACCAACCTGCGAGCCTGAAGGCCAAACATCTGCTTTCTCTCGCCTGTATCGCGTATGTTGATCGTCATCATTACACGCCCACCCTTAGCGGTCTTTGGGGCGGTGCTGGTTGAGGCCGTCGTATTCGCGGCTGCGGGCTCGATCTGTCCGAATTCATTTACGATGAACGTCTTCGTCGCCGGATTTAGCTGGATCGCCCGCTTCAGGTCGCACTGAGTGATGTTGACCATCGCGCCATTCATCATCTCCGAACGCTGCCGTTTTCCCTTGATCAGCGTTGTGTTCTCATAGCTCTGCCCGGAAACGGTCTGCCGGGTCTTTACCTTAAGGTCTGCAAGTGCGACGCCCGAAGCGCCGAGCACAAAAAGGACTGTCAAAACCAGATATGATCGCATTCTCATAATTACTCTCCCGGTAGTCGCGGCAAGCCGCGGGATGTACGTCACCAGTAAACGCGAGAAGCCCGACGAGAAAGTATCAGTTGAATATTGCCGCGATTGCTATCGACCAATCGGTCAAATATAATCGCGGTGTCCCTTTGCCCTGATCTGACTATGAGCAGCAATTCCTCCGGCGAAATAACCCAAATGCTTCTGGAACTGACGGACGGTAACGCCGACGCCGTTGACCAGATACTTCCTCACATTTATGACGAGCTTCGTCGGTTGGCGGGCAGCTATTTGAGACGTGAGCGGTCCGACCACACGCTTCAGCCGACCGCACTCGTCCACGAGGCCTACATGAAGTTGATCGATCAGCGGCAGGTCAAGTGGCAGAACCGGGCCCATTTTTTCGGCATCGCAGCACAGGTGATGCGGCGGATCCTGATGGACCATGCCCGCAAGCATCTTGCGAATAAACGCGGCGGCGATGCGGAGATCCTACCGCTTGAAGAGGAGATCTTTGTCGTCTCTCCTGACAAGTCGAATGAACTGCTTGCTCTTGATGAAGCTCTCGAGAGGCTCGCAAAAATGGACCCGCCGAAAGCACGGGTTGTTGAACTCCGTTATTTCGGCGGGTTATCGATCGAAGAAACGGCGGAGGTGATGGGCATCAGTGTCCCGACCGTCAACCGTCACTGGAAATTTGCCAAGGCGTGGCTCCACTCGGAGCTGACCAACAGTTAATTTCGCTTAACTATCAGCAATGTCACGTCGTCAGCTGCCGGGGCGTTCAAGGTGAATGACGAAAGCGACGACTCGATCTTGTCGCGAAGTCCCGCCGCCGAGGCTCCGCGGTGAGTTCGGATCACTTGTTCGAGCCGCTCGAGGCCGTACTCATCTTCCGATTCATTCGTCGCCTCAGAAACTCCGTCGGAATAAACAACAAGAATGTCTCCCTGGCCGAGCGTCAATTCGCCGCTCTCGTATTGGGCCATTTCCATCAACCCGAGCGGGAGCCCGCCGGAGTCAAGCTGTGTGATCGTGCCATCGGCACGGCAAAGCAAAGGCGGATTGTGACCGGCGTTGATGTAGATCAGCTTGCCGGTCTCGGGGTCAAGCTCGCCGATGAAAAGCGTTACGAACCGATTGGTCGGCGTATTCTCTGCAAGGTATTTATTGACGGATGAGACCGTATGCGGGATCGAGCTCGTTGCAGAGATCTGTGCATGCACGGCGGCGTGGAGGCTCGACATGAGCAATGCGGCCGCAGTTCCCTTTCCCGAGACGTCTCCAAGGGCAACGACCATCTTTCCGTCTTCCCGGCGGATAAAGTCGTAATAGTCGCCACCGATCTCGTAACACGAGAAAGAGATGCCCTGAAATTCGTAGCCCGTCAGGACCGGAGGCGCCGAAGGTTGAAAACGCTGTTGGATCTCGGTCGCAAGCTCCAGTTCGCGTTCCATTCGCTCGCGTTCCATTCGCTCATCCACAAGTGCCGCATTTTCAACACGGATCGACGCGACAGATGCGAGTGTCGTGAGAATGTTGAGGTGTTCCTCAGTAAATGTGGTCGTGTACGTCGGCGAATCCGCGTAGATCATCCCGAAGATCGTCCGCTCATCGACACTAAGCGGCACGGCGAGCACAGACCGGATGCCTTGGAGCATTACGGTCTGTGTTGCGAATTTCGGATCTTGCTGCGCATCGGCGGTAAGGACAGAACGGCCGTTCTTCAAGACCTCGTCCATCACGCTATGGCTGACGCGAACCTCTTGAAGTCGCTCTTCCTGCCCGCGTATTCGGGCGATCATCACCCGCATGTTCTCCGCTTCCTTCTCGTCGCGGAGCATTATTACAACACGTTCGGCCGGCACGGCTTCGAACACAAGCGATGCGACCTGATCAAGCGTTTCCTCAAGTCCGGATGACGACAGGAGAGCAACGCCGACCTTGCTTATCAGCCCCAGCAGCTCAGTTCGCGAGGTAAATTGCCCTTTGAGCAGCTCGGTTGTCGGTATCCGGCGGCTCTGAAAGGATATGGTTTTCGAGGGGTCAAGAGCTTCGGTCTGGTCCGCGATCAAGGTCGCTCCGCCTATCGCCGGCATCGAACTCGCCTCAAAGATCATTCGGCTTTCGCCGATCTGTATCTCGCCGCCGGTCGCAAGCTGAACTCCGGCTTTTATGAATGTGCCGTTGTAACGCGTGCCGTTGGCCGAGCCGAGGTCCTGCAGCCAATACCCGTCGCCTTCCTGGCGGATCTCGGCATGAAGCCGCGAGGCGAACGCGTCAGCAATACAAATGTCGCTGCGGGCTGAACGGCCGATCGTTGTCCGAATTCGGTTAAGTTCAACGTACTCCGGATCGGCGTTGGGCTTCTTTAGTATCAGGCGGGCCATTTTTCGATTCTACTCGCTTGTTTGTGTTATCGGTCTGCGATCGGCGAAAACTACAAATGTTCCAAATATATAATCGTGCAATGCTCTTCCCTTTCGGCTAAAGGCGATAGGGAGAAGCCCCAAACCGCCTGAAAACAATACGACCAGATACCCGGCCGTCTGCCTCAGGAGCATCCTTACAATGGACGGATGCCGCCCGTCGGCCCCGACGATCTCGAGTCCGGTAACGAACTTCCCAAGCGTTCTACCGGTCAGGACCGGAAGCACGACCAAATTCGACAGACCGAACAAGATAGCCAGCAGCCAGCCGATGTTGTTAAGTTCACTATTTATCAGGGCTGCACCGTCATTGCCCATTATTCGGCTGATCACCAGGAACATCGCCGGAAAAATAATGAAGAAAAGATAATCGATGGCGGCCGCTCCGAAGCGGAGAAAGAAAGGCGTCGCGACCTCTTCAGGTTCAAAGCGCACAACCTGTACGGAAAGCGGCCGAGCGCTTTCGTTCATGATATTTGTGTCTTTCGCGTCCTTGATCTTTGTAGCCATTGAGGAAATTTCTGCCCGCTAACCGACGTAGAACTGAAGGACCGTATCGCCCAGTTTCAATTTATCACCGCTGCTCAATGCGTGCGGCCGGTGAGGGACGAGACGCATTGGCTGCTTCGCTGAGACCAAAAGCACGGTTCCATTCGATGATCCAAGGTCCTCGACAAGGAAGTTCCCAGCATCTTTCCAGATACGGGCATGCCGCCGCGAGATTTTCGTCTGCGGATCGTATTTTGATAGATCGATCTCGGGGAAAATGTTCGACATCGGGTCTCGCCGGCCGAGCAGATTTTCATCCTTGGTAAGCGAAAACGTCGGTGCGGAGAGTTCGCTCGTCCCCTCGACAAATAGCCTTGCCGTCGGAGTTCCCGACTGGTAGCCCGCAGACTGAATTCCAGGGCCGCCGATCGGCTGCCTCGCTCCGCAGAATGCACAGAAGAGATCCGAGGCAATAATTCGCTGGCCGCAGAAACCGCAAAACACATACTGCGAGGCGAGCGAAGCAGGCGTCGGCGACTCAGACACGCCATAGCTGACCGCTGCTCCCTTCAGAGCCGCTAGATGCGACTCCAGAGCAGACCTCATAGCGGCGGCGGACTCGAAGCGTTCCTCGGCACTATACTCGACCGCCTTCATTAAAATCGTCTCGATCTGATCTGAAAGCCTCGGGTTGATCTGCCGCGGCCGGGGATTCTTCTGGAAATCGAATATCAGAAGCGGGTTGCTTTGCGGGTCGGCGCCTGTCAAGAGGTGAAACATCGTTGAACCAAGGCTGTAAATATCCGAGCGAGGTTCGACATTTCCGCTGAAGAGTTCCGGCGGGGCGTATCCCATCGTCCCGACCGCGGTCACGCCTTTCTCTTCGCGCTGACTGATCGACCGAGCGATCCCGAAGTCGATAAGCATTATGCGGCCCGTGTTGCCGTCAACCATTATGTTGCTCGGTTTCAGGTCACGGTAAACGATCGTTGAGGGCTGATTGTGAAGGTAGTCGAGCACATCGGCAATCTGGATCGCCCATTCCGTTACGGTCGCTTCATCGAGCTTCCCTTCCGGCGCCGATCGAAGTCGAGCAGCCAGATCACCACCCGAGATATATTTCATCACCAGGTAGAACCTGCCTTCGTCCGGGTCAAAAAAGTAGTCGAAGATCGTCGGTATACCCGGATGATCAAGCGTCGAGAGGATCATCGACTCGCGCCGAAAATCGTTGATCGCCTTTTCCTGCTGCTCATCCTCGATGTGTGCCTGGATCATCTCCTTGACCGCACGGAGCACACCGCCAAGGTTGTTATCGCTTGCTAGATAAACGGCGCCCATTCCGCCACCGCCGATCTTCCGGACGATCTCGTAGCGGCTGTTGAGGATCGTGCCCTCGGAAAGCGGTTTCAATTTCGCCGCTTTCTTGCCTTCGGTGTCGCCCTCGGCGATGTTCGGCGATGTCGGGCTGATCCCGGCGGCAGCAAGATCATCAGAAGCCGCTTTCTCTGCCGGCTCTCTTGCCTCTGCTTGCGTCTGCTCAGCGGCCTGCTGCTCGATCATTTCCTGAACGTTCGCGTTGGGTGCTATCAGCGTCGGCGGTTCCATTATCCGGACCGAATCAAAGATCGAGCCTCCGGAAAACGAATCAGGAAGATCAAGTTCCTCGACCGGCTTCAGGATTTCGTGCTCTGCCGGGATCTCAGCCTCAGCAGGCGATTCAGGTTCCGCGGCAGGTTCCGGAGCACTCTCGGCGGGCGGTTCATCTATCGGTGAGGCGATTTTCGGTTCGTCCTCTTGAGCCGGTTCCGCGGGCTTTTCATCCCAGGAAAATACATCCGCCTCAGCATCTTCCGATATCGTCTCAGCAGCCGATGCAGCCTCTGCGAATGTCGCCGGCTCATCGGCCTCTGTGGCCTCAGACGATGCCGGCTGCCCTTCTACCGGCTGAACCGGTTCCGGAGTAAAATGATAGATCGTCGCTTCCTCGCTGAAAACAGGAACCTCCGGAAGTTCGGCCGGTTCTTCGACTGACGGCGGCTCGGCCGGAGGCGGTTCAACATTTGTAACCTGAGTTTCTTCCTTTTGAGTTTCCGCGGCATTGTCGGTCTCGCCGAATCCTGAGTCAGCCAAGATCTCTGGCAGCGGGGCATCCGGAAGTTCGGATGGCAGTTCGAATTCGAGTTTGTCCTCTGTTGGGAAAACACTCTCTGCGGTCGCACCGGACACTATGTTTTCTGAAGTTTTTGGAAGGTCTGGGGCTTGGCCCTCTTGAACCGGCTCGGCGAATACCTCCGCATCGGCATTCTTTTTCGCTTCAAGTTCAGCGAGCTTTGCGACCTCTTCCGGCGACATCATCACCGTGCTTTCAAGGTCGTCACGCACAGGCTCCGGCTCCACGACCGGTATGCTCGCGAGCACAATGCCGCAGTACGGGCAGAACGAATCCTGCTCCGAGATCTCAGAGTTGCATTCCTGACACTTCATTACTTAAAAGCGAACGTTCACTCTTGCCGAAACTCGGCCTATTACTTCACTTGGGCACGATCTTGAATCGCAAAAAAGTCTTTCCAACAATGATCTCGTCGCCGTCATTTAACCGCTGCGGGCTGCCGGGCAACAATCGCCTACCCCGGTTTATAAATGTCCCGTTCGTCGAACCAAGATCCTCAATAAGGTAATGCCCCTCGCGGCGTATTATCTTCGCATGGCGGCGGGAGACCTTTGCATCCGGGTCGATCGCGTCGAGATCGATATCGGGAAAAATGCCGTTGTCGGCATCCCACCGGCCGATGAACGATTCCGGGTTCTTCAATTCGAACTCAGTATTGACACCCGACCCCTTTTCTACGATCAGAAAGCCTCGCTCCGCCTCCGAGCCCCCGTTCTGTGCCGTCTGCAGCGGTTGCGAGATCGGCTCAACGATCGGCGGAATACCGATGCTTGTAACTGAGCCGACCTGGAAATTCGGGCTGCTGATCTCCGTTGCCGGCGACTCCGCCGGAGCCT
>ERZ761602.7511-NODE-7511-length-11521-cov-43.329060_pt1 | contig 11521 bp, 13 predicted proteins | sample MGYA00512165_ERZ761602 | MGnify/ENA primary metagenome ERZ761602 (study PRJEB28899, sample SAMN02445085) | bioreactor sludge metagenome | biome: EBPR sludge; isolation source: Thorneside wastewater treatment plant | place: Australia: Brisbane, Thorneside... | reverse complement strand
CGCACGCCACGCGCAAGCGCATCGCCCGCTCGCTGGCCATGCTGCGTGACAAGAAGCTCGAAAACCCGTGGCGCAAGCACGGCAACATCCCGTTGTGAGAGAAGGGGGAAGGGAGAAGGGTGCAAACCTATCGCAACTTCCACCACCCCACCCTGAAAGAACATATTAGGAAACCGGAGACGAGAGAAGAATACAAGGCGGCGGAGCGGCAGATGGATCTACCCTTCCCCCTTTTCCCTTCTCCCTTCCCCACCCGAAGGGAACATCAAATGTTCAAGAAAATCCTGATTGCCAACCGCGGCGAGATCGCCTGCCGTGTCATCAAGACCGCCCGCAAGATGGGCATCAAGACCGTCGCCGTGTACTCCGAAGCCGACAAGGACGCGCTGCACGTCGACCTCGCCGACGAAGCCGTCTGCATCGGCCCGGCCGCCTCCAAGGAATCGTACCTGGTCATGGACAGGATCATCGCCGCCTGCAAGCAGACCGGCGCCGAGGCGGTGCATCCGGGCTACGGCTTCCTGTCCGAGAACGCCGAGTTTTCGCGTCGTCTGGAAGAGGACGGGATCAAGTTCATCGGCCCGAAGCATTACTCGGTGGCCAAGATGGGCGACAAGATCGAGTCCAAGAAACTCGCCATCGAAGCCAGGGTCAATACCATCCCTGGCTACAACGACGCCATTTCCGGTCCGGACGAAGCCGTCAAGATCGCCCAGGGCATCGGCTACCCGGTCATGATCAAGGCCTCCGCCGGCGGTGGCGGCAAGGGTCTGCGTGTCGCCTTCAACGATGCCCAGGCGCACGAAGGCTTCTCGTCGTGCGTCAACGAAGCGCGCAACTCCTTCGGCGACGATCGCGTCTTCATCGAAAAGTACGTGCTGGAACCGCGCCACATCGAGATCCAGGTGCTCGGCGACAGCCACGGCAACTACGTGTACCTGAACGAGCGCGATTGCTCGATCCAGCGTCGCCACCAGAAGGTCATCGAAGAGGCGCCGAGCCCCTTCGTCGATGCCGAGATGCGCAAGGCGATGGGCGAGCAGGCCGTGGCCCTGGCCCGTGCGGTGAATTACGAGTCGGCCGGCACCGTCGAATTCGTCGTCTCCGGTGCGACCAAGGAGTTCTACTTCCTCGAAATGAACACCCGCCTGCAGGTGGAACACCCGGTCACCGAACTGATCACCGGGCTGGACCTCGTCGAGCAGATGATCCGCGTCGCCTACGGCGAAAAGCTGCCGCTTAGCCAGGCCGATGTCGGCATCAACGGCTGGGCCATGGAGTGCCGGATCAACGCCGAAGACCCGTTCCGCGGTTTCCTGCCGTCCACCGGCCGTCTGATCAAGTTCCAGCCGCCGCAGGAAATCCCGGGGCAGGTGCGGGTCGATACCGGCGTCTATGAGGGCGGCGAGATCTCGATGTTCTACGACTCGATGATCTCCAAGCTGATCGTCCATGGCGCCACCCGCGAGCAGGCGATTTCGCGCATGCGCGATGCGCTGAACGCCTTCGTCATCCGCGGCATCTCCTCGAACATCCCGTTCCAGGCCGCGCTGATGCAGCATCCGCGTTTCCGGTCAGGCAACTTCAACACCGGCTTCATCGCCGAGGAATACCCGACGGGCTTCGACGCCTCGATGGTGCCGCACGACGACCCGGCCCTGCTGGTGTCGGTCGCCGCTTACGTCTATCGCGCCTACACCGATCGTGGCGCTTCCGTTTCCGGCCAGTTGCAGGGTCACGAGCGCATCGTCAGCGACAAGTGGTGCGTGGTGCGCCTGCGCCGCGGCGCCAACGAGAAGCACATGGTCGTTGCGCGGCCGATTCCCGGGGGTTACCACGTCGAGTACCAGGGCGAGAACTACGAGATACGCTCCGACTGGAGGCTGGGCGAAGCGCTGTTCAACGGAACCTGCAACGGCGAGGAATTCACGCTGCAGGTCGAGCGTCACCGAACGCAGTACGTCCTCTTCCACTGGGGCGCCCACGCCAGCTTCATGGTGATGAGCGCCCGCGCCGCGGAACTGCTCGCGCTGATGCCCGAGAAGCTGCCGCCCGACCTCTCCAAGTTCCTGCTGTCGCCGATGCCCGGCCTGCTACGCGAAGTGGCGGTCAAGGTCGGTCAGGAGGTCAAGGCCGGCGAGAAGCTGGCGGTCATCGAAGCGATGAAGATGGAGAACATCCTCAGGGCGGACCAGGATTGCAAGGTCAAGAAGATCGCCAGCACCGCCGGCGAAAGCCTGGCGGTCGATCAGGTCATCATCGAGTTCGAATGACGCGGATTTCGACCGTTTCCGACGGTCGACCGCATCGCCAAGGCCCGTCTCAGGACGGGCCTTGCGCTTTCACGGAAGCTTGCATGCGTAATGCATGAAGTCGCTGCCGCGATCGACAACCTCGGTGGGAATCACCTGCTCGACCGAGCAATCGGCGAGGTCGAGGGCGGCGCTCAGACGGGCGCCGGCATCCGCCGGCAGGACCAGCGAGATGCCCCACTTGTGCCGCAGGAGGAAGGCCGGCACACGGACCAGCCGGTTTCCCCTGGGGGCGAGGCGCTTCAGATTGCAGGCCTCGGCTTCCTCGTCATACCATCTCAGCCGCCCCGAGAGGGCTCCGTCGTCGTCGCACTGCAGGCTGGTCAGGATGCCGAGGCTGGGCCTTTCTGCGACGAGCGCGGCGACGAGCGAGGGCGCCCGCCGACGGATCGCCTCCGCCCGCGGGGCGCGCGTCGCCAGGCTGCCGGTGAGTTTCCAGTGTTCCCCGGGCACGGTCTGGCGGTTCCTGGCCGTGCGCCGCGGGGATGCATGCTCGACACCGAAGACACCCTTCCGCTGGTAGAAGAGCGGCTGGTCCGTCTTCTGGTCGCCGGCCGGATTGAGGATCCTGTCCTTGAGCAAGGCATAGGCATCCTCGCTGCCGAAGACGAGTTCGATCTCGTCCTTCGTCTGCGGCGCTGTCCGGCTCGGCGGCTGAAGGTACTGCTCGAGATCGCGGAGAAGGCGAATGGCCGCCGGGGCGGAGAGCGAGCGCCCGAGCTTGAGCGCCTCCGGCGACTCGCCCGCCCCGAGCAGCCGGATGCGCTGGCCAAGCTTGACGGCTGCCGCGCGCAGGTTCAGGTAACGCGGAATCCCCGGCGGCAGAGCGTCCTCGAATACGGCAGCCAGATCGACCACGTAGGTTTCGCCGTTCCTGTCCGGCTCGGACTGAAAGCCGACGAGTTCCCGCCAGCGGCTGTAGAGGCGATCGACGATTGGCAGCTGGATGGCGGTGAGGTGATAGGGGTCGGCCATGCGCATCAGGATGGCCCAGGCCAGTTGCCCCGAGATGCTTCCCTTGCCGTGCTGCGGAAGATCCGGGTCGGCCAGCGGCCGGCGCAGCACGCCGTTGGCTTCCGCGGCGACGAGCGCCATGAGGAGCAGATGGTCGGCTACCGGCGGACAGGTGCGGGCGGCGAGAAAATGGCAGTACTGCGCCAGGCGGAAAGCGGTGGCGGCACGATGCAGGGGCAGGGCGCGATTTGCCGGTGTGCACTGCGGCGCATAACGCAGGTAGGCAATGCCGAACTGCATCCAGAGGCGGTGGCTGATCCCGAAAGCGTGTTCCTCGCCGGCCAGCATGGGCAACGCCTTGCGGGTGAACTGCGCTTCCACGAGGGAGTGTAGCGGAACGGCAAGGGCACGCAGCTGGTTGAGGAGGCCGACCGCGTCTGCGGCCGGCATCGCCGCGGCGTCGATCGCCTGGACCTGTTCGAGCAATGCCGAGAAAACCTCGAGCGGAGGTGTCGCCGCCAATGCGCCAAGCCAGGCCTGGGCGGATTCGGCATCCTGGAAAGCGGGTGTGATGTCACGGCGCGGCTCGGGCAGACGCAAACGATGCATGGACGGTTCTTTCAGGGTATCCTCTGGCCATGAGCGGATTCGAGCATTATGAGCGTGAACTGGCCAATCTCGATCACGAGATCCGTCATTATGCGGCAGTTTGTGGCGTCGACCTCGCCAACCGCGGCGAGATCGAAGCCTGCCTGCGTATCCGTCACAAAACCTGGGTCGCCAGCAAGGCGCGAGACAGCCTGCACGGCCTGCTGATCCTGCGCATCAAGCTGGAGTCGGAAATGGTCGAAGTCGGTTATTCCCCGCATCCGCTGGTTACCCCGCCGGCCGCATAGGGGCGCTCAGCCGACCATCGTGATGGCGGTCACCGGGCAGGGGGCGGTGCAGGCGCCGCAGCCGGTGCAGCGTTCGCCGTCGATTTCCGGCAGCGGGCTGCCGCCGATGCGCGGCGCGAAGCGGATGGCGCGGGCGTCGCAGAAATCGCCGCAGCTGCGGCACTCGACGCCGTGTCGGGGCAGGCAGGCGGGGCCGATGACGGCGGTCAGCGACCACGGCGCCTGGTCTTGCGCGCGCCGGAGCGCCTGCGGCTTGCAGGCGTCGACGCAGGCGGCGCAGAAGGTGCACCCGCCGCGCGTGAAACTCACGGTCGGAAACCCGCCGCCGCCGGCGACGAGGATGTGTTCCGGGCAGGCGCCGAGGCAGTCGTCGCAGCGCGTGCAGCGGTCGCCGAATTGGCCCGCCGGCAGGGCCCAGGGCGGGCGGATTTCGGCCCTGGCGCGCGGTCGACCGCGGAAGAAGCCCCGGCGGCTGGCATCCATCGCGTCTTACCCGCCCTGTTTCATCTTGTCGATGCCGCTGCGCAACATCCGGTCGATTTCCGATCCCGGCTCGACCTGCGGCAGCAGGGCTTCCCAATACGCGATGGCCTTCTGGATGTCGCCGGCTTCCATGGCGGCGGCGCCGGCCAGGAACAGCGCGTGCGGCTGCTGCGGATCGAGCTTCAGGGCGCGCTCGATCAGTTGCGCCGCCTTGCCGGTGAGCCCCTGGCCGCTGGCCATGGCGATCGTCTCGGCGTAGCTGGCGAGCAGCTCGGGGTCGTCGTTGATGACCTTCTCGGCCTTGCCGTAGGCGGCGGCCGCTTCCTCGTAGCGGTTCAGGGTCTTGTACGAGCGCGCCAGCATCAGCCAGCCCTGCAGGTCGTCCGGATTGGCCTGCATGCGTTCGGCCAGTTTGGCGACCATGGCGTCGATCTGCTCCGGCGTCATCTTCGGCTGGGCGGCGGTCTGCCGCGGGTCGAGCGCCTGCGGCTTGCCGAGCATGCCGTAGGCGACCACGGCGACGATGGGCAGCAGGACCAGGATGGCGATGGCGGTCTTGCGGCTCGGTCGGTGCGCGCCCGGCGGCGGCGCAGCGGCGGCGGCCGGCTCGACTTCCTCGAGCAGGCGGCGCTGCAATTCGCGCAGCGCCTGTTCGAAATCGGCATCGGCGAGGGCGCCTTCGCGCCGTTCGCGCTCGAGTTCGGCGAGCTGGTCGCGGAAAATGGCGAGGTTGGCCTGCTGGCGGCCGGCGCGGGCGCCGGGCGCGTGCCGGCCGAGCCACAGCGGCGGCAGGATGAAGGCGGCGACGACGACGATCAGCAGGGTGGCGAAGATGGCGAACTGGGTCACTTCGGGTTGTCTTCCTTGAGCAGCGCTTCGGCGCGGCTGGCTTCGTCGGCCGACAGCGGCGCGTCGTCAGCGACGCGCGCGGCGCGCCGGCGCAGGTAGCGCAGGAGGACGGCGAGGCCGAGCAGCATCAGCGCCAGCGGGCCGCCCCAGAGCAGCAGCGTGTTGCCCTGGACCGGCGGCCGGTAGAGCACGAAATCGCCGTAGCGGACGACCATGAAGTCGATGATTTCCCGGTCGCTCTTGCCGTCGCGGATCATGCCGCGGATTTCGCGGCGCAGATCCTGCGCCAGTTCGGCGTTGGAGTCGGCGATGGTCTGGTTCTGGCAGACCAGGCAGCGCAGTTCCTCGGAGAGGTGCTGGAGGCGCTTCTCGGCGACCGGGTCGGCGGCCAGCGCCGCTTCGGTGGCGCTATCGACGGCGGTTGCGGTCGACGCGAAAAAAAGGGCAAAAATCAGCGGCAGCAGCAGCTTCATTTGTTCAGCTCCGCCAGCAGCGGCATGATCTTCTGGCCGAGGATGTCGGGCGTGACCGGGCCGGTGTGCTTCATGCGGATGATGCCGGCCTTGTCGATGACGTAGGTTTCCGGCACGCCATAGACGCCGTAATCGATGCCGACGCGGCCGTCGAGGTCCATCACCGTCAGCTTGTAGGGGTCGCCGTGCTGGGCGAGCCAGGCGTTGGCGCGCTGGAAGGCGAACTTCTTTTCTTCCTCGGCCGACATCTTGCTCATGTCGAAACCGCCGTCGCCGCGCACTTCCTTGTAGTTGAGGCCGATCAGCGGCACGTCGGACTTCTTCGAGAAGTCGACGAGGATCGGGTGCTCGGCGCGGCAGGAGACGCACCACGAGGCCCAGACGTTGAGCAGCCAGACCTTGCCCTGCAGATCCTTGGGCCCGAGGGTCTTGTCTGGCGTCGCCAGCACGGTCAGGTTGAAGGCGGGCGCCGGCTTGCCGACCAGCGGCGACGGCACGTCGCGCGGGTTGAGGCCGAGACCGACGGCGAGCAGGGCGACGAGGGCGGCGAAGGCGCCGAGTATCCAGTAGTAACGGTTCATGCTTGCTGGCTTCCTGCCGGGGTGGCGACCGTCGCCGCGGCGCGGGACCTTATGCGGTAGCGCCGGTCGAGCATGGCGACGAGCCCGCCGAGCGCCATCAGCACGCAGCCGCCCCAGATCCAGTCGACGAAGGGCTTGTAGTAAACGCGCACCGCCCATTCGCCCTCGGGCCGGGCGCGGTCGATCGGCTCGCCGAGCGACACGTAGACGTCGCGCAGGACGCCGGCGTCGATGGCGGCTTCGGTCATCGGCATCGCCGAGGAGTGGTAGTTGCGCTTCTCGGGGTGCATCGTGCGCACGAAGCGGCCGTCGACCGCGAGATCGAACTCGCCCCGCGCCGCCGCGTAATTGGGGCCGTCCACGGCCCGCACGCCCTTGAAGGTGAAGTGGTAACCGGCGACATCGACCGACTCGCCCGGCGCCATCTTGACGTCCTTTTCTTCCTGGAAGCTGCTGACCATGGTGACGCCGACGACGAAGACGGCGATGCCGATGTGCGCCAGGTGCATGCCGAAGAAATGGCGCGGCTGGCTCAGCGCGGCGGCCAGGAAGGATCGGCCGGCGCGCGTGTGCCGCACGCGTTCGGCGAAGTTGAGCAGGGCGGTGGCGACGATCCACGCCGCCAGCAGCAGGCCGAGCGCGGTCAACGCCGACCAGGCGCCGTAAATCAGCGGCAGGGCGATGGCGACGACGACGGCCGGCAGGAGCGCCCAGCGCACGGCGCGGGCGATCTCGGGCACTGACGCCTCCTTCCAGCGGGCGAAGGGGGCGACGCCCATCAGGAAGAGGATCGGCGTCATCAGCGGCACGAAGACGGCGTTGAAATAGGGCGGGCCGACCGAGATCTTGCCGGCGCCGAGGGCGTCGATCAGCAGCGGGTAGAGCGTGCCGAGCAGCACGGTGGCGCAGGCGACGACCAGCAGCACGTTGTTGGTCAGCAGCAGCGACTCGCGCGAAACCAGGGCGAAGCGCCCGCCCAATCCGACCTTGGGCGCCCGCCAGGCGAACAGCGCGAGCGAGGAGCCGATGACGGCGACCAGGAAGATCAGGATGAACACGCCGCGGCGCGGGTCGGTGGCGAAGGCATGCACCGAGGTCAGCACGCCGGAGCGGACGAGGAAGGTGCCGAGCAGCGACAGCGAGAAGGCCGAGATCGCCAGCAGCACCGTCCAGTTCTTGAAGCTGCCGCGCTTCTCGGTGACCGCCAGCGAGTGGATCAGCGCCGTGCCGGCCAGCCAGGGCATGAACGAGGCGTTCTCGACCGGGTCCCAGAACCACCAGCCGCCCCAGCCCAGCTCGTAATAGGCCCACCACGACCCCATGGCGATGCCCAGCGTCAGGAAGCACCAGGCGGCCATCGTCCATGGCCGCGACCAGCGCGCCCAGGCGGCGTCCAACTGGCCCGACAGCAGCGCGGCGATGGCGAAGGCGAAGGCCACCGAGAAGCCGACATAGCCCATGTAGAGCAGCGGCGGGTGGATGACCAGCCCCGGATCCTGGAGCAGCGGGTTGAGGTCGCGGCCCTCCGCGGCGCCGGGGAGCAGGCGCTCGAACGGGCTGGAGGTCATCAGGATGAACAGCAGGAAGCCGAAGGCGACCAGCCCGAGCGTGCCGAGGACGCGGGCGACCATCACTTCCGGCAGCTGGCGCGACAGCAGGGCGACGGCGAAGGCCCACCAGGTCAGCATCAGCATCCACAGCAGCAGCGAGCCCTCGTGGCCGCCCCAGACGCCGGCGACGCGGTACTGGATGGGGAGCAGCGAGTTGGAGTGCTGGGCGACGTAGACCACCGAGAAATCGTTGGCGACGAAGGCCTGCGTCAGGCAGGCGAAGGAGAAGGTGACGAGCAGCGCCAGCGCCGAGGCGGCCGGGCGGGCGACGGCGACCCAGGCCAGGCGGTTGCGGTGGGCGCCGAGCAGCGGCAGCGTGCCGAGCAGCAGCGCGACCAGCGCGGCGAGGATCAGGGCGAAATGGCCGAGTTCGGGGATCATGCTCAGTAGCCCGTTTTCGGCTGGCTGACGGAGGACGGCGAGACATGCTTGCCGGCCGCCCGCGACTGGGCGTCATCGACGGCCTTGGCGGCTTCCGGCGGCATGTAGTTCTCGTCGTGCTTGGCCAGCACCTCGTTGGCGGTGAAGGTGCCGGCGTCGCTCATCCGGCCCTGGGCGACGACGCCCTTGCCTTCCTTGAACAGGTCGGGGAGGATGCCCTTGTAATTGACGGTGATGTCCTTCTCGGTGTCGGTCACGACGAACGCCAGGGTGACGCCGTCGGCCTGGCGTTGCAGGCTGCCTTCCTTGACCATGCCGCCGATGCGGAAGACCTTGCCCTGCGGCGCCTTGCCGGCGGCGACGTCGGTCGGCGAGATGTAGAGGGCGATGTTGCTGTTCAGCGCATTGAGGACGAGGGCGGCGATGATGCCGATGACGGCCAGCGCGCCGCCGATCAGCGCGAGTTTCTTGTGACGGGATTTCATTCGGTGTTCCGGTTGCCGGCGCGCGATTCGGCGCGCAATTGACGCTTCAGGCGGGCGACGGTGATCTTTCGATTGCGCGCGACCATGATCGGTTCAATCGCCATGATCAGCGCCGTGACGCCGAACGAGCCCCAGACGTAGAGTCCATAGCCGCCCATGGCGAGAAAGTCGGAAAAGCTGTTCCAGTGGATCATCTCTCGTCCCCGGCCCCGATGTTGGCCAATTCGGCCCTGACCCAGTCGGTGTGCCGCTCGCGTTCGAGCATGATGGTGCGCACGCGCATGAAGGCGACGGCGATCGAGTACATCCAGAACGACATCGCCATCAGCAGCATGCCCCACAGCATGGTTTCGGCCATCGCCGACTTGGTCAGGTTGACGCTGGAGCCCTGATGCAGCGTGTTCCACCACTTTACGGAAAAATAGATGATCGGAATGTTGACCACGCCGACCAGCAGCAGCAGGCCGCCGGCCTTGTCGGCGCGGCGCGGGTCGTCGATGGCCGCGGTCAAGGCCAGGTAGCCGATATAAAGAAAGAGCAGGATCAGCTCCGAGGTCAGGCGCGCATCCCACACCCACCACGTGCCCCACATCGGCTTGCCCCACAGGGCGCCGGTCCACAGCGAGAGGAAGGCCATCAGCGCGCCGGTCGGCGCCAGCGCCTGCGCCATCATGCCCGACAGGCGGGTGTTGAAGGCGAGCCCGATGGCCGCCCAGAAGGCCATCACCAGATAGATGAACATGCTCATCCACGAGGCCGGGACGTGGATGAAGATGATCCGGTAGCCCTCGCCCTGCTGGAAGTCGGTCGGCGCGACGAGCATGCCGAGCCACAGGCCGGCCAGCCCGAAGACCACCGCGACGGCGGCGAACCAGGGGATCATCGCGCCGGCCAGCGGGTAGAAGGCGGCCGGCGAGGCGAAGCGGTAGAGATTGAAGCGGTCGGTCATTCGAGGGCGATTTTCAAGGCGGCGGCGCTCGCCCACGGGGCGAAGCCGACAGAAGCAAGAGTCAGGGCGGCCAGCAGCGACAGATGACCTTCCCCCCCGAGCCCGGTCACCGTCGCATCCACTGCGCCAGCGCCGAATATTAACACCGGGATATACAGGGGCAGCACCAGCAGCGAGAGCAGGACGCCGCCGCCGCGCAGGCCGAGCGTCAGCGCCGCGCCGATCGCGCCGATGCCCGACAGCGCCGGGGTGCCGATCAGGATGGCTGCGGTGAGCACGACCAGGGCGTCGGCCGACAGGTCGAACTGCACGCCGAGCACCGGCGCGATCAGCGCCAGCGGCAGGCCGGAGACGAGCCAGTGAGCGATCACTTTTCCGGTAACGACCAGCCCGAGCGGGTGTGGCGCAAGGGCAAGCTGCTCGAGCGTGCCGTCGCGATGGTCGTCGCCGAACAGCCGGGGCAGGGAGAGCATGGTGGCGAGCAGCGCGGCGACCCATAGCACGCCGGGGGCGAGCTTGCGCAGCAGGCCGGGTTCCGGGCCGATGCCGAGCGGGAACAGGCTGACGACGATGATGAAGAAGAACAGCGCCGAGACGATGTCGGCCTGCCGGCGCATCGCCAGCTTGAGGTCGCGGCCGATCACCGCCATGATGATCCCGAGCATCAGCAGCCTTCCATCAACCGAGCCGCAATTCGCGCACCGTGCCGGCCGGGATGTTGACCGGCTGGTGCGTCGTCATCACCGCCAGGCCGCCGCGCTGCAGGTGGGCGGAAATCAGCCCCGCCAGCCAGTCGACCGCAGCAGCGTCGAGGGCGACGAAGGGCTCGTCGAGTATCCACAAGGGGCGCTTCTCCCGGACCAGGCGGGCCAGCGCGACCCGCCGCTTCTGGCCCTGCGAGAGGTACTTGCAGGCGAGATCCTCGCGCCCGGCGAGGCCGACCTGCTCCAGCGCGTCGAGGGCATCGTCCTCGGACAATTCCTCGCCGGCCAGGCGGGCGGCGGCGAGCAGGTTTTCCAGCGGCGTCAGCTCTTCCTTGATCGCGTTCAGGTGGCCGAGGTAGCAGAGTTCGCCGCGGAAGTCGTCGGCCAGCGTGCGGATGGCCTCGCCCTGCCAGCGGATTTCGCCGCTTTCCGGCGGCAGCAGGCCGATCAGCATGCGCAACAGGCTGGTCTTGCCCGAGCCGTTGCGGCCCTGCAGATGGAGCAGTTCTCCGGCTTCCAGCCTGAAGGTGAGGCCGGCGAACAGGCGCCGCTCGCCGCGCACGCATTCCAGATTGTCAGCTTCGAGCATCGGGGAAAAAACCGAAAGAAATCAGGCGCAAATTATGAACGCGCAAGTGTACCGGCAGATTGACCATCATCAAACAAACGCACGCCGGGAGAAAGGAAGCGAGGCCGCCCGGTCGCCGCGTGCCTTGGCCCGCGCCGGATGGCGACCCCTCGATTCCTGCCGGCGCCGCCGCCTTCCCTCGCGTCGACCTGCCCGGCCGGCGATCTGCCGGCGAGTGTGAATTTTCTCACGGTCATCCCGGCCGCCATCGCGGTA
>ERZ761602.7510-NODE-7510-length-11522-cov-3.397401_pt1 | contig 11522 bp, 8 predicted proteins | sample MGYA00512165_ERZ761602 | MGnify/ENA primary metagenome ERZ761602 (study PRJEB28899, sample SAMN02445085) | bioreactor sludge metagenome | biome: EBPR sludge; isolation source: Thorneside wastewater treatment plant | place: Australia: Brisbane, Thorneside... | reverse complement strand
GCCATGTCCTGACCGTTGATCAAAGCCAGCATTTCATTCCATTTCACACTGTCGCCTTCGCGCACCTCGCCGAATTGCGCCATCAAATCCCAGTCGTTGGTGCCCCCGTACCACGAGCGTAGAAAGTCCGCGTCGATGCGCTCGGTGGGGTTGTAGTAACCCTTGTATTCGCCATTGAGTAACAGGTTGGCGATGGTGCCGTGGCTCGCGACCTGCCCCATGTCCCCGTGCAAGCGGCGCACCAGCTCATCGACGATGAACGGGTTGGAATGATCATTCATGCCCGCCCGCAGGGAGACGCGCTCAAACTCATCAAACGGCACGTCTGGGAAAAACGGATACTTCAACCTGCTCTGGCCATAATCACCCCGGAAATACAGCCGGAAGGAATATTTGCTGAACGGCAGCGAGCCGAGCGGATCATAGCGGTCGCGGATGTAACCGCCACCCTGCACACGCAGGCCGGCATCCAGGGCAAAACCACCGTTGTCTTCCGGACGGATCAACTCCGCCGACACGGGACGTTCCCAGGCGAGACCGCGATTCACCGTGTTGCGTGGATTGGTTTCCATGATGCCAGTCGTGCCCCAGAGGTTCTCCGTGGCGGTGACGAGGGACAAGGCCGGCAATGAGCGGATGGCCTCGCTCGCATTCAACAGATATGTGTGCGTGAGCGTGGTCGAGGGCAGCTTGCCTGGCGAAAAAGCCGCTGCACGCAGCGTGGTGGTAGTACTGATCGGAATGGGGCTGGTGTAAAGCGTGCCCGTGGTGGCGGTGGGTTCGCTGCCGTTCACCGTGTAACGAATCGTGGCTCCGGCCTCGCCGCCGAGATGCAGATTGAAAGGTTGATCGTAAAAGCCGCGGCCGGCGGAAAAGCTTGGCCCCGCGGTGATGCCGTTGATCGTACTCTCGCCGTTGGCCGAACCGGGGGTCGGCGTCGCGAAGTAACGCCACTCGCCCGATGTGTCCCGACCGAACGAGTAATCACCCCGTTGCTCCGGATACTCCGGGGCCAGCAAATCCACCCCGACGCGCGGGAGTTCGTGGTTGAACAGGCCGAGAAACTCCCCGGCCCGGCCGAGTTGGAAATTCGCGTGCAACTGTCCGGCCGGATCACGGCGGTCCTTGGCCGAGGCGAAGATCAGCAGATACCCGCCGGCCGGGATGGTCACCTCCGGCAGCGGCCATTGACCCGGCTGTCGCTCGTCATCGGACAACGCCCAGCCAGACAAGTTGGCGGTGGTGGTTCCGCGATTGTGCAGTTCGATCCAGTCGCCGCGCTCGCCGTCCTCATCCGCCAACCCGGAGATGTTCGAGGTGACGAACTCGTTGATCACCACATCGGGCAGTTGCGCGGCGGGATTCAAGCTCACCTGCCAGCTTCCACCGGCAAACGGATTCACCGCCTGCGAAAGGTCCGTGATGCCGTGGCCCGCCGCCCAGGACAAGTTCACCGTTCCCGGCGCGGGACTGGTGAAACTAAAGCGATAAGGTCCGGCCCCGGCACCGGTCAGTCCGCTGGCCGCCACGCCGTTGATGCGCAAGTCCGCCGAGTCCACCCCGATGACCGGTTCGGTAAAGAAGATTTCCACCTGGGTGAGCTGCCGCACCAGGCTACCGGGTGGCGGCGCCAAGTTCGCAACCGTCGGCGGCACCGTCTCGGGCGTGACGGTCAACGTGACGGTGACGGTGTTCGTATCGCCCAGCGGGTTGCTGATGAAACACCGGAACAGCGCACCGTCGTCGTCCAGGCTGACGGGGTCGATGATCAGGTTGGGGAAAATCTGACCGATCATGTCCTGTCCGTCACGTTGCCAGCGAAAGTTCAACGGTTCCGCCCCCGTGGCAATCACACGAAATTCCGCGCGCATTCCCTCGGGCACCGCCAGATCCTCCGGTTGCTGGACAATTTCCGGCGGGTCCATTGAGATAAGAAACGGCGAAAGTCGATTGCCGGGGATCGGCCCTTCAAACGCGCCGCCGGGAATCTGCCACGCGACGGCCACATGGTCGCCGCCGCCGCCTTCCTTTTGCAGCGTCTCGAGGTAATACTTGCGCCCGGCTTCAAGGTAAACCGGGACGGAGATGTTTTCTCCGTTGGGCCGGCGCTCGGTTCCAAACCAGTCCCGGGAGCCGTTCCATTGTGGTTCGGTGGCGATCAACTGCTTCGTGGCGGGATATTCATCCGTGCTCAAAAAGAGCTGCCCTTGATCATCGCTGGCCAGATAAAAAATGTATTCACCAGTGACCGGCGGATGAACATAGCCACGAATGCGTGAGCCATAGAATTCCGCCCAGTTGCCCGGCCCCTCGAGCAAGGTCGGAAAATCCACACCCGACGGACTGTTGGGATAATTCGGCGAAGAGGTCAGGTCGGCCACGGTGCCACCGTCGAGGTTCAACCAATACTCGCGGCGAACACTTTGGGCGGTGACCGGGACAAGGGTGCCGAGGATCAGGGCACCGAGCAGGAAGGAGCGCGTGAAGGTCTTCAAAACGTCGTTGTTCAAGGGTGGCGGTGTGCGAGCAAGGTAGCATTTGTTGTGCAATTCACCAGACCGGATTGCGCGGCCGGCATGGATGGCAAAACTTAAGACCGAGTCGCTTTTTTTCTTTGTCAGCGACCGTTGTTTAGTGCTTCTCTCTCCCTTTAATCCCCGGGCCAGTCCCGGGGCTGTTTATTTTGTGACCCGAAGAGTCGTTCGTGGAATTACCATGAAGCACCTGCTCAGTCTGGAAACCATGACACGCGAGGACATGGAACTCGTGCTGCAAACCGCCGCCAGCTTCAAAGCGCGTCGCGGCCGGGAGGACCGCCAGCCGCTCGCCGGCCAGACGTGGGCGCTCATTTTTTCCAAATCCTCCACGCGCACCCGGGTGTCCTTCGAAGTCGGCATCCATGAACTTGGCGGCCGGCCGCTGTTTCTCAATGCGAACGACATCCAGCTTGGCCGGGGCGAGCCCATCAAGGACACCGCCCGGGTGCTGGGCCGGATGGTGCATGGCGCGGTGATCCGCACGTTCGCGCAGAGTGACGTCGCGGATTTTGCGAAGTATTCCGGCATCCCGACGGTGAACGCACTGACGGATGAAGAACACCCCTGCCAGATCCTGACGGACATCTTCACGTATCAGGAACTGCGGGGGCCGATCGCCGGCAAGGTGGTCACCTTCGTAGGAGACGGTGCCTGCAATGTGCCGCAATCATGGATCTTCGCGGCGGCAAAGCTCGGCTTCGAACTGCGCATCGCCGCCCCCAGGGCGTTTCAACCTGAAGCGGGTGTACTTCAACGCGCGGGTGGCAAGATCATCTGCACCGACGACGTGCGCGGGGCGGCCGAGGGTGCCGATCTGCTGTACACGGATGTCTGGGTTTCGATGGGCAAGGAAGCGGAGTCAGCGGATCGCCTCAAAGCCCTGGCCGGTTACCAGATTGATTCCGCCCTCGTGAAGCTCGCCCGGCCGGACGCACTCGTGATGCACTGCCTGCCGGCGTATCGCGACAAGGAGATCAGCGAGGAAGTCTTCGAGGCCCACGCGGATACCATCTTTACCGAGGCGGAAAACCGGCTGCACACGCAGAAGGCGATTCTCAACTGGATGGTGAGTTGAGCCGAGGGGCGTGATTCGTAATCCGTGATTCGTGAATGAGGCAGGGGGACGCCTCCTGCCGTCACGGACTGGGAACAGTGTTCGGCGCGGCTTCCATGCTCGCGTGCTGGCGCAGATATTTCAGGGCGACCTGCAAATCTTTCGGCCACGGCGACTCGATGATCACCGGCTGACCGGTAACCGGATGGGGGAGCTCCAATCGCTCGGCATGCAACGCCACCGAACCAATCAGCGGCCGCTCGACCCGACCCGGCTTGAGCCGATAATTGGGTTTGAAGGACGAGAGGAACAGCGGTTTGCCGAGATAGAGCTCGTCGCCAACGATGGGCAGATGACGGTAGCGAAGATGCACCCGGATTTGGTGCGTGCGGCCGGTCAACGGCCGGCAGCGCAGGAGGGTGTAGCCACGGAAGCTCTCCAACACTTCGAACTGCGTGCGCGACTTCTTACCCTCGTGATGATCCACCTGCATCCGCCCGGTGTGGCGGGGATGCGGTGCGATCGGTGCGTCCACTTCAAATTGTGGTTCGGCGGGATTACCCTGCACCAGCGCGACGTAGTGTTTAATGGGCTGCCCGGAGCCGAACATGCTCGCCACTTTGATCAGCGAGGGCTTGTCCTTGGCCAACAGCAGGATGCCGCTGGTTTCAAAATCGAGGCGGTGCGCGTTGGCCAGATAGGTGAGACCCCGAGCGGTCGCCCACGGCTTGGCGTCGCGAATGCCCGCGTGCAGCAGGCGCATCAGGTTCGGACGGTTGGGGTCATAGCGATCCGGCGAGGTCAACATCCGCGCCGGTTTCTCGATCGCGAGCAGATGCTCGTCCTCGAAAGCCACGGATATCTCCCAGAACTCACGCGTGGCCGGTGAGGAGAGCTTGATGGGGGGCGGAATCACGCGGCGGGCGGTGGACCGCTATTGAGTGGGATTGCGCAGGACGTTTTGAATCCCGCCAATTTCCATCTGCTTGGTGAGCCAACTGTTCAGCACCTCGGACTCCCGGGCCTGGCGCATGGACGAGCGGTATTCCGCCAGACCGGTGGCCATCTCCTCGGCGGCGGGTTCGGACCGGGCACCCGTGCGCACGATGAGCAGGCCGTCGGCGGCAAATTGCGCCCGGCTCACGCTGTTGGTCTCCATGTTGTTGGCAATCGAGGTGATCTGCCGGATATCCACCGGCAAGTTGAAGCCCGGCACGGTCGTCGTCCGCAGCGTCAAAGCGGGGATCTTCGCCGTCTGGAACCCGGACAACTCCGCCAGCGCCGTGAACGATTGGCCGCTGGCGACCGCATTCGTGGCCGCCGCATAAAATTGATCGGCCGCCTCCAGGGCAAGGGTGCGGGCCTGGTCCGTGCGGTATTCGCTCTCCACCCGTTCCTTGACCTCTTCAAAGGGCTGCGGGGCACCGGCAATCCGCTGGTGGAATGCGAGCGCGTAATAGCCGTCGGCAGCCGACACGGCGGTGGAGAAAGGCTCTTCCGCGGTGAGATCGAACGCGGCGTCCACAAACTCCGGTCCGGCGGCCAGTCCCTCCGGACGTTCGTCACGCGAGAAGGGGTTCGTCGTCTGCGATTCGAGCCCGATGGCCTTGGCGCTGGCCGACAGCACCTCGGCGGCCCGGGCGGCACCGCCTTCAAACGGGCTCTCGTAATAGGTGTTGATGAAGTCGTAGGCCTTGCGCTTGGCGAGCTGGAACGCCTCCTGATCGATCATCTCCTGGCGGATGCGGCCCTTGGCTTCTTCCATCGTGAGACCGGGGTAGTAATTGGTCCCGCGCTGTTCGTACGTCTGGGTCAACAAGTCATCCAAGTTCCCACCGCCTGTGACGGTGGCTTCCGCCGCCGCCTCTTGGTCCGCTGAAGCGAAACGCACATAGTGGACCTGCACCCGGTCTGGCGAGCGATAAGCCGCCACGCGATTGCTGTAAAACTTGGTGACCTCCGCCGGATCCAACGTGACCTTGGCGAGGAAGTTGGAGTTGGCCACGTAAGCCGCCTCGACTTCGATCCGCTGGTTGTCGCGCCGGTAGGCCGCCTCAATTTCCTGGGGCGTGATCAACGCCGCGGCGGTGCCAATGGTTTCGAGCAGCAGCTCAAACCCCGCCTGGTTCCGTGCAAACCGCTGCAAGTCATCCGCCGACAGACCTTGTGGTTTGATGAATTGATCCGTCACCTGGATGAACGTCATCCCGGAAAAAGGCCCGCCATCCCGCATGATTCGGTCGCGAATCCACGCCGCCGCCGCCTCGGGGCCGACTTCAATGCCGTATTGCTCAAGCTTCACCTGCAGGAGCAGCCGCTCCAGCGCGCGCTGGGTCGCCTCCTCGTTCGATTCCGGCCGGCGGGCCAGACCCAGCAGGGCGCTGACCTGAACCTCACGGCCGGCGGCATTGAGCTGGTCGCGGGAAAAAGTGCGCCCATCGAGAGTGATGCTCACCTTGGGCTGGCCGCGGCCATCCAGCGAGACGTTCGGCGAGAAGAACACGACGAACGAAATGATGATCACCACGATGATGACCAACCACAGCCACTTTGAATGCTTTCGAATGGTGCCAAACATATAAGGAAACAGACCGGTTTAAGAGGGCGGAACCTAACCGCCGCCTCAAAGACGGGTCAAACGCAAAAAGGAGTGTCTGCTGTCTCCATCGCGCTGATCACGCGGAATTGCCCGCATTTGGCCGGTTGGGGGCAGCCAGCTCAAAAATAAACCTGCGCCACGGCTTCCGGTTTCGTCACCGAGAAACTGGGGGGACTCGCTGGGAAGAAAGAAATGGTCGGGGCGGCGAGATTCGAACTCGCGACCTTCTGAACCCCATTCAGACGCGCTACCGGGCTACGCTACGCCCCGACACGTGCGACAGTTTCCCGTCGGACGCGGCGCGACTATAGGGGGCCGACTTTCGATTTCAACCGTTTTCAGCGAATCTGAAAAAGAAGGCGCTCTTGCTGCCTCATTACGATTGTTCCCGGCTAGCAACCGCCTGCCTGTCGGCTTACGGCAAGCGGATCTTGAGATTCCGGAACCAGCACGCGTCCTGGTGATCAGTGAGCATGATGTGGCCCTTGATCTTTTCGCCGAAGCCGGCCGCGTTCCTGAACTTGCTGGTCGCGATGCCGGCCTTCACCTCGGGTGAACCAAGCGTGTATTCGAGCACCTTCGCGCCATTCAGCCAGTGCTCGACCCGGTCGCCCTGGATGACAATGCGCGAGTGGTTCCATTCGCCCGGCGGCTTGAGCGGCTTGTCGGCGGCGGGCGGCAGGACTTCGTAGAACGAAGCGGTCTGGCGCTTCGGCCCCAGCTTGCCATCGGGATGACCGGCGTCATCGATCAACTGATATTCGTGGCCGGGCGCGCCGCGGCGTTCCTCCGTGACGAGGTACTTGATCCCATTGTTCCCGCCGGCCTCAATTCGCCATTCCCAGCTCAGCTCGAAGTCGCCGAACTTCTGCTCGGTGATGATGTCGCCGCCACGCACGCCCTTGAGTTTCTTGAGCAGGCCGTCCTCGACCTTCCAGCCGTCACCGGGTCTGGCCTGACTGCCGTAAGCGCGCCATCCCGCAAGCGACTGGCCGTCGAAGAGCAACTTCCAGCCGGCGGCTTTCTCAGCTTCGGTCAATGTGTTCGGCTCGGCGGCAGTTGAGTTGAGGCTCGCCAGTGTCAGGGCACCGACAAGCAGCGCGGTGAAAGGGGTCGTCATCTTCATGGTGAATGCTTTCGAGTGAATCCGCGTTCTCTTGCTTCGTTCAGTTTGAGCCTCGTCACCTCGGCTCCTACCATCGGCCTTACAGACGGCGCACGCGGATCATCCGATACCAGACTTCTTCGCCGTGGTGTTGGAAGACGAGGTAACCGTGGTTCGCCTTCATGAACTGTGGCAGCGGGGCGAACTTGCTCTGCGCGATCAGGGACCGCACCTCCGGCGAATCCCACCTGTATTCCACGACCTTGTGGCCGTTCAACCAGTGCTCGACCCGGCCTTTGTCCACGACGATGCGGGCCTGATTGAACTGGCCGACGGGCAGCGTGGTTTTCTCCGGGCCGGGTGCGATCAAGGCGTAGAGCGCGCCGGCCGAGGTCTTCGGATTCTGCCCGTCCGCATGGTTGGCGTTATCAAGCACCTGGTACTCGGGGCCGGTGTTCCAGGCTTCGGCCCCGGTCTCGGCGACATTGTACATCACCCCGCCATTGCCGCCTTTGGTCACCGCCCATTCAAACTCCAGTTCAAAATCCGAATACATCTGCCGGGTCATGATGTCCGAGCCGCCGCCCCCGTGGCCGGCCACGGTCTTCAAGGCGGTGCCGTCCAGTGCCCAGCCGTTGGGGAAACCGGTCTGCTTGAAGCCGCGAAAGTTCTGTTGCGCCTGCTCGATGGAACGCCCGTCAAACAACACCTCCCATTTCGTGGCGGTGGGCGAATAGCTCTGGCAGCCCGTGAGCACAAGTCCGGTCAGCGCGGCACTCATAATAAATCCATGGTTCAACTTCATAAACTGGAGGCCGGGATTATAAGACAGCCGTCCGCCGGGGTCATGTCTTATTTGTCTTTCTTCAACCGCGCGCGGCCGGTTACATCTTGCCCATGTCCGATCCGTTGAAAATCGGTTTCCTGGGTGCCGGCAAAATGGCCACCGCCCTCGCCCGTGGTTTCGTGAACCGGCGGCTCCTCGCGGCCGGACAATTGATCGCCAGCGATCCGTTCGCCGGGGCGCGCGAGGCGTTCACCGCCGAAACCGGCGGCCGGGCGGGCGACCAAAACGCCGAGGTCGTCGCGCAATCAAACGTGATCTTCCTCGCGGTGAAGCCCAACCAGGTCGCCGACGCGCTGGCATCCATTCGCGCCGACTGGCGGCCGGAATGTCTCCTGATCTCGATCGCCGCCGGCGTGACCTTACGCCAGTTGGAAGCCGGCTTGGGCCAAGAAGCCCGCGTCGTGCGCGTCATGCCGAACACCCCGGCGCTGGTCGGCGAATCCGCCTCCGCCTACGCGCTTGGTTCCCACGCGCAACCCGCCGATGCCGAACTCGTCCAGCGACTGCTCTCCGCCGTCGGCCTGGCGTTCGAAGTGAAGGAAGCCTTGCTCGATGCCGTGACGGGGCTCAGCGGCAGCGGCCCGGCGTACGTTTATCAATTCATCGAGGCGCTTAGTGACGGCGGTGTCGCCGCCGGCTTGCCCCGCGAGTTGGCCACCCGCCTCGCCGCGCAAACGGTGCTCGGAGCCGCGAAGATGGTTTTGGAAACCGGCCAGCATCCGGGCGCGCTCAAAGACATGGTCACCAGCCCCGGCGGCACGACCATCGAAGGCGTGCATGAACTCGAGAAAGGCGGCTTGCGCGGCGCGGTCATGAATGCGGTGCGCGCGGCTTCGGCGAAATCGAAGTCAATGGCCGGCGGTTGAGGTCGGATGGATGGGTGGGGTTTGGCGACCCGTTTCGCCCGCCGCAGTAATTTGCGTCAGCAGTCCGTTCAAAATGTGGCAGCCGGCCTATATCGGCTCAGTTTTTCCAGGAACCATGAGCGAACTCACGTTCGCTGCTACGGAAGGAAAAGTGTATAAACAGGTTGTTGGGACTTTCCACCATGCGCCGTTCGTTCATCCACCTGTTGAATCTCGCCCTGCTCGTCATCGTGCTGATCGGCCTGCCGGCGGTGGCCAGTGCCCGGCTCGGCGGACTGGGATTGTCCTCCATTGGCACGCGACACCTGTTGGTCTTCTGGGGCACGGCGGCGGCGGCCGTGCTGAATCTGGTCCTGTTGTTCACCCTGGCCAAGAGCTCGCCCGACCGGAAGCGTTGCCTCGAATGGATGTTCTCGTTTCTGGCGTTGCTGGGCGCGGAGTGGCTCTACTTCAACGGCCACCTGCAATTCGGCTGGCTGAAGGACTGGTTGCTGAAGCTGAAACAGTGATCCGCCACGTTTGGAGCACATCGCCCTGCCCGCCCCCCACTCAAAGCGGCTGCTGCGACGGGAACTTCCCGGAAAAATTGTAATGCACAGCCCCCGCCGCCTCGCGCATTATGCCCCCGCAAATCACGGACATGGCCATGAACTTTCCTCCCCCCACCGAACGACAGGCGCGCATTCTCTGGATGTCCGTCACCTCGCTCGCGGTCGGCATCATGATCGCGCTGGCGGGGGCGATTCTCTTTGGCTTCGGCTGGGTCGTGCAGCAATTGTCCGCCGTGCTGCTGCCGCTGGCCGTCGCCGGCATCCTGGCCTTCCTCCTCGATCCGGTCGTGGACTTCTTTCAGCGCCGCAAGATGTCGCGCATCGGCGCGATCATCATGGTTTTCCTCCTCGTGGTGGGAGCCATCCTCATCCTGCTGGCCACGATCATTCCGCAGATCGTCATCGAAATCACGGACCTGGCGAAGAATGTGCCGGGCTACTGGGACAAGGTCGTGGAACGGGTGAAGGAATTGATGGAACGAGTCTCGCAGAATGAGGCGTGGCAGACGCGCATCGACCAGGCCACGGCGGAACTGGAAACCCGCGCGGCCGAAATCGGTGCCCTCGTGGCCAGCAAGCTGCCGGAAATCACCGCCTGGACTTTCGAGCGCATCGGCCGCGCCGCCTCGTGGATCGGCCTGATCGTCGGCTTCGCGTTGGTGCCGGTTTACCTCTTCTACTTTCTGCTGGAAAAACAGGGCATCACCGGCAAGTGGACGGATTACCTCCCCGTCCAGGAATCGACCGTGAAGAAGGAGATGGTGTTCTTCATCGACTCGGTGAACGACGCGTTGATCGTCTTCTTCCGCGGCCAGGTGCTGGTCGCCATGTGTGTCGGCGCGTTGACGGCCATCGGCTTCACGCTCATCGGGCTGAACTACGGCCTGCTGCTCGGCGTGATGACCGGCATCCTCGGCATCATTCCGTACCTCGGCGTGATGATGAGCTTCGTGCCGGCGGTGATCATCGGCATCGTGCAGTTCGGCGACTGGCGGATCGCGCTGGTGGTGGGCGTGTTCGTGGCCGTGCAATTCCTCGAAGGCATGGTGATCTCGCCGAAGATCATCGGCGACCGCGTGGGCATGCACCCCTTGACGATCATCATCGCGGTGATCACCGGCACGACGCTGCTGGGCGGGATCGTCGGCGGCATCCTGGCCATCCCGATCACCGCCGTGCTGCGGGCATTGATGTTCCGTTACGTGTGGGTGAAGCGGGAAGGGGCGGGGGCGAATGCCGGCAGCTAAATTGGCTAGAGTGAGAACGGTCTATGGAGCGCAATGTCCTACAAACGCAGGGCCCTTTTGAACTCGCATATTCGTTCGGTCGTTTGGTCCACGCCGCCGGCCCTGCGATCACCCGGATGGTTTGGTTGCTTTCGCTCCTGTTGCTGCTGCCGGCCGCAGTTCAGGCTCAGGACTTCACTTACACCATCAACAGCGGCTCGGTCACCATCACGGGCTACACCGGACCCGGCGGCGCGGTGGTCATTCCGGACACCATCGAGGGTCTTCCAGTCACTGTCATCGGACCTCAAGCATTCATCGGAAATACCAACCTGAAAGCTCTCACGATCCCCAACAGCGTCATCACCGTTGACAACAATGCGTTCCAGAGCTGCGCCGGTTTGACGAACGTGACGATTGGCAACAGCGTTACCGCTATCGGAAACGATGCATTCGCGGGTTGCCGCAGTTTGTCTGGTATCATGATTCCCGACAGTGTCATTTCCATCGGAAACCAAGCGTTCCTTGACTGCTCCGGCCTCACTACCGTGGAAATGGGCAGCCGTGTCGCTAGTTTTGCAGCGGGACTGTTCGCCAACTGTACTAGCCTGACAATTGTGCCAATTCCCGACGGTGTCACCGGTGTTGGTAGTTTTGCGTTCGCCAACTGCGGTAGTCTGAAAAGTGTCGTAATCCCCAACAGCGTCGAGTCCATTGGTGATGGCGTCTTCATCAAC
>ERZ761602.7509-NODE-7509-length-11524-cov-6.378063_pt1 | contig 11524 bp, 8 predicted proteins | sample MGYA00512165_ERZ761602 | MGnify/ENA primary metagenome ERZ761602 (study PRJEB28899, sample SAMN02445085) | bioreactor sludge metagenome | biome: EBPR sludge; isolation source: Thorneside wastewater treatment plant | place: Australia: Brisbane, Thorneside... | reverse complement strand
AGCACAACCTGTCGCTGTGGAAGAGCGTCAACGAGCGCCTGCAACAATACGTCCCACCCGCGATGGTCGGCGGCGACCCCCCGTTTACCTCCCAGCCGGCCGCTTCGGCCGAAAGCGCCGACCCTGCCGCCGAGCGGGACAAATCCGACAAGGCGAGGAAAGGGAAAATAGAATAGGGCCGAACGCCGGTGGCCCCGGTCGCCCGGTTCCGCCGCAGTCGCGCGGCCACGACCATCCCCCGCCGATCGGATCGGCGAGACGGCTAGCGCGCCAACAGCCAAGCGGCGATGGCGGGCGGCACTTCGCGCTGGGCGCGACCGCTCACGTAGATGCCGATGTGGCCGCCCTGAAAGGACAGCTCCGAATAGTCCCGGCTGCCGTTGAGCCCGGCCAGCGCCTTGGACGCCGCCGGCGGCACCAGATGATCCTGGGCGGCGTAGACATTCAAAATCGGCATCGTCAGATCGCGCAAATCGACCTGCCGGTCGCCGATCGACACCTCGCCCTTGACCAGCTTGTTCTGCTGGAAAAAATCCTTGGCGAACTGCCGGAACGCCTCGCCCGCCTGATCGGGGCTGTCGTTGATCCACTTTTCCATCCGCAGAAAATTTTTCAGCGCGCCGAGATCGTCGATGACGTCGATCAGATCGACGTACTTCTGGCCGGCCAGCCGGAACGGGCTCAACGACAGAAACGCGAAATTCAACATCGCGCCCGGCACGTTGCCGAAGGTGTCCACCATCAGATCGACATCGACGTGGCGGATCAGATGGGTCAGCACGTTATCCGGCGTGTGAAAATCCACCGGCGTCACCATGGTGACCAGGTTGCGGACTTTCTCGGGGTAGAGCGAGGAGAAACAAAGGCTCAGCGCGCCGCCCTGGCAGACCCCCAGCAGGTTGATCGAGCCCTGCCCGAGGCGCTCGCGCAGATGATCGACGCAATGGCCGATATAGCGATGGACGTAATCGCCGAGCGTCAAGCGCCGGTCCTCGGCGTCCGGGTAGCCCCAGTCGATCAAATAGACGTCCACGCCGGCTTCCAGCAGACCCCGGATCATGGAGCGATCTTCCTGAAGGTCCATCATGTAGGGCCGGTTCACCAGCGCGTAGACGATCAGCAGCGGCACCGGATGGAGCGTTTCCGCGCACGGCCGATAGCGGTACAGAGTCAGCTTGTCTTCCCGATACACCGCATCGCGGGCCGACACGCCCGCTTCGATTTCGCCGATCCTGCCCAGCGTCTGCACGCCTTCGCTCAGCCGCGCGCTATAGCCGCGAAGCTCCTCGGCGATCCGCTCGGGGGTCAATCCGATCATGGGCGGGCCTCCCGTTTCGAGTAACACTGCAACAGGCTGTTGAACAGGCGGCCGTTCAGCTCGCCGTACTCCGCGCCGCGCAACATCTGGCCGTAGGTTTTCTCGTTGCAATCCACCCACAGGTTGTACAGCTCGCGCAGGCTGTCGATGCTTTTTCCGGTCGCGGCCCGGTCGCGCAAGCGCTGTTCCAGCAAATCCAACGCCGCCGAAGCCGACTGCCGCAACAGGTCGAGATACTGATCTTGAACCTGCATATAGCCGCGCCACGCATCGGTCTCGCCACCGACGGGCGCTCCCAGCCCGATGGCCGAGACGGACTGCCGCCACAGCTCCAGCATCTGGGTCCACAATTGGTCATGTTCGGAAGCGGTACCGGCGTCCTCGACCGATCCCAGCGTCGCGGCCTTGAACCGGTCGAAATTCTGGCGGAGCATCGAACCCCAGTCCTCGCCGTCCTGGAACCGGCCGTGCAGTTGCGCGGAAAAGGCGGACATCTGCTCGCCGAAGGCCAGATAGCTGCGGGCCTGCTTGATCAGAAATTCGGCGTCAAACGGATTGGGCGGGGCGGTAGGCGTTTCGGTTTGATCGGACATGGCGGTCGTTATCAGCCTGTTTCGAGTGGACCGGCACCAGTATAGCCCGCTCCCGGCCGACTTGCTCGCGCCCGGACCACCGCGGAGAATTCAGGGCGAATCCCGCTTGCTGACCGGCAAATTCTGGGCGATGGCTTCGGCTCTGAACTGCTTCAGTCGCGCCCGCAAGCGCGCTTCCTGGTTCGGGGTGAGCCCGGGGTTGCGCAGCCCGGCCTCCAACTGCTCGATGGCGGGCAGCAATTCGCCGTTCAGGTAATGGTACTCGGCCATGGTGGCGTGGGTCGCGGCCATGTCGCCAGCGCGCTGGGCGGCTTGCGCGTAGGTTTCGTACAGCAGGGGATCGTTGGGGCGGCGGGACAGATGCGGCTGCAACAGGCGCATGGCGAGCCTCGGATCGCCTTGGCCGGCCAGCGCCCGCCCGTAATGCATCGCCAGGACGAAATCGTCCGGGTAAAGCTGCCGGGCGTCCTCGAACTGGCGCCACGCCTGGGCGCGCTCGCCCTTGGCCAAGGCGATTTCGGCCGCTTCGACGCGAAACGCCAGCCGGTCGGGATCGCCGCTCAGCAAGCGGCCGATCTGTTGCCGCGCTTCGTCGTAGCGACCGGCCTGGCGCAGCGCGAGGGCGTAAGCGTAGCGCGTGGCGGTTTCCCCGGCCCCATCCCCCTTGGCGAGCAGGGTTTCGTGCTCCCGCAGCAGGGTGTGGACATCATCGGTCGCCAGCGCGCGAGCCCTGGCCTTGGCCAGCTCGTAGGCTTTCCGGTCGCGAGGCGCGGCCCGTCTGACCGGCGGGATCTCGATCCGATCCTGGGTGTCGGCCAAACGGCTTTCTGGCCGGGGGTGGGTCAGCAGCATTTCGGGGATCTGGTCTTTCGAGCTGCCGCCGGACAGCCGCTCCAGCTTGGCGAAGAAATCACTCATTCCCCGGGGATCGAAACCGGCCCTGGCCAACAACCGCATGCCGATCCGGTCGGCTTCCTGTTCGTTGGCGCGGGTGAAGCTGATCTGATGCTGGGCGCCGGCGGCCATGGAACTCACCATCGCCGCTTGGCCCGCCTGCTTGCTGGCCGTCGCCAGCGCCGCCGAGGCCACCATGGCGGCGGCCAAGGGCAGCGCCATCCGCTTCATGTCGGCGATGGCCCGCACGATATGCCGCTGCGAAACGTGGGCGATTTCGTGGGCGACGACTCCGGCCAGCTCGTCTTCCCGCTGCGTGGCCAGCAGCAAGCCGGTGTTGATGCCGATAAAGTTGTGCGGCAAAGCGAAGGCGTTGATGCTGCCGCTCCGCACCAGGAAAAACGTGAAGGGCACGCCGTTCTGATCGGCGTAGGTGGCAATACTTTGCCCGATGGAGTCGAGATAGGCGTTCAATTGCACGTCGTCCATCACCAGGCCCCGCTGCCGCAACCGCCGCAGGATGTCCAGCCCCAGGCGCTGCTCTTCGTCGGAACCGAAATCCACCTGGGAGGGATCGCCGATATCTGGCAGGTTGATGGACTGGGCGATCGACGGAGCGCCAGAAGTCAGGGCGACGATCAGGCTCAGAACGAGGGGAAACGCGCGTCGGGACATGAGATTACCGCAAACTGGCTGGGGATTTGCCTTTGGAGTCCGACCCGCGGTTCGAGGTTCCGGGGTTTGCGCTGGCCGCGAGGGGTGTGCTTCAATGCCAAATCGATCGAATGACGGCCCCCTTTCCACCATGAGCGCCTTCGACGCCGAACTGGACACGTCCGGCCTGAACTGCCCGCTGCCGATTCTCAAGGCCAAGAAAGCCTTGGCCGGCCTGAGCGGCGGCCAAGTGCTGCGGGTCATCGCCACCGATCCCGAATCGGTCCGCGATTTCGCGGTCTTCGGCCAGCAGATGGGCCACGCCTTGCTGGAATCGCGCGAGGAAAGCGGCCGGTTTTACTTTCTGCTGCGCAAGCGGGAAAGCTGATTCACTCCCCCGCCACCGTCATTCGCGCCAGCAGCAGGGAACCGCAGCGGATGCCGCCGCGCGCATCCACGTCGTTGCCGACCGCGACGATCTCCCTGAGCATCCGGTCGAGATGGCCGGCGACGGTGATTTCGTGGACCGGATATTGAATTTCGCCGTTCTCCACCCAAAAACCGGATGCGCCGCGCGAGTAATCGCCGGTCACCGGATTGACGCCGTGACCGAGCAACTCGGTCACCCACAAACCGGTTCCCAGTTGTTGCAACATTCCTTCATGGTCGAGCGCACCGGGTTCGACGATCAGATTGTGGGTGCCACCCGCGTTGCCGGTCGTCGCCATGCCCAGCCGGCGAGCCGAGTAACTGTCCAGCACGTAGCCCTGCAACACGCCGCCAGCGACCAGATCACGGTCGGCGGTGGCCACGCCCTCATTGTCGAACGGCGCGCTGGCCAGCGCTCCAGGCAAATGCGGCCGTTCCCGAATCGTCATGAAATCCGGGAAAACCGCCGTATTCAATCGATCCAGCAGAAACGACGCCTTGCGGTACAGCGCCCCGCCGCGAATGGCGGCGGTGAAGTGACCGATCAAACCGCGCGCCAGCTCCGGCGCGAACAAGACCGGCACCTGCCGGGTCCCCAGCCGACGGCTACCCAACCGGCGCAGCGCTCGCCGGGCAGCCTGTTGCCCGACCGCGACCGGCGTTTCCAGCGCGGCGCGGTCACGGGCCACGCTGTACCAGTGGTTGCGCTGCATCCCGCTATCGTCCTGGGCGATCACCGAGCAGTTCAGGGAATGACGGGTGGTCGGATAGCCGCCGCAAAAGCCGTGCGAGTTGCCGTAGAGCACCAGCCCGGCATGGGTGGCGACGCTGCCGCCCTCGGAGTTGCGGATGCGCGGATCGTGCGCCAGCGCCGCCGCTTCGCACTCGCGCGCCAGCGCGATGGCCTCCTCGACGGATAGCGGCCACGGATGGTACAGATCGAGATCGGGAATCTCCCGCGCCAGCCGTTCAGGATCGGCCAGCCCGGCGCAAGGATCGGCGGCGGTGTAGCGGGCGATGGCGATGGCGCTTTGCACGGTGTCGCGGATCGCCTCCGGCCGCCAGTCGGCGGTGCTGGCGGAGCCGCGACTTTGCCCGATGTAGACCGTGACCCCCAGACCCCGCTGGCGGTGGTGCTCCAGCGTTTCGACCTCGCCCAAACGAACGGTCACGGACAAGGCGCTGCCGAAGCTGACGGCCGCCTCGGCGGCGGTGGCACCTTGCCCGCGCGCCTCCGCCAGAATGTCGGCGACCAGGGTTTCCAGTTGCTTTTGCGGAGGTAGCGGAGCGGCGGTTTGCTGCGCGATGGCTGCGGACATGGATGATCCCTCGGCGGCTGGTGTGGGTCGCCCGCGCGAATTCAAGCTCGGGTCCCGCCCACGGTCAGCGCCTCGACCTTGAGGGTCGGCTGACCGACCCCGACCGGCACGCTCTGACCGTCCTTGCCGCAGGTGCCGACCCCGGCGTCGAGCTTGAGGTCGTTGCCGACCATCGACACCTGGGTCAACACGTCCGGGCCGCTGCCGATCAGGGTCGCGCCTTTGACTGGCCGAGTCACGCGGCCGTTTTCGATCAAATATGCCTCGCTGGCGGAAAACACGAACTTGCCGGAGGTGATATCCACTTGTCCGCCGCCAAAGTTGACCGCGTACAGCCCGCGCGCCACCGAAGCGATGATGTCGGCCGGCTCGCTCTCGCCCGCCAGCAGGTAGGTGTTGGTCATGCGCGGCAGCGGCAGATGGGCGTAGGACTCGCGGCGACCGTTGCCGGTCGGTTCCATCTTCATCAGCCGGGCGTTCAGCTTGTCCTGCAAATAGCCCTTGAGCACCCCGCGCTCGATCAGGGTCGTGCATCGGGTCGGCGTGCCCTCATCGTCCACGTTCAGCGATCCGCGCCGGTGGGCCAGCGTGCCGTCGTCCACCACGGTGCACAACGGCGAAGCGACGCGCTCGCCCAGCCGGCCGCTGAACGCCGAGGTGCCCTTGCGGTTGAAATCGCCCTCCAGACCGTGGCCGATGGCCTCGTGCAGCAGGATGCCCGGCCAGCCCGGCCCCAAGACCACGGCCATCGTCCCAGCCGGCGCGGCCACCGCCTCCAGATTGACCAGCGCCAATCGCACCGCTTCCCGCGCGTATTCCAAGGCGCGATCCTGATCCAGAAACCAGCCGTGGCCGACCCGGCCGCCGCCGCCGCTGCTCCCCTGCTCGCGGCGTCCCCGATGCTCGACGATCACGGTCACGTTCAGCCGCACCAGGGGCCGCACGTCGCCGGCCAGCGTGCCGTCGCTGCCCGCCACCAGAATCGTGTCCTGCGCGGCGGCCAGGCTGACCATCACTTGGGTGACGCGCGGGTCCAGGCGGCGAGCCTCGGCGTCCACCCGCTCCAGCAATTGGATCTTGGCTTCGGCCGACAGGGTTTCCAGCGGATCGAGCGGCTCGTACAGGCTCGGCTGCCGGGCCGACCGCCAGACCTGAAGCCGGCCGGCGCTGCCGTATCGGGCGATGGCGCGGGCGGCGGTCGCCGCTTCCAGCAAGGCCGGTAAATCGATCTCGTCCGAGTAGGCGAAGCCGGTTTTTTCGCCGCTCACCGCCCGGACCCCGACGCCCTGCTGGATGGCGTGGCTGGCCTGTTTGACCTGGCCGTCCTCCAGCGACCACGATTCGGCGCGGCGCAGTTGAAAATACAGGTCGCCGCCATCGACGGCACGGCCCAGCAGACAGGACAAAGCTCGGTGCAGATCGTCCTCGCCCAGACCGGCAGGGGCGAGCAGGTGTTGGCGGGCGAGAGCGAGGGTATCGGTGGTCATGCGCCTTCACAGAGTCGTGGTTACACGATGCTCGAGGGCCGGGAACTGGCTCCGGATGCGCTCCAGCCGCTCCCGGTCAAATTCGGCCAACACCACCCCCGGCCCGCGCGGCAGGCGGTGGAGAATTTCGCCCCACGGGTCGATGACGAGGCTGTCGCCATGCGTTTCCCGGCCGTTGGCGTGCTGTCCGCCCTGCGCCGAGGCGACGACGTAGCACTGATTCTCGATGGCCCGCGCCCGGAGCAGCGTTTCCCAGTGCGCCTTGCCGGTGGCGGCGGTAAAAGCGGCGGGCAGGGCCAGGATTTCCATGCCCCGATCCACCATGGCGCGAAACTGCTCGGGGAAGCGCAGATCGTAGCACACCGCCAAGCCGAGCCGCCCGAGGGGCGTATCGGCGACCACGTAGCGGTCGCCGGGCTCGATGGTCGCCGACTCGGCGTAGCGCTCCGCGCTGCCGACCACCTGCACGTCGAACAGATGCACCTTGTCGTAGCGGGCGACCCGCCGGCCCCGGTCGTCGAACAGCAGGCACGCGGCGCGCACCCGATTTTGGTCGCCGACGGTCCGCAGCGGTATCGTGCCGCCGACCAGCCACAGCCGATGCCGGGCGGCCTGCTCGGCCAGAAACGCCTGGATCGGCCCTTGGCCCTCGGCTTCGCGCACCGCCACTTTGTCGCCTTCCCCGCGCCCCATCATGGCGAAATTTTCCGGCAGGACCGCCAGCATCGCTCCGGCGGCGGCGGCCCGAGCGAGCAGCTCGGCGGCGGCGGCCAGATTTTCGGCGACATCGGGACCGGAAACCATCTGGATCGCGGCCAGGATCGGCATGTCGTGGACCTCCTTCAGTTGTCGCTGGCGAACCCTTTGGCCTGAGCCGGAGCCGGTGGCTCCCGAAGGGGCTCCATCACCGGCTGATCCCAGGAATTTTTCAGAGCATAACGGTAGCGGGTGGCATGTTCGATGCCTTTCTGCAACAGACGTTCCGCGACGAAAACCGCCGCGCCGACCGCCGGCCCGCCGGCGATGGCCCCCGCCACCGGCAGCGTCCCCCCGAAATGCGGGACGACCGTGACGGTCAGATCGTAGTCGCGCGCCAGCAGGCCGACCCGGCCTTCGATCTGTATTCGGGCTGCCGGCGCCTCGATTAGCGCATTTTCGGTGTGGGCGCTGCCGCGCTTGAAGGCGAACTCGCCGGCGATCCGGTCGAATCCCATCCCCGGCTGGAACAGGTCGCTGAAATCGAAGCTCAATCGGCGGGTCAGGTTCTGCACGTTCAGCATGCCGATCATCCGGCCCAATCCGGGGTTGATGTCGCGCAACTGGCCCGGTCCGACCTCGAATTTCAAGGTCCCGCTCAGGCGCTCCAGATCGAAATCGGGCAAGGCCGCGCCCCACTCGACCGCCAGGTCGGCCTGGGTCGCGCCGCGCTCGACCCCGCTGCCCGGATAGCCGAAAGCGGCCAGGGTATCGGCCAGCGCTGCGCCTTGCAGGGTGGCCTTCAGGCCGGACGCCTGCCCGGTTCCGGTGGACCGCCATTCGCCGGCCGCGTCGATGCGCTGGCGCTCGGATTCCAGGCGGATATCCTTGAGCCGAATGCCGTCGGGACGCGGCTCGGCGATCAGGCGCAGCCGGCCCAGCGACGCCCGCCCGATCCGCAGCTCGGCCACGGTCAGCACCAGCGGCGGCAGGCGGCGCGGGTCCAGTCGGGCGAAGGGGGCATGATCGCGCTGTCGCTCGACCGCCGGCCCGACGTGCAGGCGGCTCAAGGCGGCGTTGACCGGCTCCTGCGGAGTGGGCCGGTCGGGCACGGTCACCCGTCCCGCCAGCGATGATCCTTCCCACTCGATCCGGGTCCCGTCCTGCTGCCGGCTGGCCTGCAAGGTGACGCTTCCGAACGAGCGCCCGCCGATCACCAGCTCGCCGATCCGGGCCTCGACACCGCGCAGCAGGGACATGGCGTCAAACTGGAGCGGCCCGAGGTCATCGGTCGCAACGGCGCGCTGCCGGGCTCTTGTCCCGCCACCGTCGGCCGCGCCCGGCGGCCCGGCGGGCATTTCGGGCTCCCAGCGCGGCAGATGGGCGATGACCGTCAAGCCGGGACCTTCCGGCAACGTGGCCGGCCCGGCGTCGATCCGCAGTTCGCCGCGCTCGAACCGGGGTTGACGCGAGTAATCGCGCAGCTCCAGCGCAGCGCGCACGACGGGGCCGTACTCCAGCGTCGCCCGCAATCGCTCCCCTTCGCCGGCGGGTTGCAAACCGATCCTGAGCGGACGAGCCTCGTCGGCGGGCTTGCCCAAGGGAGCGGGCAGGCGGATGGCGATCCCGCGCAAATCCGAATCGAGATTCAAGGTGAAGGCGGGCACGGCGCGTCGCTCGCGCAGCCGGGTCGGCACCAGCAGCTCCGCCTTCCAGACGCTCTTGCCGTCGAGATAAGGCTCCAGCGCCGTCGCCGGCTCTCCGAGCAGAGCTTGTAACCCCAGCCGCCCCCCCAACCGCAGCCGCAGCTCTCGGCGCCCTTCTCGGCCGACCAAATCCAGGTCGAGCTGGATCGGCTCGCCGCGCAGTAGCGCCTGGACTTTGGCGGCGCCCAGATCGGACTCGGTGAACCGCACCTCGCCGCGCGCGCGGCCGAGCGCAATTTTCCAGGCCGGCAGACTCACGTTGTTGCCGAGCAATCCGACCCGACCCCGCATTTGCATGGGGCGCGAATCCAGGGGGATGGTCAGCTCCAGATCAAGGGTGTTGGCGCCTTCGATGCGCAGGCTCGGCAAATCCTCCCCCAGCGCGCGGCCGGCCGGGCTCGCTTCCAGGGCTCGCCACATGCTGGCGCCGGCGCCCTTGGCGCGGCCCTTGGCCCGGATGACGGTGCGCTCGAAATCGTCGACGCGGACCGAGAAATCTTCGACTTCACCGTCGAGCAGCCGACCGGATTCGCCCTCGACCAGCATCCCGCGATTGCGGAAGGTGACCGTCGCCCGCCCCTGCTCCAGTCTCGGCCAGCCCGGCATATAGTCGACCACCCCGTTTTCGACCCGAAATCGGGTCTCGAACAGGCCCTCGCCACCATCGAAGGGAAAGCGGGCCGGCGGCCCCCGAAACACCACGTCCCCCGCCACCACCCGACCGCCGACCAGAGCGCGATCCAGCCAGACCACCGCCTCGGGGTCCAAAATCGCCACCGGCAAATAGTGCCGCGCCCGGTCGCCGCGCACGTCCCAGTAATGGCCCCGAATGTCCAGCAGCGGTTCGCCGCGAGCGGGTACGGTCACCCGGCCCTGAAAGCGACCGTTGAGATCCGGATTGGCGACCGTCAATTCGGCGCTCTCCAGCCGCAACTCCTCGGGAGAACGCTGCCAGCTCACCGCGCCGGCCAGGCGGTCGAGGGTAAACGGGGCGCGCAGCAAGCCGGCGGTGTCCACCCGAACCCGCCGGCTGTCCAGGTCGAGCCGACCGCGATCCGGGGTCATTTCCAGGGTTCCGGCGAGGCGGTCGAATCCCGGCAAGCCGTGGACGGTTCGGAGCGAAACGCCCGCCAGTCGCGCCGTCACGGCGTAATCGGCGGTGTCGGCGCCAGCCCGAAAGTCGATGTCGGGCAGTTCGCCGCGCGGATCGAGCGGGATCAGCCAGCGGCGAGCCGCCTCGTCCAGCCAGGGCGTGGCCCAGGCCAGCCAATCTTCGGCGCGCGTCTGGCGCAGGGCACCCCGCCAACCCGCCTCGGTCCAGCTCAACTCGAAGGTCGGCCGCGCGGCGGTCTGCCCCTTGCCGTCGCCGATTAAAGTCTCGCCGCGCAATTCCCAGCCGTCGTTCCGCCGGCGCCAATCGAATCGCGCTTCGATCTCCGGCCAGTCGACGAGCCAGTTTTTCAACCGGTCGAAACGCGGCTCCGCTGGCGGCTCCGCTCGCAGCAAACGCAAGCGCCCGCCCAGTTGGACCGGCCGCCAATCGCGCCAATCGCCGGTCAGTTCCACCGCCGCTTGGCCCGCCCCGAACGGCAGGGGCGACGGCGAGCCGGCCAAATCCAGCCGATCGAGATGAAACTCGAAGGCACCACGCCCCTGCTCCGAACCGGCCTCGCCTTGACGGTCCACCACCAATCGGACCCGGTTGCCCGATCCGGCCGGCAATTCGGCGGTAAACGCCAGGCGCTGGCCGCCGGCGGTTCGCTGGAGTTGCAGGTAAGGATGCGCCAGTTGCAGGACAAGGCCATCGGGCCGGCGCAAGGCCAAGCGCTCCCCGACGATTTCCAGGCGGGGCAGCGCGAACAGCCGGCGCGCGACCTCCGGCAAGGAGGTGGCCGTAGCGGCGCCATCCGTCCTGCCGAGCAGGCGCGGCATGCCGTCCGCGCCTTGCTCCAGCGTCAGATCGGCACCCTCCAGCCGGATGCGGCCCACCACCGGCCGCCAGTCCCGCAGCGAGCGCCACAAATTCAGGGTCACCACGGCCTGGGAAAAGCTGGCGAGAGCGGCATCGCGGGCCGGATCGCGCAGCTCGACGCCCCGCAGCCGCAGACCGAGCCGCCAGCCATCCCGAACCGCCGAAACCGCCCCGACGCGCACCGGCACCCGCAGGTAATCGCCCATGGCTTCGGCCAGCAAGTCGCGATGGTGGTCGAGCCGGGGCAGCAACCACCATTGCCCGAACGCGGCCAGCGACAAGACCGCCAGCAACATGGCCAGCACCAGCCACCGCGTCCAGCGGAACAGCCGGCGCGGGACGCTATGGGGATGCCATCTCACATCAACACCACGTCGAACTGCTCGCGGGTGTACAGCGCCTCCGCCTGGAACTTGATGGGGATGCCGATGAACGCCTCCAGTTGCGCCACGCTGT
>ERZ761602.7506-NODE-7506-length-11527-cov-5.010373_pt1 | contig 11527 bp, 11 predicted proteins | sample MGYA00512165_ERZ761602 | MGnify/ENA primary metagenome ERZ761602 (study PRJEB28899, sample SAMN02445085) | bioreactor sludge metagenome | biome: EBPR sludge; isolation source: Thorneside wastewater treatment plant | place: Australia: Brisbane, Thorneside... | reverse complement strand
CGTCCAGCGCTGCTCGTCGGTGAGCGCACTGCGGCACAGCCAGGCCGCAATGGCCGCGGCGCGGCCTTCATCAGCGGCCAGTTCGCCGGCGGCCACCGCGTAACGAAGGTGGGAGACGACCGTGTTCTTGGTGATGTCCGTCGGCGAGAAGATCGTTTTGAACGCGCCTTCCATTGAAGCAACTGCGGCCGGCCCGCCCAAGCGCAGCAGGCAGCGCGCCAGCTTCATATTCACCTGAGCTTCTTCGTTGTCCAGGTCTTTCTGCTCGTCCGACCAGCGCACGTGGGCCGCCAGGGTCGCTGTGCCGGTCTTGAGGAAGCCCGTCCACTTGCCATCCGGCGCCGCCGGCTCACCCAGCTCCACCAGGGCCTCCAGCACCGGCAGAAGCAGACCCTTGGCCTGCTTGCGGTCGGGCGACCGGCCTCCCTGCAGCGTCATCAGCAGCGAGAAACTGGTGGCCGTCGCTACCAGATCGGGCAGCGCCTCCTGGCGGCGCAGATGACGGATGGTGTAGACGGCGCGGAGCTGCTCGTCGCGGGATTTGCTCTTGAGGGCTTGCTGCAACTGCCGCAGGTCGGCGTTGGGCATGAGCAGCTGCTGGTGGGCCTCGGCCGCCGCCTGCTCGGCCCAATCCGGGTGGGCGGCCTGGTAGGCCTGATGGACCGGCGCCTGGAGGGCCTGGGCCGCCGCCTGGCGGACGTCGGCGTGGGGGTCCGAGTCGCGCGCGGCAGTCAACGCGCCGATGATCTGGGCACTGCTTTCGGCCGCCTTCCCCAGCTCCTGGACCGCGGCCTTGCGCTTGTACTCGTTCCGGCTGCGCAGGTTCTCGAATACGGCGGCGAGATTGGACGGCATGGGGATCCTCGATTCAGTCGGATTGAGCCGGTGCTGGCCCGGCCAGGCGGCGATTAGACTGGAAACGGCCGCAGGCAGCGGCTGCAGAGCACGCGCGCGCAGTGTTGCTCCTTGGTCCAGCCAGGCACCACGTCATCGCAGCGTTCGCAGCGGGTCTCCCAGTCTGGGTCTTCAATGACGCTGCCCCCGCTCTTGGTCTTGAGCAGCTTGCCGCGGCAGACGGCATAGACGCCGTCACAGCCCGGGGCCGAGGCGCACGGCAGAGCCGGGATGGGCTGCGTGCGGCGGCAATCGGCGCAGTAGTACGCGCCGCCGCCGTCGCCTAGGCGCGCGAAGCGCGGCCGGCCGCAGCCCGGGCACTGGAACTCGATCAGAACTTGGCCCTTCTCGATCACGGCCTGAGGCGGCATAGACGTTATCCAGGTGTGGGAATGCGCGTTGGCGGCCGGCCCGTCACCGGCGCCTCAAGCTGGCGGCAAAGTCGCGGACATAGCGGTTGAGTTGCTCTTCGGTGCGGCCCCAGGCATAGACCGCCAGCGGCCGGTCCAGGCGCACCGCCAGGATCAAGTGCCGGTTGAGTTTGGGGATCAGGATCACGGCCTCGCCATACACCGTGGTGCCAACATGGTCCCGGAATTTGAGGCCGAGCTGCCACCGATAGCCGTCTGGGGTGGTGAAGGGGAATACGGCGCCGAGGCAATACTCAACGCCCCGGCAGACGGCCAGGAGCTCATCCCGGCTCCAGAGGCGCTTCTCCAGGGCGGCCTGCAGGTCGGCCAGCCCCGCCGGGAACACCGGCCCGGACATTTCGCCGGCCATCCAGTTCAGACGCAGGCGTTCGGCCATGCGCGACCTCCTGATGCAGAGCCCTCGATCCGCTTCGGGCGGCGCCCGCGGCTGCCGGGGCCAGGCTGGGCGACCTCGGCGATGCCCAGCTCACGCCCCAATTCGATCATAAGCGCCTGGTAATTGGGCAGCATGAAATCGTCCAGAGGCACTTCGCCGGCCGGGGTCAGTTCGCGCACCTTCGCGGAGAGGAAGATTTTGCTGGAGAAATGGTCGGCCGACACACGGTGCCCAGCCTCAATGGCCAGCGCCGTCTTGCCGATGCCGCCCGGGCCGTCGATGAGCGCGCCCCAGCCACGCGTCTCCAGATCGAGGGCGGCCGCAATCTGGGCCAGTTCCTCTTCGCGCCCGAAGAAGGGTTGGCGCAGCGGCAGCTCCCCGCGGCGGACCTGGCCAGGGACGACGCCCTGGTAGATCACGGTGCTGATAATCTTGTCCCGTCCGGCCACGTCGCCGCCGATAGCGGCGTCGCCGGCCTGGAAGTTGACGTTGGATGCATTGTCAGGCATCGGCCATGGCCCCTGACCAGTCCCTGGCAATCAACTCGGCCTGCGCCAAGACAGTTTGGGTGGCCTTCTCCTGCTTGTCCGGCGGGTAGCCATGCCGGCTGAGCACGCGCTTCACCAGCCGGCGCAGGTTGGCCCGGGCGCTCTCGCGCAGGGTCCAGTCGATGGTGGTGTTGCGCCGCACCGTGTCCACCAGCTCGCGCGCGATCAGACGCAGAGTGTCGTCGCCCAGCACTTGCACGGCCGAGTCGTTGGTCTCCAGGGCGTCGTAGAAAGCCAGCTCGTCCTCGCTCAAGCCCAGGTTCTCGCCGCGCTGGTGTGCGGCCTTGAGTTCTCTTGCTAATTCGATCAACTCATTGATGACCTGGGCGGCCTCCAGCGACCGGTTCTGGTAACGCCGGATGGTCTCCTCCAGCATGGCCGCGAACGACCGCGCCTGCACGAGGTTGCGCCGGCCGCGGTTCTTGATCTCGTCGCCCAGCAGCTTGCGCAGGACCTCCAGCGCCAGGTTCTTCTGCGGCAGGCCCCGGATCTCGGCCAGGAACGCCTCGTCCAGGATGCCGATGTTCGGCGACTTCAGGCCGGCGGCGGCGAAGATGTCGATGATCTGGTCCGAGGCCACGGCCCGCGAGACCAACTGCCGGATGGCGCTGTCCATGTCCTCGGTGGTCTTGCCTTCCACCGGCGTGGCCTTGATGAAGCCGGCCCGCACAGCCTGAAAGAAGGCCACGTCCTCGCGCAGGCTCAGCGCGGTCTCGTGCGGCACGGCGAGCGCAAACGCCCGGCTCAGATCGGAGACAGCCTGCAGGAAGCGGTTGGCCCCATCTTCCAACTGCAGGATGTGCTCCATCGCCGCCGGCAGGACGGCCAGGCGCTCCAGCGGCGCGCCGGTGTGGAAGCGGCTGTAATCGAAGCCGTGCAGGAGGCCGGTGACGATCTCGTACTTCTCCAGCATGACCTCGACCGCGTCCTGCTGTGGGATGCCGGTCTGGCCGCGGTCGGCCTCGGTGTACGCGGCCAGCGCCTGGCGCAGCTCATCGGCCAGGCCCAGGTAGTCCACCACCAGGCCGCCCGGCTTATCCTTGAAGACGCGGTTGACGCGGGCGATGGCCTGCATTAGGCCGTGGCCGCGCATGGGCTTGTCCACGTAGAGCGTGTGCAGGCTCGGCACGTCGAATCCGGTCAGCCACATATCGCGCACGATGGCCAGCCGGAACGGGTCGTTCGGGTCCTTGAAGCGCTCGGCCAGCGCCTCGCGCTTGGCCTTGTTGCCGATGTGCGGCTGCCACTCGGCCGGGTCGGCGGCGGACCCCGTCATCACCACTTTCAACGCGCCCTTCTCGGGATCGGGGTCCACCCACGCCGGCCGCAGGGCCGCGATGGCGTTGAACAGGTCCACGCAGATGCGCCGGCTCATGCCCACGATCATGGCCTTGCCGCCCAGCGCCTCCGAGCGCTGCTCAAAGTGCTCCACCAGGTCCTGGGCGATGCGCTGGACGCGCTTCTCGGCGCCGACCATGGCCTCCAGCCGCGCCCATTTGCTCTTGAGCTCGGCCTTGACCGTGTCCTCCGCGCCCTCGGTCACTTCCTCAAACTCGGGGTCGAGCCTGGGTTTCTCGGCCTCGTCCACCTCCAGCTTGGCCAGCCGGCCCTCGTAGTAGATGCGGACGGTGGCGCCGTCCTCCACCGCGCGCTGGATGTCGTAGACGTCGATGTACTCGCCAAAGACGGCCGGCGTGCTGCGGTCATTGGCCTCGATGGGCGTGCCCGTGAAGCCGATGAAGGACGCGCCCGGCAGGGCGTCGCGCAGATGCTTGGCGAAGCCGTAGGCCAGGTAGGCGTCATCTTCTTTCTGGACGACGCGCGCCCCGAAGCCGTATTGGCTGCGGTGGGCCTCATCCGCGATGACGATGATATTGCGGCGCTCGGAGAGCAGCGGGTAGGCCGCGCGCTGTTCGGGCAGGAATTTCTGGATGGTGGTGAAGACCACGCCGCCGGAGGCCACGCGCAGGAGTTGGCGCAGATCGTCGCGGTCGGCGGCCTGCGCCGGCGTCTGGCGCAACAGGTCCTGGCAGTCCGCGAAGGTGCCGAAGAGCTGATCGTCCAGGTCGTTGCGGTCGGTGAGCACCACCAACGTGGGATTGTGCATGGCCGGATGGCGCACGATCTTGCCGGCGTAGAAGGCCATGGTCAGGCTCTTGCCGCTGCCCTGGGTGTGCCAGATGACGCCGGCCCGCTGGTCCCCGGACGCGCCCGTGGCCTTGACGGTGCTGGTCACGGCCTTGTTGACGGCGTGGTATTGGTGGTAGCCCGCGATCTTCTTGGCCAGCCGGCCGCCGTCCTCTTGGAAGACGATGAAGTTCTGGATCAGGTCCAGCAGGGTGGGCCGGGCGAAGACGCCGCGCAGGAGCGTCGTCAGCTCCGGGGTGCCTCTGGGCGCCACCGTCACGCCGTCCACGGTGCGCCAGGGCATGAAACGCTCCCAGTCCGCGGTGAGCGAGCCGGCCCGCGCCTCCAGGCCGTCCGAGATCACGAGCAGTTCGTTGTACGGGAACAGGCTCGGGATGGCGGCTTTGTAGGTCTGGAACTGGTTGAAGGCGTTGCGCAGGGTGGCCTTCTCGTCGGCCGGGTTCTTGAGCTCGACGACGGCCAGCGGCAGGCCATTGACGAAGACCACGATATCCGGCCGGCGGTTCTCGGGCGACCGGCCGGTCGCCTCGATGATGGTGAACTGGTTGACAGCCAGCCAGTCGTTGCGGTCCGGGCGGTCAAAATCCGCCAGCCAGACCTTGTCGCCGGCGATGGTGCCGTCTTGGCGCCGGTACTCCACGTCCACGCCGTCCACCAGCAAGCGATGGAAGCGGCGGTTGTTCTCAACCAGGCCCGGCGTTTCGGGGCGCGTGACCTTGCGGACGGCCTCGTCGATGGCATCCCGCGGCACCGAGGGGTTGATGCGCTCCAGGGCGGCGCGCAGGCGGCCGAGCAGGACGACTTCGCCGTAGTCCGCGCGCTCCGCCGCCGGCTCGCCGGGCGCGATGTCCGGGCCGTGCCGGACGGCGTAGCCCAGCTCGCGGAACAGGTCGAGCGCGGCGTCTTCGACGGTAGACTCTGTGAAGGCCATCCGGTCCCCCTCAAGTCGACTCGGTTAGCGCCTGCTCCAAGAGTTGGCTTACCCCCAACGCCGCCGCCCAGTGGCGCAGATAGTCCAGATCCAGCCGGCCGGCCTGTACCATCAGCACCCCCAGGATATCGCGCCACTGCCGGTCCGAGACCGAGCCGCCGTCGCGATACCACTCCAGCTTGGCGAGAATGACGTCTTCCGGGCTGGCGACAAACGCGGTGCGGTCCGACTCTGCCGCCAAGGTCACGGCCGCGCGGCGCTCAAATTGAGATTGGTCAAACGGCCGGCCCCGTGTGACGAAGATGTCCACCTTGAACATCGTCTCCAGGTGGATGACGTTGAAACTGCCGCGCCGGGCGATGGCGTCCTGAATGCTCTGCGCATCCACATAGAAGGCGCCGGCCAGGGCCTCCGCCAGCGGCGCCGCCTGCGCGGCGTGCAGATCGGCCACGAGGTCGGCATCCAGGGTGGAGCGCAAGACGCCGTGGACGGTGCTGGCGACCGAGCCGCCGATGAGATACGGCACGCCCAGGCGCTCCAAGGCATCGGCCACCACGAGGGTGACCGCGACCGATTCGGGGAAGGGGACCTCAGGCATTGGCCGGCCCCGGACCGTAGACGCGCCGGGCGAGTTCCGGCCCCAGGACCAAATCCGCCAGCCGGCGGCGCTGCTCTTCGGGCGAGGCCGTAGGGTAACGCTGGCGCAGGCCGCTGAGCGCCAGCATCCGCACCGACTGGTTCAGCTGGTCCATCGCGCGCAGCTTGCGCCAGGCGGGGGCGCGGCGCAGGAGGTCGATCTGCACGCGCTCAGCGGCGGGCGTGGTATCGGGAAATAGGCCGGACATACAGTTATCCTAACATGACTGCTTCTGCTTGCCGTGCTGGCGTGATATCTGGGTCGTACAGGGCGAGATAGCCTGACTCGCAGAACAAATCAAACACGCAACTGGACTGTTACGGTGAGGCCACTGGGGTGTGACCCGACAGGCCATTGAACAATGCTAAACCCAGTTCTCGAAGCAGCCCGGCCAATTTTCGGACTTCACTGCGTTCAATGACGATTTTGCGACCCAAGACAACGGCCGGATCGTGTGTGGCGTCAACATACGCCTGATCCACAACGCCCATTTTGTGCGCAAGCAAATGCCGCTTCTGGAAACACCGACAAACAAACTCCCAGTCGTCAACCGCCATGCCGCCTTGTATGTCTAGGCCAAAAAGCCCAATTACCCGCTGTCGCGCGGCGGGCAAGTTCTGAAATGACAAATTCTCTGCGGCGGCCTGAGATGATGCCTTTGCGGCAAAAACCCGGCATGTCTCGCGGCCAAATCCATCAAATGCAGCCACGGCATTTTCAAGTGCATCGCCCACTAAATGCTCTGCCAGTTGGGTCTCCATCGATTCCGTAAGTTGAAGTTCTTTCTCAACAAGCTCGATATTCTTGTCGAGGATTTGGCGAGAATTGTGCGAGCCACAATCCGGACAACTCGCAAAAACCCCATAGACAGCATAGCGCAACGCGCATTGGTCGCAGATGACAATTGTCTCGAGTTGTTTTTCTCGGTAATACTGAACCGGATGATGTCCGGGTTTATAGTCAAGGCTTAGCTTGATAAAGCTGTTACTTGTGCTTCGACGGAGTTCTCGGTCCCACTCCTGCATGTCTCGTTTAAGCGCATCGGTTATCTGCTTGATAGCAACAGATTTCGCGTACTCAATTTGCTCTTTAGTGAAGAACGTATCGGAGCCACCAATGTGGCCACAATATGGACAATGGCATGGTAACTTATCACCCTTGAGGCCTGTACCGGGTTGAATCTTGAAGTAGCCCAAGCATTCGGGGTTCGGGCACTCTCTCCCCACAAAACCATCCTCGTCGGCCGGAATTGCGATGCTGAGTTTATCGCCCATACCTTTCAAGTGGCGCATCATTGCTGGCTTTCTCCAATCCGGATTTCGCCGCTCAATAGTTTGGGCAACAGAGAGTCGCGCAACTCTATAAGTGTGCGGGTTTCCTGCTGCTTCAATAATATATCCGAGAACAAAGGCGCGACTCTGGCCTCAAAGGTCCGTTGTATCTTTTTGGGCGCTAATAAGACGGGAGTCCCTTCAAAAGTATTGGTTGTAATGGTGTCAAACACCGACCCATGAGCCGCCCGCACAAGATTCTCAACGATCTGTCCGATTTGGCAATACAGCGCAAAATGGCAATCAAACAGCGATAGTAGAGCATAACAAGTCTGATTCATTGCCATATCGCGCCCTAGCAAAACGTGACGACCCGTTGTGGCACCACGAGCTACAATCACGGTGGCGTTGGCGGGAATGACTTTTGTGGAACTATTTGCAAGACCGCTTTCAGTAATCTGGCGTTCAGTGGCAATTAAGAAACACTCTCTACTGGTTGAGACATCTTTTGCGCTCGCCCACAGGACACTACCACCCCAATAATCAGGCTCAGTTGTCTTTGGGGTCCCTCCGCTGAGCAGCTTTGACTGCACAAGCAATGGGCCGACCTCCCATCCTGCCGGCACTTCACCCAATGGCGAATCCACGAATGAGTCCGGAAAGAGCGCGGTGGTCTCGGCATCCAGGCCGGCCGGCCGGCGGCCCTCCGCCTTGGCGCGCACCGGGTCGAAATCCACGAACCAGGACTTGAACAGGGCGCGGGCCATCTGCTCCAGCGTCTCGTTCATGCGCCGGTTGAGCTCGATCTTGTCGTCCAGTGCGCCGAGGACGCCGGCGATAGCTACTTGCTCGGACAGAGGTGGAATTGGAATAGGAATGCGCGCCAAGTTGCCCTGAGTGAGTTTGGGCATAGTGGAGCCAGTCAAAAAACCGCTTATATCCGCAAGTTGAAGCGCATACGCAAGATAGCGAGTATTGGCTTTGGCATTTCCACGGACGATGTGCGCGTGGTTGTTTACCCAGAATTTGCCATTAGCTAGAAACGCCACCGGCGTTTTCCGGGTTCGGAGGTTCTCGCCATCTTCTGCGATGAGCAAATATTCACCATCAAAAGTGTAGCTATCGACATAGTCAACCACCCCTGATGCACCATAATAAGGGTAAGGCCCCTTCACTCGGTCGGTCTCTTTCACAGGCACGCGCAGAAAGTCAAAATTGTCCGTAACCTCTTTTAGGGGAGCAACTACCCAGTCGTCAAATGTCATGTTCGTGTTTGCTGGATAAGCCGCGAATAATGGCTAGAATCTTAGCACCCCTCGGAGATAGCATCTCCGGGCTGACGCCCGCCCATAAAGGCGGGCTGTCTCATTAATTGAAGGGCTATTCGGCTAGCAACACGTCCAGTTGGCGCGCCAGAGACGGCAAGTGGGTCTGCGCGATCTGCCAGACCAGCTCGTCGTCTACGCTGTCATAGCCGTGGATGATGCGGTTGCGCAAGCCCACGATCCGCCGCACTTCGGGCAGGCGCTGCTCTAATCCGGCGTCCACTGTTTGGGCCTGGTTCAAGGCTTCCCCCACGATCTCAAATTGGCGCTCCACCGCCGAGCGCCGCAACAGATCGGCCTGGTAATCATCGAAGGTCTGGCCGGCGAGGAAGGTCTCAATCGCCCGGCACGCGTCGCGGGCGTCAAGCAAGCGCTTCTTGAGGTTGTTGTTCATAGACCACCTGCCGCGTGCGGTCCACCTCCGCGCGGAAATACGGGTTGCGGATCGCGCGCTCCGTCAGGAGGTCCACCCGCCGCCCGAAGAGGCGCTCCAGGGCCTCGGCAAAATCCAGATAACGGTCGGCGTAGTCGGCCGAGCGCGTGTCCGCGAAACGCGCGATAAAGTCAAAATCGCTGGTGGCGGGGGAAAAAGCGCCGCTGGCGGCTGAGCCGAACAAGTCCAGGCGCAGCACCCGGTATTGCCGGCACAACTGCGCCACTTGCGGGCGTTTTTGCTCAACTTCAGTGATCACGGCATTAACCTTACCATGAGTCAGACCGTGGACTTGCCCTCACTGTCTTGCAAACGCGCCAGGTTGCGCCGGATCGCCTTCTCCAGCTTGGCGCTCTCCGTGACTCCGTGAATTGCGCCTCCAGTGTCTCGGTCAGGCGCTTCATCTTCGTCTCGAACCGCTCGCCATCATCCTCGGCCTCAATCCTACACATCTGCCTCAGTCCCCGCGTTCAAGATAGCCAGATACTGCTCGTAGACAAAGACACGATTGCGGCGCTGACCGGTCAGCTCGCGGACCACCCCTAAGTCCACGAGCGCGTTCATGCCCTTGGCCGCCGTCGGGAAGGAGATGCCGGCCCGGCGGCGCGCCACTTCCAGCGTGGTCACCGGGCGCTCCCGCAGGGCGTTCAATACCCGTTGGGCGCTGGGGGCGGCGCGCCCGAGCGCGCGCACGCGGCCGGCGTCCGCCTGATGCAGGGCCACCAGCCGCTGCGCGGTCTGCACGGCGCCGGCGGCCGTCTTTTCCACACCTTCGAGGAAGAAATCCAGCCAGGCCTCCCAGTTGCCCTCGGTCCGGACCAAGTCGAGCAGGCGGTAGTACTCGGCGCGGTATTGCTTGAGATACAGGCTCAAATACAGCAAGGGTTGGGAGAGCACGCCGCTGTGGTGGAGCAACAACGCCACCAATAGCCGGCCGATGCGCCCGTTGCCGTCCAGGAAGGGATGGATGGTCTCGAACTGAACGTGCGCCAACGCCGCTTTGACAAGGGCTGGATAGGGTCCGGCCTCGTCATGGATGAAGCGTTCCAGCGCCGCCATGCAGTCTTCCACCGTGTCCGGCGGCGGCGGGACGAACTGAGCATTGCCGGGGCGCGTGCCGCCAATCCAGTTCTGCGTGCGCCGGAACTCGCCCGGAGTCTTTTCGCTTCCCCGGCCGCTGGTCAACAGCCGGGTGTGCATCTCCCGGATCAGACGATTGGACAGGGGAAAGCCCTCACGCAGCCGCGCCATCCCGTGTTCTAGTGCGGCCACATAATTGGAAACTTCGGTCACATCGTCGAAAGGGACGCCCGGCGCTTCTTCTAACTCAAAGAGCAACAGATCGGATAGCGTGGACTGCGTGCCCTCAATCTGCGAAGACAGCACCGCCTCGCGGCGCACATAGGCGTAGAGGAACAGGCCAGGGTCGGGGAGCAGCAACGTGACGCTGTCCAGCCGGCCGAGGGCCAGGGTGGTCTGTTCTAACAGACGCTGGCGCGGCCCGGCGAGGTCCAGGGCCGGCTGTGGGGGCAGGGGAAAGGGAATGAAAGCCCGGACCGGCTCGCCGCTGACATTGGAGACCTTGTACTGACCGCTGGCATCACGCCGCATTATCGTTATTGGCGCACGGAAACTGTTTAATAAGGGGTCGCTTTATTAAGCGATGTAAGCAAATCGCATAATAAGAATACGCCACTACTATTTATATGTCAACCGCTTCAGGTTGGCTCTGATCGCTTTCTCCAATTGTGAACTCTCCGCAAACTGCGCTTCGAGTGTTTCGGTCAGTCGCTTCATCTTTGCTTCAAACGGCTCGCCGTCATCCTCGGCGGCTTCGGCGCCCACATAACGGCCCGGCGTCAACACATGGCCGTGGCCGGCGATCTCGTCCAGGGTCGCGCTCTTGCAGAAGCCGGGCACGTCGGCGTACGCGCCGGCGTCCTTCTCGCCCCGCCAGGCGTGGTAGGTCTGGGCCACCCGCGCGATCTCGGCCTCGGACAGTTCGCGGTGGGTGCGGTCCACCAGGCTCCCCAACTGGCGGGCGTCAATGAAGAGCACCTCGCGCCGGCGGTCCCGCAGGGCCGCGCCGCGGCCGGCCGAGCGTCCGCTTTTATTCCGGGCCAGGAACCACAAACAGACCGGGATTTGCGTGGTGTAGAAGAGTTGGCCCGGCAGCGCGATCATGCAGTCCACCAGGTCCGCCTCCACCAGCGCCCGGCGGATCTCGCCCTCGCCGCTGGTGTTGGACGACATCGAGCCGTTGGCCAGCACAAAGCCGGCCAGGCCGTTGGGCGTCAGGTGGTGGGCCATGTGCTGGACCCAGGCGTAGTTGGCGTTGCCGGATGGCGGCGCCCCGTACTTCCAGCGGGCGTCGTCGCGCAGGCGGTCGCCGCCCCAATCGCTGATGTTGAAGGGCGGGTTCGCCAGGATGAAGTCCGCGCGCAGGTCCGGGTGCAGGTCGCGGTGGAAGGTGTCGGCGTTCTCGGGGCCGAGGTCGCCGTCGATGACGCGGATGGCCAGGTTCATTTTGCAC
>ERZ761602.7505-NODE-7505-length-11527-cov-6.554219_pt1 | contig 11527 bp, 9 predicted proteins | sample MGYA00512165_ERZ761602 | MGnify/ENA primary metagenome ERZ761602 (study PRJEB28899, sample SAMN02445085) | bioreactor sludge metagenome | biome: EBPR sludge; isolation source: Thorneside wastewater treatment plant | place: Australia: Brisbane, Thorneside... | reverse complement strand
TTAAAATTCTATCTGGCACCTGATCTCGCCTCCCGGGTGAGCGGGCGTGTGAATATTGAAATAATAAAAGCCGGCTAATAGGCTGTCTTCTTTTATTGTATTTCCATCTACCATAACCGAATCGGAAAAGCTGCCGGATGTTTCTTTGGGAATGATATTGGTAAGGTCCTGTTTAACGCCGGCATTTGCTCCTCTGGGCGCTGTTCCATGTATATGCGCCATTGTCGGTTTATCTGTCAGTCCATTCCAGTTAACCGTATAGGAAAGCGTACGGCTTTCTTTATTATAGGATACGTTAACGGTTCCGCTGGCGGCGCTGTTGTTTGCGGGAACTTCCTGGGCGGCATTCAGCAGTAATCCATTTTTCATTACAAGAGACTGGTTGTCGGCTTGAGCGTTTGCGTGGGTATTGTTGCGGATGCTATCCAGGTTAAGTTCAATAGCCTGATCATCGTTGGTTCGGTCGTTACAGGCCGAAAGGGCAATAAACGCGCCCATCACAACTGGCAAAAAGTTTTTTTTCATAACTATTATATTTAGATTAAAAAATATCGCTCATACCTGCTTACAGCGCGTTACGCGTTGTAAATAGGCCCGGCGCGTTTCTGTCGGCCAGGGTAAGGTTAGCGAAGCGATTCGTTTATTTATTCCTTTCTATCTGACCTGAAAAGGAGATTGGCTGCCGATTGGCGGCGGTTGCTTGTAAGCTGCCATACCCATTTTCAGAGATTGTTAAGAACAATTGTTGTACATCCTTCGCATCATGGGGTTTTATGAGAACCTCCCATCCTCCTTTTGGCCTTTCTGTTAAAGCATAGCTGAAGTCGACAGAAGTAAATTCTATTCCTCCGGAAGTGGGGTCCATTGGGGCGCTATAGGCTCTGCCGAAATAAGGCAGATAAGCGATGATCGTGTCTTTCGATACGCGCAGGTCATATTCCGAGGTAAGCATCCTGTTTCTTCCCCGGGCAGATTCTGCATTCCTCGCTTTGAACGTATATTCCTGCGCGGTAACGGCAGACCGGATATCGTCCCTGGCAGCCTGCCGCGCCTCTTTTGTCGTAGAACAGGATATGCCGATTAAAATGGTCATATATAAAAATGCAGACGGCGATTGCATATACTTTGGTTTAATGGACGCTATGGTTTAATGGATGCTATATAATTAATAGTCCTATATAAAACTATGCCATGCCCGAAGCTAGGGCAGGCCGCTCTCAAATTGGGGTTCATTTTGCCAGAATCCGGTTAAGCCTTATATTGCTTTTGGTTATCGGCGCCTGATTTTGCCCGTTAATGGCGTCTGTATGAGTTTAGGAGCTGATCATCCGTATAAGTATTTAAGAGAACGTAAGAAGGCATATAACCCGGCATTGGCTGAGCATTTACAAACGCGTTTGTAGGCCGGCCTGAAGGGGGCCGCTAAAAAAGCAATATGAAAAAAAAGCATAAAATCGGATTTAATCTGTTGCCCTGGTCCTCCGCAATGTCGCCTGCGCTTAACCCCGTGGCGGACAGGTTAAAAGAAATAGGATATGATGGCGTAGAGTGTTTTATAGGGGAGGGAAGCGATCAGTCCTATATTGATTTTGGCAAGCATCTCAGCGCCTGCGGGCTGGAGGCGACCTGCGTATTAGGGTTAGGGCCGGATCATGATCCGATAAGCGAATCGGCCGCTGTGCGAAGCAAGGCCGTAGAAAAATTAAAATGGGCGATCGACCGGGCAAACGACCTGGGCGCCAAGGTCATCTGCGGTCCCGCACATTCTGCTTTTAAGCATTTTCGCCAGCGGCCTCCATCGGAAGATGAATTTAAATGGAGCGCCGAAACCCTGCATATTGCGGGCGAGTACGCCGCGGCATCGCAGGTTGTTTTTGCGCTTGAAGCGTTGAACCGTTTTGAATGTTACCTATGCAATACGTCGGAGCAATTGATGAAGCTGGCAACCCTGGCGGACCATCCGAATATTTGCGTCATGTTTGATACGCATCATGCTAATATAGAAGAGAAAAAATATGCGCCCGCAATAGAAGCGTTGAAAGATAAACTGGCGCATGTCCATATCAGTGAGAACGATAGGGGAACGCCGGGCGATGGGCATGTGTTGTGGGAGGAAACTTTTTCGACATTGGCTAAAATAGTTTATGAGGGCTGGTTAACGATAGAAGCCTTCTCAAGGAATGACGAGGGTTTCGCAAATTCCATTAATGTTTGGAGAGCATTTTCGCCAACCTGGGAAATTGCGACCAAGGGATTCCGGTTTACGGAAGATATGAGACAAAAATACCTGTAAACTCTATAAGAGGAGTTAGGCTCCGCGGCGCTCAGCATTCAAAATAATCCGAGCGGAACTCGCCGTTTACGGCTGCGATCTGGCGAAGCATAAAGCTGTCGCCATTCTCTAAATAAAATATGGTTTCTCCCCGGTCCGATCCCGGCGGCGGCGTGATATCGACGATCCTTCCCTTCATTCTTGTCAGCCCGTCCTTATCTACCAGCAGGGAGGCTTGTGCCTTGTTGGCGTGAAGGGTTTCCAGTATTAACCGGATATCGTCCAGGCTATTAAAAGCGCTTCTGCAATCCATAGATGCAAAATTAGCTTTTTTGCGCGTCTGGCCTTCCAGCAGCGACTCGTTTTGAATTTTTATCCTATATTTCCCCTTCATTTCAAACGAAGTTTATCTATGACAAAGGCTCAAATGTTGGGTATGCGGAGTAGCGCCGCATTCAATAGCGTTTTGATTATTGTTGTTTCCTTTCTTTTAACGGTTACAGGCGTTTCCTGTCAACCGGGGGAGAAAAATACCGGCGTCCGGGAACTTGACGGGTTAAAAGTGCCCGAAGGGTTTACTATTGAAAGCGTCGTGGAACAGGATAAGATAGTGTATCCCATGTTTGCGTATTTTGACGATAGCGGCAGGCTGTTTGTATTTGAGTCCGATGGCAGTTCGCCCAAAGCCCCGGAAATGCTGGCCAATCCTAGCTTTCTGATCCGGCTGCTGGAAGACACGGATGGGGATGGAAAATTTGATAAGAGCTCCGTCTTTGCCGATTCGATCACTTATCCCAAAGGAGGATATTTTTATAAGGGTAGCTTGTACACGACCTCCGCTCCCGATCTCCTGCGTCTTACCGATACCGATGGCGATGGGGTTGCCGATAAGCGGGAGGTCGTCCTTACCGGATGGACATTTTACAGTAATGGCTCTATCCTGGGAGGGCCTTTTTTCGGGCCCGATGGATGGATGTATATGACCGATGCCAGGCGTGGATTTGATATTGTAACCAAAGAAAATAAAGCGTTGAAAGGCGCGGGCGCGCGGATCTGGAGATGCCTCCCTGACGGGTCGCGCCTGGAATCCATGTCGGGCGGCGGATTCGACAATACTATCGAACTTGTATTTACGCCTTCCGGCGAAACCCTGGGCACCATGACCTATTTCACGGATCCGCAGGCGGGAATGAGGGATGCGCTGATGCATTGGGTGGAAGGGGGAGTATATCCCAAACCTCATCCAAGTATAGAAAAAGACCAGTTGAAGCTTACGGGCGAACTGATGCCCGTAATGTCGAAAACGGCCCGCGTAGCTCCTGCGGGGCTGATGCGTTACCGGGGCCAGGCTTGGGGAAAAGAATATGAGGGCAACCTGTTCAGCGCGGAATTTAATACCGGTCGTATTATGCGTCATCAGTTAATTCCTGATGGCGGCACTTACCGTACCGTCGATGAGCCGTTTATTGTATCCACTGTACAGGATATACACCTGACCGACGTATGGCAGGATGCGGATGGTTCGATGCTGGTGGCCAATACCGGTGGATGGTTTATTGCCGGCTGCCCGCTTTCAAGGGTGGCCAAGTTAGACGTGCGGGGAGGAATATACAGGATAAGAAAGACGGGAGCAGCCGCGGTGAAGGATCCCAGGGGAGACGAGCTTAAGCTCTCGTCATTGTCGCCCGAATTATTAGTAAAACATGGGGAGGACAAACGTCCTGCTGTACGCGATAAAGTCATGGAGTTGCTGATAGAAGCCGGAGATCCGGCGGTGGCGCCCATCAAAAATGTATTGCTGGCCTCTTCCGACGAGGAACTACGCGCAGCGGCAGTGTTTGCGCTCAGCCGTATCGGAACGCCGGCGGCGATGAAAGAGCTCGTTGCCGCATTAGGCGATCAGGGCGTTATTGTCAGAACGGCGGCTTCCCGGGCGCTCGGACTCGCAAAGAATAAGGAAGCGGTGGAAAAGCTCATGGAGCTGGCGCTACAGCAGGCCGCTCCTGTGCGGAGGCAGGCTGCCACGGCCCTGGGCCAGATCGGAGATCCCCGCGCCATCCCCGCGCTGATCAAGGCGGCGGCGGATAGCAATGATCGTTTTGTAGAACATGCTATTATATATGCCATGATCAGCCTGAATGATGCAGGCTTGTTAAAAGCTGAGCTGCAGAATCCCTCTCCTCATGTGCGGAAAGCCCTTCTTATTGCCCTTGACCAGATGGATGGATCGCATTTACGCAAGGAAGACCTTGCCGCTTTTCTTTCCAGCGACGATCCGCAGCTGAGGCATACGGGCGTATGGGCGGCTGCGCATCATCCTGAATGGGCGGATATCGTTATAAGCTTTCTGCGGAATAGACTGGATGTCGCCGATCTGTCCGGGTCGGAAGAAGAAGATATCCGCAAACTGATGATCGTTTTCAGCGGAAACCCGCAATTCCAGCATTTTCTGGCGCAACAATTAGGAGCGGCTGAACAGCCGGAAAAAATAGCTTTATTGCTGGACGTGGTGAAAGAAGCCGATGTGAAAACAATACCGGCAGCCTGGATCGCACAGCTTGCAAAACGATTACAGGGCAATGATATAACCGTTCGCGCGCAGACCCTCGGCTTAATTGAATCGAGGAACATTAAGGAGCTGAATGGTCAGTTAAAAAGCATTATAAGAGATCCGGCGCAAATGAAAGATTTCCGGCTCAAAGCGCTGAAAGCGCGCTTACTCACGGACCCGGCGGTTTCGGCGGATGAATTTAATATGGTGGCGTTATCTCTCGACAGCGCCAATGATTCGCCTATCAGGCAGTTGGCCGCAAGCGTATTGACCAGGGCCAAATTAAACGACGACCAATTGCTTGGCCTTGCAACGACACAGGTGGCGAAGGCCGATGTTTTTCTGTTGCCGGCTTTGGTCGGCGCTTTCCAGGGTAATGGCAATGCCGCTGTAGGAGAGGCTTTGATACAGGCGCTGCGGCAGTCGTCCGACCGGTTGGACAATCTCTCCGAGCAGGATCTACAAAACCTGTTCAAGGAATTTCCCGAAACCGTACAACAATCGGCGACGCCTTTAATGGCGCAATTGCGCGAGCGGCATGCCGAACGATTGTCAAATTTACAAACGATAGAAGCCGGTTTAAAAACAGGCGATGTAAGTCGCGGGCGCGGGCTTTTCTTCGGTAAAGCCGTATGTTCCACCTGTCATGAGGTAAGCAGGGAAGGCGCGCATTTTGGCCCCGATCTTACCAATATCGGCGATATTCGTTCGCGACATGATATCCTGGAAGCTATCGTTTACCCTAATGCGAGTTTTGCCAGAGAATATGAAACGTCGAAGATCATCACCGCCGCCGGCAGTTATACCGGCATTATCAAGGAGCAACTGCCGGCGGCTATCGTGATAGAAACGGCGCCGGGCCAGACCGTACGCGTGCAGCGCGCTGATATTACGGCCATTGAACCGCAGAATATTTCTATGATGCCGCCGGGATTAAATAAACTGCTTACTCCTGAAGAGTTGTCGGACCTTGTCGCCTATCTTACTTCGCTTCCCGACGGGATGGGTATAAACAGGTAGATTTTTACATTAATCGATTAATAAAGGTCAAAGCTATTTAGGGCATTGGTAGCCGAATATAGAAAGAAGAACCTCTGCCTTCCTGACTTTCTACCCATATCGAACCTTTGTGCGCCAGAATTAATTGACGACAAATATGAAGGCCAATCCCCAAACCTTTAATGCGCAGTTTGTGCTTGGCTACCCGGTAAAAGCGCGTCCATATTTTCTTTTGGTCTGCGTCAGGAATTCCTAAACCAAAATCTGTAACCCTGATCTCCACGGATTTTCCTGCAACGCAAACTTCAACGATCACTTCATGTTGGTCTGGAGAATATTTAATTGCATTTGTCAGAAGGTTTATCATGACTTGTTCCATTCTAAGCGCATCAGCCTCCACCCATATTGGAGAAGAAACCGCGAATATAATCTTATGAGAAGGATGGGCGCGCTGAGCTGTTTCGATCGCGTTAATGACAAATTCGTAAACATTTATCCGTATAGGATGAATTTCCAATTTCCCCGCTTGTATTTGGGAAACATCCAGCAACTCCTCTAACATCTGGGCTAACCTGTCAGAATGAAATTTTGCCTTAATAAGTAATGCATCTTTACTTAGAGGATCTGAAAGGGCTAGCTCAAGAGAAATTTTTAGACTTGTAACCGGCGTCCTAAGTTCATGCGCCAGTATGCCAATCAATTCATCTTTATAAATATTTGATCGATGCAAAGCGCGATTAGCTTCTAATATTTTTCTTTCCATTGCCGCCTGGTCTGAAATGTCCTGAAGGATTTCCGATGTGCCAATAATCTCTTTTTTGTCATTGTATATTGGAGAGGTTGTCAATGAGACGTCTATTTCTTTTCCGCATTTTGTTTTAAGAATTGTATTGAAATGTGAATTTTTTTCCCCTTTCAAAACCCAAGATATTATGGCGTCTTCTGCATTAGAATGAGATTTTGGAATAATGAGAGAAATGTGCTTGCCGATGACTTCTGATTCGGGGTAACCTAATATCCTTTCAGCAGATTGATTCCAACTTGTGATCATTCCATTCAAGTCTTTGCTGATAATTGCGTCTTGCGACGCTTCAACTATAGAGGTAAATAATTCCTGACGGTCGACCAGACCTGGTTTAAGCAGTTTAGGGGTTGCCTTTTTCATCATCAATCAATATTTTTTTGAACCTATAATTTATAAATTTAAAGGCGCCGCATTAAGATGTTTTTTGTTCGGTTTGCGCAACCAAAGCGTTTATTCTCATGGGAGATGGAATGTTACAATAATTCCTGTTTTTCCGATATTGAACGTTGTATAAATACCGCGCTTAAGCGACGCCCGCCTGGGTTGACTACCCGATAAAGTTCAAGCGCCTGTTATGTAAAAGCATGCGCAGAAATGCGCAAGGCTTTACATACGCTTTATGGCGTCCGCAAATGCATTTCGATGCGCGCCTATAAATGAAACTATAAAGAATAGAGGATTTTATATATTGTGGCCGCTGTGCGGCAACCGCCGTCCGTTGCAAAAACCGCGCCTGCCGCAGGCTGCTGTTAAGCGGCTGTATCTTCTTCATTACGCTCGTTGAGAAAATAGCCTGTCTTTATTATGCGCCGTTGAATTTGCGTATAATGCCGGTCGTCCTATATAATACGCTTGAAAGAATGAAAAGTACTAACAAGAAATAATTTTTTTTACCGGCCCTGTTTTTCTGAAGCCCGGGTAAAATGCCGCCTGCTTTTATATAGCGCTGATATTCTTGATATACGCTTTCCTTTGTAGTTATTTACGTTTGAAACAAAATGGAATAATCTGGCAATTAATTAATTCGTTTGAAATAGTTTATGTATATCTTTAAATTGCGGTTGACCATAGCGCAGGCGTATGCGCAATAGCCACATTGATCCCATTTTGCAATCAGGATCTTAGCGGAAAGAGAAGGAATCTCAAACATGCATAACCGATGATTAATATGCTTTTTAGCTGATTGATTATTAAAACTAACAATCTAAGTGGCAATAGAAAGGATATACGATGAGGCAGAATTATTGGCGGCTGTAAAGCTAGGAAATGCCGAAGCTTTTGCCGAGATATTCAGGCGATACAGGAATCTTGTTTTCACTTTTTCACTTGCATTAACAAAATCGAAAGAAACGGCCGAAGATGTTGTGCAGGACGTTTTTTCAAAATTATGGGAGCGCCGCGATCAGATTGATACATTGCAATCTTTTCAGGGTTATGTGAAGAAGATCGCATATAATTATGCAATCAGTTTTTTTAGAAAAGTAAAGCTTGACAGAGAACTGCAGCAGGAGTTATATTTAAATACCCGGGCATTGCATTTGGAACAACGCGCGGAAGCCTTTGATCATGAATTGCCTGGCTTGTATCAAAAACTGATAGAACAATTGCCTGCGCAAAGAAAAAAAGCATATCTGATGAGCCGGGATTTAGGCCTTAGTTATGAAACGATCGCTAAAAAAATGGGAATCAGTAAAAATACAGTGCGTAATCATATTGCCGAGGCGCTTCATTTTATTCGCCAGCAGCTCATTCTTAAGCATGTTCTTAATCTCAACGCTTTGGATGATGCGGTTAAATAAGCGATGAAATATCTGATTTGAATAACGCTTTTATTGGTTTAGGAGTATTGATATTGTAAGAATTAGGCTTTTAGCATTAAGATTTATAAGGATGCTTGACAAAGAAAAATTTGCAGAATTATACGAAAAATTTTTTCGAAATGAGTGTAACGAAAAAGAGTTACTCTCATTGGTTGATGCAATAGCCGCCGCTCAAGATGATGAAGATGAAGCGGTCAGCCGGCTATTTGACAAAACCTGGGAAGAAATAGCGGCGCATCCTAAAGAAGGATCCGAGCCGGAAAGCCGGTTACAGCTTACCGGCAAATCACAAGATGAAGCGGTACAAATGTGGCTTAGCAAAAAACGAATCATTCGGCGGGCTGCCGCTGCCTGCCTGATCTTTTTATTAGGAGCGGGGGCGTTTATGTGGCTTGGGCGTTCCAATGCTCCTGTTCTCTCCGATGAAACCGTACAAATTCAACTTTCTCCCGAAAGCAATAAAGCTACTCTCATATTGGCAGATGGGACTGCTATTGCTTTGAGCGCCGGAAAGGATGCCGTTGTCGCTGTGCAGGGAAATGTGCAGGTATTGCAAGAAAATAACGGGATTGTTTACAAAGCAAATGGTACAGACGAGCCGGCGCCAGGGTACAATATACTTACAACGCCTCGCGGAGGCCAGTACAAACTAACCCTGCCGGATGGCAGCCGGGCATGGCTGAATGCCGCCGCTTCTATACGGTTCCCGGTTAGCTTTACCGGAGCAAGCCGGGAGGTGGAAGTAAGCGGCGAAGTGTATTTTGAAGTACAAAAAAATTCTACCCAGCCATTTATCGTGTATGCCGACTCATCCCGTACAGAAGCGCTTGGAACGCGTTTTGATGTAAAAGCCTATGCCGATGAGCCGTCTGTAAGCGTGACGCTGATAGAGGGATCAATCCGGTTTAGCGGCGGTCGTTTTCAACAGATATTGAAGCCCAGCCAGCAAGCTCAATTCGATAAAAAATCGGGAACAGGGAATGTTGAGGAAGCCGACGTAGCGAACGCGGTGGCCTGGCTTCGGGGAGAATTGCCGTTGAGCGGCCTGGATCTTGAAACATTGATGCGGGAAATTTCCCGGTGGTATGATGTGGATGTGGAAATCAAAACAAAGCTACAACAGCGGCAGTTTCAGGGAATACTGAAACGAACTGTAAGCTTGCCGGATGTACTGGCGGCATTGGATGCCAATGGCGTAGATACAAAACTGGAGGGACGAAAACTAATCGTCTCCATGAAATAGACGCTTGATCCGTTTGAACCCCGGGTCTCATATAAAAACAGGAACTCAGTGAGATGACGCGATCTCTGTTTTTTTAAGCCAATCAGATTTTGTCTTTCATATACTTTGTATAAAAAAACGAACCAATAGCCCGTCAGCCTACAATTAGGCAACTCCTATTCATAAAAGCGCAACGTATGATCAGACTGAACAGTTTGCCGCTTCTTGTTTTTTTATTAAGCTGTTGTATAAAAAGTCATGCGCAGCAACTAACGCTCTTGAATAAAGATATCAGCCTTGAAAAAGCGCTTTTAATCATACAACAACAATGCGGGTATTCTTTTTTTTGGGATAAGGCGCTTGTGGCTAAGCAACTTCCCGTTACCGTTACTATTGAGAACGCGTCGCTTCCGGCGGCGTTAGACGCCTGTTTGAGAGGCTCCGGGCTTACCTACGAGATAAAAGGGAATCTGGTTTTTATAAAACCCCGGCCGGAACAGCGGTATGCGGTTAACAATACAAGTCCCCCAGCAATTGCGCCGCCGCCATTTAAAACCGGTAAAATTTTTGACGAGCAAAAGCGTGCGTTATCCGGCGTAACGATCATGAACGGGAAAAGAGGGCAAGGAACCCAATCAGATTCGGCCGGAAATTTTAAAATAGAAGCCGCCCCGGGCGATATCCTGGAGTTTTCTTATATAGGGTACCAGCAAAAGCAATACAAAGTAAAGGAAGGCGAAGAAGGGATTATCATGGATATGAAGCTAACCGATTTTAGTTTAGAAGAGTCTGTCGTAGTGGGGTACGGCACACAGAAACGGTTGGCCGTAACCGGGTCTGTAGCGGTTATCGGGGCAGGATCGATAGCAAACAGGCCAGTGAGCAATTTGTCTTCATCCCTGGCTGGCTTGGCTGCCGGCGTATATGTGCGACAGCTTTCCGGCCGGCCTGGCAATGATGGCGCCACCGCCATGATCCGGGGGGTGGGCACATTGAGCAATACGGTTTCGCTGGTATTAATTGATGGTATCATAGGGAATATTGACGAGGTAAACCCATACGATGTTGAAAGCATTACAATATTAAAAGACGCCTCTACTGCCGCTATTTACGGGGCTTTGTCAAGCAATGGCGTTATACTGGTTACCACTAAAAAGCCGGGAAATAAGCGCCCTGTGGTTTCTTATACCGGTATGATTTCCCGCACCCGCCCCAACAACCTCGTAAGAACAGTGTCTGATATGCCAACGTATATGACATATCTGAATGAAGCCAACCAGAATATCGGGAATGCTGCGCCTTTTTCTCAAACGCTTATCGATCAGTGGCGGCATGCCAGCCAGTATCCCGATTCGCTTACTCCCCAGGGCATTCCTTTTCATATTGCTTATCCCAATACTGATTGGGCCAAAGCGTTGATTCGCAGTCAGCGCCTGCAAAATCATAATATTTCCCTGAAAGGCGGCAGTAAGGATTTGAAATATTTCTTCTCCCTCGGCTACCTCGATAACCAGGGATTGATTGTGAATTCGGGTATGAAAAGATACCTGTTCCGGGCAAATGCAGAAGCCCGGATTGCAAAAGGTATTACCATCGGGACCCATACGTTTGGAGGGACGCACGATCTGGGAATGGCCGGTATTACCGAGTTGTTCTGGTACCTCGGACGCGCATCGCCGGGAACATACCCTGATCGATATCAAGGCGTGTTTGCAGCGCCATCATTGGCATCTGACTTTTCTTCGAATCTGGGCGCTTTTCCTTACCTGGCATTGGGGAGCGACAGGATTGCCAATTTTAACACGACCTGGTATGGCAAAGCTTTTTTGTTACCGAACCTTAGTTTTGAGCCCCGCGT
>ERZ761602.7504-NODE-7504-length-11529-cov-8.507757_pt1 | contig 11529 bp, 9 predicted proteins | sample MGYA00512165_ERZ761602 | MGnify/ENA primary metagenome ERZ761602 (study PRJEB28899, sample SAMN02445085) | bioreactor sludge metagenome | biome: EBPR sludge; isolation source: Thorneside wastewater treatment plant | place: Australia: Brisbane, Thorneside... | reverse complement strand
CCCACCTACCCGGACGCCGGCCGCTTCTGGAAGATGATCCAGGACCACAAGGTCACCATCTTCTACACCGCGCCCACGGCCATCCGCTCGCTCATCAAGGCGGGCGGCGACCTGCCGAAGAAGTACGACCTCACGACGCTTCGCATCCTGGGCAGCGTGGGCGAGCCGATCAATCCCGAGGCGTGGATGTGGTACTACGAGACGGTCGGGGGGGGCCGCTGCCCGATCGTGGACACCTTCTGGCAGACCGAGACGGGCGGGCACATGATCACCCCGCTGCCGGGCGTGACGCCCCTGAAGCCCGGGTCCTGCACGCTGCCGCTGCCGGGCATCATGGCCGCGATCGTCGACGAGGCCGGCCACGACGTGCCCAACGGGCAAGGCGGCATCCTCGTCGTGAAGCGCCCCTGGCCGTCGATGATCCGCACCATCTGGGGCGACCCGGAGCGCTTCAAGAAGAGCTACTACCCGGACGAGCTGGGCGGCAAGCTCTACCTCGCGGGCGACGGCTCCGTGCGCGACAAGGAGAACGGCTACTTCACCATCATGGGCCGCATCGACGACGTGCTGAACGTCTCGGGCCACCGGATGGGCACGATGGAGATCGAGTCGGCGCTCGTGGCCAACACGAAGCTCGTCGCCGAAGCCGCGGTGGTGGGCCGGCCCGACGACCTCACGGGCGAGGCGGTGGTCGCCTTCGTGGTGCTCAAGGGCGCGCGCCCGGCGGGCGAGGAGGCCCGGGCCATCGCCAAGGAGCTGCGCGACTGGGTGGCCAAGGAGATCGGCCCCATCGCCAAGCCCAAGGAGATCCGCTTCGGCGACAACCTGCCCAAGACCCGCTCGGGCAAGATCATGCGCCGCCTGCTCAGGGCGCTCGCCAAGAACGAGGAGATCACGCAGGACGTCTCCACGCTCGAGAACCCCGCCATCCTCGAGCAGCTCAAGCAGGCCCAGTAGTCCCGGGCCCGCGGACGGAAAGGGCCCCGCGAGGGCCTTTTCCCGTCCTCCTTGACGGGCCGCAATCCGGCCCGGCCGGCCGGCTGCGAGACTCGCGCGCATGAGCACCCGAAATCCCCCGCCCCTTCTGCTCGCGGCGACGATGGAGGTCCTGCGTCGCCACGCCCCGTTCAACGCGATGCGCGAGGACGCGCTCGCGCGCCTGGCCGGCGCCCTCAAGCTGCGCTACTTCGCCAAGGACTCGGTGATCCTCTCGCCCGAGAGCGGCCGGATCTCGGCGCTCTACATCATCCAGCGCGGCGCCGTGAAGGCGGAGGAGCCGGCGCGGGTGAGCCTGAACAACCTGGCCGGCAGCTTCACCGAAGGCGAGTGCTTTCCCGTCGGAGCCCTCATCGCGCGCCGGCCCACGACGCTGCGCTACGAGGCGGCGAAGGACACGTTCTGCTACGTGCTGGACGAGGGCGCCTTCCACGCCGCGATGGCCGAGAGCCCCGAGTTCCAGGCCTACTGCACCAAGCGGCTCGCGGCCCTGCTGGCGCTCTCCACGCGGGGGACGCGCGAGGCCTACGCCGGCCGCGCGGCGAGCGAGCTGTCCATGGCCTCGCCGCTTCGCACGGCGTTGCGCCGCGGCCCCGTGACCCTGCCGGAGACCGCGACGGTGCGCCAGGTGCTCGAACTGATGAAGTCGCGGCGCATCGGGTCGGTGGTGCTGCTGGACGCCGAGGGGCGGCCCGCCGGCATCTTCACGCAGACCGACGTGCTGGACCGCGTGGCCCTCGCGGGCGAGCCGCTGGATCGCCCGGTGGCGGAAGTGATGACGCGCGCTCCGGCGTCGCTTCCCGCCTCGGCGCCCCTGTCCGAGGCGGCGCAGCTCATGGCGCGCCGGGGCTTTCGCCACGTGGTCGTGCTCGAGGGCGATGCGCTCGCGGGCGTCATCTCGGAGCGGGACCTCTTCGGGCTGCAGCGCCTGTCGATGCAGGGGCTGCGCAAGGAGATCGGGCAGGCCGATTCGGTCGATGCGCTCGCCTTCGCGGCCCGGGAAGTCCGGGGCCTGGGCACGGCGATGCTCGCGCAGGGCGTGGCGGCCGAGCAGCTCACCCAGTTCGTCTCCGCCCTCAACGACGCGGTGACCGAGCGCGCGATCGCCCTCGCGATGCGCGCCCACGATGTCGCATCGGTCGGTTTCTGCTGGATGGGACTGGGCAGCGAGGGCCGCAACGAGCAGACCCTCGCCACGGACCAGGACAACGCGATCATCTTCCCGGATCCCGGGAGCGACCGGGAAGGCCTGCGGGCCCGGCTCATCGCCTTCGCCGACGAGGTGAACCGCACGCTGGACGCCTGCGGCTTCCCCCTGTGCAAGGGCAACATCATGGCGAGGAATCCCCAGTGGTGCCTCGCGCTGCCGGAATGGCTGGACCGGTTCGACGACTGGATGCGCAACGCCGATCCCGAGGCGCTCCTCAATGCCACGATCTTCTTCGACTTCCGGGCGCTGCACGGTGATGCGACGCTGGTCGAGCGCCTGCGCGAGTTCCTGCTCGCGAAGGTGAAGGACCGCCCCGCGTTCCTGCGCCAGATGGCGGCCAACGCGCTCCAGGTGCGACCGCCCCTGGGCCTGTTCGGCGACATCGTGGTCGAGAACGACGAGGGCGGCACCATCGACCTGAAGAAGCAGGCCTCGCGGCCCTTCGTGGATTGCGCGCGCATTCTCGCGCTGGCCTCGGGGGTGGGCGAGGTCTCGACGGCCGAGCGGCTCCGGGCCGCGGGCCCGCGCATCCGCATGAGCGAGGACGACGTCGCGACGGCCGTGGACGCGTTCCAGTTCGTGCAGATGCTGCGCCTGCGATCCCAGGACAGCCTCGAGCGCGGCGGCGGCAGCGCGGAGCCCAACCGCCTCGATCCGGACACGCTCAACAGCCTCGACCGCCGGATCCTCCGGGAGGCGCTGCGCCAGGCGCGCAAGCTCCAGAACCGCGTCGCCCTCGACTACCAGCTCTAGGACGCCGGCCTTGGCCCCTTCCCTCTGGCCCTTCCGCGCCAAGCCCGACCTCGATCCGGCGATCGCCGAGGCGGTGGCGCGCTGGCGGGCGCTCCCCGAGCGCGACGGCAGCCGCCCGCCCAGCGCAGGCCGGTGGGTCGTGGTGGACGTGGAGACGAGCGGCCTCGATGCCGGGCGCGACGCGCTCATCGCGATCGGTGCCATCGCGGTCACCGACGGCGAGATCGTCCTCGGCGACAGCTTCGAGGTGGTGCTGCGACAGGAGCGCCCCAGCTCGGTCGAGAACATCGAGGTCCACGGGATCGGCGGCACGGAGCAGGCGGAGGGCCTCGCGCCCGCGGAGGCGCTCGCGGCGTTCCTCGACTTCGCGGGAAAGGATCCCCTCGTCGCCTTCCACGCGCCCTTCGACGCGATCATGCTCAAGCGCCACCTGGACCAGCACCTGGGCGTCGCGTTCCGCCGTCACTGGCTCGACCTGGCGGACGTGGCGCCACTCGCTTGGCCGCGTCTCGCGGGGCGGCTCTCGGGCCTGGACGACTGGCTCGAGGCCTTCGCGATCCCCATGCAGTTCCGCCACCGCGCGATCGCCGACTGCCTCGCGACGGCGCAACTGCTGCTCATGGTCCAGCGCGAGGCGCTGGCGATCGGGGCCTCCACCACCGGCCGGTTGCTGTCGCTCACCGGGGTGAGCCGCTGGCTGAGCTAGGGCGAGCCGCCGCCGCGATTGACAAGGGCCGGCGCGGGGCCCTCTACTAGGCCCTCGCCGTCCTCCCCGCGCCCGCCATGCCCAAGCCCGCCAGCCGTGCCCACCGCATCGTCGGTCTCTTCCTCGCGGCCTGCCTGCTCTTCAACTATCCCCTGCTCGCCGTCTTCAACGTGAGCGGGACGGTCTGGGGCGTGCCGATCCTCTACGCTTACCTGTTCACGGCGTGGGGAATCGCCATCCTGCTGGCGGCGCTCGTCGTCGACGGCCGCGAGTAGCGGGGACGCGCCTTGCTCCAGGGCTGGTTCATCGTCCTCACGTCGTTCGCGTACATCGGGCTGCTCTTCTTCATCGCCTGGTACGCCGACCGGCGCGCGCAGGCGGGACGCTCGCTCATCGCGAACCCGTGGGTCTACAGCCTGTCGCTCGCGGTGTACGCGACGGCCTGGACCTTCTACGGGTCCGTCGGGCGCGCCGCGACCGACGGCGTGGGGTTCCTGCCGATCTACATCGGCCCGACGCTCCTGCTGCTGCTGGGATGGTTCGTGCTGCGAAAGATGATCCGCATCGCGCGCCTGCAGCGCACCACCTCGCTCGCGGACTTCATCTCCTCGCGCTACGGCAAGAGCGCCCTGCTGGGCGGCCTCGTCACGGTCATCGCGGTGATCGGGATCCTCCCGTACATCTCGCTGCAGCTCAAGGCGGTCTCGACGAGCTTCCAGATCCTGCTGCAGTACCCGGAGATCGTGATGCCCCCGAAGGCGGGCACGGCCCAGGTCATGCAGGACACGGCCTTCTACGTGGCGCTCTTCATGGCCCTGTTCTCCATCGCCTTCGGCACGCGCCAGCTCGACGCGGCCGAGCGCCACGAGGGCATGGTCGCCGCCATCGCCTTCGAGTCCATCGTGAAGCTGGTCGCGTTCCTGGCCGTGGGCATCTACGTGGCCTTCTGGATGTACGACGGGCTGGGCGACATCTTCTCGCGCGCCGCCGGGCGGCCGGATCTCGACGTGCTGCTCGCGCCCCTGGGCGGTGCGGCCGGCAGCTACGCGAGCTGGGTGTGGTTCACGGTGCTCTCCATGCTCGCGTTCGTCTTCCTGCCGCGCCAGTTCCAGGTGGCCGTGATCGAGGCGACCGACGAGCGGCACCTCAAGCGCGCCGCCTGGCTCTTTCCGCTCTACGTGCTCGCGATCAACCTCTTCGTGCTGCCGATCGCCTTCGGCGGATTGCTGCGGTTTCCGGAAGGGGGCGTGGACGCGGACACGTTCGTGCTCACGCTGCCCATGTCGCAGCACGCCGAGGCGCTCGCGCTGCTCGTCTTCGTCGGCGGGCTGTCGGCGGCGACGGGCATGGTGATCGTCGAGACGGTGGCCCTGTCGACCATGGTCTGCAACGACCTGGTGATGCCCCTGCTGCTGCGGGTGAAGGCCTTCCGGCTCGGCGAGCAGCGGGACCTGTCGCTGCTGCTGCTCGACATCCGGCGCGCGGCCATCGTCGCGATCCTCATGGGCGGCTATTTCTACTACCTGCTCGCCGGAGAGGCCTACGCGCTGGTGTCGATCGGCCTCATCTCCTTCGCGGCCGTGGCGCAGTTCGCGCCGGCGGCCATCGGGGGACTCTACTGGAAGGGCGGGACGCGGCAGGGCGCGCTCGCGGGCCTCGCCGCCGGATTCGCCGTGTGGACGTGGACGCTGCTCATCCCGGCCTTCGTGCGCTCCGACTGGATCTCCCGCGAACTCCTGGAGCGCGGCCCTTGGGGCCTGGAGTTCCTCAAGCCCACGCAGCTCTTCGGCCTGGCGGGGCTCGATCCCATCACCCACGCCCTCATCTGGAGCGCGATCTTCAATGCCGGCGCCTACGTGCTGGTCTCCCTGTCGAGCCGGCAGAGCGCCAGCGAGCACGCGCAGGCGACGCTCTACGTGGACGTCTTCACGCAGATGGGCGAGCCGGGCACCCAGTGGCGCGGCGCGGCGAGCGCGTCGGCCCTCCAGGCGCTCGTCGGGCGATTCCTCGGGCCGGCGCGGGCGGCGGAGCTGTTCACGGCCTATGCCCATGCCCGCGGCGTCCAGCGAATCGACGAGCTGGAGGGCGACCGGGAGCTGGTGCGCTTCGCCGAGCTGCAGCTCGCCGGGACGATCGGCGCCGCCTCCGCCCGCACGATGGTGGCGACGGTCGCGCAGGAGGAACCCCTGGGGCTCGAGGAGGTGATGACGATCCTGGACGAGGCCTCCCAGCTCATCGCCTACAGCCACCGGCTGGAGGAGAAGCAGCTCGCGCTGGAGGTGGCCACGGCCGAGCTGCAGGCGGCCAACGAGCGCCTCAAGGAGCTCGACCGCCTCAAGGACGACTTCATCTCCACCGTGACCCACGAGCTGCGCACGCCCCTCACCTCGATCCGGGCCTTCTCGGAGATCCTGCACGACAATCCGGACCTGGATCCCGCGGAGCGGCAGCGCTTCCTCGGGCTCGTCATCAAGGAATCGGAACGCCTCACCCGCCTGATCAACCAGGTGCTCGACTTGGCCAAGCTCGAGTCGGGGCACGCGGACTGGCGAAGCGAGGACCTGGACATGCGCGAGGTGGTCGGCGAGGCGGTGTCGGCCACCAGCGCGCTCTTCCGGTCGAAAGGGGTGCGCATCCAGGCGAGCCTCGCGCCCGCACCGCCCGTCCGCGGCGACCGCGATCGCCTGATGCAGGTGCTTCTCAACCTGCTGTCGAACGCGGTCAAGTTCAGCACGCCGGGCACGGGCCGGGTGGAGGTGCGCCTGTCCGGCGACGGCAGCTTCGTGCGCGTGGAGGTGGAGGACAACGGCGTGGGCATCGGGCCGGAACACCAGGCCGTGATCTTCGAGAAATTCCGGCAGGTGGGCGACACGCTCACCGAAAAGCCCGCCGGCACCGGCCTGGGCCTCGCCATCTGCCGGCGGATCATCGCGCACCTCGGCGGGCGCCTGTGGGTCGAGAGCGAGCCGGGCCGGGGGTCCGTCTTCGCCTTCACGCTGCCCGTGGCGGCCGAAGACGCCCGGGCCGCGGATTGACGGCCATGGCCCCGCGGGTGCTCATCGCCGAGGACGAGCCGAGCATCGTGGCCTCGCTCGAGTTCCTGCTGCGCAAGGCGGGGTACGATACGCGGGTGGCGCACGATGGCGAGGAGGCCCTGGGGGTCATCGAGTCCTTCCGGCCCGACCTGGTCGTCCTGGACCTCATGCTTCCGCGGCGCAGCGGGCTGGAAGTCTGCCGGTGGCTCCGGGCCCGGCCGGGCCTCGCCGCCGCCCGCGTGCTCATGCTCACGGCGAAGGGCGGCAAGCAGGACGTGCAGAACGGCTTCGATGCCGGCGCCGACGACTACCTGACCAAGCCCTTTTCCACCCAGGATCTCATGCAACGCGTGCGTCGACTGGTCGCGCCCGACCGCCCGGAGGCCCCATGAATCCCCTCGAGGCCACCGTCTACGTCATCGACGACGACGAGTCGATCCGGGAGCTGCTCGGCTGGCTCATGAAGCGAAACGGCATCCGGGCCGAGACCTTTTCCCATGCCCGGGCCTTCCTCAAGGCCTACCGCCCGGAGGCGCCCGGCTGTCTCGTGCTCGACCTCTTCATGCCGGGCATGAGCGGGTTGGAGCTGCAGCAATACCTCAAGGAATCGGGCATCGAGATGCCCGTGATCTTCCTGTCCGGGCGGGCGGACGTGCCCAAGGCGGTCCATGCCGTGAAAAGCGGGGCGATCGACTTCATCGAAAAGCCCTTCGACTACCGCAAGATCGTCGACCTGGTGCGGGACTGCCTCGAGCGGGATGCCTCGGGCCGGGAATCCCGTGCCCGGGAACGGCGCCATGCCGGGCATCTGGCGAGCCTGACCCAGCGCGAGCGCGAGGTGCTCGAGCGGGTGGTGGCCGGCAAGGTGAACCGGGTGATCGCCGAGGAAATGGCCATATCGATCAAGACCGTGGAGGCCCACCGGGCCCGGATCATGGAGAAATTCGCGGTCGATTCCCTGGCGGAACTGGTCCAGGCCACCCTGGCCGCCCGGAAGGTCGCCCCGCCCGCGCCCCCCCCCGAGGGGTAGGGTTTCCCCCAATTGCCCGTGGCTTTACGGCCGCTATAGCATCCGGCACGTTAAGGAGGAGGGCACCCAAGAAGAAGACCCGCCGGCGCCTCGGATCCCCCGCGAAGAGGGGACGGGGCGCCCGGCCAAGGCGGCCGGGGCCATCCGCACCGGGATCGAAACGCTTCAACAAAGAAGGAGGCATGCGATGCAGCTGACGCAGACGCACATCGACTATTGGCACAAGAACCTGCGGCTCACGGCGATCCTGCTCGCCATCTGGTTCGTCGCGACGTTCGTCGTGATCTGGTTCGCGATCCCGCTCGCGGAGATCGTGATCTTCGGCTGGCCGTTCTCGTTCTACATGGCCGCCCAGGGCTCGCTGATCATCTACGTCGCGATCATCGGCTTCTACGCGCTCACGATGCGCAAGTACGACAACGAGCACGGCGTCCACGAAGGGGAGGACGAATAATGGCCGTCAGCCAGAAGTCATTCACGCAGCAGCTCAAGAAGTACTACACCTTCTACACGGGCGGCTTCGTCACCTTCGTGGTGCTGCTCGCGATCGCGGAGCAGATGGGCGTCCCCACCAAGTGGATCGGCTACTGCTTCCTGGTCTTCACGATCCTGCTCTACGCGGGCATCGGCATCATGAGCCGCACGCTGGAGGTCTCGGAGTACTACGTGGCCGGACGGCGAGTACCCGCACTATTCAACGGGATGGCGACGGGCGCGGACTGGATGAGCGCCGCGTCGTTCATCGGCATGGCCGGCACCCTGTACCTCTCCGGCTTCGGGGGCCTCGCCTTCATCATGGGCTGGACCGGCGGCTACGTGCTGGTGGCGCTGCTGCTCGCGCCCTACCTGCGCAAGTTCGGCCAGTTCACGATTCCCGACTTCCTGGGCGCCCGCTACGGCGGCAACATCGTGCGCTCGATCGGCGTGATCTCCGCGATCATCTGCTCGTTCGTGTACGTGATCGCGCAGATCTACGGCGTCGGCCTCATCACCAGCCGCTTCACGGGCCTGGAGTTCGGCATCGGCGTGTTCGTGGGCCTCGCGGGCATCCTGGTCTGCTCGTTCCTGGGCGGCATGAAGGCCGTCACGTGGACGCAGGTGGCCCAGTACATCATCCTGATCGTCGCCTACATGATCCCGGTGGTCTGGCTGTCCGTGAAGCACACGGGCGTGCCCCTGCCGCAGGCCGTGTACGGCACGGTGCTCGCCAAGGTGACGGATCGCGAGAAGGTGCTCGCGAACGACGCGGGCGAGAAGGCCGTGCGCCAGATCTTCGCCGACCGCGCCAAGGCGGCCGACGACAAGATCAAGGGCCTGCCCGGCAGCTACCAGGCCGAGAAGGACGCGGTCGCCAAGAAGCTCGAGGACCTGAAGGCCGCCGCGGCGCCCAAGGCCGAGCTCGACGCCGCCGAAAAGGCCGTCAAGGACTTCCCGGCCACGCCGGAGGCCGCCAAGGCGAAGTGGACCGCCGAGAAGGGCGCCGCCGCCGGCCGCACGGGCCCGCCGCTGCCGCACGCGACGCCGTTCCCCGGCAAGGACGAGAAGGCCCGCGACACGGCCAAGTGGAACTTCATCGGCATCGTGTTCTGCATGATGTTCGGCACCGCGGCCCTCCCGCACATCCTGATGCGCTACTACACGACGCCCTCGGTGCAGGAGGCGCGCGTCTCGGTGTTCTGGTCGCTCTTCTTCATCTTCCTGCTGTACTTCACGGCGCCCGCGCTCGCGGTGCTGGCGAAGTACGACGTGTACACGCTGGTCGTCGGCTCGAAATTCTCCGAGTTGCCCGCCTGGGTGAACGCGTGGCAGGCCGTGGACAAGTCGCTGCTCAACATCACCGACATCAACAAGGACGGCATCGTGCAGCTGGCCGAGATCGTGATCGGCGGCGACCTGATCGTGCTGGCGACGCCGGAGATCGCGGGGCTGCCGTACGTGATCTCGGGCCTGGTGGCGGCCGGCGGCCTGGCCGCGGCGCTTTCGACCGCCGACGGCCTGCTGCTCACGATCGCCAACGCGCTCTCGCACGACCTGTACTACAAGATGATCAACCCGAACGCCTCGCCGGCGGTGCGCATCTCGGTGTCCAAGTTCCTGCTCCTGGGCGTGGCCATCCTCGCGGCGTACGTGACGTCCCTCAAGCCGGGTGACATCCTGTTCCTGGTGGGCGCGGCGTTCTCGATCGCGGCCTCGGCGCTCTTCCCGGCCCTCGTGATGGGCATCTTCTGGAAGCGGGCGAGCAAGTGGGGCGCCATCACGGGCATGCTCGCGGGACTGGGCATCTGCCTGTACTACATGATTCACACCTACCCGTTCTTCATCAAGATGTTCGGGGTGAACGCGATGCCGCTCTGGTTCGGACTGCAGCCGATCTCGGCGGGCATGTTCGGCGTGCCGGTGGGCCTCGCCACGATCTTCGTCGTGAGCCTGCTCACGCCGGCCCCCGACAAGGAAGTCCAGGAGCTCGTCGATCACGTCCGCTACCCGAATCTGGCGGGCGACATCGATACCCGGGGCACCTGATCCCCGCTCCCGTGGCACAATGGGCCCGCGCCTGGAGACAGGCGCGGGCCTTTTTCATTTCCCTCATCCCCCATGGATCTCGAACTGCTCGTGCGCGCCGCCAAGGCCCTCGTGGAAGTGGCCGGCTTCGCCTATCTCGGCCAGGGCCTGGTCGCGGTCTTCGCCGGCAACCGCCGTGAGGAGAATTTCGTCTTCCAGATCTTCCGGATCGTCACGGGCCCCGTGACGAAGGCGACCCGCGCGATCGCCCCGCGCTTCGTGCCGGACCGCCACATCCCGTTCGTCGGCTTCGGGCTGCTGCTGTGGGCCTGGTTCATCCTCGTGATCGTCCTGGCGAACCTCAAGCGCGCCGGCTGAGCCGCGGCCGATGCTGTTCCGGTACTTCGCCTCGGAGATCCTCGCCACCAGCCTGCTGGTGCTGGTCGCGTTGCTCGCCCTCTTCGGCTTCTTCGACCTGATCAAGGAGCTCGACGACCTCGGCCGGGGCAGCTACCGCCTCACCACCATGCTGGGCTACGTGCTGCTGTCGCTGCCGTCCCACGCGCACGTGCTGATGCCGGCCGCGGCGCTCATCGGGACGCTCTTCGCGCTCGCGCGGATGTCGGCGCAGTCGGAACTCACGGTGATGCGAGCGTCGGGCCTGTCGCTGAACCGGCTCGCCCTCCATGTGGCCTCGGCGGGTCTCGTGGTCGCCGTGGCGACCACGCTCATGGGCGAGTTCGTGGCGCCCGTTTCGGAGGAGGCGGCGAAGACCCTTCGCCTGAAGGCGACGAGCGCGATCGTGGCGCGCGAGTTCCGGTCGGGCTTCTGGGTGAAGGACGACCGCAGTTTCGTGAACATCCAGGACGTCACGGTCGACACCGCGCTCGTGAACCTGCGGATCTACGAGTTCGACGGCAAGCACCGGCTCGTGGCCATCAGCCGCGCCGATCGCGGGACCTATGAGGGACGCAATCGCTGGACGCTCTCCAACGTGGAACTCACGCGCTTCGAGGGCGACCGGGCGGTGCTCGAGCGCCGCCCCAGCGCCACATGGAGCTCGGTGCTCACCCCCGACATCCTCTCGGTGCTCAAGATCGTGCCCGAGCGCATGTCGATCGCGAACCTGTCCTCGTACATCGACCACCTGCGGGACAACCGCCAGAAGACCACCCGGTACGAGATCGCTTTCTGGCAGAAGCTGCTCTATCCCGTGGCGGCCATCGTGATGATGGTGCTCGCCATCCCCTTCGCCATCGCGGGCCAACGGGCGGGCGGGACGGGCGGCAAGATCGTG
>ERZ761602.7503-NODE-7503-length-11531-cov-3.687348_pt1 | contig 11531 bp, 9 predicted proteins | sample MGYA00512165_ERZ761602 | MGnify/ENA primary metagenome ERZ761602 (study PRJEB28899, sample SAMN02445085) | bioreactor sludge metagenome | biome: EBPR sludge; isolation source: Thorneside wastewater treatment plant | place: Australia: Brisbane, Thorneside... | reverse complement strand
CATCTGGAGCGAGCGCCGCAGCGCGGGCGGCGCGCGCCGGGCCGGGCCGTTCGTCCTGGGCGAGAAGCTCGGCCAGGGCGCGACCGGCGAGGTGTACCGAGCCGAGCACGCGACGCTCGGGGGCGCCTGTGCAGTCAAGGTGCTCTCGCGCCGGGTCTCGGACGCCGAGCTCGACCGCTTCGATGAGGCGGCGCGCCTCGGCGCCCTGGTGCAGCACCCCAACGTCGCCACCACCCAGGGGTTCGGGCGTGACGGCGACGGCCGCGCCTACTCGGTGATGAGCCTCGCCCAGGGCGTGACCCTCACCGAGCGCGTGCGCGCCGACGGTCCGCTGCCCCCGAGCCGCGCCATCCCGATTCTGCGCCAGCTCTGCGCCGCGCTGGACGCGACCCACCGCGCCGGGCTCGTGCACCGTGACGTCAAGCCTGACAACATCGTCATCGACTCGGCGGGCCATGTCACGCTCCTCGACTTCGGTCTGGCGCGCGCGGTCGACACGGCCGTTGCGGGCGACGACCTGGTGGTGGGGACGCCGCACTATCTTTCGCCCGAGGCCATCATCGCCCCCGCCGACGTCGACGCGCGCAGCGATCTCTACGCCCTCGGCGGCGTCGCCTACTACCTGCTCACAGGCGCGCGGCCGTTCGAGGGCGACACGGTCGTAGAGCTGCTCTGCCGCGCCATCTACACCGAGCCGGCACCGCCGTCCGACCTCGACCGCACGATCCCGGTCGACCTCGACCGCATCGTGCTCGCGTGCCTCGCCAAGCGCCCGGAAGCGCGCCCGGCGACGGCGGCCGCGCTGAGCGCCAGGCTGGGCGCCGCGCTCGAGCGGTGCGCGGCCGACGCGCTGGCAGCGGAGCCCGAGGGCGACATGGACCGCGTGCTCGCGCTCCTGAGAGACTCGTTTCCTCCCCTCGCCCGCTACGGCTACGCCCTTCGTGCCTGTCTCAGCGAATCCCCCCCCGTCCGGGTCGCCTGATCCGCGCCGCGCTCACGCGAGCGGTGAGCGCAGCCGGCGGACGAGATCGTCGACGATGCGCGACCTATCGATCACGGATCGACCGTCACGCGACCGCACGTCGACCTGCCCCGACGCGATCTCGCGCGGCCCGACGACCACGACGAACGGGACCTCGCCGGCGTGCGCGACCGCGACCCGCTTCGCGATGCCGTCGTCTGCCGAGCCCAGCTCGGCGCGCACCTCGGCGCCGACGAGATCGTCGACGAGAGCGAGCGCCTCTGCGCGCTGCTCGGCGTGGAGCGGCACCACGCGGACCTGCTCGGGCGAGAGCCAAGCCGGCAGGCGCCCGCGGTGGTGCTCGAGCAGCACGCCCAAGAAGCGCTCGAGGCTGCCGTAGAGCGCCCGGTGCAACATCGCGGGTCGCTTCTTCTCGCCGTCTGCACCGACGTAGGAGACGTCGAACCGCTCGGGGAGAAAGAAGTCGGCTTGGATCGTCCCGCACTGCCACGATCGCCCGCTCCTGTCGGAGAGCGCGATCTCCAGCTTGGGCCCGTAGAACGCGCCGCCTCCCGGCACGACCTCGAAGGCGAGCCCCGCCGCGCGCGCGCCCTCGGCGAGCGCCGCCTCGGCGCGATCCCAGATCGCATCGTCGCCGAACCTCGCCGCGGGGCGGCCCGCGAGAGAGACGGCCATCTCGTCGAAACCGAACGCGGCGTAGAAAGGAGCGATGCGACCGCAGAAGCGCTCGACCTCGAGCGCGACATCGCCGGCAGCACAGAAGACGTGGCCGTCGTCCTGTACGAATTGCCGCAGTCGAAAGAGCCCGGAGAGCGCACCGCTCTGCTCGTTTCGATGACACACGCCGAGCTCCGAGAGACGCAGCGGCAAGTCGCGGTACGAGAGCGACATGCGGCGCACGATCTCGAGGTGACCCGGGCAGTTCACGGGCTTGAGGGCGGCCTGGCTCGCCTCGCCGCCGTCGAGCCGGGCGGCGTCGTCGGCGAGGACGAACATGTTCTCGCGAAAGTGCTCCCAGTGACCGCTCCGCTCCCAGAGCGCCCGCCGCGCGAGCTGAGGCCCGCGCACCTCGCGGTAGCCCTGCCGGCGCACCTCGCGCCTGCTCGCGTCCTCGAGCGCGCGGTGGATGGCGAGCCCCTTGGGATGCCAGAAGACCATTCCTGGGGCTTCTTCTTGGAAGTGAAAGAGATCGAGTCGGTTGCCTATCGCGCGGTGGTCGTCGTCGTTCATGGTCGTCTCCATCGGTTCGGGCCGGGCTGAGAGCCGCCGATCGAGACGGGCGCAAAACAGGCGAACGCCCCGCTCGGCGGGCTTGCCGGCGGGGCGTTCGGTTTGGTCTGTCGGCTGCGCTACGCGGCGCACACGACCAACGCCCCGCCGCGGCGGGTAGTGGTCGTCGGGGTCGTCGCGTGGCGAGGCATGGCAGGACCAACGGGACGGACGTAGCCCACCCGCCGGTCCTGACGCGGCGGAGGGGTCAGCTCTCGGCCTTGGCCTCGCGGGCGAGCTTGCGCCGGCGGGCGATGACCCAACCGAGCCCGGCCGCCGCCGCGATCACGCCCGCGCCGGGCAGGCCCCATCGGCCGACCCCGCGCGGAACGATCGAGGCCTGCGGCGGACCGAACACGCTATCGGCGTTGGGGAGCGTCCCGCGGAGCTCGCGCTTGTGCACCAGGAGATCGCCCGCCACGACGCCCTTTGCCCGCGCGGTGTCGACGAACAATCCGGCTGCGCGATCGGATCGCACGAAGCCCGTCGCGTCGTCGGCGACGTCGTGGTCCTCGTAGTCTCCGACCATCGGGTCGAACGCGCTGCTCTGGAGGTAGAGCGTGTGGTCGAACCCCTCTTCGGCGTGCACCTCACCGTCGTGGATGTGCACCGTGGGAAAGAACGTCTGTTCGGCGAGCCGGGTGCGGAACTCGAACGCCATCGGGTGGGGTCGGCCCGCCTTTTGTTTCAGCTGAAAGACGGCGAAGCCGTAGTCGCCGTAGCCGGGCACCTTGGCCCAGGTGTCGGGGGCGATGCGAAAGCGCGGATCGAGCCGCTCGAAGGCGGAGATCGTCGGGACGAACGACGCGACGTAGTCGCCCACCTCGTGGACGGCCAGCTGAGGCGCGGCCGAGGCCGCCGCGACCATGTCGCCCTTGGATCGGACCAGCTCGAAGGGCGGCTTGACCGGGAACCCCGACTCCAGATCCTCGAAGAAGTCGTCGTAGCCCTTCAGATCGATGAACCGGACGCCATCGTCGGCGGCGGGGGTCGCCACGGGGAGGGGCAGGATCATCGCGTTCTCGGCCTCGGAGGCGAATTGCATCCGGTAGACCAGGAGCTGCGAGCCCTCACCCGTCAGGCGGGCGAAAATCTGGGTGTTCGAGACGTCTTTGACCGGTCCGGCGAAGCAGCACATGGTGGCTGATTGTACGAACGGCGCGGGGCGAAGTTCTCGTCCCGCGCCTCACCCCGGCTCAGGGGCAGTTGGTGGCGGCGTCGCAGTTGTTCGGGCACTCGACGCACACCGAACAATCGAACACGTCGAGGTAGGCGGCGCCCGCCCCGGGGTAGGTCACGAAGCACTGGTCGACGCACTGCTGCGTGACGCAGTTGTTGGCGCAGTCGATGAAGTCGATCGTCTCGGGGTGAGTCTCGAACGTGCTCCACTCGGCCTGGCAGGCGCCCGTCTGTGTGCAACTTACACAATCGTCGCAGAGCGGCGAGTCGATGGTGTCGGGGGTGCCGTCGTCGCAGCCCGTCGGGATGGCGCCGCAGTTGGTGGCGGCGTCGCAGTTGTTGGGACACTCGGCGCAGACCACGCAGTCGAAGAACGCAAAGTACGCCGACGACGCCGACGGGTACGTGTTCACACATTGGGTGAAGCACGCCTGCGTGGTGCACGCGTTCGCGCAGTCGATGAAGTCTTGCGCGTCCGGGTCGTTCACGAACGCGTCCGCCTCGGTCATGCAACCGTTCATCGCCGCGCAGCTGACGCAGTCGTCGCACGCGATCGAGTCGATGGTGTCGGGGACGCCCGTGTCGCAGAGCAGCATGCCGCTCGAAGAGCTGCCGGTGGCGCTGGTGGTGACGGTGCTCGCCGTCGCGCTCACGCTCGTGCTCGCGTTCGTCGACGTCACGCTCGTGCTCGCGTTCGTCGACGTCACGCTCGTGCTCGCGTCGCTCGTGCTGGCGCTGCTCGAGCTGGCGTCGCTCGTGCTGCCGCTGTTCGACCCGGACCCGCTCTTCGACGAGGAGACCGACGCGCCCTCGCCGCCGACGCCGCCCTCGCCCCCCTCACCCCCGCTGTCGCCGCAGCCGACGGCGACGAAGACCCCGAGAGCGCCCACCGAAAGGATGTGTCGAATCATAGGTGCGCAGTGTGTTGCCCCGGTGGCCCACGCGGTTCAAGCGCCCCGTCACTCGACCCAGATCGTGCCGAACATCCCGATCGAAGCGTGGAACGCGCAGAAGTACGGGACCTCGCCAGCGTCCTCGAGAACGAACGTGGCCTCGGTACCTGAGCTCTGCGGGGTGATGGGGCTCGCCGGATCGACGACGCCCTGGCCGTCGACGATCTCGCCGCCGCGGAGGGGGTGCATCTGAAAGTTGCTGACGAAGGTCACCGCGGTGCCCGCGGCGACCCGAGCGCATCGCGGCTCGTATTTGATCCCCTCCGAGGTGACCGTGATCGCCGTCTGGTCGGTGAGATCTTCTGCCTCGGCCAGCGTGCACGGCTGCGGCCCCGGATCGTCGCCCCCGGCCCCGCTCGATTGCAGCGAGCTCGAGCCCGAAGCGGTGGCCGAGCTCGACACACTGCCCCCGCCGGGCCCACCACCACCGGACGACGACGCGTCGTCACCGCACGCCACCACGAGACCCACGACGGGTACGAACCAGGGGAGCGCTCGAGCCATGCCGCATCACCGTATCAGCCTCACGCGCTTGCGCCTGCTCCGTGGTGCTGCTTGGCTTCGGTCATGAGAAGCCCGCTCGGCTGGGCGCTCGGTCTCGCCACCCTGCTCGGAGCCACGTCGTTCGGCGCCTCTGCCGCGCGCGCCAACGGTCGCTTTCCGAACGCCGACCACCTGGTCGTCGACCCGGGCGATCCGAGCCACATCGTGGTCCGCGCCACCTACGGCATCGTGCAGACCTTCGACGCGGGCGCGACCTGGGTGTGGCTCTGCGAGCCCGCGGTCGGGTACGGCGGCACCGACGACCCGGCGATCAGCGTGACCGAAGCGGGGACCGTCCTCGTAGGGATCCGCGACGGCGTCGCCACGAGCTTCGACGACGGGTGCGTCTGGAACGTCGACGCTTCTGCGCTCGCAGGGCTCCGCATCGTGGACCTCGCGACCGACGTCGCCGATCCGTCGACCGCGATCGGGATCTCGGGTGACGACGCCGACGGCAACCCGCGCGTCATCGTCGCCGAGACGACCGACGACGGCATGTCCTGGACGGCCCTGGGCCCCGAGCTCGACACCGACCTCGTCCCGGAGACGATCGACGCCGCGCCGTCGATGCCTTCGCGCCTGTACGTCAGCGCGATCGCGGGCGCCCAGACCGACCCCGTCATCGAGCGCTCGTCGGATCGCGGCCAGACCTGGACGCGCGTCGCCATCGACATCTCCGGCGCCGACCGCACCTTCATCAGCGCGATCTCGCCGACCGATCCCGACACGCTCTATCTCCGCGTCCCGGGCGAGCTGACCGACCGGTTGTTCATCAGCACCGACGCGGCCGAGACGTGGACGCTGATCGCCGAGCTCGAGGGCGAGATGCTCGGCTTCGCCGCCGAGCCGAACGGCGATCGGGTCGCGATCGGCATCAAGCAGGGCGGTGTTCACGTCGCGAGCACGACCGATCACGTGTTTTCGCGCATCGCAGACACCGGCGTGCGCTGCCTGACGTGGTCGGCGTCGGGCCTGTACGCTTGCGGCAACGAGGGGCAGGACGGCTTCACCGTGGCGCGCTCCATCGATGGCGGCGTCACGTTCACGCCGCTCTACCATTTGCTCGATATCGGGTTGCTCACGTGTCCCGCCGGGACGGACACCGGCGACACGTGCCCCGCGCTCTACCCGGCGCTGCTGGAGCAGCTGGGCAACACCGAGGGCAGCGGCGGCGCGGGCGGCGCCGCCGCGGGCTCGTCGTCGTCCGGCGCTCCCACCCCGCCTCCGATCGAAGACGGCGACGGCTGTGGTTGCGCGACGCCTGCGACGCCGGCTAGCCGGTCCGCCGGCATCGCCCTGGCCGCCGCGTTGCTGCTTCTTCGGCGTCGCCGAGCCAGTCGCCGCTCGACCGGCGACGCGCTGCGGGCCGAGAGCACGGGTCCGCGGTCGGGCTCTGCTTGACCGGTTCCGGTGCGGCTGAAATGATCCAATCGACCCGCGGCATGGTCGAAGAAGTCATTTCCACGCGCGAGCGCGCCCAGGCGCGCGTCGGTCAGGTCTTGCGCGACAAGTGGCGCCTCGACGAGGTGCTCGGCGTGGGCGGCATGGCCGCGGTCTACGCGGCGACGCATCGGAACGGCAAGCGGGGTGCGGTCAAGCTCCTGCATCCAGAGATGGCGATCACCCCGGCCGCGCGAGCGCGCTTTCAGCGGGAGGGGTATGTCGCGAACGCCGTCGGTCACCCCGGCGCGGTGTCGGTGCTCGACGACGACGTCGCCGACGACGGCTCGTGCTTCCTGGTGATGGAGCTCCTCGAGGGGCTACCGGTCGACGCGATCGCCAGGTCGCGCCCGAGCGGCGTCCTCTCCGTCGGTGAAACGCTGGCGCTCGCCGACGCGGTGCTCGACATCCTCGTCGCCGCACATGACAGAGGGATCGTCCATCGCGACATCAAGCCCGAGAACTTGTTCGTGACCCGCGACGGCGCGGTCCGGCTGCTCGACTTCGGCATCGCGCACCTCAAACCGCCCCCGGGCGACGCCACGACGACGCGCGCGGGCGAGGCGATGGGCACGCCCGCGTTCATGCCTCCCGAGCAGGCGCTGGGCGATTGGCACCTGGTGGACGGGCGCACCGACCTCTGGGCGCTGAGCGCGTGCCTGTTCACGCTGCTCACGGGGCGCTACGTGCACGAAGCCGAGTCGGCGCAGCGGACGATGCTCGCGGCGATGACACGCGAGGCACCCTCGCTCGCGTCGGCGCTCGACGGCGCGCCCGCCGACGTGACCGCCATCGTCGATCGCGCCCTGGCCGCCGGGCCCGAAGACCGCTTCTCGGACGCTCGCGCGATGCAGATCGCGGTCCGCGACGCGCGCGCGCGGCACCCCGGCGCGTTGTCGACGCTGTTCGCGGGCGGCGAGCGCCTCGCCGACGCGACGCCTCGCGACCGCTGCGATCGCCACGCTCCCTGCGCCGGGGGCGACGCCTCGGAGGGCGCGCAAGAACGTCTCGCGCTTCGGTTGGGCCGCTCTCGTGATCGGCGCGTTCGCGGCGGTCGGGCTCGTGTGGGCCGTGATCGCAGAGGCCGAGAAGAGCGTCACCACTCCGAGCGCGGCGCTCGCTACCGAGACGCCGGTGACGCCGACGGCTCCCGAGGTCGTGGCCCCGCAGGCCGACGACCCCCCGACGACGCCGGCCCTCTCCGCCGCCCCGGCGCCGACCGCCGCGCCCGCTCCGACGGAGCCGCCGGCCTCGCGGCCCAGGCCAACCGCTCTGCCCGCCCCCGCGGCCGGCAAAGCATCGACGGGGTTCGATGCCCGGTTCTGATCGATCGCTGCGGCGGCGCGCGCTGGCGCTGTCGATGTGCCTCGCCGCGTGGCTCGTTTCGTCGAGCGCGACCGCAGAGGGGCGTGATCGCGCCGCGGCCGAGGCGCAGTTTCGCGCCGGCAAGGCCGCGCTCGCCCGGGGCGACACGGCCGAAGCGTGCAGCCGGGTCGTGCAGCGAGCAGCAGCGCTCGAGCCGCGCCTGCCCAAGCTCGTGATCCGCCTCGCGCCCGACGTCCCTTCGGGCGCCGTCGTGAAGCGCGGCGACGTCACCATCGGCCGTGCCAGCCTCGACACGCCCATCCCCGTCGACCCGGGCAAGCACCGGCTCCTCGTCGAGGCGGCCGGTCGCGAACCGTCCGCTCTGGAGGTGACGATCGATCCGGCGAAGACCCTCGAGGTCACGCTGACTGCAGGCCCCGAGCTTCCGGCCGCGCCCGCGGCGCGCACGGAGCCTCCGCCGATCTCGGACGCTCCGCGCGACGACCCGGGCGGCGGCATCCAGGTCCCCGTCGGGATCGCCGTGGCCAGCGCCGGTGCGGCGACGATGATCGCGGGGGTCATCGTCGGGGCGGTGGCCAAGAGCCGCTGGGACGACTCCGAGGCGCACTGCGACGACAGCGATCTGTGCGACGCCGAAGGAATCGCGATTCGTGATGACGCGCGCGCCCAAGGCACCGCGGGCACGATCGTGTTCAGCGTCGGCGCCATCGCGGCCGCGACGGGCGTCGTGGTGTGGCTGACCGCTCCCCGCGACGAGGGTGGCCTCGCGAAGGCCGGTTGGACCGTCGCGCTCGGCCCGTCCGCGCTCGTCGTGCGAGGGCGGTTCTGATGCGCTCGCGCGCAGCGCGCCTCGGCGCCGCCCTCGCGAGCGCGCTGGCGATGGGCGCGTGCAACGAGATCCTCGGGCTACACGAGGGCAAGCCGCGGCTCGGCGAGGACGGCGGCGGCGGTGCCGGGGCCGCGAGCGCGAACGCGAGCGCGAGCAGCGCCGACGACAGCGTGTCTTCGACTTCGACGACGACGACACTGTCATCTTCATCGACCGGCTTCGGCGGTGGCCCGTGGGGCTGCGTCGGGCTGGTGGGCCCGCCAGGGTCGGCCGACCTCACCTACCAGATCAAGCTGTCCGACGGCGGCAACGACCCGGCGGCGGGGCTGATGGCCGAGCGCTGCGCGGCGAGCGACCCCGACTGCTCGATGTCGCTCGGGAGCGAGGCCGTGCTGCAGAACGGCGCGATCGAGGCGTCGGTGCCGGCGAGCTTCTACGGCTACCTGGACGTCACGGGCGGGGGCTACAAGCCCATGCTCGTCTACCTGGGCCCGCCCAGCAATTTGCCGCTGCCCGTCGAGCCGGTGCCTCTGTTCAGCGCGTTCTGGTTCAACGTCGTCTTGCAGGCGGTGGGGCTCGACACCGAGGACCCGGCGCGCGGCCACCTCCTCGTCCTCGGCGCCGATTGCACGCTGAGCCCGGCCGCGGGGCTGTCGTTCTCGGCGAGCACCGCCGACGCCCAGACCGAGCGGTTCTACCAGGTCGACGCCGACACCATCGACGCCCAGGGGACCGAGACGTACGACGTCGGCCTCGGCGGGTTCGTCAACCTCCCCCCGGGGCTCGCCGTCGTGCGGCTCTATTTCGCCAGCGACACGTCCACGCCCATCGGCCAGGCCGAAGTGACGATTCGCGCCCAGTCGATCACGATGCTGCGCCTCGGGCCGACCCCGCCGTGACGCTACCGCCCAGATCGCAACGCTTCGCCGGGGCCGAAATATCGCGCGCGAGATTGAGCACTTGAGAGCTTGACGCGAAGCCGGGGGCCGTTCACACCATCGGGATGCGTAGCGCTCTGTACGGCAGTGCTTTCTTTGGCGCCCTGATCGCGATCGGGGCCTGCGGCGGCGAGACGACGCCCGAAGAGAAGAAAAAGCCGAAGCCGAAGGAGCCCGAGGTCGCGTGTGCGTCGAACGCCGAGTGCGCCTCGACGCCCGAGACCCCTTATTGCGACTCGGTCTGCCTGCCGAAGCCGGCCGGGTGGCAGATCGGCGTCGGCGACGGTAGCCCCACGTCGGTGACCTTCACGCTCATCGCCGACCCGGGCACGCCGCGCATCTCGACCGATCTCGACTTCAACCCGAGCATCCCCGACCAGCTCTGGGTGGTGAACAGCCAAGACGACAGCGTCTACATCGTCGACCGGGTCGGCAAGGCCGACACCGCGTGGCAGCGCAAACGCGACCCGGCCGCGTCGCACTTCATGGACAAGCCGCCTGCGATCGCGTTCGGCACCGTCGTCGAGACGTGGGGCCAGACGTTCGGCGTCTGCGGCGACAGCGACAACGGCGGCAACAAGTTCATGGGCCCAGCGCTCTTTCCCTCCGACCTGTCGATCTTCACGGTCGAGACCGGCACCGGCCTCGGCTCGCACCTCGACATGCTGCACTCGACGAGCTTCTGCCGCGGCATCGCTCACGTCGAGGGCAACGTGTACTTCGCCTTCAACTCCGACAAGGGCTCGCTCGATCGGTACGATTTCGTCATCGACCACGGGCCCGGCCTGGACGATCACTCCGACGGCATCATCTCCCGCTACGTCGAGGGCCAGGTCGCGGGCGTCGACGGCATCCCGAGCCACCTCGACTACGACGCCGAGACCGGCCTCCTGTACGTCGCCGACACGGGCAACAAGCGCGTCGCGGTCCTGGACACCGCCTCGGGCACGATGGGCGCGTCGTTCAGCGGCGACGAGCCGGTCGATCGCAACGAGATGGACGGCGCGATGCTGATGGACCTCGTGCCGCCCGGCACGCTCGAGGCGCCGAGCGGCATCCTCGTGCACGACGGCGTCGTGTTCGTCACCGACAACGCCACCAGCGTGATCTACGCCTTCGACGACGAGGGCGCGCCCCTCCGGTTCCTCGAGACGGGCCTCGCGCCCGGCTCGCTCGTCGGCCTCACGCTCGGCATCGAGGACGGCCTCGTCTACTTCGTCGACAAGGGCACGTCGCGCGTCTACCGCATCGACCCGATCTTCTGAACCTCGCGCTCGAGGTAGTCGGCGACCCGCTCGAACGGGTCGAACCCACCGAACGCCGCCGCGATCGGCGCGCGTAGGTTCGAGTTCGCGTTGATGTCGTAGAACACGGGGCCGGCCGGCGTCTCGATCAGCTCGATCCCGGCCACGTCCAGCCCGCCCGCGGCGGTGATCGCCTTGCCGCCGAGGACCGCCTCCGGCGACACCTCTTTGTAGGCGTAGAACTCGACCGGTGCGGCCGGTGGCGTCTCGGGCACCGCGCACATCGCCTCTTCGCCCTCGCCCTCGGGGTTGCAGAGCTCGGACGGGCACAGGTTGAAGCTGCCGTGCGAGACGACGCGCATCGCGTAGAGCAGCTCACCGCCCAAGAACTCCATCCGGACGATGCCGTGGCTCGGGTCGTAGTCGATCTTCTCTTGCAAGAGGAGCAGGTTGTCGGGCAGCCAGATCTCCGGGCGCATCGCGACGAGGCGCTCGAGCTCGTCGTAGCTCTCGACCAGGAACATGCGCGCGCCGCTCCCGCCCTGCTCGGGCTTCACGAGCGCGGGCCACGGAAAGTCGGCCGCGTACGGCTTCACCGCCGCCACGTCGTTGAACGTGATCGTGCGCGGCGAGCGCAGGCCGAGCCGGCGGAGGAGCGCAGCCTGGTTCGACTTCGACAGCTCGAGCGCGAACGCCTTCGAGCCGTTCAAGACTCGCACGCCCTTCTCTTCCAGGTTCTTCATGAAAGCGAGAGCGAGAGGGACGGCGCGCGTGTTGCCACGCACGTAGGCGCTCGGGCTCGCTTGGTTGAAGTAGAGCGGTGCGAGC
>ERZ761602.7502-NODE-7502-length-11531-cov-4.647787_pt1 | contig 11531 bp, 10 predicted proteins | sample MGYA00512165_ERZ761602 | MGnify/ENA primary metagenome ERZ761602 (study PRJEB28899, sample SAMN02445085) | bioreactor sludge metagenome | biome: EBPR sludge; isolation source: Thorneside wastewater treatment plant | place: Australia: Brisbane, Thorneside... | reverse complement strand
AATAGACGTCCATGGCCCCCGGCTTCTGTGCCGCGTCGGCATCGTAGGAGTTGCCCATGGGCGTGGTCTGGGGCCCATGCAGGGCCGTGCCATCGGCCAGCCGCCATTCAGCGCCACCCTCGTAGATGGCATTGTTGGGGCATTCAGGCTCGCATGCACCACAGTTGATGCATTCGTCGGTGATCATGATGGCCATGGCGGTGCGGGGTACTTTTGCGCGGCGAAGATAACCGGGCGCCTTTGGGTGACCGACGAACGATAACCGGGCATGGAAGGTTCGCATCAACGGCTGGCCGCACTGGCTCAGCTTGGGAAGGTCATGAGCGCGCTGGGCGCCAATCAGCCCTGGCCGGGCCATGCCATTGGCCTGTCGCGGGCCGAGTATGAGGGCCTGGAGCGCGCGGTGGGCCGCGCGCAGCGGTTCAATGGGTGGGCGACAGAGGAACAGGTGCGGCATGCGTTCGCCGCATGGGGCGAGGCATTGCGGCCCGCCCCGATCGAGGCTTGGCTCTCCCGCTACCCGGAGGGGGGCGCCTCCACGCGTGCCGTGCGCAATGTGGGCCTGGTGCTCGCCGGCAACGTGCCCCTGGTCGGGCTCCACGATGTGCTGTGCACTTGGCTCGCGGGCCATCGGGCTCGCGTGAAGTGCTCCTCGCAGGAGCCCGAGCTCCTGCCGGCGGTCGCGCAGGTGCTGGACCGCTTCGCCCCGGGTGCGGCCGAGCGGATCACCTTCGTGGAGGGGAAGCTGGGTGAGGTGGATGCGGTGATCGCCACGGGCAGCAACAACACGGCGCGCTACTTCGAGCACTACTTCGGGCACCTGCCGCGCATCGTGCGGCGCAACCGGGTGAGCGTGGCCGTGCTGGAAGGCAACGAGACGGAGGACGAACTTGCCGCGCTCGGCGAGGATGTGTTCCGCTACTTCGGCCTGGGCTGCCGCAATGTGAGCAAGCTGCTGATCCCGGTGGATTTCGATGTGGACCGCCTCTTCCGGGCATTCTTCCCGTGGGGGGGCATCATCCAGCACAACAAGTACGCGAACAACTACGACTACACACGAGCCCTCTGGCTGCTTGACCGGGTGCCCTTCCTGGAGAATGGATTCCTGCTGCTGAAGGAGGACGAGGCCCTCGCCAGCCCGGTGGCGGCCCTCTTCTTCCAGCGGGTGGCGGACCGGGCGGCGGCGGAGCGGTATCTGGAGGCCAACGCGGCCGCTATCCAGTGCGTTGTGGGCCGTGGGCATGTCCCGTTCGGCCGTGCGCAGCATCCGGCCCTCTGGGACTATGCGGACGGTACGGATACGATGCGCTTCCTCTTCGGTTTGCCCTGATCACGGGACGTACTCGAAGCAGCCCAGGTCGTATTGCCCGTCGGCACCGCGCACCACCCCGTCAAGGTCCTCGAAGGGGCCTGAAGCGTCAGCACGACCGCGGGCGTAGGCTCCGGCCGTCAGGTGGAAATCACGGTCCGGAACGCTCCGGAAGCCGTGCGCCTGGTTGCGGAAGACCTGGTCCTGGAACGGGAAGAAGGTGGTGTTGTTGGTGGGCTGGTCCGTGCGGAGGAGCACGCGCTCAAAGGTGAGCGCAGGGGTGGCCAAGCTGTTGAAGGCCAACTGGAATTCGTTGGCATTGGCGCCCGTGATGATGCAGTTGCGGACCCTGCTGTTCACGATGTCGCGCACCTGTGTGGTTCCGGTGATGTCCGCATAGGTGTTGGTCACGATGAAGGACGGGTCGTTGCGCACGGCATAGGTCCAGTAGTTGGCCACCGTGATGTGGTTGAGGTCGTATTCGCCCCCGCCGGTCAGCGCCATGGCATACTGCCCGCAGTCGCCGATGAGCACGTTGCCGGCGGTGATGCGGAAGTTGCGGCTCAGCACCCCGGCTGCGCTGCAGTTGCGGATCCGGACGTTGCTCATGTTCAGCTTCGCAGCGCTGGTGGGCGCATCCGGGATGCCGGGCCAGGTCTCGCACTGGATGCCCACAAGGGCGTTCTTCACCAGCACGTTGTCGAGCACATGGTCGGCGCCAGCGGGGCCATCGTTGATCCAGATGCGGTCCCATTGCCCGGGCAGTTCGGCATAGAAGGGCTCCAGGCGGTCGCCTTGGAAGGTGATGGGCTCCTCCGGTGTGCCGTCGGCCAGCAGCCGCCCCCAGCGGTAGATCCACAGCCCCCCGCCGCCGTGCACATAGACCCGCACGCCCGGATCGATGATCAGGGTTCCCAGCGAATCGACCGCCGCATAGCCATAGATCAGGTACGGCTTGTCATTGCCCCACTGCACGGTCTCGTTCTCGCCCGCGATGATGCTGTAGGCCGGCAGGCCTGCCGGGAACCGGTCCGGATAGAAGTAATGCGCATCCTGCCCCCAGGCCACCAGTTTCACCTTCTGCTCGTTGCCGTTGGTGAGGAAGACGATATGGTCCTCATGGACAAAGGGCGCGCTCTGGTTGGATTGGTCCAGGCTGGCCTCCACGAAGACGTAGATGCTGTCGCCCCCGAGGATCTCCACATCGTTGAAGGCGGTACCGGCCGCCCCGTCCACGTTGATGCGGAAAGGGGAGGGCGTACCCCCTTCCAGCGCGATGTCCACCCGCACCCCCTCGCTGTTGGGGTTGCGCACCCGGAACCGCTTGGTGACCGTGCCGATGGGCGGCGATACGGCGAACACCGTGTCGAAGAGCACCTCCACCTGGCTGAACTCCAGTTTCGCGCCGGGGTCGTCCGTGAACAGCCGGTCCTTGCGGCAGCTGAACACCAGCAAGGCCATGGCCAGGAAGGGAAGGGTGCGAACGGGAGACAAGCGGGGCAAAGATGACCGATATCCGCATGCAGATACGCTGGCTGGGGGGCGATCATTGCCTTTGGTGGGCACCGCCAGAGGATGGTGTTGGGTGATACAGGGAAAGCCCTTACATTTGCAGCCCTTAACGCGGATCCGGGAAGCGCCGGATAGACACACATGAAGAAAGGAATCCACCCTGAGAGCTACCGCACCGTGGTGTTCAAGGACATGTCCAACGATTACATGTTCGTGGGCAAGAGCTGCGCCCAAACCAAGGACACGGTGAAATGGGAGGATGGCAATGAGTACCCGCTCGTGAAGCTGGATATCAGCCATACCTCGCACCCCTTCTACACCGGCAAGATGATGCTGGTCGACACGGCCGGTCGTGTGGACAAGTTCAAGAAGCGCTACGCCCGTCACGGCAAATAAGTCGGGGACTTACGTCTGATACCAGAAGCCCCCTCGGCACGCCGAGGGGGCTTCTTTGTTCATGGGCGGCCCGGGTCAAGCGGGGTGCTTGTCCTCCTTGCCTTGCCGGATCATCTCCAACGCTTGGGCCACCCTGCGCTTGCGGGTCTCCTCCTGCTTGGCATCGGCGATCCACTCCACGTATTCCTTCTTGTGGCTGTAGCTGAACTTCTCCCAGTTCGCCCATGCCTGGTCGTCCTTCCTCAGGCAGTTCTCCAGTTCGGGCGGTACCACCAGGGCCTTCCGGGGCGGCTTGGCATCGCCCAGCTTGGTTCCGGCTTGATTGAGTTTCACCGCCTGCTTCACCAGGTCGGCGAAGGCTTTCTCATGGATGGCCTCCCCTTCGAAGACCTTGTACTTCCGGATTCCGCGCTCCTCATCCTTCTCCGTGAGCTTGAAGAGGCCATGGCTGTCCTTGAGCAGGGCTCCCTTGTGGAACCAAACGCTCACGCATGACTTGAAGGCGTGCAGGCCGATCATGATGCCATCGTGGTCGAAATGGGGGGAGTTCCAGCGCCAGGTCTCCTCGATATCCTCGTCAACCGCATGGATCAACTGGCGCAGCCGCACCAAGGCCTTCCGCTGCCACTCGGGCTGCTCGGCGATGTAGAGGTTGATCTGTTCCTGAGGGAGCATGATGGGATGAAATGGGGGGGCAAGCTAATACGGCCTTCCCGCGGCGGTCATGGAAGGTTGAACCACCGGTATCAACACCGCTCCAGGATAACGGCATAACCCTGGCCCACGCCGATGCACATGGTACAGAGGGCGAATCGGCCTCCAATCACTTGAAGCTCAAGGGCTGCCGTTTGAATCAGGCGTGCTCCGCTCATGCCCAAGGGGTGGCCCAGCGCGATGGCGCCGCCATTGGGATTGAGCCGAGGGTCATCATCGGCGATGCCGAGGGAGCGCGTGCAGCTCAGCACTTGGGCGGCGAAGGCCTCATTGAGTTCCAGGATGTCCATCTGGTCAAGGGTTAGCCCTGCGCGCTTCAAGGCCAGCTTGGTGGCTGCCACCGGACCGATTCCCATGACACGGGGCTCCACGCCCACGACCGCGCTGGTCACGATTCGCGCCAAAGGCTTGAGGCTGTGAGCCTTCAGGGCCGCGTCGCTCGCCACGAGCAGGGCGGCCGCACCATCGTTCAGCCCGCTGGCGTTGCCCGCCGTTACGGTGCCGTTCTTGCGGAAAGCCGGCTTGAGTGCAGCCAGCCCTTCCATGGAGGTCTTCGGCTTGATGAATTCGTCGTCGGTGAATGCGATGGGGGCGCCCTTGCGCTGGGGGATGCCTATCGGCGCGATCTCCCGGGCGAGGCGACCTGAAGCCTGTGCCGTGGCGGCTTTCTGCTGGCTCCGGAGTGCGAAGCGGTCTTGGTCCTCGCGGCTGATGGGGCTGATATCCAGCAGGTTCTCGGCGGTCTCTCCCATGGCGTCCACGCCGTACTTCTCCTTCATCAGCGGGTTGATGAATCGCCAACCGAAACTGCTGTCGAAAAGTTGGGCGTCCCTGCCGAACGGTGTGCTGGTCTTGCTCATCACCCACGGCCCCCGTGTCATGTGCTCCACACCACCGGCGATGAAGAGCTCGCCGGTCTCGCCAGCGATGGCTCTGGCAGCTGAAACAACGGCGCTCATTCCGCTGGCGCACAATCGATTGACTGTCTCACCTGGAACTGATACTGGAAGTTCGGCAAGCAGCAGCGCCATCCGAGCCACATTACGATTATCCTCGCCGGCTTGGTTTGCGCAGCCCAGAATGACATCGTCGATGGCCACCGGATCAAGGCCCGGGTTCCTGGCCATGAGCGCACGGATGGCATGGGCGGCGAGGTCATCGGCCCGGACCGGGGAGAGGCTGCCCGTGAAACTGCCGATTGGGCTCCGTACAGCGTCGACGACGTAAGCTTGCTTCATCTTATGGATTGGGCTGATGCTCAGGGAACCAGGGCTTCCCGGTGCGATACACCGTGCCCTTGAAGAGTGCCACCTGATCGCCCCGTTGATTGGTTACCGTGACATAATAGACGCCGATTCCCCGGCTCAGGCTCTTTTCCTCGCTGGTAGCGGTGAGCACATCGCCCTCCCTCACCGGCTTGGTATGGCTGATGGAGGTCTCCACGCTCACGGCCTGGATGCCATGGCTGTTGCTGGCGAAGGCCAAGCAGCTGTCGGCGAGGCTGTAGGTGATGCCCCCGTGGGCGATGGCGAAGCCATTGAGCATCTCCGGGCGCAGGGTGCAGCGCAGGATGCACCGGCCCGGTTCTACCGCGACCCGCTCGATGCCCAGCCATTGGCTGAAGGGGTCGTGGCCAAACATACGGTCCACCACCTTCGCGGCCAGGTCCTGCGGCGTCATGCGGGCGAAGGTATCCGGCCAGCGCCTTCACGCCAGGATCTCCTCTACGTTGCCCTTGATGGTGCCGGTGAGCCGCTGCATGGGCAAGTCGTTCTGGTCGGTGCCGAAAGGATCCTCGATCTCCTCGGCGATGAGCTCTAGGCTGGCAAGTACGTAGAAGATGAACATGACCACCGGAATGGCCAGCAGGCCGAGGGTGAAGGCGAAGCCGAACGGGAGGGTGAGCACGTAGATGACGATGAATTTCTTGATGAAGCTGCTGTAGGAATAGGGGATGGGGGTGTTCTTGATGCGTTCGCAGGCCCCGCAGATCTCGAGGAATTGGGCAATCTCGCGGTCAAGCACCAGGAGCTGCTCGCCGGTGATGCGGCCTTCGCGCAGGAGCCGGGAGGCCCGGGCCGCCATGAGTTGCGCCACTTGGGCCGGAATGTGCTTGCTCCGGTCGAAGTCGGGGATTTCCGGATGGGGCTCGGCGTCGAGCTCCAAGCGGGTCTTCTCGCGCTGCAGGTGCAGCTTAAGCTCGTGGGCGAAGAGCGGGATGAGCCGGGCATAGAAGGCCCTTGCCGACGCATCGTCGGGAACCAGGGCATCCACTTTCACCGCCAGGTTGCGGCTGGTATTCACCAGATGCCCCCAGAGCTTGCGACCCTCCCACCATCGATCGTAGGCCGTATTCGTGCGGAAGACCAGCAGCATGCTGATGGCGAAGCCCAGCAGGCTATGCATCACGGGCAGGTTCTTCACCACGCTCTCGTTGCCCAGTTCCCAGCGCTGCAGCTCAAGGAATCCCACCCCGTAGGTAAAAAGACCCACCAGCACCAGCAAGGGCCACAGCTTGCGGAAGGTGTCCGAGCGGTGAATGGCCAGCGCCCTCAGCCAGTCGCGGGAATCATAGGTCACCATGGCTACTCGTAGTGCTTGCCCACCATGCGCTGGAACATACGGCCGGGCAGCAGCTTCTTGGCCCAGATGCTGAACCGCTGGACGCCCTTCGCGACGACGTAACCGGCCTTGGGCTTCGGTGAGGCGATGATGCGCGCCACCACCCGGGCCAGTTCGTCGGGGTCACGGCTGTAATGCATGCTGCCGCTCAGCACGGCCATGGCCTTTTCATAGCCGGGGCGGTGGTCCGGTGTGATGGAATCGGGCTTGAGCCGTGACTGGGCGATGGGGGTGTTGAATTCGCCGGGCTGCACGTTCACCACGGTGATGCCGAAGGGCTTCAGTTCGATGGCCAGGGCCTCGCCGTAGCGCTCGAGCGCTGCCTTGCTGGCGCTGTAGAACGCCCGGTAGGGCAGGCCGAAGTTGGCCGCCACGCTGGTGATGTTGATGATGAGGCCCCGCTTCCGTGCGCGCATTTCGGGAAGCACCGCACGGCACAGCCGGTGCGCCCCGAGCACATTCGTGTCCAGCAGCCGTTGCGCCAATTCGGTGGGGATATCCTCTGCGGGCCCCTGGATCCCTAGCCCCGCATTGTTCACCACCACATCGATCCGCCCTTCGCGGCGAAGCACCTCATTCACGCCACGCTGCACCGAGGCTTCATCGGTGATGTCCATGCGGAGCAGTTCGAACCCCAGGTCGCCAGGGCCATCGTCCACCGCGCGCCCTGTCCCATAGACCCGGTGGCCTTGGGCGGTGAGTCGCGCGCACATGGCCCTTCCGAGGCCGCTGCTCCCCCCGGTGACCAGCACCACTTTCACGAATTCCGGCATGGGGGAAAGGTAGCGGCGGTGGCCCAACGCGCGGGTCGGCATGCTTCCCGGTCGATTCGCGAAGGGGCAAAAAAGAGGGGCAAGCGACCCGCATCGCACCGCTACAACCGCCTACCCTTGCTGCCTTCCGGCCCTGGGGGATTCAGCGGGAGCTGGTCGTACGGGACTTGCCCCGGGGCAAAGGTAGGAGCCCAGGGGCTTTCCCGTGCATCAGGCATCACCCAACAGCTGCATCATGCTAAGGGCGTTGAACCCCTCATGGGCGGTCCCAATACCTTCGCGCCAACCCCATCCGCATGCCGCAGCTCACCCGTGCCCTCTCCAAGTCCCAGCGCGCCATCGACCTCGAGGAGCACTACGGTGCCCACAACTACCACCCCCTCCCGGTGGTGCTCGACAGCGGCAAGGGCGTGTTCGTGTGGGACGTGGAAGGCAAGCGGTACTACGACTTCCTCAGCGCATACAGCGCGGTGAACCAGGGGCACTGCCACCCGCGCCTGGTGAAGGTGATGCAGGAACAGGCCACCCGCATGACGCTCACCAGCCGCGCCTTCTACAACAGCGTGCTGGGGGAATACGCCCGCACCGTGTGCGAGCTCTTCGGCTACGACCGCATGCTGCCCATGAACACCGGTGCAGAGGCCGTGGAGACCGCCATCAAGATGGCCCGCAAGTGGGGCTACGAGCAGAAGGGCATCCCCGCAGGACAGGCCAAGATCATCGTGTGCGAGGGCAACTTCCACGGCCGCACCATCACCATCGTGAGCATGAGCACCGATCCCGACAGCCAGGGCGGCTTCGGGCCCTTCACACCCGGCTTCGAGGTGATCCCCTACGACGACATCCCGGCGCTGGAGAAGGCGCTGGAGGACCCGAACGTCTGCGCCTTCCTCGTGGAACCCATCCAGGGGGAGAAGGGCGTGTACGTGCCGGCCGACGACTACATCCCCCGCGCCATCGCTGCATGCAAGGCCCGCAACGTGCTCTTCATCGCGGACGAGATCCAGACCGGCATCGCGCGCACCGGCCGCCTGCTCGCTTCCTGCCACAACAATGGCTGCAGCTGCACCAAGGGCCTCTGCGAAGCGCGCGAAGGGGTGCAGCGCCCCGACGTGGTGATCCTGGCCAAGGCCCTCAGCGGCGGCATGTACCCCGTGAGCGCCGTGCTGGCCAGCGATGCGGTGATGAACGTCTTCACCCCCGGCACTCACGGCAGCACCTACGGCGGCAACCCCATGGGCGCGCGGCTCGCCATCGAGGCGCTGGGCATCGTGCAGGACGAGGACCTCTGCGGCAACGCCGAGCGGCTCGGTCAGCTCTTCCGCGCCGAGATGCAGAAGCTGGTGGAGGAGTACGCCTTCATCAAGCTGGTGCGCGGTCGTGGCCTGCTCAATGCGCTGGTGATCGAAGCCCGCACGGCACCTGATGGCTCCCCCAAAACTGCCTGGGAACTCTGCCTGCTGCTGCGCGACAATGGTCTCCTGGCCAAGCCCACCCACGGGGACATTATCCGCTTCGCACCACCGCTGGTGATCACCGAGGAGCAGCTGATGGAGTGCGTGAACATCATCCGCACCAGCGTGCGGCAGTTCGCATAGGGCCTGAACGGTTGGTTCCGGTTGCGCTGGTATTCCAAACGCTGGAGTTAACTGGTCCCGCGTAGTGGTGCTTCCTTGAAACGACCTGCTGTACGAGGCACTAACCTATTTTAACATGCTGTTTATATACTCTTTCAATGCTGTGGCATTATTGTACTCTTGTTCTTTTGACGAGTACAAAAGACTGACATGATCACGTTTAACATGAGATAGCAACTCACTGACCACATCTCCATTCAGATCAAGTTCAGAGAAATATCGTCTTTTGAACTCAGGCCATTTTCCATGATCGTGGTTGAACCATTTTCGAAGCTCATTTGAAGGCGCAATAGACTTTAACCACAGATCTATCTCTGCATCTTCTTTGGATAGCCCTCTCGGCCAAAGTCGGTCCACAAGTATGCGGAATCCATCATTAGATCCAGCCTGTTCATATACCCTTTTTGTTTTGATGTTCATAATTCGGGTCGAAGTGGATAACGTTGGTTATCCGACGATCTTCGCATATCCGTCCGATCCTGGCGCGATCTACGCAACGCGCTGTAGCACACGTGCGCTGCGGTCCTGAGCCGATCGTCCGGGCGAAGTGATGCATCGAAGATACCGATCAGGACCTGCTGGCCAAGCCCACCCACGGCGACATCATCCGCTTCGCCCCGCCGCTGGTGATCACCGAGGAGCAGCTGATGGAGTGCGTGACATTATCCGCACCAGCCTGCGGCAGTTCGCGTAGCCGGCTACTCCTTCACGAACCGAACGGTGGCCGCTCCGCTTTCACCCCTGAACGCCACCGTGTAGCAGCCACTGGCCAGACCGGACACATCTAGTCCAATGCGCTCGGAGGAGGTCTTTTGGCTAAGCACGATGCGGCCGGACCCATCGCGCACGGTGATCTCGCCACTCCCTTGGCCCACACGGACCTCAACACGGTCGCGCGGCGGATTGGGGAACAGTTCCATCCTTGGGGTGGTGTTCTCCTGAATACTGGTGGTGGAGCACATCACCGCGTTCAGGTACTGCCAGATCTGGTCGTTGTATGCATTGGGCACGAAGACGCCCTGCGTGGGCAGGTCGCCCAGGCGCACCACGACCAGTCCCTCGGCCGGAGAGACATTGCAGATCTGGCCGTTCTTGCCCATAGCGCTGTACATATCGGAGGGGGCGGCTGGGCAGAGCATGCCGGGCAGGCTCAGCTGGATGCCCGGCAGCATGTAGGTGCTCTGGCCGTTGAGCCACCAGAGGTAGCCGTAGGCGGGGTTCAGCGCCTGCGAAGGGGTCACCATCGCCTGGAAGTAGTCGCTATCGGTCATGATGGGCTCGCCGTTCCATTGCCCCTGTGCCAGCGCCAGCAGGCCGAACCGCGCCATCGCCCGGGCCTTGCTGAGGAAGACATTGTTGCTGCCGATCTGAACGAAGGCGCCCTGCAAGCCGGTGGTGACCGTGAGCTTGCTGAAGAGGTAGCTGTTGAGCGACTGTCCGGTGGCATCCTCGATGACGCCGTCGAGCAGGGTGTACGGGGCATTGTGGTAGGACCAGCGGGTTCCGGGCTCGGCCAGGAATTGGAGGCACGCCGGGGCCGTGCAGTCAAGGTCTCCCGAATCATCAAGCCCGCTCGTCATGGTCAGCTGGTTGCGGATAGTGATGGCCGCCTCCTGCTCGGGCGTGCAACTGGTCCAGCCCACGCCGAGGTAGGCGCTGCTCGGGTCGTCGATGTCGAGGAATCCTTCCTCCTGCGCCTTGCCGACGAGGAAGGCGGTGAGGCTCTTGCCGGCGCTTGCCCAGTACCAGAGGCTGTCGGCCGTAAAGGTGCCGAAGTAGTGCTCGATGACGATGCGTCCGTCCTTGAGCACCAGGAAGGCCTTGGTATTGGTGCTCTCGAGGAAATCGTGCAGCGGCGGAACCTGATCGGTGCACCAGTTGAGCGCAGCCGGGTCCTGCGTCTCCCATGCGCTTCCGAAGGTGGGCGGGAAGTACAGCGATTGCCCGCAGGCGGTGCCGAAGCTCAGCAGGGCGGGCAGCAGGAAGGAACGGTGCACCATGGCCGCAATATGCTTGATTCCTAGGACCCCGGGCGCAGCCCATGGTTCAATCGCGGCGAAGGATTCGCCGCATGCAGGCCGGCGGCAAGGAGCAGGAGAGCGCCGTTGGCTGCACCGAGGATGCCGTAATGGACCATGACGTCGGCCATCGGTCCCAGCGCATCTCCCCAATTGCCGCCATGCCCAAGGAGCACGAGCAGGCCGGCGGCCCTGAGCCATCGCGGCCGTTCGCTGCTCCGCAGCCCTTGGATGAGGTAGGCGACCAGCGGCATAGCGAAGAGGAAGTGCTCGGTATCGGTGAGCGTGATGCTCGGAACGAGCGCGATGAGCAGGAGCGCCTCGAAGGCCATATTCCGTGAGCGTTCGCCTCCAGGGGCCTCCAAGCGCAGGTGGCGCAGCATCAACAGTCCGAACGCCAAGGCGATGGCCGCAAGGATGGCGGGTGCCTCCCAGGCCAAGGGTGCTCCCCAGATGCGCTGAAGCACTGCCCGGTGGAGGAATGAATAGATGGTGTTCACGTTCTCATGCTCGGTTCCGCCCGTGTGGATGAGCGAGGCGTTGTGGCGGG
>ERZ761602.7497-NODE-7497-length-11535-cov-4.398780_pt1 | contig 11535 bp, 11 predicted proteins | sample MGYA00512165_ERZ761602 | MGnify/ENA primary metagenome ERZ761602 (study PRJEB28899, sample SAMN02445085) | bioreactor sludge metagenome | biome: EBPR sludge; isolation source: Thorneside wastewater treatment plant | place: Australia: Brisbane, Thorneside... | reverse complement strand
GCCATAGGCTTTCACCAGCGCCAGCCGGTTCGCGTGGCTCACGGCGATGACGCCGCGCTCGACCTTGTGCCGGCGCATCCAATCGCGGAACGCCGCATCGAACGCCGCGACGGTGCCGGAAGGTTCGGCCCGGACCGGCGCCGCCGCGCCCAGCGCGCAGGCGGCAACCGCCGCCGCCACGGCGCGCGCGCAAGAACGGCTCGGTTTCCTCGCGTAACCCCTGGTCATGCCCCGTTCGGCCGAGCCCCTTGATCCCGCCGGCCTGCCATTTCATACGCCGCGAGCCAAGAAATCGTTATCCACCGGGCCGGGGGAATTTCGCCCCGCCGGAAGGGCGGTCAGTGCCGGACCGGCGTCACAGGCCCGGCGCCGCGGTGCCGCGCGGCCGCCAGCCCTGCGGCTGGTCGACGAGGCACACCACCTTCGCCACCGTCAGGCGGCTGCGCAGCTGCGAGCCGATCTCGACCCAGTTGCGCGCGTTCGGGCGCGGCAAGGTCGCCGAGGATTCCTCGGCCGGCGTCACGCTGGCGCGCTGCAGCGCCCCGCGGATCGAGCTCATGTCGGAGGTGAAGACGCGGCCGCGCCGCGTGCTGCCGGCGACGGTCGTGCCGATCACGTGCCCGGTCGTGTCGAACACCGGCCCGCCGCTGATGCCGCCGAGATGCTCGTCGCCCTCGGGCACGCGCTCTTTCTCCGCCCACACCAGCACCGGCTCGTTCGTGTTGTAGCGCCCGCGCGCGCGCATCGTGGCGCGGCCGATCAGCGTCGAGATCACGGCGCCGGGCTCGCCCTTCGGATAGCCGTAGTGGTAGGCGGTCTGGCTGATCCGCGGCTCCTCGCGCGAGAACGCGATGTGCGGCGCGCCGCGGTCGGTGCGCAGGATGGCGACGTCGGCGGTGCGGTGGATGTAGACGCCGCGCACGAGATGGCCCACGCGCGGGCCGGTCAGCACGAAAATGCGCGAGCAGCCGTCAGCGACGTGGCGCGCGGTCATCCAGACGCCGCGCCCGTCGAGCGAAAAGGCGGTGCCGGTGGACGAGCGGGCCTCGGCCGGAACGGCGATGTCGACCGCGGGATCGCCCGTGGACGGCGGCGGCAGCGGGCGCGCCCCGTCGGGGCGCGGCGCGGCGTCGGGTCGCGGGCGGCGCGGCGTCTCCGGCTCGGGGCGGCCCGGCTCGTGGCGCGGCGTCTCGCGCCCGAACCCGCCCATTTGGCCGAGCAGGCCCACGGCCACGAGCGCGGCGATCACCAGGACGGTGAGCAGCGAGCCGCGCATCGCGTCAGCGCGAAACTGACGTGGCGACGATGGTGCCGGCCGCGACTTTCACGAAAGCGAGGAAGATGGCGGCCGCCATCTCGCCGTCGGCGATGCGCTTCGGCAGGCCGCGCAAGACGAGGTCCACCACCTTGAACGCGACGAGCTGCACCACGACGGTCACGATGCCCCACATCAGGATGTCGAGCGATGTGACGCTGCCCGACATCGATCCGGCCAGCGGGATCGCCAGGCCGAGAAAGGCGCCGCCCAGCGCCACCGCCGCCGCCGTGTTGCCCTCGCGGACCAGCTTGATGTCTTCGTAGGGCGTTAGCCACATGTAGATCCCCATGCCGCCGATGAGGATCGCGAAGGTCGTGACCAGATGCAGCGCGAGCACCGGCGCCCCGCTCAAGATGCTCTGGATGATGGCTTCCATGCGCGCGTGTCTCCCCTCAATGCCGTCCGCCGCCGTAGCCCTTCGGGCGAAGGAGGATTGCGGCGCCGCGGCCGCTGGATATTAAGGGGCGGGAAGGCTAGTTACCAAGCGGTCAGCCTCTCTTCGTCCCCAAGAAACGCAGCGGAAGCATCCCATGGCCGAGAGCTACGATCTCGTCATCATCGGCGCCGGCCCCGGCGGCTATGTCGGCGCCATTCGCGCGGCCCAGCTCGGCATGAAGGTCGGTGTCGTCGAGAAGCGCGCGAAGCTCGGCGGCACCTGCCTCAACGTCGGCTGCATTCCCTCGAAGGCGCTGCTGCAGAGCTCCGAGAAGTACCGCGAGGCCACGCACAGCTTCGCCAAGCACGGCATCGCGGCCACCGTCGCGCTCGATCTGCCGGCGATGATGAAACGCAAGGACGGCGTGGTGGACCAGCTCACCAAGGGCGTCGCGTTCCTGTTCAAGAAGCACAAGATCGACCACCTCCAGGGCCACGGCACGATCAAGGCACCGGGCGTGGTCGCAGTCGACGGTACGGAGATCAAGGCGAAGGCCATCGTCATCGCCACCGGCTCGGAATCGACCCCGCTGCCCGGCGTCACCGTCGACGAGAAGCGCATCGTCACCTCCACGGGCGCGCTCGAGCTGAAAGAGGTGCCGAAGACGATGATCGTCATCGGCGCCGGCTATATCGGGCTGGAACTGGGCTCGGTGTGGAGCCGGCTCGGCGCGAAGGTCACGGTCGTGGAGTACCTCGACCGCATCACGCCGGGAATGGATGGCGAGGTGGCGAAGCATTTCCAGCGCGTGCTCGAGAAGCAGGGTCTCGTCTTCAGGCTCGGCAGCAAGGTGACGGCCGCAAAGGCCGGCGCCGGCGACGTGACGTTGACGATCGAGGCCGCAAAGGGAACGGACGCCAAGGGCGCCGCCGCGCAGGGCGCGGTCGCCGAAACTCTCGTGGCCGACATCGTCCTCGTCGCGATCGGGCGGCGGCCCTATCTCGAGGGCCTCGGCCTCGACGCGCTCGGAATCGCGCGCGACAAGCGCGGCTTCGTCCAGGTCGACGCGCACTACCAGACGAACGTGCCCGGCATCTACGCGATCGGCGATGCGATCCCGGGGCCGATGCTGGCGCACAAGGCCGAGGAAGAGGGCGTGGCGCTGGCCGAAATCCTCGCCGGCCAGGCCGGGCACGTGAACTACGAGACCGTGCCGGGGATCGTCTACACGTGGCCCGAGGTCGCCAGCGTCGGGAAAACCGAAGAGCAGCTGAAGGACGCCGGCATCGCCTACAAATCCGGCAAGTTCCCGTTCACGGCCAACAGCCGCGCGATCTGCAACGACGAGCGCGAGGGCTTCGCGAAGATCCTCTCCGACGCCAAGACCGACCGCATACTCGGCGCCCACATCATCGGCGCCGAGGCCGGCAACATGATCCACGCGGTCGTCAACGTGATGGAATTCGGCGGCGCGGCCGAAGACCTCGCGCGCAGCTTCCATGCGCATCCCACCTACAACGAAGCGGTGCGCGAGGCGGCGCTGGCGGTGGCGGGCAGGGCGCGGCAGATCTAGCGCGGCTCGCGCTCTCCGCTCGCCGCCATGCCCGGTTCGACATCGCCGCCGCCGAACGCGCGCATCACGGCGACGCTGTGCGCCGCCGAGATTCTCGGCATGCTCGGCTTCTCGGCGGTGCCGGCGCTGCTGCCCGAGCTGCGGGCGGCGTGGCGGCTTTCGGCCACCGAGGCGGGATCGCTCACCGGCGCGTTCTTCGCCGGCTACATGGTGGCGGTGCCGATCCTGACGGCGCTCACCGACCGCTACGACGCGCGCCGCATCTATCGGGGCGCGACGCTGCTGGCGGCGCTCGCCAATCTCGGCCTCGCGCTGCTCGCGCGCGATTTCGCGATCGGCCTGGTCTTCCAGATACTGGCCGGCATCGGCCTCGCCGGCATGTACATGCCGGGCCTGAAGCTGCTCTCCGACCACGTGACCGGGCCGAAGCAGTCGCGCTTCGTCGCGTTCTACACGTCGAGCTTCGGCATCGCCGCGTCGGTTTCGTTCGTCGTGACGGGCGCGGCCGCGGCGCTCCTCGACTGGCGCTACGCGTTCGGCCTCGCGTCGGCCGGCGCGGTCGCGGCCGCGGCTCTCACGTTCCTCGTGCCGCCGGGCGCGCGCGCCACCGCGGACACGCGCCCGCTGCTGCGGCTGCTCGACGTGCGGCCCGTGCTCCGCAACCGCACCGCCATGGTCTATGTGCTCGGCTATTCCGCGCACAATTTCGAGCTGTTCGCGCTGCGCGGCTGGATCGTCACGTTCCTCGTCTTCAGCCAGTCGCTGCAGCCGGCCGGCGCCACGGTGTGGAGCGCGCCCGTGGTGGCCGGCGTGGCCACGCTGCTCGGCGTCGTCACCAGCATCCTCGGCAACGAAGTGGCGATGCGCTTCGGGCGCCGGCGGTTCGTCCTGGCCGTGATGCTGGTCACGGCGGCGCTGGTCTCGTCGATCGGCTGGGCCGCCGCGCTGCCCTATACGGTGGTGGCGCTGCTGCTGATCCTGCACGCGATGATGATGACGTTCGATTCGGCATCGCTCACCGCGGGCGCGCTCGCCGCGGCGCCGGCCGGCTATCGCGGGGCCACGATGGCCGTGCATTCGGGCCTCGGCTTCGGCGCGGCGTTCCTGGGCGCGCTCGCGATGGGCGCGGTGCTCGATCTGGCCGGGCCGGGCACGGTGCAGGGCTGGGGCTTCGCGTTCCTCGCCGTCGCCGCCGTCGACGCGCTCGGCGCGCTGCTCGTCTGGCTGTGGGGCCGCGAGCGCGCGGCCCGGCCGCCGGCCGCCGGAAGCTGAAGCGCGGGACCGCGCGGCGCCGCCTGAACCCCGGATGAATGCCGGGCTCATCCGGAGTTCAGCTGCGGGCGGCTAGTCGAGTCGCGTCACGAGTTCCTTCGTGATCCCCGCAACGCTGAAGGAGATCGCTCATGCTGGGTCTGCGTCTGCTCGCCGGCGCCGCGCTCGTCGCCGCCGGTGCCGGAACCGCGAGCGTGGCCGCCGCGGCGCCCGGCAATCCCGGCCTCGTCGCGCCGCCGGCAACCGCCGAAAGCGCCGTCGCGCCCGTGCACCACTGGCATCCGCGCTGCTGGCCCGTGTATCGCTGGGTATGGACGCATTGGGGCTGGCGCTACCGCTACGTCGGCCATCGTTGCGCGCCGGCCTATCGCCGTCACTACGGCCACCCGCATTATCCCCATCGTCCCTGGTACTGAGCGCCCGCGCGCGGGGCGCCGCGCGCCCCCGAGCGCCATCGATGCGGCCGGAGCGTTGCTTCGGCCGCATTTTTCTTGCCCTGAACTCCGGCTGAACGCGGCTCTCAGGCTCGGTTCACGGGGCTTCGCGTATAAGCGCGCCCGTCGGGTACGAACGAAACGCCCTCATCCCTCGATGGAGCCCAAAATGAAGACCCTCCGCAACCTCGCCATCGCCGGCACGCTCGCCATCGCCGCCGCCCTTTCGAGCGGCACGGCCAGCGCGGCGCCCGCCTCGGCGCTCGAGATCGGCCTGCCGGGCGTGAGCGCCGAAAGCGCCGTCACGCCGGCGTTCCACTACGGCCACCACTTCGGTCATGGCCGCCTCTGCTACATGCCGTTCTTCAAGCTCGTCCAGTGGTTCGGCTACTGGCAGGCGAAGCGCATCAAGGCGCGCTGCTTCGGCTACTACTACTACGGGTACAACAACTACTAGCCGCGCTGCCGTGCGATGCGAGCGGCCCGGGGCCACGCCCCGGGCCGCTTTCGCTTTCTTGGCGCCGGCGCGGACGCGTTCGGCGCGCAAACGGAAAGGGCCCGGCTCGCGCCGGGCCCTTTCTCGTCTTGCGTTCGCGGGCGGCCTACAGCCGCACGTATTCGTAATCCACCGCGAGGTTGTTGATGCCGCGGTCGGGCGGGGCGACCCAGCCGGCCATCTTGCCGGGCTCGATCACCTGCCGCATCAGGCTCTTCACGTAGGCGCGGTCGTCGGGCGAGGGGATCCACTCGTATTTGCGCGCCTCCCACACATGCGCCTCGACCGGCTTGCCCTCGGGCGTGAAGTGATGGCCGGCATAGACGCCGACGGTGCGGCGGAAGCGCTCCGAAGGCAGCTTCATCTCGAAATCGACGCCGGCCTTCCGGATGAGGCGGTTCCAGCGCTGCACGCCGATGTCGCAATCCTTCACATAGGCGCGGCGGGCCACGACGTTCATCGCGTTGCGCAGCGGGATCGACACCGGCTTGATCGTGCCGTCCTCGAGCACTTCCTCGATCTCGTAGGTCGCGTCCCTGGCGATGTGGTCCTGATACTGCTCCTCGTCGGGACGGCCCTTCAAGCCGTTCGCGAAGTAGTTGGCGGCGTTGGTCGAGGTGTCGGAGCCGAACAGGTCCTGCGCCGAGGAGAACCAGAAGTTGATGTACTTCTGGATCAGCGGCAGATCGACCGCGCCGGCGCGCCGGATCGCGGCGGGATCGTCGCTTTTGATCTCTTCCATCACTTCGAGTGCGCGCTTGATGACGCGCCCCAGGCCCGTCTCGCCCACGAACATGTGGTGCGCTTCCTCGGTGAGCATGAAGCGGCAGGTGCGCGAGAGCGGATCGAAGCCCGATTCGGCCAGCATCTTGAGCTGATACTTGCCGTCGCGGTCGGTGAAGTAGGTGAAGCAGTAGAACGACATCCAGTCGTCGATCGGCTCGTTGAAGGTCGAGAGGATGCGCGGCTTGTTGCGGTCGCCCGAATGCCGCTCGAGCAGCTCCTCGGCCTCCTCGCGGCCGTCGCGGCCGAAATAGGCGTGGAGCAGATACACCATCGCCCAGAGATGGCGGCCCTCCTCGACGTTCACCTGGAACAGGTTGCGAAGGTCGTAGAGCGAGGGGCAGATCTGGCCGAGCAGGCGCTGCTGCTCCACCGAGGCGGGCTCGGTGTCGCCCTGCGTCACGATCAGGCGGCGCAGGTCGGAGCGGAACTCGCCCGGCACCTGCTGCCACGCCGGCTCGCCGAAATGGTCGCCGAAGCCGATCTTGCGGTCCGGCACCTGGTCGGCAAGGAAGATGCCCCAGCGATAGTCGGGCATCTTGGTCATGCCGTAGGTGGCCCAGCCCTTGGCGTCGACCGAGGTCGCGGTACGCAGATAGACGTCCTTCTGCTGGAAGCCCTCGGGCCCCATCTCCTTCCACCAGTCGAGGAAGTGCGGCTGCCACTTCTCGAGCGCGCGCTGGAGCTGCTTGTCGTCGGAGAGATGGACGTTGTTCGGAATCTTCTGGCTGTAGTCGATCGACATGGACGGATCCCTGGTGGCGTGCGGTTGATCGAGATCGGAACGGCGGGCGCGTCAGACTCGCTCCCAGTTGAAGCTGGGCTTCGTGCCGGTGCCGTAGAGCTTCAGGGCGCCCTGCTCGCCGACGGCGTTGGGGCGGATGAAGATCCAGTTCTGCCAGGCGGTGAGGCGGCCGAAGACCTTGGTCTCCATCGTCTCCTCGCCGCCGAAGCGCAGGCTGGCCTCCATGCCGGTGAGCGCGTCGGGCGAGAGGCTCGCGCGTTCTTCGATCGCGATGCGCACTTCGTCTTCCCAGTCGAGCTCGTCGGGCGTGAAGGTGACGAGGCCGATCTCCTTCGCGGCCTTGGCGTCGAGCGCGTCGCCGATGCGGCCCTTGGCCTTGTCGAGCGCGGCCTCGTCGCCCTGGAAATGCGCGGCGATGCGCGCGACGCCGTTGTTCATCGCGAACAGGCCGAAATTGGTCTCGTCGAGCACGATCTTCGGCGTGTTCGCCGCGTCCTCGGTGTCGTCGAGCATGTAGGAGCGGTCGGCCGCGAGGAACAGCTCGGCGAGCGGGCCCGCGAAGCACGAGCCCTTGCCAATGATGGCGAACAGGCTGCGCGACGAGACGTCGAGGCGCTGCAGGGTGCGGCGCAGGAAGTTCGTCGTCTCGCGCACGAACCAGTCGCCGCGGTGCCGGACCAGCACGTCGCCCAGCGCGAGCGCCTTCCTTGCGTCGCCCGCGGTCTCGAGCAGGATCGTGCCGACGGAGGGGTTGTTGACGCGCAGCATCAGGATCGCGTCGTCGAGCTCGCGCGTCATCTTGAGCGCATACCAGGCAGCGCCCTTGGCGGCGATCGCGGCGGGCTCGGCGGGCTCGTCGCCGGCCGGCGCCTTGACGGTGATCGTCGCGGTGCGCCCGGCCGAGTCGAGCGTCACGTCCACGTACTCGTAGTGATAGCCGGTGTCGTCCATCTTGCGGTCGAGCGGCGGCAGCTTCACGCCCTTGGCGCCGGCCGGGCGGTCCGACGTCTTCGCGAGCGCCTCGGCGCGGCGCTTGACGAGCGCGTCGAACTCGGCCGGCGGCGCGTGGCCGTCGATGAGCTTCCAGTCCTTGGCGCGCTCGGCGCGCACGCCCTCCGAGGTGGTGCAGAACACGTCGGCGAGGTCGCGGCGGACCTTCCTCTTGTCGGTGACGCGCGTGAGGCCGCCGGTGCCGGGCAGCACGCCGAGCAGCGGCACTTCGGGCAGGCTCACGGTCGACGAGCGGTCGTTGACCATCAGGATCTCGTCGCAGGCGAGCGCCATCTCGTAGCCGCCGCCGGCGCAGGCGCCGTTCACGGCCGCGATCGAGCGGACGCCGGAGTTGCGGCTCATGTCCTCGAGGCCGTTCCGCGTCTCGTTCGTGAACTTGCAGAAGTTCACCTTCCAGCCATGCGTCGAGGAGGCGAGCATGTTGATGTTGGCGCCGGCGCAGAAGACGCGCTCCTTGGCGCTGGTCAGCACGATCACGCGCACCTCGGGATGCTCGAAGCGGATGCGCTGCAGGATGTCGTGCAGCTCGATGTCGACGCCGAGATCGTAAGAGTTGAGCTTCAGGCGATAGCCGGGGCGGAGGCCGCCATCTTCCCGGACATCGAGGGCGATGCGGGCGGTCGCGCCCTCATAGGCCACCTTCCAGTGCTTGTACTGCTCCGGATCGCGTTCGAACGTCAGGATATTGTCGAGCATCGTGTCCTCCTCGGCTGATATGCAATATAATGCATTCTCTGTTCGAGGCAAGCATTATTTTGCGTGTTCGTTAACAAGCTGAAGCAGCTGCGAAAAGCTGCGCTCGGCGGATTGGGCGGCTGTGTCGAGGCTCGCATCGGCGCGCGCGTAGAGCGCCTCGCGCTCGAGCAGGATCTGGCGCAGATCCTCCATCGCCTCGGCGTTTCCTTCCATCGGCCGCATGTCGCCCTGGGCGACGACGCGCGCCATGTGCTCCTCGGGCGCGGCCTTGATCCACACCGTGTAGCACGACGACAGCAGCAGCTCGTAGGTTCCCGCCTCGGAGACGATGCTGCCGCCGGTGGCGAGGACGAAGCGCCCGTGCCGCTCGAGCACGCGCTCCAGCGCGCGCTTCTCGTAGCGGCGATAGCCGGCCTGGCCCGAGAGGTCGAAGATCTGGTCGAGGCTCATGCCGGCGGCCGCCTGGATCTCGTCGGCCATCTCGACGAAGGGCCGCCCGAGCGATGCGGCGAGCATCTTGCCGAGCGTGCTTTTTCCGGCGCCGCGCAGGCCGATCAGCGCGATGCGGTCGTGCCGGTCCGCACCGCGGTCGAGCCCGAACTGCTTGGTCAGCAGCCGCGCCGCTTCGGCGAGCTGCTCCGGCTCGAGCCGCTCGAGGCGCTGCACGAGCAGCGTCAGCTCGATCGGCCGCTCGGCGCCCTCGCGCACGAGCTCGCCGAGCGGCAGGCTCATCGCCTCGGCCACCTGGCGCAGCAGGCCGATCGAGATGTTGCCCTGGCCCGCCTCGAGCTGCGCGAGATAGCGCTCGGAGACGCCCGAATCGCGCGCGAGGATTTTCCGCGTCATGCCGCGGCGGACCCGCGCCGCCCGCACGCGCTCGCCGAGCACGGCGAGGTAGCCGGCGTGATACTCGGCCGCGCAGGGCGCTCCGTCGCGCCGCCGCCCGCGCTTGGCGGCCGGCAGCGGCGTGGTCAGGATCGGCGCTTCGGTCATGGTGCGGCACCCGAACGGGACTGCATCGCTGCAAGCATGATATGCAATATAATGCTTGTCAGCAAGAGCAATGTGCACTATCTTTTTTTCGACCTGCGGATAAGGCCGCGGCGGCCGTCAGGCCCATCCCGTGCCACGGCGCGGCGAAACTTTCCTAGGACGTCCCCGGCCCGCCGGGGTATCAGAGGCCCTCCCGAGGGACGGGCCTGCATTCGAACGGAACGGAGGACGCGTTGGCCGAGAAGCTCACCATCCTGGTCGGCACGATGACCGGCACGGCCGAAATGGTCGCCGAGGAAATGAGCGACGCGCTCGCCGAGGCCGGGTTCGTGCCGGTGACGAAGCCGATGGACGGGCTCGACGCCGCGTGCCTCGCCGCGCCGGGCCTCTATCTCATCTGCTCGTCCACCTACGGGCAGGGCGACGTGCCCGACAACGCGACCGGCCTCTACAACGACCTGGTCGCCAAGAAGCCGGACCTCAAGCACGTGCGTTACGGCGTGTTCTCGCTCGGCGACCGCACCTATGCCGAGACGTTCAATTTCGGCGGCAAGAAGTTCGACGCGATCCTCGAGCAATGCGGCGCGCGCCGCATCGGCGCGGTGTTCACCCACGACGCCAGCGCCGGCACCGTGCCGGAAGACGAGGGCGTGAAGTGGGTGAAGGCGTGGGCCAAGCTCTGCCAGGGCGCCCAGGCCGAGGCGGCGTAGCGCCGGGCCGTCCGGGGGGCGAACGCTAGCCGGAGTCTTCCGCCTCGCGCGAATCGGCGAGGCCGTCGAAATGCTTCGCCAGGTGCAGGTACACGCTGTTGTCGCCGCCGCACACTTCGGCCCAATCCCGATACCACTGGGCACGGGCACGCAGCCCGTCCACCGTTTCGGCCCAGGGTATTCTCGGATCCATCCGGCCAGTAGCGATGGCGCTGTCGCGGCGGCCTTGATTCAGATCAACGCGCGCAGCGCTGCCGCCACCGCAGGCCCGCTCTCGAGCCCGCCTGCGCCCGCGCGCGGAAGCCTATTGCCGGCCCCGCGCGAGCGGGACCATAACGTGACGTGAACAGGAGGCGGGGAGACGGGGAGAAGATCGAGGGAAACTTGCCACGAAGACACGAAGAGAAAGACATCGCGCGCAAGCGCGCGCGAAGAAAGTGGCGCCGCAGGCATACTTGATTCTTCGTGTCTTCGTGGCGAACCTTGTTTCCGGCTCCCCGCCTCCCCGCCTCCTGTTATCTTCACCTTCGCTTCGCTTCCGCAACGCGCGCGCCGGCCGCGTAGAACCCGACGCATGAAAGAGGACACGCCATGAAGCTCAAGAATTTCGTCTCCGGCCAGTGGATCGAGGGCAAGGGCGCCGGGGCCGCGCTCGTGGATCCGGTCACGGGCGACGAGCTCGCGCGCGCCAGCACCGAGGGCGTGGATTACCGGGCCGCGCTCGATTTCGCGCGCCGCACCGGCGGGCCGGCGCTGCGCAAGATGAGCTTCGCCGAGCGCGCGGCGCTCATCGGCAAGGTGGCCGACGTGCTCGTGGCGAACCGCGACAAGTATTTCGGCCTCGCCCAGGCCAATTCCGGCAACACGAAGATCGACGCGATGATCGACGTCGATGGCGGCTCCGGCACCCTCAAATTCTATTCCAGCATCGGCAAGCGCCTCGGCGAGGCGAAGTATCTGCGCGACGGCGGCTTCGATCAGTTCAGCAAGGACGACACGTTCCAGGCCGTGCACATCCGCGTGCCGCTCGAGGGCGTGGCGCTGCACATCAACGCGTTCAACTTCCCCGCGTGGGGCCTGTGGGAAAAGGTGGCGGTGGCGTTCCTCGCCGGCGTGCCGGTATTGGCC
>ERZ761602.7496-NODE-7496-length-11536-cov-4.517202_pt1 | contig 11536 bp, 8 predicted proteins | sample MGYA00512165_ERZ761602 | MGnify/ENA primary metagenome ERZ761602 (study PRJEB28899, sample SAMN02445085) | bioreactor sludge metagenome | biome: EBPR sludge; isolation source: Thorneside wastewater treatment plant | place: Australia: Brisbane, Thorneside... | reverse complement strand
AGCGTCATCGCCGGCGAGGTCTTCCGCTCCGAGAGCTTCAAGCCCGCCGACGCGCAGCTCGCTGCCGTGCCGGCCGAGTCCCGCCGCCAGATCGAGGAAGATCTCGGCTATGCCGGGCGCACGCTCTACCGGGTCGGCAACTACGACCTCTACGGCGAGGACTTCCAGTGGCGGAACGACTACGACGTCGCCTCCGTCGACTATCCCGCCGACCTCGCCTTCATCGAGCGCCAGGAATGGGGCCCGTTCGTCGGCCGCGTGACCCAGTTGACGCTGAACGGCGAAGTGACCGACGCCCCGTCGGCGGACGCCGTCCAGGCCGCCATCGCCGCGGGCCAGGCGCGCCGCGCCGAGATCCAGCGGCTGAAGACCGACGAGATCGGCCGCGTCAGCCACGAGATCGAGGCGCTGCGCCTCGAGGTCAAGGCCGCGGTGCTCGACTACGGCGCGAACGACGAGCGCACGCTCGCCAAGCAGGCCGAGGTCGCCGAGGCGACGAAGGCGCTGGAGGCCAAGTACGGCGAGTTCAGCCTCCAGCTGCAGGCGCTGCAGGCCGAGGACGCGAAATACGCGATGACGATCGCCGAGATCGGCGGCCAGACCAAGAGCCAGCCGCTCTCCACCATCGTGCGTCTCTACCAGCCCAACGACATGGGCTTCTTCGACAAGCTCGCCGTCTATGGCGGCCGCTGGGGTGAGTTCATCTTCGCCGAGCCGCGCGAGGCGAACACCGAAGGCGGCGTCTGGCCGGCCATCGTCGGCACGCTGGTGATGACGGTGCTGCTCTCCTTGATGGTCGCGCCGTTCGGCGTGATGACGGCGCTCTACCTGCGCGAATACGCCCGTCAGGGACGCCTCGTCTCGTTCGTGCGCATCTGCGTCAACAATCTCGCCGGCGTGCCGTCCATCGTCTACGGCGTCTTCGGCCTCGGCTTCTTCTGCTACGTGCTGGGCGGCTCGATCGACCAGATCTTCTTTCCCGAAAAGCTCCCGGCCCCGACCTTCGGCACCGGCGGCGTCCTGTGGGCGTCGCTGACGCTGGCGCTGCTCACCGTCCCGGTGGTGATCGTCGCCACCGAGGAAGCGCTCGCCGCCGTGCCGCGCTCGATGCGCGAGGGCAGCCTCGCCTGCGGCGCCTCGAAGTGGCAGACGATCCGCTGGATCGTCCTGCCCCGCGCTTTGCCCGGCATCATGACCGGCCTCATCCTGGCGATGGCCCGCGGGGCCGGCGAGGTCGCGCCGCTGATGCTGGTCGGCGTCGTCAAGCTGGCGCCGGAGCTGCCGCTGGATCTGACCTGGCCCTTCGTCCACCTCGACCGCAGCTTCATGCATCTGGGCTTCCACATCTACGACGTCGGCTTCCAGTCGCGGAACGCCGAGGCCGGGCGGCCGATGGTCTATGTGACGACGCTGCTGCTCATCGCCATCATCCTGATCCTGAACGCCGCCGCGATTTCGGTGCGCAACCGCCTGAAGCGCCGCTTCGCCGGCAGCCAGTTCTGACCCTTGAGAGGCCAAGTCCCATGAGCGTCGCCGAAACCGCCGCCCCGCAGCCCGCCGCCCCCCAGGTGGACGAGCACGGCTACGAGCAGACCTGCTACCACGTCAAGGAAGGCCCCCAGGGCGCCAACCTCACCATCGAGGATTTCAGCCTGTGGTACGGCGCTGCGCAGGCGCTGTGGAACAACACGCTGGCCGCCCAGAAGGGCATGGTGACGGCGCTGATCGGGCCGTCGGGCTGCGGCAAGTCCACGCTGCTGCGCTCGCTCAATCGCATGAACGACCTCGTCGACGGCGTCACCACGACCGGCCAGGTCAGGCTCGACGGCATGCCGATCTTCGGCCCGGCGGTCGACGTCATCGCGCTCAGGAAGCGCATGGGCATGGTGTTCCAGAAGCCGAACCCCTTCCCGATGTCGATCGCCGAGAACGTCACCTATCCGCTGAAGGTCGACGGCGTCACCGACCGCAAGATGCTCGCCGAGTCGGTGGAGAGCGCGCTCAAGGGCGCGGCGCTGTGGGACGAGGTGAAGGACCGCCTCAACGAAAGCGCGCTCGGCCTCTCGGGCGGCCAGCAGCAGCGCCTGTGCATCGCGCGGGCGATCGCCGGCAACCCGGAAGTGCTGCTGATGGACGAGCCCTGCTCGGCGCTCGACCCGATCGCGACGATGAAGATCGAGGATCTCATCGACGAGCTGAAGGGCACCTACACGATCATGATCGTGACCCACAACATGCAGCAGGCGGCGCGCTGCTCCGACAACACCGCCTTCATGTATCTGGGCCGCATCATCGAATACGGCGAGACCGACACGATCTTCACCAACCCCAAGCTGAAGCGCACCGAAGACTACGTGACCGGCCGCTTCGGCTAGGGCCCGCCTGCCGGTCTGGCCGGCACGCAGACGACCACCGAGAGCCGCCAGGGCGTCAGATCGCCGGTGTTGGCAGCCTGCCGGACTATTGCTGCGCCGGCGAGTGCGGGGGCGGCCCTTAGATCGTCGAGCAATCGGGGCACGTCGTTCCTCTCGGGATGGCCCGCGTCGAACACGACAAGGACCTCGCCCAGGGACAGCCCGGCGGCTTCGCCGATCACGGCGCCCGATATGGCGACGTCTCCCCACCGCCTTGTGCCCAACAGGTCCGCGCGCAGAGCCGCACCTGTGCCGCGGGCGAAGCCGTCGGCGTTCGCGGCGCAGGGAAACAGCGTCACATCGGTCAGCGCGGCCATCCGCGCCACCTCCGAGGTCTGCGCCTTGCTCTCGCTCTGCCCTTCGCGGCGCGGCGGAAAAGGGACGCCGGAGTATCGGCCGAGTACGCCGGCCGCCCACTCCTCCACGCGCGCGTTGTCGCTTACCGAGCCGTAGATGCCCCAGGCCAGTTCGAACAGCTTGATGTCGAGTTCCCGGTTCCTGTTGTCATAGGAAAACCAGGAACCGCCGAACGTCGCGAATGCCGTCAGCACGGCGGTGACGGCCCCGACGAGCGCGGGGACGACATACTGCATGACGGCGGTCCGCCGTTCAGCCGCTGAGGCGAGAATCTGCTCGACCAGCCGCGCCTGCGACTCAGGGTCGGTGAGCCGCGTACCCGGATCGTCCTGACCGCTCGCCATTGCACGCCCCGTTTGCCGTACACGAAGGTATGCAATCTTTGATTGCTCTTGTTGATCAACCGCCCCTGGGTTGCAATTTGCCCTTGTCCGCCGCCTCTTCCGCCGCAAACAGCTCGAATTGCGGCGCGGCGGTCAGCTCGAACAGCCGGGCGATCTCGGCCGTGACCTCCTCGATCGGCTGGGGGCTGCGGGCGACGCGGGCGAGGATCAACGCGCCCTCGAAGGCGGCGATGGCGGTGAGGGCCAGCGTGCGCGCCTGGGCGGGACGCACGCCCGCGGCGGCCAGCGCGGCGGCGAAGATCGCCGTCCAGCCGTCGAAAGCCGCCTGCCCGGCCGCCGTGACGGCGGCCTCGGCGGGGGCGAGTTCCAGCAGCGTCGTGGTGATCGGACAGCCGTCGCGGAAGCCGGACTGGGCCAGCCAGCCGGCCAGCAGCGCGCCATAGGCCCGCACCGCGTCGGCCGGGTGGCCGGGCCGCGCCGCCAGGTCGGCCAGCGTCCGCGTCACCTTCCCGGCGGCATAGCCGACCGCCTCGGCCGCGATCTGCGCCTTGCCGTCAGGGAAGTAGTGATAGAGCGAGCCCTTGGGCGCCCCGCTGGCGGCGACGATGTCGTTGGTGCCGGTCGCGGCATAGCCGTCGCGGCGGAACAGCCGCGCGGCGGTGCGCACGATCCGGTCGCGATGCTTCGCCCTCGCCGCCATGCTCCCTCCTTCCGGCTTGCGGCCGGGCTCATTAATTATATAGACTGGTCTACTTCAGACTATCCAGACTGGTCGGCATACTAGCGAGGCGCGGCGGCGATGGCGACACACGATCTTCCAGACGGATCGGCCAGGGCCGACGCCGCTGTCCCGCCCGGCTTCCAGCCCCATGCCCGGCGCAGCCCGCTCACCGACCCGTGGGAGCCGCTCTATGCGCGGGTGACCGGCGAGGCGGTCGTGCTCGGCCTGCATGACCGCCCCGCCCACACCAATGCGCGCGGCCTCGTCCATGGCGGCCTGATCGCCGCGCTCGCCGACAATGCGATGGGGCTCAGCTGCGCCGCGCGGCTCGGCGACGGCCGGCGGCCGCTGACCGCCGCCCTCTCGGTCGACTATCTGGGGACCGCCCGGCCCGGCCAGTGGCTGACCTTCGAGACCGGCTTCGTGAAGACCGGCCGGACGCTCTGCGTCGCCTCGGCGCTGGTCCTGGCCGATGGCGTGCCCTGCGCCCGGGCCAACGCGACGTTCACGCTCGCCGCCCCGCCCGCGCCCGAAGGCTCGACCTGAACGACAGAGGCCCCGGCGTTCCCGCCGGGGCCTCCATCCTCGCCGTAGGGGCTTGCGATCAGAACGCGAACTGCGTGCGGACCGCGAAGGTGTCGATTTCCTGGCCGATATTGGGATAGGCGGCCGAGGGAACGCCAGGGTTCGTCGTGTTGTTCAGCGCCGTCGACGAGATCCGGTCGATGTCGATGTGCTGGTACTGGAACATCACGCGCATGTTGCGGTTGAGGTACCAGTTCAGCGCCACCGTGCTGATCGCCTGCTTGCCGCCGCGGATTTCGCCGAGATTGGCGATCGGGGCGCCCAGCACGGCGAGGCCGGTCGGGTTGACGTTGTCGTTGAGGTCGAGCACCGAGTAGCGCGCGGCGATTTCCCAGGCGCCCCAGGTGCCGCCCGACGAGAACGGGCTCGCCGGACGCGGCGCGGCGAACTGCATGCGCGAGTTCGAACGGCCGTTGGTCTCGTAGCGCTTGGTCTCGCCGGTCAGCAGGTAGGAGGCCATCACGTAGTAGCCGGAGAACTCCGGATCGGGCGCGGTGGCGTTGCAGCCGGTGCAGAGCCGGTCGCGGTCGACGCCCCACTGGAAGTACTCGCCCGAGAGGTAGAGGCTCTGGTAGCGCACGCCCGCCTCCAGGCCCCACATCCAGGCGCTCTCGGCCGGGATGTTGCCGGTGGCGACCAGGCGGTCGGCGTTGATGCGCAGTTCGGGCCGGTCGCGGAAGTTGAGATTCCGCGCGGCGGCCGTCGGGGCGCTGGTGCCGTCGACGCCGCCCATGCCCAGGATGGTCGCCGCGTTGGCGCCGACATGGACGTCCCAGTCGGCGTTCTTGAAGACCCGCGCGGCGAAGCGGCCGAGCAGGTGGTCGCGGTCGTCGGCATTGGCGTTGCGGGCGCCGATGGTCGAGGTCGTGTAGGCGACGTTGAACATGTAGTCGATGTCTTCGCCCGTCTGGAGATAGGTCAGCTCGATGCCCTTGCGGCTGTCGGAGCCGCCGAACTCGCCGATCAGCGCGTTCACGACCGCGGCGCGCTCCAGGAAGGTGATGTCGTTCGACGACGTCGAGTCGTCCAGCGTGAAGGTCGGCTGGATCGCGCCGACATTGATGCGCAGGTTCGGCGTCGGGTTATAGGCGATGCGCATGATGTTGATCGTGCCCGCCTCTTCGGCCTCCGAGCCGCCGAAGTTGAAGCGCATCTCGTAGTCGAAATCGCGGAAGAACTTGCCTTCCACGCCGAACTGGGCGCGGCGGAAATAGGACCCCGAACCGAGGTCGCGGACGTTCTGGCCGTCGACCGAATAGGGCACGTCGACGCCCGGGCTCTGAGAATAGGTGCCGGCGTCGAAGTGGAAGCGGCCGCGGAAGGCCATTTCGAAGCGGCCATCGCCGGTGGTGATCACCGGGCGGGCGTTCTCGAAGTTCAGCTGGACCGCGTCGGCCTTCTGCTGCAGCGCGTTGATCTTGGCGCCCTGGCTGATCTCCAGGTCCTGCACCCGCTGTTCCAGCTCGGCGGTGCCGCCGCCGGCCGGGGCGCCGCCCTTGGAGACCTGCTTCTCCAGGCGGTCGAGGCGGTTCATGATCGCCTCCAGCTCGCTGCGCTTCATGGTGACGGTCTCTTCCGCCAGCGCGGGCATCACCAGCGCGGCCGCGGTCAGCGCCGTGCACGCCAGATATCTCAGTCGCAGTGTCATAACACCCCCTTGGTCCGCACCCGCGGACTCGTTCCTGCGAAGGGGGTTCTGGTGCGCTGCGATAACGCCCGCATGACGGGTTGGTGACGTTCGCGTGACAAGCCACGGGCCGCGGCGGATGCCGCGGGAGCGCGACAAATCTGCATCGCCCCGCCGGAACGGCCTTTTTGCCGGCCCGACAGCTCGCGTGAATCCTGTTTACCTTTCTTTTACGAAGCTGAGAGAGAGATTCATGTGCGCGATTTTTATTATTTATTATCAATATGATGATCGATCTGGCTCATAAGCCGAGTCAGGTTTTCGAGGGCGGGCAAGGCGGCGGCGTGTGCGGCGTCAAAGCGCGGACCGGGCCTTGCGCCGGAGGCCTCGCAGCCTCACTTCGACGGGTGGCGGCAGGTCCGGCGCGGACGGCCGGATGCGATTTCTGGCCGATCGCCGCATCCAAGTGAATCTGCAAGGCGTTGTTTAGCCGTCACTTGTATTCTCGGCGGCCGGTGGTATCCCGCCGCTTCGTATCGGTTCGCAATAAGGCGATGGGCACATGCTGGACGTAAGGATGCTGTGCCTGGCGACCCTGATGGGCCACGAGGCGAGCGGCTACGACATCAAGAAGGAGCTGGAGCGCGGCGTCTCGTCGGGCATGATCGACGCCTCTTTCGGCTCGATCTACCCGGCCCTGGCGCGGCTGGCCGACGAGGGCCTGATCACCGCCCGGGCCGAGAGCGGGCGCGGCCGCGGCGACAAGAAGATCTACGCCATGACGCCGGAAGGCCGGGCCTATTTCCTGCGCACCCTCGCCGGTCCGATGCCGGACGAGAAATACCGCTCGCCGTTCCTCTTCGCGATGCTGTTCGCCGCCGACCTGCCGCGCGACCAGGTGGTGCGGATGATCGATGCGCAGATCGCCGTCTGGGAGGCCCGCCTCGCCCTGGCCGACCAGACCCTGCCGCGCGACGAGGCCGCCACCGGGCCCCGCTTCGTCAACGGCATCGCCCAGACCATGCTGCGCGCCGGCCTCGACTTCCTGCGCCGCCACCGCGCCGGGCTCGAGGCGGCGGCGGAGGCCTCCCCCCAGCCCGCTTCGCCGGCTCCCCAGGGCGCCCGCGCCCGCGAGATGACGTCATGAAACGCCCCCCGATTCCCACCTCCTATCTCGTCGCCGGCGGCATCGCGGCCGCTGCGACGCTCTGGCTCGTCGGCGGTTCGCTGCTCAACGCCGCCGGCGAGCGCGAAACGCCGCCGCCGATCGGCGAGCGGGCGCAGGCCGAGACCGAGCGGCCCTCCGTCCGCACCCGCCTGGTGGTCGCCGAGAACCACGAGGCGCGCATCACGCTGCGCGGCCGCACGCAGGCCGAGAAGCGCGTCGAGGTGCGCGCCGAGGTTGCCGGCGCCGTCGCCTATATCCGCGCCGACAAGGGCAGCGAGGTCAGGGAAGGCGACGTGATCTGCGAACTCGATGTCGGGGCGCGCGAGGCCCAGCTCGACCAGGCCAAGGCCCGCCTCCGCCAGGCCGAGATCGAGCTCAGCGCGGCGCGCGAGCTGGCCCGCAAGGGCCACCGCTCCGAGACCCAGGTCGCCGCCGCCCAGGCCGCCTACGAATCGGCCGCCGCCGAGGTCAAGGCGATGACCAAGCAGCTCGACGACACCCGCATCGTCGCGCCGTTCGACGGCGTGGTGGACGACCGCATGGTCAATGTCGGCGACTTCATGCAGGTCGGCCAGTCCTGCGCCCTGGTGCTCGACGAGGACCCCTTCCTGGTCATCGGCGCGGCGTCGGAGCGCGAGGTCGGCCTGATCCGCGCCGGCATGCCGGCCGAGGCGCGGCTGGCGACCGGCGAGACGGCGGCGGGCCGCATCCGCTTCGTCGCCAAGAGCGCCGACCCGAAGACGCGGACCTTCCTGGTCGAATTCGAGACGCCCAATCCCGGCCGGACACTGCGCGACGGGCTCACCGCCGACATCCGCGTCGCGATCGCGGCGGTCCCGGCGCATCCCGTGCCGCCCTCGATCCTGACGCTCTCCGACGACGGCGCGGTCGGCGTGAAGATCGTCGAGGACGGCAAGGCCCGCTTCATGCCGGTGACGGTGATCGACGAAACGCGCGAGGCGGTGTGGGTGACGGGCCTGCCCGCCACCGCCAACGTCATCCTGGTGGGGCAGGACTTCGTCGTCGACGGCCAGGACGTGAACGCCATCTCGGCCGACCCGCCGGTCGCCGACGCCGCCCGCTCGGGCGCCTGAGACAGGAAGGGCCGCGGCGATGTCGGGCATGATCGACTGGTGCATGGGGCAGTGGCGGCTGGTGCTGGCGACGCTGGTTGCCGGCATCCTGCTCGGCTTCGTCGCCTACAACACGATCCCCAAGGAAGCCGATCCCGACGTGCCGATTCCGTTCGTCGTGGTTTCGGTGCCCTATCCCGGCATCTCGCCCGAGGACGGCGAGCGGCTGATCGCCCGGCCGATGGAGACGCAGCTGCGCACCATCGAGGGGCTGGAGGAGATCACCTCGGTCGCCCAGCAGGGCTATGTCGGGCTGTATCTCGAGTTCGACGTCAACTTCAACAAGGACGCCGCGCTGCAGAAGGTGCGCGACAAGGTCGATCTGGCGAAGGCGGAGATTCCGTCCGGCGCCGAGGAACCGGTGATCACCGAGTTCAACGTCTCGACCTTCCCGATCATGATCGTCTCGCTCTCCGGCCAGGCGCCCGAGCGCACGCTGCTGCGCATGGCGCGCGAGCTGCAGGACGAGATCGAGACCGTGCCCTCGATCCTCGAAGCGCCCATCGTCGGCGACCGCGACGAGCTGCTCGAGATCGTCATCGACCAGGCCCGCGTCGAATCCTACGGCCTGACCGCCGGCGAGGTCTTCGCGGCGGTGAACGAGAACAACCGCCTCGTCGCGGCGGGCGACGCGACCGGCCAGGGCGGCAGCTTCGCGGTCAAGGTGCCCGGCCTGATCGAGACGCCCGACGACGTCCTCAACCTGCCGGTGCGGGCGAGCGAGGCCGGCGTGGTGCGCCTGCGCGACGTCGCCGACGTGCGCCCCACCTTCGTCGATGCGCAGTCCTTCGCCCGCTTCAACGGCCAGCCGGCCGTCGTCATCGAGATCAAGAAGCGGGTCGGCGAGAACATCGTCGACACGATCGCTCAGGTGAAGCGCAAGGTCGAGGCCAAGACGGCCGGCTGGCCGGCCCATATCAGCGTCGATTATTCGCTCGACCAGTCCTTCTTCATCACCGACATGCTCGACAGCCTGGAATCCTCGATCCTGCTGGCCGTCATGCTGGTGCTGGTCGTCGTCGTCGCGGCGCTCGGCCTGCGCTCGGGTCTGCTCGTCGGCTTTGCGATCCCGGCCTCGTTCCTGCTCGCCTTCATGTTCCTCGACTGGAGCGGCTACACGGTCAACTTCATGGTGCTGTTCGGCATGATCCTCGCCGTCGGCATGCTGGTCGACGGCGCGATCATCGTGGTCGAGTTCGCCGACCGCAAGATGGCCGAGGGGATGAGCCGCCGCGAAGCCTATCCCCAGGCCGCCAAGCGCATGTTCTGGCCGGTGGTCTCCTCCACGCTGACCACGCTCGCCGCCTTCCTGCCGATGCTGCTGTGGCCGGGCGTCTCGGGCAAGTTCATGAGCTACCTGCCCATCACGCTCATCCTCGTGCTCACCGCCTCGACGCTGGTCGCGCTCGTCTTCCTGCCGGTGGTCGGCAGCTTCGTCGGCAAGCCGCAGCCCGGCAGCGAGGAGACGCTGCGCGCCCTCGCCGCCTCCGAGCGCGGCGACATCCGCGAGATCGGCGGCATCACCGGCTGGTATGCGCAGACCGTCTCCCACTTCATCCAGCGCCCGCGCCGGGTCGTCGCAGCCGCCGTCGCGACGCTCTTCGGCGTCATCGTGCTCTTCGGCATGTTCGGCAAGGGCGTCGAGTTCTTCGTCGACATCGAGCCCAACCGGGCTTTCGTCAACGTCTTCGCGCGCGGCAACCTGGCGCCCTCGCAGAAGCTGGAACTGGTGCGCGAGGTCGAGGAGAAGGTGCTCGCCTCGGACGGGCTGAAGAGCGTCTTCACCAGCGTCGCCGGCGGCGGCGGCGGCAGCTTCGGCCAGGGCGGCCGCGCGGCGGAAGACAAGATCGGCGCCGTCTCGATCGAGTTCCTCGACTTCGACAAACGCCGTTCCGCCAACAGCATCCTGGAGGACATTCGGGCGGCGGCCGCCGCGATTCCGGGCATCCGCATCGAGATCGAGAAGGAACAGGGCGGTCCGCCGACCGGCAAGGACATCATCGTCGAGATCACCGGCAACAATCCGGCCGGGCTGGTCGAGACCACCGGACGGATCCGCCGGCAGATGGACGCGATGCCCGATCTCATCGAGATCGAGGACAGCCGCCCCCTGCCCGGCATCGAGTACCAGCTGGTCATCGACCGCGAGCAGGCCGGCCGCTTCGGCGCCGATGTCGGCACGCTCGGCGCGGTGGTGCAGCTGGTGACCAACGGCCTCAAGGTCGGCGAGTACCGGCCCGACGACAGCGACGACGAGGTCGAGATCCGCGTCCGCTATCCGCTCGACGATCGCGGCATCCTGGCGCTCGACAGCCTCAGGGTGCAGACCGCCCAGGGCCTCGTGCCGATCTCCAACTTCGTCAAGCGGGTCGCCGCGCCGCAGGTCTCCTTCGTCGAGCGCGTCGACGGCGAGCGCATCTATCGCGTGCGGGCCAACGTCGCGCTCGGCGTCCTCGCCGACGACAAGGTGCAGGAGCTGCGCGCCTGGTTCGAGACCCAGGACTTCCCGCGCGGCGTCAATGTGCGCTTCGGCGGCGCCGACGAGCAGCAGGCCGAGTCCGGGCAGTTCCTGATGCTGGCGCTGGTCGGCGCGCTGTTCCTGATGGGCGCGATCCTGCTGATCCAGTTCAACAGCTTCTACGCCGTGATCCTGGTGCTCTCGACCGTCGTCATGTCGACGATCGGCGTGATGCTGGGCATGCTGGTGATGGGGCAGACCTTCTCGATCATCATGACCGGCACCGGCATCGTCGCGCTGGCGGGCATCGTGGTGAACAACAACATCGTGCTGGTCGACACCTACCAGCACCTCGTCCGCCAGGGGTTCGAGCCGCTGGAGGCGATCGTGCGCACCGGCGCCCAGCGCCTGCGGCCGGTGTTCCTCACCACCGCCACCACCATGGTCGGGCTGCTGCCGATGATGTTCAACATCGCGGTCGACTTCTTCGAGCCATCGATGGGGATCGGCGGGCCGGTGACCGACTGGTGGGTTTCGCTCTCCACGGCCGTGGTGTTCGGCATGGGCTTCTCGACGGTCCTCACGCTGATCGTCACGCCGTGCATGATGGCGATCCCGCACCAGCGCCGGGCCCGCAAGGCCGCCCGCCGTGCCGCGAAGGCGGCCGGCGCCGCAACCCCGGGCGCGAGCCCCGCCCCGGCCGAGTAGGACGCACCCCTCCCTCCCGCC
>ERZ761602.7495-NODE-7495-length-11537-cov-6.566713_pt1 | contig 11537 bp, 8 predicted proteins | sample MGYA00512165_ERZ761602 | MGnify/ENA primary metagenome ERZ761602 (study PRJEB28899, sample SAMN02445085) | bioreactor sludge metagenome | biome: EBPR sludge; isolation source: Thorneside wastewater treatment plant | place: Australia: Brisbane, Thorneside... | reverse complement strand
TCTCCGCTTCTTTCGATTTTATGGTGGGAGGCAACTGGAAATGATCGCCGGCCATCGCCAGTTTTTCGGCCTTCAGAATAGGTATCCAGCAGGCCGGCTCTAAAGCCTGGCCGGCTTCGTCGATCACGGCCGTATGGAATCTTAATTTTCGCACCGTATGGTGTTGGCAGCCCACCAGCGTTGCCGCGATCACCTGCGCTTTGCCGATCAGGTCGTCCATTACATATTGTTCCGTGTTGTTTACCTCCTGCATTATTTTCCTCGCCTCGTCAAAAAGCGCCTTACGCTGCTCCCGCTCGGCTTTGCCGAAATTCCTCTTGTACTTGTGCGCCATATTCCTGAACTCGTTGGCTTTTTTTCTGAGGTTCCTGGCTTCCTTCATGGCCTTATGATCGGCCATTTTCGCATCCAGGGTCAACGACATTAATCGTTCCGACACTCTCGCGGGGTTGCCTACCCGCAGAACGTTCAGTCCCTCGTCGGCTAATTTCTCCGCCAGCAGATCCACGGCGGTATTGCTGGGCGCTACAACCAGGATTTGTTTACCGTCCTGTTTGATCATAGCTTTGACAGCCCTTATCAATGTGGTCGTTTTTCCTGTTCCGGGCGGGCCGTGAACAATGGCCAGCGCCTTTGCATTTAAGACCTTATGGACTGCCGCGGCCTGTGAAGGATTCAGATCGCGCGTATCCTCGTTATTTAATGCATTGAAATCATTAGCGATCCCGCGCTGCGAAATATTCCATTCATTAGCCGGGGTCTCTGAAACCGGATCCTGCGCCGTCAGCGCTTCTACTCCAGTCAGTATTCTTATCAATTTTCCCTCCGGGCCTTTTTCCGCCAACAGGGCTGCCGACCTGAGCGCATCGGTCATTTCTTCATAGCTGTTTTCATCAAAAAGCAGGTCTACCCCAAGTTTCCCATCGCCGGACCAATCGGGCAGATCGTCGGTATACAATAATAATTTAAGGTTATTCCCGCTTTGATGCGTAATGATTCCCTCTATGCGGTTGTTTTTTGCGTCGTGGTTAGAAAACAATGCGGCAGGCATTCCGAAACGAAGTTGATGAGCGGAATCAAGATGCGTGGTTCGCTCAAGCTCCACCGTCAGGTAATCTCCCTTGCTCATTTCAGTCCCGCGTATAGCAACCGGATACCAGGTAAGTCCCTCCGCCCTGCGATCCGCGGCAGAGGACATTTCTATTATTTTCTGGTAAAGAAGCCGGTCTGCCTGCCGTTCAAGCTTTAAAGCCTCCTGCAGGTCTTTGAAATAATCCATTCTGCAAAAATAAGGGCTAACCGGCGCTGTTCATACATTCGCCTGGCCAGTTAAAGTATAAAAGCTATTTTTATACCCAATTATACATCGTATGGAATCTGCAAAATCAAAAAAATCGGGCCAGGCAAGGATAATACTGCTATTATTTATGGCTATTGCCGCCGGCGCTTATTTTTATTTTTCCCCGAAAAAAGAGGTTCCTGCGCTCGGTTCTCCTGAAGCAGGGCTATATGAGAAACCTCAAAAAGAAATACCCATAGAGGGAAAGTATATTTTTAAGTCGGCCGCTGAATTAGGAGCTATGCTTCGGAATAAGGAAGCCAGCGCCGTAGATATAACAAAAGAATTCATCGCCCATATCAAAAACAACAATTACAAGTACAATGCGATTGTGTGGTTAAGAGAGAAAGAAGCTTTGGAAGACGCTCAAAAGGCGGATGAAGCAATAGCCCGCGGGGAGTGGCTCTCCCCCCTGCATGGCGTTCCGGTTACAGTAAAGGAAGAGTATTGGGTGAAGGGTTCGCCCGTTACCCTGAATGCAAACCTGTACCGTGATTTTGTTGCGCCGGAAGACGGAGAACTGGTAAAGCAATTAAAAAGGTCGGGCGCAATCATTCTCGGGAAATCCAATGTTCCCACCCTGCTTATGGATTATCAAACGCAGGGCGAAATTTATCCTACGGCAAGCAATCCCTACGATACTACCCGTTCGCCGGGAGGCAGCACCGGCGGCGGCGCGGCAGCATTGGCGGCAGGATTTACCACCCTGGCCCTGGGCAGCGACCTGGGCGGCAGCATCCGGGTGCCTGCGTCTTATTGCGGGCTGTATAGTTTAAAAACCTCATTCGGTTCCCTGAACACAACAGAAGGCGACGGCCCGGATACCACTTCGAAAAAGAAAAGGCGCGCCCTGAATGTAGCGGGTCCGCTGGCAAGAACCCCGGAAGACCTGGAAACTGCGTGGCTGATCCTTCGCGACGCGAAAAAAGACCTGCGCGTGCAACAGCCTATCGAATGGAAGCAAGCTTCGGATAGGCCTCTCAGTCAGTACCGCATCGCCTGGATAGACGATTGGAAAGATGGCGATAATGTTGTCAGGGTAGGCAAAGACGTCAAAGAAAAGCTTGGCGCGTTGATCGATTCCATCAAGAGCCATGGCGCGTTGGTAAAAAATACGGCTCCGGATACCTATGGCGAAATGATGCGTTCCTACCTGGAATGCCTGGCCTTATTATCCGGGGAGGGCCAGCCTGAGTCTGTCAGGAATAATATCAAGACCGGCATGAAACAATGGGAAGACGGAACGGGGCGATTAGCGCCCTTTTACAACACGATGGACAATCCTGACGATGCCCACTGGCTTCAATGGCAGGAAAATAACGAAAAGCTAAAAGCCAAATGGGCAAACTTCTTGGGGCAATATGATTTTTTCATCTGCCCCATTACTTATGGACCGGCGATCAAAAAATGTCCTAAGGGAACGCCGATAACTATCGATGGAGAAACCGTTTCTTATTTCCGATATTCGACCTATACCACTATTTTCAACCCTATAGAAGTCCCGAGTATTACCATTCCCCTGGGTTTAAACAAGGAGGGGTTGCCTATCGTCATTCAAATCGTAGGGCCCATGTATTCAGAGCCCGAACTACTGCATTTTGCCAAATTACTGAAGCCGCTCAAGCCAGGATTTATCCGGCCCCGGGGGCTGTAAGCAATAAGGGAACGGCGCTCCCTTTTATAAACAATATGGAGATCCCCGAAACCGTAGCAGGCAAGCTGTTCGGGATTTTATTCTTTGTCTTATCGACGCAGCTTCAATGACTCTTGCCGGTTATTAAATGACGCGGCGAGGTTATTAATGTTAATAACGATATTGCATAAGTCCTTCCGCGATCTATTCATGATGTTGCAGGCTCTTGACGATCCTGGCATACCACAGGCTCGCTGAAAAGCCCAGGGCATAACAAAGCAGAAAGCAAAAAGGATTGCCTTCTGTTAATTTTATGTTTGTTACAATAGCTAAGGGGTTCCTGTTATCAGGGTTTCGCTATTTCCGCCATTCCTTCTTCAATAGCTTCTCCCAATACCTGTTCGGCATCGGCGATCCATAAAGGAAGTTTTTGGCCGGTAACGTGCCACACATCGTGGGCATCCTTATACAATGAAAACTGGAGTCTCTCTCCTTTTTCATTCGTAACATCTCCATGAAAATTAAAATGGTCTCCAGGAAGTCTACGGAAGTTAAATTCCCATAATCTTGCAGAGAGTCGGATGATTTTAGTGAAAGCGATATTCATAAATGTGATGCGCGAAGGTAAGGCATCCAGCTATATTTTTGAAGATTAAATAAGCTTACTCGTCTTAAAATTTCATCATTTTTGTTGCGGGGCGCCCAATACGAATCCACGGAAGCCAGCCCGCCTCTATTTTTCAACCGCCGTAGCCCGAAGAGCGTAGGCGGTTTATAGCCCAGCCCGCCTTCGCTCCTACGGAGCTTCGACGGACGAGGTCAGCTATATCTTTTTCTCAACAGGCGCATCATATACGTATTAATATCCCATTGATCGGACAAAGCCTGACGGGTATAAGGCAGCGTAGGCATGTAAGTAGGAGGGCCGAATTCCGTTAAGATCGTTAACTTCTCCCCTTTTTCTCTTTTTCTTTGCGCGATCTTATCCCACCAGCCAAAATGCGCTTTTACGGCCTCGCCCCATTCAGGAGCCCGGGGGTCGTTTACCTGGGGACCTTCGGGATGGCCTATACGCGCATGAATATGCTCGGACCGGGACAATGCCATGTTTACTGTCTCCTGCTGATCCTCCAGCAAGGATTCATGCACATTGCACCAATGAGAAATGTCGAGTGTAAGCTTCAGGGAAGGATTTTTCTCCATAAAACGGCGGGTAATATGCGCCGCAAACATGATCCTGGAGCGATGTGTTTCATGGCAGACCGGTATGCCTGTCTTCTCTGCCAGTTGCTGGGTATGATCAATAAATGCCTGACTCTGATCTTCTGTAAAATGATCCCTTCCGGAATGGCAATTGATATACAGCGGTCGCTTACGGGTATTGGTTGCCGCTGCAGCGGTCGTCTTTTTGAACTGCTCCAGATGTCGCATATAATCCGCCTCGCCAGACCTGCATAAAAAGCCTACTTCCAACTGGTGTTTTTCCAGCGCGGCAAACAGCTCTTTCTGTCTATCAGTTTCGTCGGGCCACACGTATTCTATTCCATCATATCCTTCTTTTTTAGCGGCTGCGCAAAATGCATCGACCGTTCCGGAAAACCCCCAGGAGGTTGCGAGGATGATCAGGTTATAATTATTATTCATACCCGTTTTCGGCTTATTCAGTAAAGAAAACCCATCCAATGTTGAAAGGAATAAACCACTTGAAGCGCTGGCGCTTACGCCGAGGAATTTTCGTCTGTTCAACATATGAATTGAGATGGTTGGTTTAGCGGATCAAATGTAGGATAAACTACCAGAAAGACAATAGTCGTTTTAGATCGGAGAAAGGACGATAATCAGCGCGGCCCGAAGTCCGCAAGCTCGGATACCATCATAGATACTCCTCAGCCGATCTTTAAAGGGTTGACCAGGGGCATCCCGAAATAATCGGCTTCTATCGAAAATATATCTCCGTCCCTGGCGCTGATATTATCCAAACAACTAAGGGCCGAAGCGCCAAAAAAATGGGCATGCGCATCGCCCGGCTGGCGGAAAAGCGCATATTTAAAATGATGATGCTCCAAGTTGGCTAAGTTATGGCTCATATTATCTTCCCCCGTAAGAAATTCCTTTTGCCATAATATTTTACCTTCCCGTATGATCCTGCTGACCCCGCTAATATTGCCGGGCATAGGGCCCGTTATCAGCTCGGGACCGTAAGAACAGGGTCTTAGTTTGGAATGCGCGAGGTACAGGTAATTGATCTTTTCCATATCATGATCGGAGAACTCGTTGCCCAGGCAATAACCGAGGTTTACCGGCCGGCCCTTCTTATCGACGATATAGAGCCCGGCGATCTCAGGCTCTTCTCCCCCATCTAAGGCGAAGGAAGGGGACTCCAATGGCTGTCCCGGAGAAACCGCTATCAACCCGTTGCCTTTATAGAACCATTCAGGCTGCGCGCCGGGACGATCTCCCTCCATCTTGCCGTTCTCCAATCCCATCCGGAACATCTTCATGGAATCGGTTAGTTTTTCATCGTCTTCGGCGCTTTTTTTATGCATGGCATTTCTTGAAGCCGCGCTCCCGAGATGGGTAAGTCCCGTTCCGGTTATCCATAACCGATAGGGATCGGGATGATCCAGCGGAACCAGGAACCGGTTTCTTTTTTCCAGGTCGCCTCTATCAAGGGTTTTACCGGACGCCAGCTTTTCCGCCGTCTGCTCAAGCGAGATGCCCTCGTCTTCCGACCGCCTGAATAATTCATAGGTCGTCTTTACGTTATCCAGAACGTATACCGTATCGTTTTCAATGATTCCCACGGCCCGTTTGTCCGGTTCATTTAGAAATTGCGCTATCCTCATGATTGTGTTTTTAGGAAAATTCAAAAATAATTCTTTCAGCCGCAGACGATAAAATAAATAAAACAATACATTTATGCATTATGCCTAACTTCCGGTCATGACGCGGGGCTTTATCAATCATCCTGGCGAACAGGCTAAGATATCAAACCGGCAATGTCAATTACTACGCAAACGATTGTGAAAATAATACTTAATGATACGCCATATATTAGCCGATAGCATTAGTCAAATCATTCAATAAAAGGAAATATGGATTTAACGCAAAAAGATATTCAGCAAATGCCCGTTGGAGTGGTCGGATTAGGACTGATGGGATGCAGCATCGCTACCTGCCTGTTGATGTCGGGGCATCCCGTAGTCGCCATCGCGCCGCTTCCGGTGGACCTGGAAAATGCTGAAAAAAGGATTAGGACCCACCTGGCAAAAGCCATAGAAGAAGGCCTTGCAGATAAAGACATAGGCGACTATATGCAGCGTCTGACCGTAACTGCGGATTATTCCAGGCTGGCCGATTGCAAAATAACCATCGAAAGTACGCTGGAAGATATAGACATTAAAAAATCGGTATTTGAAAAAATAGAGGCGGCAGTTTCTCCAACGGCTATTATCGGCAGCAACACCTCCGCTATTCCTATTTCCATCCTGCAACAGCATATCAGGCGGCCTGAACGCTTTTTCGGGCTGCATTGGACAGAACCTTCATATACCACCCGTTTTCTCGAGATCATCTGCGGCGACCTGAGCGACCAGGAAACGGCTAAATATTTATATGAACTTGCCCATTATTGGGATAAGGAACCCACCCTGGCGCTAAAGGATATCCGCGGATTTATTACCAACCGCCTGATGTATGCAATGTACCGGGAAGCGTTTAACCTGGTAGAAGGAGGCTATGCCTCCGTAGAAGATGTAGACAGGGCCTGCAGAAACAACGCAGGCTACTGGATGACGCTGGTAGGCGTGTTCAGGTGGATGGACCTCACCGGCCTGCCTGCTTACCATGCGGTAATGAAAGACCTGTTGCCTACCCTTTCCAATAAAACGGAGATCCCCAAGCTTATTGACGATCTGGTAAAGGATGGGGCCAAAGGCGTCGCTAATGCCAAAGGGTTTTATGACTACACGCCCGAAGAGGCAAAACTCTGGCAGGAGACCTACAGGGAATTCAGTTATGATATCATGCGGATAGCAAAGAAATACCCGGCGGACGTGGTAAAGAAAAAGCTGGCGGCCTTATCAACTTCCGAAAGCTGAGGGAGATATTGCATTCCGCGCAGGCGTACAAGCGAAAAACGCTTAATCGAACAAAAAAATAATCTTCTGAACTATGTTTATTGTAGACGCTCATCTCGATTTGTCCATGAATGCGCTGGAATGGAACAGGGATCTCAGGATGCCGGTTAGCCATATCCGCGAACGGGAAAAAGGAATGACCGATAAACCCGATCGCGCTAAAAACACGGTATCCCTTCCCGATCTGCGTAGGGGAAAGATCGGTTTGGTGGTGGCGACGCAGATAGCCCGTTACGTAGGATGGGGAAGCGAGCTGCCCGGCTGGAATTCTCCTCATCAGGCCTGGGCGCAGACCCAGGGTCAGCTGGCCTGGTACAAAGCAATGGAAGCGGCGGGAGAAATGATCCAGATCGCCGGTCTTCCCGAGCTGGAAGCCCATGTACGTTTATGGATGGACGAGAGCCAGCCCGACGAGAAAAAGCCAGTAGGGTTTATTCTCAGCCTGGAGGGCGCCGATTCGCTGGTGGAGTTGTCCTACCTGGAAAAAGCCTATGCCGGCGGACTTCGGGCGTTGGGTCCTGCGCACTACGGGCCGGGACGCTATTCGCCCGGAACGGGCATGTCCGGTCCCCTCACCGCAAAAGGCGTGGAGCTGGTAAAGGAAATGGACCGCCTGAACATGATCCTCGACGTTACGCATCTTACCGACGAGGCGTTCGACCAGGCATTGGATCTCTTCAAAGGCCCTGTTTGGGCAAGCCATCACAATTGCCGCGCCCTGGCGCCGCACCAGCGGCAGCTCACCGATGCGCAGATAAAGCGGCTGATCGAACGCGGATCCGTGATCGGCGGCGTATTGGACGCCTGGATGATGGTTCCGGGATATATTTCCCGCAAGTCAGATCCTTTTGAAATGAAGGCCAATCTCGCCGTCCTGACCGACCACTACGATCATATCTGCCAGATCGCCGGAAATACCAACCATATTGCTATTGGAAGCGATCTCGACGGCATGTTCGGCACCGAGCAATCGCCCTACGATATAGATACCATTGCCGACCTGCAAAACCTACGGGGCCTTTTACAGAAAAAGGGATATGGGGAAAAGGATATAGAGAACATATTCCATGGCAATTGGCTAAGCTTTCTGCGAAGAGCGTGGAAATAATGCGCGGACGAAGGGTATATGGAGGCCGGCGCCAGATAAGCTGAATCAGCTCCTGGTTCAATCCCTGGATTTTCCAGTGAGCCCCGACTTATGGAGTAGCAAATACAAAAGGGCAATAATAAAAAACCCCGGAGGCATCCGGGGCTTTCTCTCTCTATGAAACCAGTTAGTTTTGGAAAATCGGAGCTTTCGCTCGTCTAATTATAGAAGGCAATCATTCATTGCATTTCGCTGCATAGTTTTTTAAAAATTTTATAATTTTTTTTATTTCCGTAAAAAACCAGGATTTGAAGCCTGTTAAGGCACAAATAGTTGATCCTTATCAATTTTATATATTACCTTTCTTCATTTCGTCGATAGCGTAATTGGCGGCGCGGGCGGTCATGGCCATATAGGTTAGCGACGGATTCTGGGTAGAGGTAGAAGTCATGCAGGCCCCGTCGGTCACAAATACGTTGTTACAAGCATGCATCTGGCTCCATTTGTTCAGTACGGATGTCTTAGGATCCTTACCCATCCTGACGCCGCCCATTTCATGAATATCCAGGCCGGGAGCCATTTTGTTATCGCTGGTTTTAATGTTTTTAAACCCTATCCTATCATACATTTCGGAAACCTGGACATAAAAATCCTGGATCATTTTTTCGTCATTATCGTCATATTGGATATTTATAGAAAGCTGAGGTATTCCCCACTGGTCTTTTTTCTCCTTATCTAAGGAAACAGTATTGGTCTCTTTAGGGATGGTCTCTCCCATAAAATTATTGCCTACGCCCCAAACGCCCAGTTCTTTGGAGGCAAGATTGGTCTTTAATTGCTCCCCAAAAGTATTCGTGTCGTGGTCTACCCCCCTGCCTGAGCCAAATACCGAAGCATATCCCCGCAGAAAATCAGTTTGCTGTTTATATACATTCCGGAAACGGGGCATATAGGCGGCGGTGGGGCTTCTACCGATGCTGTGTGAATCGAGGAAACCTTCAAATGTAGCGGACACGCGCGCGCGATAATTATGAAAAGCCACATATTTACCCAATACGCCGCTATCATTGCCCAGCCCATTGGGAAAACGATGGGAAGTGGAATTCAGCAAAACGAGGTTGGAATTTAATGAACCGGCGTTTACGAATATCACTTTTGCATAGTACTCGATCATTTCCTTAGTGTTCGTATCGACCACCCTCACTCCTGTAGCCCTGCCTTTATTTTCGTCATAAATGATGGAGTGCGCGACGGAAAACGGGCGTAAGACAGCGTTGCCGGTTTTTAGCGCCCAGGGAATGGTGGAAGAAACGCTGGAGTAATATCCGCCAAACGGACAACCTCTCTGGCAGAGCGTTCTACCCTGGCATTTTGCCCTGCCCTGCGCCAAATGAATAGGCTGGGGCTCGGTAAGATGAGCGCATCTCGCATAGACGACATGGCGATCGGAATAATTTTTTGTAACGAAATCCTTAAAATGCGTTTCCACGCAATCCAGTTCGAGAGGGGGCAGAAACTCTCCGTCGGGAAGGGTATCTATACCGTCTTTATTACCTGAGATGCCTACAAACTTCTCTACATAACTGTACCAGGGCGCGATGTCCTTATAACGGATAGGCCAGTCGACCGCAAAACCGTCGCGGGCAGGGCCTTCAAAATCAAAATCGCTCCAACGCTGCGTCTGGCGCGCCCATAACAAAGACCTTCCTCCCACCTGGTATGCCCTGATCCAGTCGAATGGCTTTTCCTGCACATAAGGATGGTCGGTATCCCTTGCAAAAAAATGCATGGCGTCTTCCCTAAAAGCATAACAACGGCTGACTATCGGATTCGCCTCCTTGATCTCCTGGGGGATCTGTCCCCGGTGCTCAAACTCCCAGGGATACATATTCATCGTAGGGTAATCCTTGAGGTGTTTCACATCGCGCCCTCTTTCGAGGATCAGCGTTTTGAAGCCTTTTTCAGCAAACTCTTTAGCGGCCCATCCCCCGCTCATCCCGGAGCCAATGACGATTGCGTCAAAATTGCGGTTAATATTATCGCCCATAATATTGAAATAATTAAGAAACCTGTTTAGTAACCGGAACGCATCCCTTATAAGGAACCGGTATCATTTCATAAACCGACACTTTGGTAAGATAGAACTCGGAAGTAGTATATGCCTGTATGGTCAGTCTTTTGGTAGTATTATAAAAATAGCTAAGGTCGTCTTTTTTGTCCTTCCGGGCCTCAATTTCGGTCAAGACCGCAGCCCGCTCCTGCGCGGCGCTATTGACAAAAGATTTTCCCGTCTTGCTCTTAGCTTCTTTTTCAAACTGTTCAAGCCCCTTCATAAATTTCTGCTGATCCTCCTTTGCATAACAATCATCCATCATCTTCAACACAAAAAGATGCGCAGAAATATCCTTAGCGCCCGGGGTATCCGTTGCCGGTATGATGGTTTCGGCAAGTTCCGCCAGCAATTGTTCCTGGTCGCCGCCGACCTGCAGGTTTTTAAGAATTATTGAAGCCTTGTTTTTATCCTGCATACAGGAAGGGATCAGGGAAACCCCGGCAGTGATGATCGCAAACTGTTTTAAGGCTTGCCGCCTATTCAAATGCATATGCCAAGTTATAAATAAATAAATGATCTTACCGGCGCCGGTAAAAATAATTAACGCCGACCATTAACCCGCTCGTCAGTTATCCTGGCGGGGATCATATAAAAGCGGAAAGAACTGGCCTTCCATTTTCTGGTCCTTTTTAATAACAGGAACGCCTACCAGCAATTCTTCATCCGTATTGGAATTCGTTCCTTCCTTAAATACATTTAAGACAAAAGCCCTTCTGGAGCGGCTGGAGCGGTTCTCGTACGAACCGTGCACCATCAGGGGATGATGAAAAGTTGCATATCCCGCTTTTAATTCGATAGGAACGGGCTTAAAAGCTTTTTTCTGTTCCTCGTTTAAAAAGTCCATCAATCCATCCATCGCCCCGGCCAGTTCGGGCCTGTCCAGCAACTCCCATTTATGGCTTCCGGGAATATACATAAGGCAGCCATTTTCGGTAGTAGCGTCGTCCAAGGCTACCCAGCAGGTCAGGTGCTGCATTGGGCCTGTGCAGGTCCAGTAAGAATAATCCTGGTGCCAGGCTACCACGCCGCCATGATGCGCAGGTTTACAGAAAAGCTGATCGTGCCAGAAGCGGATAGGCTGATTGTCGAGCAATTGGCTTGCAGGCGCTACAAATGCCGGATTCCATACTACATCGTGAAAGCCAGGCTTGATCCTCCAGGCGCCCAGGGCATGAAACAATACGGCATTCGCGTCTGTCGATTCGTTAGAATGAAATTCATAGAAC
>ERZ761602.7494-NODE-7494-length-11538-cov-3.384394_pt1 | contig 11538 bp, 11 predicted proteins | sample MGYA00512165_ERZ761602 | MGnify/ENA primary metagenome ERZ761602 (study PRJEB28899, sample SAMN02445085) | bioreactor sludge metagenome | biome: EBPR sludge; isolation source: Thorneside wastewater treatment plant | place: Australia: Brisbane, Thorneside... | reverse complement strand
ACGTCACCCCCCTCGCGTCGCGAGGGGGGCCGGGGGGGTGAAACGGCGGCAACGCCGTCATCGAGAGAGTCCCACGCTCCGGCACACCCCCACGTTTAAGGGACAGCCGCGGCGGGGGCCAAAATCGGGGCTACTTCCGGATCTGGCTCATCCCCGTCGCCTTTCCCTTCGGCGCGATCGGCGGCGGCGCGTCAGGCGGCGGGACGAAGACGCTCCCAACCGGCGCCACGTCGCCCATGAGAGGCTGTCCCTGCAGCGGTACCGGTTCGGGCTCGGGCGCCTGCTCGCCGACACGGATGCCTCCGGCGACCTCGATCTCGCCCATCGTCCGAGCGCCCGACAACGTCAGAAAGGCTCCGCCGGCCGCGGCGGCGGCGAGGCCACCGGCCACGAGCGCCAGGCGGCGTACCCGCTTCTTCTTGGCGCCCTCGGGGCAGTCGGCAGTTATGACGGTACCGTCAGCGCGCTTGTAGAGCCGCATGCAGACGCTCTCGTTCTGGCTCGCGCGGAGCAGGGTGTACGCTTCGTCGCGGGTCATCCCCGAGACGTTGAAGACGTTCTTGGCGCAAAGGCCGCAGAACCGGACGCGATCGTCGCCGACCATGTCGTCCCAGCTCGCTTTGCAGGGGCTGGCGATCCGCAGGCCGTCGAGGGTGCTCTGGGTCTCCAGGTTGCGCAGCCGCGACTCGAGCTCGTCGAGCTCGGTCGCCACCTCGGCGCGGCGCTTTTTCATCTCGTCGGCGCGGCCGAGGCGGCTGTCGATCTCTGCGGCCTCGGCGCGCAAGGCCGAGAGCTGGGTGCGAAGGGGAGCGAGCTCGTCGCGGTAGGGGTCCGGCATGGCGTGGTCCGTTCAGACGGGCGTGGGGCGCCGCCGATCTGACCCGCCTTCTCGATTCCGCCTCGTCGTGCTACCGAGGAGCCGTCGTGAGCTCTCCGCCTCCGGGCGGGCGCCGGTCGCTCACCGGCGCGGGAAGCCAGTGAGAGTCTGGCACGGAGCCGCCGCTGTAACCCACGGTGGGAGCCCCCACCGCAGGCATCATCCACGGGACGCGTTTCCCGGAAGGAGCCAGGCCGGCCGAGCCGGTTGGGGAGTCAGAAGACCGGCTCACGACATCTGCCGAGGGCGCGAGCTTCGCCCGGAGGTGTCAGGTGCGCAGGTCTTCGGTTCTCGTCTCGTGCAGTTTGGTTTGGCTCGCCGGGTGTGAGGTCGGCGGCGACATGGCCGATGGCGACGGCGGGGCAGGGGGCTCGGCCAGCCCTGCGACCGGGGGCGCCGAGACGGGCGCCTCGAGCGGCTCGGCCGGGCCGCGGGCGTGCGATGGATACGCGACCGAGGTCGTCGCCGTCACCTATGGGCCCGGATCGGGTTTCGGAAAGGACGCGATGCCGGGCGTCGTGCTCGGGCCGCCGCTCGGCGCGGGCGATCTCTCCGGGTCGCTCGACGTGGTGTCGCTCGGCAACGGCGGCATGATCACGCTCGGGTTCGGGGGCCGAATCGTCGACCAAGACGGGCCCGACTTCATCGTCTTCGAGAACGTGTTCTTCGCCGGCGGTGATCCGGCGGCGCCCTATGCGGAGATCGCGGCGGTCGAAGTGAGCGCCGATGGCGTCGCCTGGTCGGCGTTCCCGTGCGCCGCGAGCGAGTTGCCGTTCGACGGGTGCGCCGGCTGGCACCCGACGTATGCGGGCTCCGATCCCGCGGTCGATCCACGCGACCCCACCGCCGCCGGCGGCGAGGCGTTCGATCTCGCCGACGTCGGCCTCTCGGAGGCGCGCTTCGTGCGCATCGTCGATCGGGCCGATCTCACGGGCCTCTCCGGGGCGTTCGATCTCGACGCCGTCGCGCTGGTCCACTGGATTTGCGACGCTCCATGATCGCCCTGCTCTGGGGTGCGCTCTCGGCTGCCGGCGTGGCGCGCCGCGCGCACGCCGACGAAGACGCGGCCATCGAGGTCGACGTCCGCGGCGACGCTCTGCCGCGCGCGGGCGAGGCGTCCATCCCGTCCACGACGATCGAGGCCGAGGACCTTCGCTGGCCGGGTCGGTCCGTCGCCGAATCGCTCGCGCGCGTGCCCGGGGTCATGATCGCGCGCACCGGCGGCGCGTCGGAGCTCACCACGATGACGCTGCGCGGGGCCTCCAGCGCGCAGACGCCGGTGTACCTCGCGGGCGTGCGGCTGAACGACGAGCTCTACCGCGCGGCAGATCTCTCGACCGTCCCGTCGTTCTTCCTTCGCCGCGTCGACGTCTACCGCGGTCACGCGCCCGTCGAGCTCGATCGCGCCGGTCTCGGCGGCGCGGTCCTGCTCGAGCCCGAGGTGCCGCGCGGCACCCGCGCGATGGCGGGCGTAGGGGCGGGGAGCTTCGGGTCGCGATCCTATTTCGGCGGCGCGAGCTTGGGCAGCGACGCGGTCGGCGTCGCGTTCGCCGTGCGCCGCGACAGCACCGACGGTGATTTTGCCTACGTCGACGACCGCGGCACCCGCTTCGACGAGAGCGACGACCGCGACGTCCGGCGGCGCAACGGCGACGCGCGCGCTCTCGACGCGTGGGGCGCGCTGCGGGTCCGGCTCGGGCCGCGCGGGGTTTGGAACACCGTCGTCAACGCGTTCACGCGGCGACAGGGCGTCCCCGGGCTCGGGGTGGTGCCCGCCGATCGCGCCCGCGCCGAGAGCGAGCGCGCGCTCGTCGGGTCGCGGCTCGCCGTGGGCTGCGGCGGCGCGGCGAGCGACGCGTGCACCATCTCGGCGTCGACGTTCGTCAAGCGCACGCGCTACCAGCTCGACGACCCCGAGCGCGAGCTGCCATTCGGCACCACACGGCAGGTGATCACGACGACGTCCACCGGCGGTCAGGTCGCCTGGGGCGACACGCCGCTCTCGTGGCTCGACGTCCGCGCTGGCCTCGGCGAGGCGATCGAGGGGCTCACGGTGGACCCCATCGGGCCCGAGCAGTCGCACGCGCAGCGGCTCTCGCTGCGAGCGTTCGCAGAGTCGGCGGCGCGCCCCGTACCTTGGTTCGAGCTGCGCGCAGCCGCGTCGCTGTCGTCCGAGCGCACCGAGTCGCCCGGTGCCGGCGATCTCGCGCTCTCGCCGGCGGCGCGGCTCGGCGCGTCGGCGCGGCCGGCGGAGTGGGTCGAGCCGTTCGCCGCCATCGCCTACTACACGCGGGTGCCCTCGCTCGGCGAGCTCTATGGCGCGTCGGCGTCGTTCCTCGGCAACCCCGCGCTCACCTCCGAGGCGGGGCCCTCGGCGGATGTCGGGACGCGCTTCCGAGCCAAGAACGCGTACGTCGACTTCGGCGCCGAGGTCGTGCTCTTCGGCCGGCTCGCGAGCGATCTCATCGAGTACAAGCGGAGCGCGGCCGGCACCGTCCGTCCCTACAACGTCGGCAGCGCCCGGTTCCTCGGGCTCGAGGCGCTCGCGGCGGCCGAGGTCGTCGAGCACCTCGAGCTCGACGCGACCGTGACGTTCAACGATGCCCGAGACACGACCGACGGCCGGACCCTCGTCAACGACCGACTGCCCTTTCAGGCGCCGTGGGTGGCGACGGCGGGCGCCGCGCTCGACTTCGACGACATCCAGCCTGTCGAATGGGTCTCCGGCGCGCGCGTCGGAGTCGGCTTTCTCTATCGTAGCCCGCGCTTCGCCGATCCGGCGGGGCTGGTGTCGCTGCCGTCGCAGGTGCTGCTCGACGCCGATGCCGGTGTCGAGCTCGCCCGCGACATGATCGCGGTCCAGGTTCGCGTCACGAACCTCCTCGACGACGTCACCACCGATCTCGTCGGCTATCCCCTCCCGGGGCGAGGCGCCTTCGCCGAGGTCACGGGAGCGTGGCCATGAAGCCGAGACCCATCGCGCTCCTGGTGTCGTTCGCGGTTGCGTGCGACGGCGCGGCGCCGCCACCGGGGCCCGGGGTCGACGTCCCCGAGGGGCCGTGCGGGCACGCGCTCTTCGTCGTCGCGACCGACTACCAGTCGTCGAGCGTGTCGGTCGTCGGCTGGGGTGGCGAGGTCCTCAGCGCGGGGATGATCCACTCCGGCACCGAGCAAGCGGGGCTCAGCGTGGCGCTCTCGGGCGACGTGGTCGCGCCCACCGATCGCGTCGGCGCAGGGCAGCTCTTGGTCCTGGATCGCTACCCCGCCAGCGTCGCCACCTTGATCGATCCGGTGGAGGCAGCGGTGACGGAGCAGGTGAACGTGCAGACCGGGTTCGCCTCGAACCCGCAGGACGCCGTCTTTGCCCGCCCCGATGCGCTCTACGTCTCTCGCTACGAGCGCAACCCGGCGCCGGGAAAGGTCGCGTTCGACGCCGGCAGCGATCTGCTCGTGGTGACCCTGCCCGACGCCGCGATCACGGGCCGCGTCGATCTCGGCCCCGCGATGGTCGGCGCGCCGGCCGAGATCCTGCCGCGCCCGGGACGCATGGTCGCGCGCGGCGGCCTCGTGTACGCCCTCCTCTCGGCGTACTCGGCCGACTTCAAGACGACGGGTGACGCGCGCGTGGCGATCGTCGACCCGGAGGCCGATACCGTCGTCGGCCACGCCGTCCTCGCGGGCGCGCGCGGGTGCTCTGGCCTCGCGGCCAGCCCCAGCGGTGCGCGTCTGGCCGTGGCGTGCTCCGGAACGTTCGGCGGGACGGGCACGCCCGATCTCTCGGGCGCCGGCGTCGTCGTGCTCGATCGCGGCGTCGACGGCTCACTGGTCGAGAGCCGTCGCTTCGACGCGGCGGTGTTCGACGGCGAGCCGCTCTCGTTCACGCTCGACTTCGTCGCAGAAGACGCGCTCCTCGTCTCGACGTTCGGGGCGCTCGACGACACCGGCGCTGCGCTTCGAGACGACCGACTCCTCGAAATCGACCTGACCGACGGGTCGGTTCGCGAGCTGCTCCGCTCGGCCGGCGAGCCCTTCACCCTCGGCGATATCCGGTGCGGCGCCGCGTGCGGAGCGTGCTTCGTCGCCGATGCGGGGCGAGGCGGGGTCCAGCGCTTCTCCGTCGAGGGCGGGCGCGTCGGCGCCGCCACGTTCCACGCAGTCGACGACGGCACGGGGCTGCCGCCGCGGTACCTCGGCGCGTACTGACGCCCGCTGCCACGGGCCGGGAATGCCTCCGCTCGGGCGAGGCGTATGGGGGGGAGCTCGGCCCGCGCCGTGCGGTCTGTCACGAAACGCTCCCTTCGCCCGACAGGGGGAACACCATGATGCGAATGAGGCACGTGCTGGTCGTGCTGTGTGCGCACGCGCCGTTCCTGGCGTGTGCAGAGCCAAAGCCCGAGGCGAGCGCGCCGCCGCCCGACGCGCTCCCCGCGGAGGTGGCGCCGATCCTGGAGACCACCGACGATCGGCCCGTCGCCGGTCTCAGCGACTACGGCGACGACGTCACCGAGCTCGCGCGCGCGCAGAATCGCACCGAGCCACCGCATCCGACGCGTAAGGGCTCGTCGCGCCGAACCCGCACTCACCCGAGGATCGACGAGACCAAGGACGGCTACGTCGCCGTCTTGCCGGGCGCGAACAACGTGGCCACGCCCGCGTACCACCGCGGCCGCATCTACACCGGCGGCTACGGCACCTACGAGCTCCACTCGATCAACGCCGAGACGGGCGAGTCGGCCTGGAGCCTGCGCCTGTCGGACGACGGACCGACCGACCCGAGCTGTCGAGACGGGATCTGTGTCTTCAACACGTTCTCGTGCACGACCTTCGCGGTCGACGCCGAAACGGGCAGGGAGCTCTGGTCCTGGTACCTGGGCTCCCCCCAGCTCGCGACCCCCGTGGTCGCGGGCAACGTGGTCTACGCGTCGTACCCCGACGGCACCGGGCCGGCGGACACGGGCTACGCGATCGCGGCGATGGACCTCAAGACGGGCAAGCACCTCTGGCGTCGCTACATCGATGGCGAGGTCAACTCCACCCCCGTAGCCCACGGGGACAGCGTGTACCTCGCGACCAAGGTCGGCACGCTCTACGAGCTCGCCGCCAAAGACGGTGCGGTCCGGAACGCGCGCCGAAACCGGATCGCCTCGCCCCCCGTGCTCGCGTCGAGCGGCATCCTCTACGGGCGCGCGGAGCAACCAGCGGCCGCCGATATCATCGTCGCGGCCGAGACGCTCTTTCCTCACCTCGAGGCGGCGCCCGCGGCGCGTGAGCCCATACCGCAGAGACCACGCCCGCTCGTCGCCGACAGCCGCCTCGTCACCGTGGACGGCGAGACCGTCGTCGCGCGCGACCAAAAGACGGGCGCGAAGCTCTGGCACAAGGCGCTCCCGAGCGATCGCGCGGCCGATATCTCGGCCCCGCTCCTCTACGCGGGCGGCAGCGTGCTCCTCGCGACCCAGTCGGGGAGCGTGCTGCGCCTCAACGCCGAGACGGGCGCGGTCGAGGACGGCTTCTCGCTCGGCAATCCGATCGCGTCGCAACCGATCGCGGTCGGCGGTTGGATCTACGCCGGTACGCACAACGGGCGCGTGGTCGCGTTCGACACGGGCAGGCCCGAGCTCACCGGGTGGGAAATGCTCGGTGGCACGGCTGATCGTCAGGGCGCCGTCAAGCCCGATGCGGAGGAACGATGAGCAAGAAGAACACACGCGCGACGACCGACGTGACCCCCTTTCTTGCGCTCGCGCTCGCGGCGCCGCTGTACGCGGCGGCGGTCGCGGGTGCCCACCGCCTGCCGCCGGCCGCGCGAGCGGTGCTCCTCGAGCGCGGCTGGGTGCCGCACGCCATCATGATGATGGCCTGCTTCGCGTTCGCGGTACTGGCCGTGAAGGCGATCGGCCTGACCATCCAGCGGCGCGCGTTCAAGCGCGTCGTCCTCCCCGCCGAACCGGCGACCATCACCCCCGACGTCGTCCCCGACCTCATCGCCCACGTCGAGCGGCAGCGCCCGGCTGCGTTCACGCAGCTCATCACGAAGAGCTTTCTCATCGCGCGGGTGGTCCGGGTCCTCGAGCACTTTGGTGCGCGCGGTGACGTCGCCGAGGCCTCCGCCGCCAACACCGCCGACTCCGACGCCGACGCCGGCACCGTCGCGGGCAGCTTCGCCATCGTCAAAGTCCTCGTGTGGGCCATCCCGATCTTGGGCTTCATCGGCACCGTGCTCGGGCTCGGCGAGGCGGTGGGTAGCTTCTCGCAGACGCTTCAGAGCGCCGAGAGCCTCGACACGATCAAGAAGTCGCTCGGCGACGTCACCTCGGGCCTCGCGGTCGCCTTCGACTGCACGCTCGTGTCGCTCTGCGCCAGCGTGCTGGTCATGATGCCGACGAGCTCTCTGCAAAAGGCAGAGGATCAGCTCGTCGCCGACGTCGACGACTTCGTCCTGCAGAACCTCCTGAGGCGCATCGAGGCGACCAAGCACGCTCCTGCCGAGCCGCCGCCCGCCGAGACCGCCGCCGAGACCGCCGCCGAGACCGCGCGCCAGAGCGTCGAGGACAAGATCGCGGTCGTGCTCGCCGACATGCTGTGGGCGCACAAGTCGCTCATGACCAAGATGGCCGAAGACCACGAGTCGCTCATGCGCGGGAGCGCGTCGCTTCACGAGGCGCTCTCGGCCTTCGTCGCCGGCACCCGCCACCTCGCGCCCGCGGTCGAGGGAGCGACCGCGGGGCTCTCCGCTGCCAACGCGCTCCTCGAGCGCACCGTGGAGGGCGCCGCGCGCACCGAGGAGCAGCTCTGTCGCGAGATTGGCGCGTCCCGACAGCTCCTTCAGCTCTTGGCAGCGGGGCTTGGCAGCTCGGCCGCCTCGGCAGTGGGCCTGCTCTCGTCTCACTCGACCGCGGCGAACGGAAAGAACGGCTCGAACGGCAGCCACGGCGCCGTGCTCCAAGAGGAGTGAGCGATGGCCAAGAAGAAGACGAGCTCCCCCGCTTTCACGCTCTTCCCGTTCCTCGGCGTCTTGGCCGGCGTGATCGGCACGCTCATCCTCATCATCGCGGGGACGAGCCAGATCGCCCTCGCCCAACCCAAGCAGAGGATCGAGGTCGACGCGGTCGATCCTGCGAAGAAGACGGCGCTCCACGTCGAGTGCCGGCGCGACGGGCTCGTCGTCCACCCGAGCGAGGGCGCGCTCGACAAGGCGCTCTTCATCCCTAGCCAAGAGATCGAGAGCCAGACGGGTGCGTGGAGGGACCTCGCGGGCCGGCTCGAGGTCGACCCATCGCGCTACCTGCTCTTCTTGATCCGCAGCGAAGGGATCGCGAGCTTCAACCGCGCGCGAGCCGCGCTCGGCGACACACGGATCACGGTCGGGTACGAGCCGATCTTCGGTGACGGCGATCTCAGCTTCAAGAAGAAGGCGGCTGGCAAGTGAGCCGGCGCGTGCGCGACGACGGCGTCGATCTCTCGCTCGAGTCGTTCCTCGACACCGTCACCAACGTCGTCGGCGTGCTCGTGCTCATCGCGCTCGTCACCGTCCTCGGCGCCGGCGAGATCGGCGTGCCCGCCATGACGACCACGCTGAAGACCCCCAAGCCCACCGCGACCCGTGTCCTCTTCGAGTGTCGGCGCGGGCAGGTGTTCTTCGTCGACGAGGCCGAGAACGCCAAGCGCGTACGCGATGCGGTCGACGAGCGCGGCGGCAACGAGGCTGCCACCGCCGAGTCGGTCACAGCGTTTCTGCACACCCACGACGTCGGCGACGCCACCTACCGCGTGCGCGCGGACTGGTCTGCAACAGGCGTGGTTTGGACGTACACCCTACGCGACGACGCCCGGGGCACCCCCGCCGCCGAGCTCGGCGACGACGAGGCCAAGTTCATCCGCAAGCTCGAGAAGATGCCCAAGGACAGCTTCGCCTACTTCGTCGTGCACGAAGACAGCTTCGACGTCTTCCGCCGCGCTCGCGAGATCGCAGCCTCTCGCGGCATCGCTGTCGGTTGGCACCCCGTGGAGGGGGATGCGCCGATGCGGATTGGGAGGAGCGGGACGTTGGGGAAGCAGGTGCAGTAGGGGCGGCGGCGCCGCGCGCCTACAGATCCCAGACGTCGCTGTTGGTGCGCTGGATGTAGGGTCCCCCGTTCTTCGTCGTGCAGGGAGACGTCGTGTATTGCTGCAAGCACCCGCACGTCACGTCGTTCGCACACTCGGGAGGCGGCGGGATGCAACGGTGCTCGTAGCAGCCGTCGCCCATCGGCTTCTTGTAGAAGCAGACGCTGGCCGGCGAGCAGTAAATCAGATCGTCGCAGGAGTACTCCCAAGCGTAGGGCCCGTCCTGCTTCGCGTAGCACTCGACGGACGTCTGCCCCGCGTAGTCGATGCACCCGTCCGCGCAGATGTCATCGTTTTCGATGCAACGGGCGCACAGTCCCGACCCCGTGCTGCGCACGGCGTCATCATCACCACATCCCAGCAACGGCAGCCAAAGGAGCCAGAACCCCGCGCGCATCGCGTGATCGTAGCAGCCCACATCGCCGAGGCGCGCTCGCGGTTCCGTCCGTACTTGCGACCGTTCGGCCGAAGCGGACACAACTGCCCCATTCAAACCTTGAACGAGCTTTCGTCCGCGCTCGGTCGTCCCGGACACAACCGCGGACGAAACCGGACGCATCGCGCTCGCGATCGCTCCGCCGGCGGGCCGCCCGCCGGCCGTCCGCGCCGGATGGGCCCCCGCCCCGTCCCCCCTGCTCCGTCCCCCGATTCGTGCCCGTGCCCGTGCCCGTGCCCGATCTCTCGTCCCTCTCCCTCTCCGCTACCCCACCACATCCTTCATCGTGTATCGCCCCGCTCCCCTCCGCGCGATCCCCTCTGCCGCTCGCACCGCTCCTCGTGCAAACAGCTCGCGCGTCGTCGCCCGGTGGGTGAGCTCGAGACGCTCGCCCTGACCCAAGAGGTGCACGGTGTGGTCACCGATCACGTCGCCGCCGCGCAACGCCATGACGGCGACCTCGTCGTCCATGCGTGCGCCGGGCTTGCCCTCGCGGCCGGTGACTTGGCGCGCTTCGCGGACCTCGCGCACCGCTTCGTAAAGGCGCTTGGCGGTGCCGCTCGGCGCGTCGACCTTGGCGCGGTGGTGCGTCTCGACGATCTCGACGTCGTAGCCGGGCAGGGCTTTGACCGCTGCTTTCACGATCTCGGCGAGCACGTGCACGCCGATGCTCATGTTGGGTGACCAGAGCACCGGGATGCGCGCTGACGCTTCGGTGAGGGCACGCTCGGCCTCGGGGCCGATGCCGGTCGTGCCGGACACGAGCGCGACCTTGGCGCGGGCCGCGGCGCCGACGACGTGCACGAACGCGTCGGCGGTGGAGAAATCGATCGCGCAGTCGGCGCCGAGGAACCCCGAAGCCAGGTCCGGCGAGACCTCGACGCCGGCCGTGCCCGCGCCCGCGAGATCGCCGGCGTCACGACCCACGGCCGGTGATCCGGGCCGGTCGACCGCGCCTACGATGCGGTGCCCCGCCTCGATGGCGGAGCGAACGACGGCCTGACCCATTCGCCCTCCGACGCCTATCACGGCGATGCGGAGCGGCGTCGTCAAGACGCCCTCTTGTCGAACCGCCCGAGCGCCTCGCGGATGCGCTGCGCGAGCGGCTCGCTGCAGGGAGCGAGCGGGCCGCGCACGGACGCGGACATCATCCCGAGGTGGGCGAGCGCGGACTTGGCCGGCGCAGGGTTCGGCTCGACGAACATCAGCCCGTGGAAGTCGAGGAGATCGAGGTGCGCGCGGCGCGCCTCTTCGACCTTGCCGTCGCGCCAGAGCGTCGTGACGCGGCTCGTCTGTGCGGGCAGGACGTTCGAGGTCACGCTGATCACGCCCTTGGCGCCGAGCGCCATCATCGGGAGCGTGAGCGCGTCGTCGCCCGACATGACGACGAGGCGGTCGCCGAGGCGCTTCACCAGCTCCTGGCAGCGGAGGACGTTGCCGGTCGCTTCCTTCATCCCGATGACGTTCTTGGCCTCGCCGCAGATCCGCTCCGTGGTCTCCGGCAAGAGGTCGACGACCGAGCGACCGGGGATGTTGTAGAGCACGATCGGGACATCGACGGCGGCGGCGATCTCGAGGACGTGGCCGCGCATGCCGTCCTGCGACGGCTTGTTGTAGTACGGCATGACGATCATCACTGCGTCGGCCCCGGCTTCGACGGCGGCCTTCGACGCGGTCACGGTCTTCTTCGTCGAGAACGTTCCGGTGCCGGCGAGCACGGGCGCTTTGCCCTTTGCCCGCGCGGCGACCCGCTGGATGACCTCGATCTGTTCGCCGTCGGTGAGCGTGGGCGTCTCGCCCGTGGTGCCGCAGGGGACCAGGCCCGTCACGCCGCCCGCGAGCTGCGCGTCGACGAGCTTGTCGAGCGCGGCGAAGTCGACCTTTTCTCCGTCAGGGGTGAACGGCGTGACGATGGCGGTGAAGGTCCCGGAGAGAGCGATCGTGCCCATGTGCGGAGTTTTTCCTCGAACGCGCGCGGGCGGCAACATCGAAGCTGTCGCGCTTCCCATCGGCGGGGCGCCATGTTCTGGTCGCGCGCGTGACGGCGGATCGGCAGCGCAGCCTCTCGTCCTCTCATCCGGGGCGCCCGAACCCGGCGATGTTGGCCGCTTATCGGCGC
>ERZ761602.7493-NODE-7493-length-11538-cov-8.332492_pt1 | contig 11538 bp, 7 predicted proteins | sample MGYA00512165_ERZ761602 | MGnify/ENA primary metagenome ERZ761602 (study PRJEB28899, sample SAMN02445085) | bioreactor sludge metagenome | biome: EBPR sludge; isolation source: Thorneside wastewater treatment plant | place: Australia: Brisbane, Thorneside... | reverse complement strand
CGGGCTGGCTGGCCACCGGCGTGCCGCTGTCGCTGGGCTCGGACAGCCAGGTCACGCGAAGCTGGCCCGAAGAGGTGCGCTGGCTGGAATATGCGCAGCGGCTGGTGCGCCGCGAGCGCAACGTGGCCGCTGCGCCCGGCCGCGAGCCGGCCACCGCGGCGCGGCTGTTCGAGCGCCTGCTGGCCGGCGGCGGCGCGGCCATGGGCGCGCGCCGCTGGGGCCTGGTGGCCGGTGCACGGGCCGACCTGCTGCTGCTCGATGCGCAGGACCCGGCGCTGGCCGGCCTGCCGCCCGCCCACCTGCTCGACGGCCTGGTCTTCGCGGCGCCGGCGCGGCCCTTTGTACGCGTCATGGTCGCCGGCCGCTGGCGGCAGCCCGATGCCCCCGCGCTGGCCGCACGCCACGCGCGCGCGATGCAGGCCCTGTGGGGCGGGGCGGCCTGATCGGCCGCCAGGGTCGAGCCAGGCCAGCGCAGGGGCGGTGAAAGGTCTGCGCCCCGCGCCAAGCACGCAGTCTTGATCTGCGTCGCACACGTGTCACTGGGTACCGGAGCCTGTATCGATTACCCTAGCAGCACGTCACTGGCCCAGATCTGAAGACATGCGGCACGGGCCGGGGCGTCAGGGCGTGCAGGGGGGCGCGCCCGCTCCATCGCGTCAGCAGTCCATGAACCAGCCCATAGACGGCACCCAGCCCGCCAAGGCCAGGCCTGCGGCGCCACCGGCGCGGGCCATCGCCGGCATGGCCCTGGCGGCCCTGGCGGGTGCCACGGCCATGGGGTCCTGGGGCCGCGTGCCGGCCGCTGCCTGGTGGGCCGGGGTGCTGCTGGCGGTGCTGCTGCTCGGCCTGTGGGCGCGCCGCGCCGGGCCGGCGGCGGCCGAGGCGCCCAGGGCCGAGGCGGGCCATGGCCTGGCCGCCGCCGACCGCGACCGGCTGGCCACGCTGGAGCGGCGCGCCCGCCAGTTCGACGAGGCCGAGCAGCTGGTCGCGGTGGGCAGCTACGACTGGTGGCCGGCGCGCGACGAGCTGCACTGGTCGGAGCAGCATTTCCGGCTGTGGGGCTATGCGCCGGGCGCCGTGGTGCCGAGCTTCGAGGTCTACCGGCGCCACCTGCACCCCGACGATGCCGACCGCGTGGTGGCCGAGTTGCAGGCCGCGCTGCACGGGCGCGGCGCCTACGACTGCCTGCACCGCGTGCGGCGCGACGATGGCAGCGTGCGCCACGTGCGCGCGCGCGGCGAGGTCTTCTTCGACGCGCAGGGCCGTGCCGAACGCATGATCGGTACCGTGCTCGACATCACCGAGCGGGTGGAGGCCGAAGCGCGCCTGCGCCTGCATGCCTTCGTGCTCGACGCCCTGCCCGACAGCGTCAGCGTCGTCGACGCCCAGCGCCAGTACCGCCTGACGAATGCCGCCTGGCACGAGGTCACCGGCATCCGCCGGCGCGCCGCCGAGCCGGTGCCCTTCGACCATGTCTTCCCGCTCGTCACCAGCCCCGAGCGCCGCGAGGCCTTCGCGGCCTGCATGGACGAGGGCCGACTGCAGGTGGTGCGCAGCCCCAATCCGGCGGCACCGCATTCGGGCCGCATCATCGAGACGCGCTTCCTGCCCTTCCGCGCCCCCGACGTGTCCTGGCACGGGGTGCTGATGGTGTCGCGCGACGTCACCGAGGACGAGGCGCTGCGCCAGCGGCTGACGCACAGCGTGGACAACCTCAGCCTCACGCTCAACACCATCGGCGACGCCATCTTCGCCACCGACGCGCAGGGTCCCGACGAGCCGGTGCTGTTTGCCAACGAGCAGCTGCGCCGGCTCTGGCACGTCCCGCCCGACGAGGAGCCGCTGACCGCACGCCGCATCATCGACCATGCGCGCCGCTTCTTCGCCGACCCCGACTCGGCGCTGGCGCGCATCGAGGCCATCATCGCCGGCAACCTGGCGGCCGATGACCGCCTGGAGCTGGTCGACGGGCGTGTCGTCCAGCGGCGCTGCATCCCCACCACGCGCGGCGGCCGCGGCGTGCGCATCTGGGTCTTCCGCGACATCACGGCCGAGGCCTGTGCGCAGCGCGAGCTGGCCGCGGCCGAGGCGCGCCAGCGTGCGCTGCTCGAGGCCTTCCCGGGCTACATCTGGGTCTTCGATGCCGACCAGCGCGTGGCCTACCTCAACCCGCGCGCCGCGGCCGTCTATGCGCCCGTGGTGCCGTACCGGGGCATGACGGCGCGCGAGCTGTTCGGCGAGGAGATCCATGCGCGCCTGCAGCCCGCCATCAAGCTGTCGCTGGCCGGCGAGACCCTGTCTTTCGAGTGGCGGCGCGTGCACGAGGAACAACGCCTGCCCGACGTGCTGCTGGTGAGCGCGGCGCCGGGCCGCGACGCCGACGGCCGGCCGATGGCCCACGCCTTCGGCGTCGACATCACCTCGCTGCAGCAGGCGCGCGAGGCGCTGCAGGCCGCCAAGGAGGAGGCCGAGCGGGCCAACGAGGCCAAGACCCGCTTCCTGTCGGCCATGTCGCACGAGCTGCGCACGCCGCTGAATGCGGTGATCGGCTTCAGCCAGGTGCTGGTGCACAACGGCGAGGGCAACCTGCTGCCGCGCCAGTTGCGCCAGGTGGACGAGATCCGCAAGGCCGGCGAACACCTGCTGGCCCTGATCAACGACCTGCTCGACCTGGCCCGTGTCGAGTCCGGCCATGTCGCGCTGGACTTGGTGCCGGTGGCGCTGGCGACGCTGGCCGACGAATGCCTGCAGCTGGTGCAGCCGCAGGCCCAGGCTCGCGGCTGCCGGCTGCAGCCGCCGCGACTGGGCGGGGCCACCGTGCGGGCCGACCGCATGCGGCTCAAGCAGGTGCTGCTCAACCTGCTGTCGAATGCCGTCAAGTTCAACCGGCCCGGCGGGCGCATCTGGCTGCTGGCCGGCGAGGCCGGCGACGGCCTGCGCATCGAGGTGCGCGACGAAGGGCCCGGCCTGTCGGAGGAGGCGCAGGCGCGGCTGTTCCGGCCCTTCGAGCGCCTGGGCGCCGACGAGGCCGGCATCCTGGGCACGGGCATCGGGCTGGCCCTGTCACGCCAGCTGGTGTCGGCCATGCAGGGCCGCATCGGCGTGCACAGCGAGCCCGGGTGGGGCAGCAGCTTCTGGGTCGAGCTGCCGCGGGCCGACGACCCGCGGGCGCCACCGGTCGCCGACCGCCTGCCGGCCCCCGCCGCGGCCGTCGAAGGCGGTGCGCTGGCGGCCGTGCGGGTGGTCTATGTCGACGACAACCCGGTCAACCTGATGCTGATGGAAGGGCTGTTCGAGGGCCATGTGGCCTGCCGCCTGGCGGTCTTTGCCGATCCCCACGAGGCGCTGCGCCAGCTGCAGCTGGCGCCGCCCGACCTGGTGCTGCTGGACCTGCAGATGCCCGACATGGACGGCTTTGCCTTCTACGAGCGGCTGCGCGCCGAGCCTGCGACCCGGCACCTGCCGGTGGTGGCCGTGAGCGCCGATGCGACAACGGCCACGGTGGGCCGCTGCCGCCGCCTCGGCTTTGCCGGCCACGTGGCCAAGCCGGTCGACGCCGACGAGCTGCTGGCGGCCGTGGAGCGTGCGCTCGGCGGCGGCGCCGGCGTGCGCTGAACCGTCCCGGCGTTCCCAGCCCGTCCCCGCGAGACGGGGACGGTCCTTCGCCAGGCGAGCGGGTCCACGCAGGTGGACCCGCACGTCCCGGCTCAGCCTTCGCGTCGGCGCCCGCGTTCGAGCTCGCGCTGGCGCAGCACGTCGACCATGACGTTGAAGGTGCGTGCCAGCTGGCCCAACTCGTCGCGCGCCGTCACCGACACGCGGGCCTCGTCGAAGCGGCCGGCACGCAGCGCGTCGGTGCCGGCCGTCAGCGCGCGCACCGGGCGCACGATGCCGCGCGCGAAGCGCAGCGCCAGCGCGGTGAACAGCAGCCCCACCAGCGCCAGGCTCAGCAGCAGGTGCAGCCGCAGCTGCGCCAGCGGCTGCTCGAAGGCCTCGCGCGGCTGCGCCACCACCACCGTCCAGTCGTGCCCGGGCACGGGGGCGAAGCCGGCGATCTGCTCGTTGCCGTCGACCGCCGAGCGGTAGGCGGCATGGCCGCCGCCGCGCTGCGCGGCCAGCGCGCTGGCCAGCGCGGCCTCGCCCAGGCTGTCGATGCGCTCGCGGCGGAAGCGCTGGTCGGCGCGCAGCCGCGCCTGCACCGGCTCGGCCAGCGGCTGCAGGCTGCGGTACAGGTGCTCGGGCTGCGGGTGCTGCACGACGACGCCATCGGCATCGACCATGAAGGGCAGCAGCCCGCCATCGTGACGCACCTCGGCCAGGATGGCGGCCACCGCGCTGCCGCGCAGGCGCAGCACGACCACGCCGGCCACGGCGCCGGCGACGTCGTGCACCGGCTCGGCAAAGAAGACGCCGGCCTGGCCGGCCGCCGCGCCGACGATCAGGCCGGTGACATGCGGCCGGCCGGCCACCGCCTGGCGGAAATAGTCGCGGAAGGCGAAGCTGCGGCCGGTCAGCTCGGGGTCGGTGCTCAGGCGCACCGTGCCCGCGGTGTCCATCAGCATCAGGAACTGCAGGTCGGGGTTGGCCGCCGCCATGCCCTGCAGGCGCTGCAGCAGCGGCGCCGCGGCCTCGGGGTCGGGGGCGGCCAGCCAGGGGGCCACCGCAGCGTCGGCGGCCAGGCCGCGCGCCAGCTGGGCGCGGCCGGCCAGCAGCTGGCCGATGCGGCCGGCGGTGTTGTGCGCGATCAGCTCGGTCTTGCCGAGCTGCGCCGATTCCAGCGCCGCCTGCGCCCCGGCCAGGTTGTAGAGCCCGGTGGCCAGCATCGGCAGCAGCGCCGTCGCCAGCATGGCCAGCGCGAGCTTGAGCGCCAGCGGCCAGGCCGCCGGCGACAGCATGCGCCGCGCCGCCTGCTGCAGCCGCGATTCCTCGTGGCGCAGGGCCTCGCTCAGGCCCAGGCTGCCGGCGTGGTCGGCCAGCAGCCGGGCGCGCCAGGCCTCGACGCTGCGCGGCCGCGCCGCCGGGTCCATCTGCAGCGCCCAGTCGATGGCCTCGAGAAAGGCGCGGCCGTAGCGGCCGGCGCCGGCCTCGACCGCCGGCCGCATGGCCACGCCGGCCGAGCGCGATTCGGCATCGGGCGGCTTGTCGCCGCTGATTGCCCAGTACAGCGTGGCCCCGAGCGCGTAGACGTCGGTCCAGGCGCCCTGTTCGCCCAGGCCGTACTGCTCGACCGGGGCATAGCCGGGCGTGACCACCACCGCCTCCTGGTCGGCCAGCGCCACCGCCTGGCCGGCGGACCCGAAGTCCAGCAGCACGAAGCGGCCGTCGTCGTCGCGCACCTGGATGTTGTCGGGCTTGATGTCGCGGTGCAGATAGCCGGCGGCATGCACGGTGGCCAGGCCGTCGAGCAGCGGCTGCAGCCGCTCGACCAGCAGCCGCTCGGGCTGCGGATGGCCCGCCGCCTGCTGCGGCCACCAATGGCGCAGCGACTGCCCGCGCTCGTACTCCAGCACCATGTAGGCGGTGCGGTGGGCCTCGAAGAAGCGGGCCACGCGCACGATGTGCGGGTGGCGCAGGCTGGCCAGCGTGCGCGCCTCGGCCAGGAAGCTGGCCAGGCCCTGCGTGTAGCGGTCACGGTGCACCGAGGCATTGGGCGACACGCTGCGGTCGCCGGCGCGGAAGGCGATCTCGGCCGGCAGGTATTCCTTGATCGCCACCTGCGCCTTCAGGTGGGTGTCGGTGGCCAGGTAGGTGATGCCGAAGCCACCCTGGCCGAGCACCCGCTCGATGCGGTATTCCTGCAGCGCCAGCCCGGCCGGCAGGGCCTGCGTGCGCGCCGGCAGCGCGCGCACCAGGGCCGGCGGCAGCACCGGCGGCTGCGGCGCGGCCGGCTGCGCGCGCAGCACGGTGCGGCGGATCACGGTGGCGTCGGGGTCGGTGCGGTGCACCACCGGGGGCGGCCTGATCACGGTGGCGTCGGGGTCGGCCGTCGGCGGCCGGGCCGGCGCGCCGCGCATGCCGGCACCCATGGCGCGCACGATGGTCAGGTCGTCGTCATGCATCGAATGGACCGCCTCAGATGGCCAGCTTGCGCGCCGCCAGGTCCTTCATGATCTCCTCGGAGCCGCCGCCGATCATCATGACCTTGACCTCGCGGTACAGCCGCTCGCTGCGCGTGCCGCGCATGTAGCCCATGCCGCCGAGGATCTGCACCGCCTGGTCGGCGCAGAACTGCATGGCCTGCGTGGCCACCACCTTGGCCATGCAGGTGCGCGCCACGAGGTCGGCCTCGGCGCCCAGGCGGTGCTGCAGCCGCCACACCAGCTCGTAGACCAGGGCGCGTGCCGCCTCCACGCGGGCCAGCATGTCCACCAGCTTGTGGCGGATGACCTGGTGCTGCGACAGCGTGGCGCCGAAGGTGCGCCGCTGGCGCGCCCAGTCCAGCGCCTCCTCGGTGCACACCTGCGCATAGGCGCAGGCCATGGCGGCCATCATCAGCCGCTCGTGGTTGAAGTTGTTCATGATGGCCTTGAAACCCTCGCCCTCCTCGCCGATGAGGTGGGCGGCCGGCACGCGGCAGCCGTCGAAATGCAGGTGCGCGGTGTCCGATGCCCACCAGCCGGTCTTGGCCAGCGGCGTGCGCGTGAGGCCGGGCGTGTCGCCGTCGACCAGCAGCAGCGAGATGCCGGCCGGCCCGCGCGCGCCGGGGTCGGTGCGCACCGCCACGGTGAGGAAGTCGGCGCGCACGCCGCTGGTGATGAAGGTCTTCTCGCCGTGCACCACGTAGTGGTCGCCGTCGCGCACGGCACGCGTGGCCAGCGCTGCCACGTCGCTGCCGCCGCCGGGCTCGGTGATGGCCAGCGCGGCGATCTTCTCGCCGCGCAGAACCGGCGGCACCACGCGCTGCCGCAGCGCCGGATGGCCAAGCGCCACGATGGGCGGCAGCGCGATGTGGTGCGAGCCCAGCGAGGCCTGCACGCCGCCGGAGCCGGCGCGCGCCAGCTCCTCGGCGGCGACGACGGTGAAGAACAGGTCGGCCGGCGTGCCGCCCAGCGCCTCGGGGTAGCCCACGCCCAGCAGGCCGATGGCGGCGGCGCGGGCATACAGCTCGCGCGGAAAGGCGCCGGCCTCGTCCCAGGCCGCGGCATGCGGCGTGATCTCCTGCGCCACGAAGGCGCGCACGCTGGCGCGGAAGGCCTCGTGCTCGGGGCCGAAACAGTCGGGACGGGGGGGCAGGTCGAACATGGTTCAGGCGCGGTCGGTGGTGAGCCGGCCAGTGTCGTCGCCGCGTGCGCCGGCTGCCATCGGGTGCCGCCCGGCCCGCTACAGCGGCGCCGGCTGCGTGGGCTGCGGCGGCGCGCCGGCCTTGCGCCGGCGGGCCATCAGCGCCGACAGGTCGGCGGCGTAGCGCTGCGCCTGCGCCGCGTCCAGCGCATGGGCGTCGCCTTCGCGGCCGGGGGCGCCGGTGGGCAGGTCGATGAGGAAGTTGCGCAGGCCCAGCTCGTCGGCCTCCTCGCGCAGCAGGCCGCCATGCAGGCGGATGATGCGTTCGCACAGGTGCAGGCCGATCAGGTCCTTGGCCTCGATCGGCAGGGCCACGCGGCGCGGCGTGTCGGCGCGGCGGGCCTGGGCGTCGTTGAGCATCACGGCCCGGCGCGCTGCCGTCGGCCACATGCCGCTGTTGCGGAAGACGATGAGCACGCGCGGGCCCATCTGGCGCAGTTCGATGTCCAGCGTGGCGCCTGGCGAGGCGGCGCGCAGTGCGGCCTGCAGGCTCTCGAGCACCACGCGCTGGATCCAGAAGGCGCTGCCATAGGTCACGGGCAGGGCCTCGGCGTCGATCTGGTTGATCAGCCGCACGCTGACGCGCCGCGTCTGCGCGAAGGGGCGCGTCTTCTCCCAGGCCTGCTGCAGCAGCGCCCAGACCTCGAGCCGGTCGTTGGCCAGCAGCGAATCGCTGGACCACAGCGACGACAGGTCGACCAGGCGGCGCAGCGTGTCGACGATGGCACTGCCGTGCGTCAGCGCCTCTTCGGTGGCCACGGCGTTGCTCTTGCCGTCGATCAGCAACTGCAGCGACTGCGTCAGGTGTTCCAGCGGCGGCGTCAGGTCGCTGCGGATCACCGTCATCAGGTTGTCCAGCGACAGCCGTTCGCCATGCGGCTCGGCCTCGGACACCAGCACGAAGACCTCGCCGCGCATCAGCCCCGGGGCCACGGTGGCCTGCAGCAGCCGGCCCGAGCCGCCGGGCGGCAGGCAGTTCGTCTGGATGGGCCGGTCGTGCCGGCCCGAGGCGATCACCGCCGCCGCCTTGCGCAGCGTGTCGTCGGCCAGGGGCTGGCCGACCTCGAAGCGGCCGAGGTCGCGTGCCCGGCCGTTGGCGTATTTCAGGCGGCCATCGGCCGCCAGCCACAGCAGGCCGCCTTGCAGATGACCGAACAACAGTTCAAGGGTGGGATGCATCCCGCCGGCTCCAGGCTCGGCCGCCGGCATCCGGGGCGGCCTTGTCGGGTCTTATCGGCCGCCGGCGCGACAACTTGAGGCCGCCCGCGCGCGGGCCGGCGGCTGCGGCATCATCGCGTGATGATCTTCATTCCCGCCATCGTACGCCCGCTCGAACCGAGCGCGCGCCAGTGGTCGCTGGCCTTCGTCGGGGGCCAGCTGCTGCTGCCCGAGCCGGAGGACCAGCCGCTGGCGCCGCACGGCGACGCCGGCTGGCACGCCACGGCCGACACCGTGCACTACCTGGGTCGCCTGGACGGCGCCGACTGCTGGGCGCTGCGCCTGCCCGAAGTGCCCGCCGGCTGGCGCGCCCTGCCGCTGCGCACGGCGATGATGGGCCTGCCCGAGGCGCTGGCCGGGTTGGCCGGCCGCGCTGCCCAGCTGCTGGACTGGGACCGCACGCACCGCTTCTGCGGCGTGTGCGGCACGCCCACCGAAGTCCAGCCCGGCGAGCGCGCGCGCCGCTGCCCGGCCTGCGGCCACAGCGCCTACCCGCGCATCAGCCCGGCGATGATGGCGCTGGTGTGGCGGCCGGGGCAGGTGCTGCTGGCGCGCGCTCCGCACTTCGCGCCCGGCATGTACAGCGCCCTGGCCGGCTTCGTCGAGGCCGGCGAGTCGATCGAGCAGTGCATCCGCCGCGAGGTGGCCGAGGAGGTCGGCGTCGAGGTCGGGCGCCTGAGCTACTACGGCAGCCAGAGCTGGCCCTTCCCCAACAGCCTGATGATCGCCTTCAGCGCCGAATGGACCGGCGGCGACATCGTGCCGCAGCCCGGCGAGATCGAGGACGCGCAGTGGTTCGCGCTCGACGCGCTGCCCAAGATCCCGCCGCGCTTCTCGATCTCGGGCCACCTGATCCGCGACACCGTCGAGCAGCTGCGCGGATTTTCTTGATCCCGGTCATTCCCGGGGTTGTCCGGGACCGGGTACCTTGCGGGCCATGAAGTCCCGTTCCATCCCCCCGCTTTCGTCGCCGGCGCGTCGCCGCTGGCTGGGCGCCGGTGCCGGCGCCGCCCTGGCCGCCTGGCTGCCCGCCGTCACCACCGCCGCCACACCCCAGCCGGTGCGGGTCGAGGTCTGGAAGGATCCGAGCTGCGGCTGCTGCGGCGACTGGATCAAGCACCTGCAGGCGCAAGGCTTTGCCGTCAAGGTGCACGACACCGGCAACACCGCCATGCGCAAGCGCCTGGGCATCGACATGAAGTACGGCTCCTGCCACACCGCCCTGGTCGGCGGCTATGCGGTCGAGGGCCATGTGCCGGCGCGCGAGATCCACCGCCTGCTGAAGGAGCGCCCGGCGGCCCTGGGCCTGGCCGTGCCCGGCATGCCGGTGGGATCGCCGGGCATGGACGGCGAGGTCTACGGCGGCCGCAAGGATCCGTACGACGTGCTGCTGCTGGCGCGCGACGGCGGCGCCAAGGTGTTTCAGGCCTACCGCTGACGCGCCGTCAGGTCGGCTTGTGCCGCGCCGCGCGCGGCGACAGCGCATTCGGAAAATACAGCGCCGTCAGGCTCTTGCTGTGCACCGGGCTGAAGCCCGGCGGCTCGTGGCCCGTGCCGTGCGCGCGCCAGTCGCGCACCCAGTGGATGTGGTCGGCCACCTCCATCAGGCCCATGGTCTCGCGGTCGCCGACCAGCACGCCCTCGACACGCAGCCCCAGGTGCGCGCGCGCATCGTCCAGCCGATCCAGCGTGGCCGGCACGCAGCCGAACTCGCCGTCGCTGACGATCAGCAGGTCGGCGCTGGCCCAGCGCGCCTCGTGCACGCGCTCGATGGCGCGCTCGATCGGGCCCTGCACGTCGGTGCCCCCGTCGAAGCCCTGGCCCATCAGGTCGAGCAGCGCCTGCAGCCCTTCGCGCGTGAAGGCGAGTTCGCGCTCGAGGATCTCGCCGGGCCCGCCGAAGGCGATCAGCAGGCAGCCCCGGCGCTCGGCATGGGCCGTGCGCATGGCCTCCAGCACCACCGCCTTGGCGATGGTCTCGGGCGCACCGCGCATCGAGCCCGAGGTGTCCAGGCAGACGATCAGGGGCCCGCGCGCCAGCGTGTCGGGCCGCGGCGGCGCGGCGTCGGCGCGCGGCGGTGACGCCGGGTCGGGCCGCAGGTCGTGCAGCACGGCCTCGCTGTCGTAGCCCAGCAGCCGCGCTTCGGCACGCCGAGCGCGCCACAGCTTGTGCAGCACCGGGTGGCGCAGCATCGCCGCCTCGCTGCCGAGCTGGTTCTCCAGGCGGCCGGTGTGTCGGATGCCGCGCAGCGCGCCGGGCAGGCCGGGCAGCCGCGTCTCCACCAGCCTGCGGCCCAGCCGCCGCTGGCTGGCCGTGTCGAGCGTCGGCGGCGGCAGTGCACGCGGCCGGGCCAGCGCGCGGCCGATGCGCTCGGCCTCCTGCCATTCGCGGCTGCGCAGCAGGCCGCGCAGCTCGTCCCAGCGCAGCTGCGCCAGGTCGCCCAGGCCCAGCAGCAGCTGCTGCAGCGTGTCCCAGTCGCCCTTCTCCTGCTGCCAGGCGTCGCGGAACTCCTGCACCACGCTGTCGATGGCCTGGGCGCGGGTGTGGCGCGGCTGCAGGTCGATCAGCCGGTCCAGGTGCCACAGCAGCGTGCGCAGCAGCTGCTCGGCCATCGCCGGCGCGCCCTGGCACAGGGCCGCCAGGCCGAGTTCGCCGCAGGCCGCGCGCAGCGGCGCCATGGCGTCGGGCACGCCGAGGTCGGCCTCGGGCGGCGGCAGGCTGCCCTCGGCCAATGCGGCCTGCCAGCGCTGCAGGTCGGCCAGGCGCCGCGCCGGCGGCCCGGCGGCGGTGATCACCGCCGGCAGCCACAAGGCACGAGGCAAGTCCTGCAAGCGATCGTACGGCGCGTCGGGTTTCAGCATCGGGCCGGCCTAGACTTGCAGGGATGACCGCCCCCCAGCCCTTGTCGCGCCTGCTGCGCCAGGGCCACTGGCGCTCGGCGCTGGCGGCGCTGGCACTGGTGGGGTTGATCGTCGGCGCGGTGTCGGTGCAGGTGCTGCGCGGCGAGATCGGCCGCAGCCTGGCCGGCGTGGCGCGCGG
>ERZ761602.7491-NODE-7491-length-11545-cov-4.329765_pt1 | contig 11545 bp, 5 predicted proteins | sample MGYA00512165_ERZ761602 | MGnify/ENA primary metagenome ERZ761602 (study PRJEB28899, sample SAMN02445085) | bioreactor sludge metagenome | biome: EBPR sludge; isolation source: Thorneside wastewater treatment plant | place: Australia: Brisbane, Thorneside... | reverse complement strand
GCCGAACGCCGCGGTGAGACGCAAGCGGTTCGCGTTTACGGAAGCGCCGCACGTGATCAATGCGACGGTCGAGTACAAGAATGCGGAAGGGGAGACGCGCATTCTCGGGCGCGATCAGGATCCGGCCTTTGTGTTTACGTGGGGGCCGAACATCAACTCGCAGGACTTGCTAAAAGGCATTCAGCAGGCGCTTGTGTGGCGGACGGGCAGTGAGAACCAGATTCTGGGCACTGCGAACATGGAGCCCGAGGAAGACGCGCTGGTCTTCACGAAGCGCATGCTGGATATTGAATGGCTTGCGATTCGCAGCGCGTACTTTATCGTGGCGATGAAGCCGGCCGAAGGCACGGGGTTGGGTATTGCGCTGGGGAATCCCCAGGAATTTCGGTTTGGACTTGCGGTGCCACGCACGGAGATTTCGCCCGGCGATACGCTTGTGCGATCCTTCGACATCTATATCGGGCCGAGTCATCTTGGCAATCTCAAGAAGGCATGGCCGACGCTCGATACCGGGTTGCAGTTCTTCGAGTATCCAGCGCTGCTGGACTGGTTCGCGAAGCTGCTGTTGCAGATTCTGAACTGGTGTTACTACAACGTCTATGCCAACTATGGCATTGCCATTATCTTGCTGACCGTAGCCGTGCGCCTTGTGATGTTTCCGCTGACATTGAAACAGATGAAGACGATGAAGCGGATGCAGATGCTCGCGCCGGAGATGGAGAAGCTAAAGGCCCAGTACGGCAACGATCCGCAGGAAATGCAGCGGAAGATGATGGAGATGTACAAGGAATACGGCATGAACCCGGCGGCGGGCTGTTTGCCGATGGTGCTTCAGTTGCCGGTATTCATTGCGCTGTATCGCATGTTGTGGAGCGCGTACGAGCTGCGCGGCGCGCCGTTCTTTGGCTGGATCATTGATTTGTCCGAGCCGGATCGGTTGTTTCATATTCCAGCGCTGGGGCAACTGCCCTGGATATTTCATCACCTCGAATACGTCAATGTGTTGCCGTTGCTGAGTGCTTTGGCAATGGTGATTAGCGTGAAGTTCACGCCGATGTCGACGCCCATGCAGAACCAGCAGCAGAAAATCCTGATGACGGTGATGCCGGTCATTTTCTGTCTGTTCTGCTACTCGCTGGCGTCCGGGCTGAACTTGTACATTCTGATAAGCACGTTGTTGGGTATTGCCCAGAGTTGGGTGCTGCACTTCCAGGACGTTGCGAAACCGGAGAAGGTTGTGCCGAAGAAGCGGCAGCACTTCTACGACGCGGCAGTGCAGAAGAAGAAACAGGTAGAGCGCGAGCAAAAGGAGCGCAAGCGCAAAGAGCGCAAGTACGCCGACGACGACGCGCAGTAGCGGTTAGCCGTTCGCTGCACCTCCACTGCCAGGAGGCTCCGGCACAAGCGTTTGGGGAGACGCGGGCTGGTGGCGCGAGTGCGCGGTTGCATGCGTACCACAAGGAGAGACGGGACGATGAGGTCGATTGAGGTAAGCGCGAAAACGCGCGAACTCGCGATCAACGACGCGCTAAGCCAATTGGGCGTCGATCGCGACGAAGTTTATGTCGAGATTCTGGACGAGGGCAGCAAGGGTTTTCTGGGATTGGGCGCGCGCGCGGTGAAGTTGCGCGTGTCGACCGAAGTGCCGGGACCGGAGCCGGTGCGTGCGCGCCCCGCGCCGCAACAGCCCCAGCGTCCGCGGCATGAAGAACTGCAACGCCCTGCGCCGCAGCAACCGCGCCCGCAACACCACCAGCAGCGAGAACAACGTCCGCCGCGCGAACGTCAGCCGCAGCAGAATCGCCCGCAACAAGTGGATCGCCGTCCGGCGCAGCCGCCTCGGCCGGTGCAGCCGCGTCAGGAACGCCCGACGCCGCCGCCGCGCGCCGAACGCGCGCCACGCCCCGAGCGCGCGCCGCGCCCGGCACCCGTGCCGCGCCCGCCGTACACGGGACCGACGGATCCGGAGTCGGAATCGCTGTTGCAGCAGGTCGTGCAATTGATGGGCATAGACGCGAAGATTTCGAGTGAGTTGGGGGAGAACGGCGCGATTACGCTGCGCGTTGAATCGGAAGATTCGGCGATTCTGATTGGCCGGAAGGGCCGCAGCCTTGAATCGATGCAGTACCTGATCAATCGCATGATCCAGCGCGGCGAAGGCGAGGAAGGCGAGCGGATCACGATCGATATCGAAGGGTATCTCGATCGGCGGCAGGAAGCCTTGGAAGACCTTGCAATGCGCCTTGCCGATCGCGCCAAGGAATCCGGCCGCAGGCAGCGCACAAAGCCGATGAGCGCGCAAGAACGCCGAATCATACACGTTGCGCTGGAGAACGATCCCGACGTGCGCACGTTCAGTCATGGCGATCCCGTCGCGCGCTTCGTGGTGATCGCGCCGAAAGACGAAAAGCAGGGAGCCGGCGAAGATCGCCCGCCGCGTGAACGCGGACGCCGCGGTGGTCGCGGTCGCAGAGACGATAATCGCGGACCACGTCCGCCGCATCAGACCGGCAACGGTCATCAGCACGCTGCGGACGGTGAGTTCGCCGATGGCGCGCCGATGAACGACGGTACGGAGCAGCGCGAAGGTCAACGTCAGGATCGGCCTGATGACGCTGGAGACGGCAACCGCAGGCGGCGGTATCGCCGGGGCCGTCGTGGTCGTGGGGGCGGAGGCGGACCGCGTCCGGATGCGGCGCCGCAGCCCGAAGCTGCCGTCAGTGAGTCCCAGGAGTCCTGAGGACACCATCGCCGCAGTATCGACGCCGCCTGGAGAAGGTGGCATCGGGATTGTGCGTCTCAGCGGGCCAGAAGCAGTAGCGATCGCGACGCGCGTGTTTGTGTCGTCGCGCGGCGCGGACATTGCGCGCTCGAAGCAGCGCATTTTTCATGGCACCGTTCGGGACGGCGATACCGTGATCGATGAAGTGCTGTTGCACGTCATGCGCGCGCCCCGCAGTTACACCGCAGAAGACGTAGTCGAGATCAATTGTCATGGCGGCGCGGCGCCTGTCCAATCCGTTTTATCGCTTGTGCTGCGCCACGGTGCGCGCCTTGCGTCACCCGGCGAGTTCACCAAGCGCGCGTTTCTCAATGGCCGCATCGATCTGATCCAGGCGGAGGCGGTCATTGATCGGATCCAGGCGCAGAGCGACGCGGCGCTGCGAGCCGCATCGGCGGCCGCTGGCGGCATTCTCTCCAAATCACTCCATGAACTCAGTGATGTTCTGATCGATGCGTTGGCGCGCATCGAATCCGCCATCGACTTTCCCGACGAAGATCTGCCTGAGTTGGTGGATGACGCGTTGCGCGCACGGCTCACGGCGACGCTGAACCGAATGCAGGAACTGCTTGCGACGGCGGAGGCGGGGCGACTCTATCGCGAGGGCGCATGCCTCGCGATCATGGGACAGCCCAATGTTGGCAAGTCGAGCTTGTTTAACGCGCTCCTGCGCGATTCGCGCGCGATCGTCACGGCGGTGCCCGGGACAACGCGCGACCGGCTCGACGAGATGTTGACGATTGCGGGCGTGCCGATTCGCATCAGCGATACGGCGGGTTTGCGCGAGACGGGGGACGAGGTCGAGCGCATCGGTATCGAGCGCGCGCGCGAGGCGTTGCGCAACGCGGACATCGTGCTGCATGTCGTCGATATTGCAAGTGGCGACACCGATCAGGACAGCGTTATCGCCGAAGAGATTCGCGATTGCGCGCGGCCCGCGGTGCTTGTGCTAAACAAGATCGATCTCGCGCCGGGTGCGGCGGGCGCGGCGATTGATGAAACTTTGTATCGCGCGGTGTGCCGCGTTTCCGCGGTAACCGGAGAGGGATTGCAGCAACTGGAGACGGAGATCGGCCGGTTGCTGCTTGGTGATGCGCCCATCGCGCCGGACCAGGGTTTGATTACCCGCGTGCACCAACGCGACAGTCTGCGACGGGCAGCGGTCGCGCTGGAACGGCTGCTTGCGAACTACACCGCGTCGCCGGAGTTTCTGAGCATCGATCTCCGCGAAAGCCTCGATGCGATCGGTGAGATCACTGGTGAAACCACGCCGGAAGATGTGCTTACGCGCATATTCGCGACGTTTTGCATGGGGAAGTGACGAGGCGCGCGGCTGAGCTTCGGAGTAGGGCTACCCCGCATTTCTCACCGCGTCAACCTTTCATGGTTCCGTTTGATGAACATCAAGCGGTGAGAAATGCTTACGAGAAAACCCAGAGGTTCACTGGTGAGGATTTTTCACACGCACAACGTGTTGTCAGGAACTACTCATTGATCCCTCATAAACTGCTGTTTTCTCTTTGGTTATCGGATTCAGGGTATGTGCGAGTGAAAAATCCGGGTTACTGCGCTTCGGATAAGAGGAGGTTTTGCTCCATTTGCCGTTCTATGCTATCCAATTCGTCTTCCGGTTTTGGCGCAGGCGGCGCAGGCGGCGCGTACGTGCCTTTGATGAATGCTTCATTGAATCCGCCCTGCGACCCACGGCTGGTTTGACGCGTCACCTTGTGCCATTCGATATTCGCGCCCTCGGGCTCTTTGAAGTCTTTCACTTCCTGTCCTTCAAGCGCTTTCATCATGAAATTGGTCCACACGGGAACGGTGAGGCGTCCGCCAGTGTAATCGGCGCCTTGACCGAGCGAGCGATTGTCTTTGTAACCAATCCAGACAACGCAGGTGTATTCGGGTGTGAAGCCGCAGAACCACACGTCGCGGGCGTCGTTGGACGTGCCGGTTTTGCCCGCACGCGGACGCTTGAGCGCACTGGTGCGGCCACCGGTGCCCCAGGGAGATTCGCAGACGCCGCGCATCATGTGCAACATCACGAACGCGACATCCGGTTTCATTCGCTGCTCTGGTTTGGGTTTCGCTCGATACATTTCCAATCCATCGCGGTCTTTGATCGCTTCAATGAAGATGGGTTTGGCATACTTTCCACCGTTGGGGAACATCGCATACGCAGCGCACTGCTCAAGCGCAGTGACCGAATGCGAACCCAAAGCGACGGTTAGACTCGCATCGGCGGGAATCGGAATGCTGAATCCACATTCTTGAATTGTTTCTTTGATGGCATTAACGCCGAACTCTTCGGTGAGACGAACGGCGACGGTGTTGATCGATTTTTCGAGCGCGAGACGCAGTGAAACTGGCCCTGAATAGTCACCGGAGAAATTCCGCGGCGACCATACCTGTCCGTTTCCACCCATTTTTGTAAACGGTCCATCGACGCGAATGGTTGTCGGGCTGATCTTTTTGTTTCGACCGTGTTCGAGGGCGGCAGCCCATACAAACGGCTTCACACTGGAACCCGGCTGGCGCGCGGCTTGCGTCGCCATGTTGAACTGTTCCTCTTCCCAGTTACGTCCACCGACCAGCGCGCGCACGTAGCCGGCGAACTCGGGTCGGTTGTCCATGCACACCAGCGCGCCCTGGACCGGCACAAACTCCTCTTCACGCCCCGCGCGCTGCAAGGCCTTCAGTTTGCGCTCGTCGACCTTGCGCAACTGTTCAAAGAGCGCTTCCTCGGCCGCTTTCTGCAGGCGCATGTCCAGCGTTGTGACAATTTCATAGCCGTCGTCGATTAGCTGTTGGTCGTCGAACTTCTGCTCCTGCAACATGCGAATTTTCATTTCGCGAACGAAATAGGGCGCGCGGAATTTGTTTGGCGTCAGCATGCCAGCTTCTTCGTTCATGCGCGCCAGGCGTTGTTCCTGCGTGAGGGTGTAGTCTTTGACCGAAGTGCCGCGCGCACGCTCGAATTCCTCGGCGGTAATGAAGCCGTGTTCGAGCATGCGATCGAGTATCAGGTTCCGCTGGTGTTGCGTGCGATCCGGATGGAAATCGGGGCGGTACGCATTGGGCGACGGGAGAATCGCCGCGATGGTAGCGGCTTCCTGAAGGGTTACGTCCTTGCACGATTTGCCGAAATACTGCTGTGCGGCGGCTTCGACGCCGTGCGCGCTTCCGCCGAGAAAGACCTGATTGAGATAGAGCTCGAGGATTTCGTCCTTGGTGAATTCGCGCTCAACCTGGAGGGCGACGATCATTTCCAGCAACTTGCGCGAGGGCGTGCGCTCTTTTGTGACGCCGGTCGCCTCTTCCGCGTTGCGCACCAACTGCATGGTAATCGTGCTCGCGCCGCGCACACGGCCGGTGCGCATCGCGCGCAAGCCGGTCTGGAACAGAGCGTCCGGCCGGACGCCTTTGTGTTGGTAGAAGACGGCGTCTTCGGCGGCCACCACGGCCTTCTGGAGTATTAACGGAATTTCATTCAGCCGCACGAGCTGGCGATTCTCGACGTTGTATTCGCCGAGAAAGACCGCGCCGCCATCGGCGTAGACTTTGCTCCCGATCTTGGGGCGAAACTGGTCGAGAGACTCGATTTGGGCCTTTGCTTTCTCCATGCGCCATGAAAAGAAGCCCAAGGCGCTGCCAAAGGCCGCTCCCGCGACAAGCATGAACAGGAAGAACAGAAAACCGCACCCGCGGGCGTTCATTCGCTTCCAGAGGGAGGGAATATCCTTAAATTGGTCTGACATGTCTAAGATCGTACCACGCTGTCCTTTTTGGCTCAATCGAATGAATGTCCAGTGGGCCCGAATCGGTTGCATGCGCCACTATTGGCAGATTCGTCCGAATTGTCGTATTCTCATCAATTGCCGGATGGGCAATTCAGCCGGGCGTTCGATTTATGCGAGGGCGCCTGTACGAACGATTTAACCGCCGGAGAGGCATGCAGTTGTGGGCAACAGACTGATCGGCGCGTCGAAGCGCGGTCCCCGCGCGATTCCCTCCATATGCCTTTTGTTTGCCCTGGCCGCAACCTTTGCGGGACAAGGGATTGCGGCCCCCGATTTTGCGACGGAAGTCCTGCCGATATTCGAGCGGAGTTGCTACGGTTGCCACGGACCGGAGAAGCAGCGGAGCGGCTATCGGCTCGATATTCGCGACACGGCACTTCGGGGAGGGGACAGCGGATCACCCGCCATCATTCCGCACAATGCCGAAGCGAGCCCGCTGATCCATTTCGTGAGCGGGATTGATCCCGAATTGGCCATGCCGCCTGCGAAGAGCAGCGTTCCGCCGTTGACGACCGAAGAGATCGCGATTCTGCGCGCGTGGATTGACGCGGGGCCGGCCTGGCCGGACGAACTCGCTGGCGCGACGCAAGACAAAGCTCCGCATTGGTCGTTGCAGCCGCTGGTGAAGCCGCTCGTGCCGGATGGGGCCGATAATCCGATTGACGCATTTGTCCGCGCATCGCTCGCGGAGAAGGGGCTGTCGCCCTCTCCGGAAGCCGACCGCCGCACGCTCATACGACGGCTGTACTACGACCTGATTGGCATGCCGCCATCCCCGGAAGAAGTCGAGGCATTTCAATCCGATCCTGATCCCGCGGCCTACGAAAAGGTTGTTGATGCGTTGCTCGCTTCACCGCGCCATGGGGAGCGGTGGGCGCGCCACTGGCTTGATACCATTCACTTCGCGGATTCGCACGGATATGAACACGATATTGGCCGCGACAACGCGTGGCGCTATCGGGACTACGTCATTGCATCACTGAACAACGATACGCCATGGCCACGGTTTATCCGCGAACAACTGGCGGCAGACGTTTTGTATCCGGACGAACCGCACTTGATTCCCGCGCTGGGATTTCTTGGCGCCGGCACGTTTGACCTCAGCACCTATGCGACCGCCACGGTTACCTTCGATTATCTCGATCGCGACGATCTCGTCACGCAAGTCATGGCGGCGTTGGTCAGCACTACGGCGAACTGCGCGCGGTGTCACGCCCATAAATTCGATCCAATATCGCAGGAAGATTATTACGCGCTACAGGCGGTTTTTTCCGGCGTGCTGAAGGGCGATATCCCGTATGACGCGGATCCCGCGATTGCGCAAGAACGCAAGAAGTGGAACGCACTGTTGGCCGCATGCGATGCGAAAGACGGCGGTGTGTTGCTTACACCGGCAAACGACGCGATCGTAAACCAATGGATCGCATCGCGGGGAAGCGGCGCTGCGTGGACACCGCTGGACGTGGTGACCTTTCTGACTTTCAATGGCACGAGCCAACGCCGAGAGAATGACGGAGTAATACTCGCCTACGGCACGCGCCCGGAGAAAGATACCTACTCGGCTACAGCGACGACTTCGCTACCGGTAATCACCGCGCTACGACTTGAAGTGCTTTCCGATGAAACGTTGCCGATGAACGGGCCTGGACGCAATGACAACGGGAACTTTCATCTCTCGGAAGTGGAGATGCTTTTCTTCGCGCCAGGGCAGGCAGATCCGATCAAGATTAAATTCGACAGCGCGACCGCGGACTTCAACCAGGCGGATTGGGACATTGCACGCGCGATTGACGGCAAGGAGGACACCGCGTGGGGGATTCATCCGGATGTTGGCAAGTCGCATCATGCTGTCTTCACGCTCGCGGAACCATTGGCGACTCCCCCAGGCGCGGGAATCGCGGTAACGTTGAAGCAATTGCACGGCAGCGGTCACTTGATTGGCGCGTATCGGCTTTCGGTTACGGGAGACGCGGTGGAACGCGCGCATGCGTTGCCCGCAGCCGTATCGGAAGCGTTGGCTGTAGCGCAGGCCGATCGCAGCGAAGCGCAGCGCCTCGCGATTGCATCCCACGCGTTGCGTGAAGTCGCGAATGCGGCGCTGAAGAAGCTGCCCGAACAATCGCATGTATTCGCGGCGGGCACCACGGTGGACATACCCGATGGCGAGCCTGCGAAAATGATTCGCACCTTGGCGGAGCCGAAACCCGTGCATCGGCTCGAACGCGGCGATTTCGACAAACCGCGCGAGCTGATTCCGCCGGGCGCGCTGTCGGTGTTGACACACCTCCCTGGACGGTTTGAACTCAAGAATCCGATGAACGAGGGCGAACGTCGCGCCGCGCTTGCGGAATGGTTTGCACATCCCGACAACGTGCTTACGTGGCGCAGCATCGTGAACCGCGTGTGGCAATTTCACTTCGGACGCGGCATCTGCGATACGCCCAGCGACTTTGGAAGAATGGGTGGCATGCCATCGCACCCGGCGTTGCTTGATTATCTTGCGACTTGGTTCCGCGACGACGCGAATGGATCGCTCAAGGCGCTGCATCGACTCATCGTGACCAGTGCGACGTATCGGCAGGCATCCGCAAATCGCGACGATGCCGCCGAGGTGGATGGCGGCAATGTATTTTTGTGGAGGCAGAACCGGCATCGCATCGATGCAGACGCCTATCGCGATTACACGTTCACGGTTTCGGGAAGGATTGACTTGACCATGGGAGGCCCGGGCGTGCAGCATTTTTCGCAAAGCAAGGGGCCGCAGATTACGCCCGCCCTTGATTACGCAACGTACGACTGGGGCGCAGAGAACGCGCCACGGCGCAGTATTTATCGATATGTCTGGCGCGGGATTGCCGATCCCTTTATGGAAGCGCTGGACTTTCCCGATCTCGGATTGCTTTCTCCCAACCGCGCGTTCTCGGCTTCGTCGTTACAATCGCTCGCGTTGTACAACAACGACTTTGTGCTATACCACAGCCAGGCGCTGGCATCGCGCGTGTCGGAAGAGCGATCGGAGACCGCCGACCAGATCGCGCGCGCGGTGGAACTTTGCTGGCAGCGTAAACCGAGCGCAAGCGAAGCGTCGGCTTTTGCGGCGCATGTGGAATCGTACGGATTGGCGGCGCTGTGCCGCGTGCTTCTTAACAGCAATGAATATCTGTTTGTGGACTAAGCGATGAACGCGTCCGATACATCATGCATGTCGCGCCGAACGTTTCTGCACAACGCGGGCGGCGGGTTCGCGGGCCTTGCGCTCGCGCATCTGTTCAGTCAAGACGCATTTGCCGCTTCCATGAACCATCACCCCGCAAAAGTAAACCGCGTCATACAACTGTTTATGACCGGCGGCGCAAGCCCGATGGATCTTTTCGATTACAAGCCTGAACTCGAACGCCTGCACGGACAAATGCTTGGCCCGACGGAAAAGCCCGAAGGTTTCACTGCGCCCGCCGGCGCGATTATGAAAAGTCCGTTTGCGTTCAAGCAGCACGGCCAAAGCGGGCGTTGGGTCAGCGAGATGTTTCCGGAGCAGGCCAAGTTCGTGGATGAAATGGCGTTTCTCATGGCCATGGCGTCGAAGACGAATGTTCACGGGCCGGGCACGTACATGATGAACTCCGGATTTCTGTTGCCCGGTTTTCCATGCATGGGCGCGTGGATCTCGTATGCGCTGGGAAGTCTGCGCGACAACCTGCCAAGCTTTGTCGTGCTGCCCGATGCCAAAGGGCTTCCGTACAACCAACGCGGATGTTTTTCGGCGGGGTTTCTGCCGACGGTGCATCAGGGCACGGTTATCAATGCTTCCGCGCCGCAGCCGGTGCCGGATCTTTTTGCAAACGAGAAGTTCGATTTCCCAAATCCCGCGACGGATCCAGCGGGTCTCACGCTGTTGGACAAGATTAACCGCGCGCATGCGGCCGAACGCCCCGGGGATTCGCGGCTCGACGCGCGCATTGCCAGCTATGAGCTTGCCGCGAAGATGCAGCTCTCCGCGCCGGACGCTTTTGACGTGATGCGGGAACCGGAGTCCGTGCGCAAGGCCTATGGGTTGGACAACGCCGTGACGGAAGATTTTGGCCGACGCTGTCTGCTGGCAACGCGATTGATCGAACGTGGCGTGCGCTTTGTGCAGGTGTGGAGCGGTCCGCAGGGCGCGACCGGCAATTGGGACAATCACGCGAACATTTTAACTGAGCTTCCGCCCATGGCCGCGAGCGTGGACAAGCCAATCGCCGCGCTATTGCAGGATCTTCGTGTGCGCGGACTCGACAGCGATACGCTCGTCATCTGGACGACCGAGTTTGGCCGCACGCCTTTCGCGCAGGCGGGAGTAGGCCGCGATCACAATGGCGGGAGTTTTGTGACGTGGTTGTGGGGCGCGGGCATCAAACAGGGCGTCGCATATGGACAAAGCGACGACTGGGGATATCAAGCGGAAGTGGGCAAGACCTATTGCTACGATTTGCATGCGACGGTCCTGCACCTGCTCGGAATCGATCACGAGAAACTCACTGTGCGCCAGAACGGCATTGACCGGCGATTGACTGACGTGCACGGGCATGTTGTGCATGAGGTGCTTGCGTGATTTGACGTGGCTGGGGCGACTGTGCGCGCGGGCTAGAGCGGGGACAGCCACGCACGCGGGGTAGCGCAGGGAGAATGAGACGGCTTTCGGGCGCGTGCGTGACAGTCCCCTTTGCGCAGTCCTCTTTGCGTGGTCCCCTTGTGATTCAGAATCTGCGATTGTGCTGTGCTAAACTTTCCAGTGGGAGGCACCTTTAACAATGAATGCAACGATTCGCACGAGCAAGGGCAACATTTCACTGAAACTATTTCCCGATCAGGCGCCAGTTACGGTCGCCAATTTCGTCAATCTCGCGCAGCGCGGATATTACGACGGATTGATCTTTCATCGCGTGATTCCCAATTTCATGATCCAGGGCGGCGGCATGGAGCCGGG
>ERZ761602.7490-NODE-7490-length-11545-cov-7.325239_pt1 | contig 11545 bp, 10 predicted proteins | sample MGYA00512165_ERZ761602 | MGnify/ENA primary metagenome ERZ761602 (study PRJEB28899, sample SAMN02445085) | bioreactor sludge metagenome | biome: EBPR sludge; isolation source: Thorneside wastewater treatment plant | place: Australia: Brisbane, Thorneside... | reverse complement strand
TACCTATTCTATCACACGCAATTTTTGATACCATTACTTTAGTTCTTATTTATATGGATAAGTTTGGAAGATTGTATTAAAACGTGAAAAGATGTATCACACTAAAACCTGCTTCTGTTATCAGGTCTACGTTTTCTTTTCTTCTTCATCTTATTGGCAAAAGCCTGTTCCTCGTAATCTTCGCCCTGTGCTTCCGGCAATAATCCTCCTAATCCGTCTATTAATCCCAAATCATCAGTAGCATAGCCGGGTTGCGCCGCTTTCAGAAAATCGAACAGCTCGTGGGTTTCTTCTTTTTCATCCGCAACGTTCTTACTTGTGGCTGGTATATATGTGTTGCTTGTCTGTTCTGCATTTTGGCGTTGCCCGGCTGCCTGCTCTTTCCACCAGTCGTTAAATACATTGGCAGAAAGATTTTTATCCAACTGTGAACCGTTCCAGACGGTACGGCTTTCATGGTCTATAAACGTCATGCCGTAAATACGCCCCTCATCGGTACGGCGTATAACGGTATTGATACCCTGCTCCAATAATTGCTTCTTAAAATCGGTTTCATTATTAGCAGTGTGCATCGCTGCTTCAATGGTATTTTTTAAAACGGCTCTTGCGGGGTCTGTCTTCATTTTTTCCTTAGCCTCTGCAAAGTGGTTTTGCAATTCCTCCAATCCCGCATGTTTGCCAAAGCGGGAAGCCTTAAACGGATTGCTGGCTTTTTCGCCCTGTTCGTTCAGCGCAAAATATACCATGCCCTGTTTGGGCTTCCCGTGTAGCTCCCCTTTCACTTCTTCTGCTGTGATATTAAAAAGCGAAAGCAGGGCATTGTACGCACCAAAACTTTGATACTGGTAATACTTAGGCAGGTGTCGCACCACCGATGCAACCTGGCTCTTAATATCCCCGGCTCTGTAATCCACCGGACGGAATATTTGCTCATTCCCGGTGCGCTGCTTTTCGGTGGCGGGTATCAGGTTATACTTTTGCTCCAATGCCCTGCAAGCATCCATTGAGCGCAGCTTCTCGAACGCATCAGGTATTTTTACGCCGTAGCGGTCAACGTTGGTAGATACAATATGTATATGGGTGCGCTCAATATCGGTGTGCTTAAAAACGACATACGGCTGCTCGCCGTAGCCCATCCGCTCCATATAGTCTTTGGCTATCTGCCTAAAGTTTTCATCCGTTACCTTATCGCCGGGGTCGGGATTGAGCGATATATGCAGTACAGGCTTTTCCGTTCTTTTATTTGCGATGAGGTAAGGCTCAAAAGAGCGGTATAACTGTGCCACCGAATAGCTGCCGTCCGGTGTTTCCATTATTCTTTGCGTGGCTAAAACCTGCCCGTTTTCCTTATCTACTTTAAGCTGGTTGTAAGAAAGTGCGCCCACCATATTTGCACCATGACCAATTTTTGCTATCATTCCTCACCGCTTTTGTTCAGGTGCTTGGCTTCAAACTCCTTTGTCAATTCCATAATATCCCGGCATAATTTCGCCAGTGCTGCCGTTTGTTTTTCCAGCTTAAAGAGATAGGCGGCGGCTTTCTTCTCCGAAAAATTGCGGTATAATATCTTCACCACCTGGTTATAATTAACGCCTACTGCCCTGAACTGACCAAATAAAGTAGTTAACCGGGTATAATAATCCATTGCAGCCATATCCACTTTTACGCTTTTAACCGGCTTACTGAATAGTAAGGAGGTAACAAACTGTGCTTTGTTACCTGCGCCCGATGCTTCAAAAAGCGAAAGAAATTTGGCGTTTTCCTCGTCCGTAAGACGAAAAACATAACGGTGGATGCTTGGGTTTGCTTTAGGGTTGCGCCCACCTTTGTTATGTTTCTTTTGCTGCTGTTCACTCATCACCAATCCATTTTAAAATTCAACAAAACCCCGACTTCGGAGGGTGTTTTTAAAGCCCCCTGCAAGGGCAAGTTGTTTTGAGGCACGGAATGCGTTCCGAGTGCCTCAAAACACAACTTGCTCTGTTCGGGTGAACAGAAAATCCTCCCTGCGGGACGGATTGGATAAAGCAGAAAAAAACGGCTTATCGCCGTTCCACTTATTGCCTCTTATCTCCAATGATTTTTCCATTCTCCTGTTGCATTGATGCAACTACAAAATAAGCGCAGCTTTCCCGGAGCATTGCAATGTGTAACACTGCCAAACACTGCCACAGAACGCCAAAACAGGACAACATTATTAAAGCGGGTATTTACCTGCATTCCTTTGTACAGGCATCCGCTATTAACTGAATAGGTATGTATTTCCGTAGCTGCATAGCTACGGAAATACACAGGTAGTTGAGCAGGTAAATAATTATGTATGCAATCAGGTAAGAGGGTATAAAATGAAGCAAGCAAGTATGTAAACAGGTAGATAAAAATGCACAGTTACATATTCCTGCATACAGACAGGATTACAGCCATGAAACAGCACGTATGCTTTTACCGGAATACCTGCATACAAAAGCCTGCAAATAAAAATATACAGATGTGCCATTGTACTTACTTGGGTAATCAGCTATAAGCGTATAGCGATACATAAACAGATGAATAATTAAAACGTTATGCACATGGACACAAAAAAACAACCGTTGTTTATCGCCTTTTCCTCCCAAAAGGGAGGCGTGGGCAAAAGTACTTTTACCACACTTGTTGCCAGCCAGCTTCATTATCGGCTGGGCTATCATGTTGCCGTCTTTGACTGCGATTTTCCACAGCACAGCCTTATGCAGATGCGGGCAAGGGATATGAGCAGTATTATGAGCAATGAGGTGTACAAAAAACTGGCTCATAAACAGTTTACAAGCATCAACAAAAAAGCCTATCCGGTTGTGCAGCACCGGGCAGATGGCGTACTGGATGCCGTAGCGCAATACCTGCAATCTTCTCCCGTTCCCGTGGAAGTTGTTTTCTTCGACCTGCCGGGTACGGTCAATTCCGCAGGAATATTGAAAACGCTGGCGGGGATGCACCATATTTTTACACCCATCATCGCAGACCGTGTAGTAATGGAAAGCACATTAATCTTTACGCAGGTACTAAACGATGTTGTTCGTAAGCAAGGTACAACAGCTATACAAAGCATCAACCTGTTTTGGAACCAGGTGGACGGCAGGGAGAAATCAGCTTTGTACAGCATCTATGAAGATTTAATCAGCAGCCTGGGCATACACCTGATGTGCACCAGCATTACGGATAGCAAGCGTTTCCGCAAAGAGGGCGAAGCCGATGCAAAAACGGTATTCCGTTCCACCTTGCTACCTGCCGATGAACGGTTAATGAAAGCCTGCCGGCTGGATTTGTTTATGGAAGAATTTTTAAGTACTGTGAAATTGTAAGCCGTATGGAAAAAGAAAATAAAAAGAAAAGCACACCGGAGATAGATGAAGAATTTTTGATGAACATTATTGCCGATGGTGTAAAAAAAGACGGCTTAAACATACCGCCCGAAGCACCCCAAAAGCAGGAAGAAAAAGAACCGGAAAAGCCTGTAAGCAGGGAACGAAGCCGTTCCAGAAAAACCAGCGAAGCGGATTATGAAAAGACATTTTTCAAAAGAGCGGAAACCAATGCCCGTAATGGGAAGTCCGTGTACATACGCCCTGATTTTCACGAACGGCTGTCCCGCATTGTACAGGTCATCGGCGAAGACAAGATAACGATATACGCTTATCTCGATAACGTGCTGGAACACCACTTTCAGGAGTTTGGCGATGACATCACCAAAAGTTTCAATGATAAGTATAAACCTATTTTATAAGTGCAGCTATGGAAATAATAATTGTTATCTGTTTGCTCATTGTCATTGTTCTTTTACTGAAAGACAAGGTAGTTATTCATAAGCCGGTGCATAGGCAGGAAAAGCAGGAAAGTAAAACGCCTGAACTGCCGGATATTATAGGGCTGCCTAAGCCTGTGGAACGCCACGCAATGCCAATGAATGCCAGCAAAAGACAAACAGATAAAAGCAAAAGTATACCGGATAATTTTGAAACAGAAACCGAAGAAAAGGCTTTGGGGTTAGTAATTCCGCAGGAAGAACTGGATGAAGTTTTCGGGAGTATGCCCGATTTGGAAGACGAAGAAGAATGGAGCGAATACGGGGATGCGGACAGCGACAATGGGTTTGCTACGGGGGTTACCTTTGATGAACTAAGCACCGTGGGGGCATTGTTACAGCAGGATGTGCTGGAGCCTGCCTTGCAGCAAAAAGCGGTCAATATAGTTCAGCGCATACAAGGAACCGAATTGTTCAGTCTGCTCGAAAACTCAATGGAGGGGGCTTCACGAAAGATTGCAGCGTTGTTGGATAAGAGCCTCCCCGCCGGAACTGATTTCAGTTCTTCCAATTTGCGGAATAAGGATTTGGAGGGTTTCGACATTGGGGAGTTTGTCTGATAAGACAGCTTCCCTTTGTTTATATCGGATTTTCTAAAAACTCTTCAAACGATGAGTAGTTTTTTATTCCTTTAGATACGCTACAAAATCATCAAAATATCGGACATCAATATAATTAATCCCGGAAGCCTTATATCTTTTGGATAACGAAATAGTAAATGCTGCCCAATTAAATTTTTCTCCTTTCTTATTTAATTCAATTTGCTTCCAATCTCCATATCTCTTTTTAAGATAATCAATGTAGTTTTTCTTGGAAAGCTCTTTGCCTAAAGCGCCTTCTGGCAATTCAAGTTTTGGCTTTACTGGTTTAGTCTTCTTTATAAACTTAGGGAAGTACTTCTGCAATAGACCTTCTGACTGCTCAATATGTTTTGTTATAGTGTCCCATCCCCAATAATATAAATGAAATGACAATTGTTGTTCATTTTTAAGCTGACTTAAATATTCCTGTATTTGGGTATCATCGCGGAATGTCGAAACAAAAACAAACTTATCAAAATCAATTCTTAAATCCTTTACTTTCTCTAAGTCGGCATTTATATCCTGAATTAGATTTTTCCTGATAATCTCATCTTTTTTTCCAATGCTTTTCAACTTACATTGCACCACTGTTTTCGTTTTACTGGAAAAGACATCAATCCCTTTTTGGTTTTGACCTTTGACACCAAATGTCTGAAAGTCTATATTCTCGTATGACGATGTATTTTCTACAAAATTGAACAGGTCGCAGGTAAGCTCCTCAAATAATCTTTCGTCCTTTAAAGGAGGTAATTGGTAATTCGCCATTTAAAAAAATCGTTTAAAAATTGTTTCCTGTTCGGTATCTGAATATTCGGCAATTACCTGTTTCGACCAGTCAAAATCAAACTTACCAAACTTGCTCTCATCCCTGCTTAAATCAATTTCATCTTCATTAAATGTAAGAATATATTGGAAATTATGCAGTTCGTTCGATTTGTGATACATATAGTTCAGAACATTAGATATTGTTTTGTATGATATGGCGTGAAATACACCATCATGGATTAAAAAATCCGGAATGTTCCGTTTATCAACCCTACTTTTTAAGAACACCATTAAATCATAAGCTACAATTTTTAAACGTTCTTGCCCTAAAGCATCCGCTTTTGGAATTTCCACACTTATTTTAAATGGCAACTGATTTCTTGGTGAAGTAGAGTTCAATGTAATATTGAAATAAGAATTATCAAATTCTTCATCGAGATAGATAGCATTTTCAAGAATTTGCTGAAATAACAATCTCAACTCATCAAGATATGATTGTTGCTTATTTAGCTCGCTAACAATATCCCTTTTTAATTCAGCGATAACAATATTAGAGTTTCCTAATATTTCCTCTATTTCGTCAATTTCCCTCACAATGGAGGTGTTCCGTTCTAAAAGTGTTTTTTTATTCACTAATCTTTCATAAGTGCTTTCAATCCTATCCAATGCTCCTCTTTCTTTTAACAAGGAAAATAATTGGCTCCTGTTCTTTTCTAATTTTTCAAGCTGTTTTAAACTTTGGTCTATTGATGATTGTAGTTTCTTTTCTTCCTCCAACAGATATTTATTCCTATTAGCCAGAAGCTGCTTTTTGAAGTCTATAACTTCATCCAAACTTCTTTTTACAAAGTTCCCAAAAGTCGCTACGGTTTCATTATAGAGCTTGCGAATTTTGTCCAGGTCAATGGATGAAACATCACTATAAGAAGATTTCAGCTTTTCTAATTTCCGGTTTGTGTTATGATAGATTACAGATTGTTCGTTTATTTCGGAAATAACCTGATTTAATTTTTGCTCTATCTCTTTGTGATTAGCAAGGAAATTATACTCCTTCAAACTATCTTCGAGCGCTGAAATATCTTTTTCAATTTTTAACCGCTCCGTTCTAAATTCCTGAATGTCTTTACCGGTGTCTGCTTTGATTTTTTCAGACAAAGACTTTACCGTATTATTATACCTTTCGTATTCAGAAGAAACTTCATTGTATTTTAAAAGCGTTTTAGTCGGAAGGTTAAGCAAATAAAAATTGTATAATGCCTTTTCTCTTGCATTGGCATTGTATGAAACAAAGTTTAATGGGTCAGCTCTTTGCTGACTTTGCAAATCATCTTTAACAAAAAATTCCATTAATGTTCCATATCTCTTTCCTTCAAAGAACACTTCATTATTCTCCGTTGGAAAAAATATTCCTTCCAGAACTTTGGGCATTTCCGGTTTTTCGTACTCATCAAGTGCATTAGGTCGTTTTCCAAAAAAGATTTTTTTTGTATCAGCAAAACTTCTTTTAATAAAATACTTTTGCCCCTGTACTTCAAATTCCAAAGTAATTGTATGTTCGTCATCTCTCAAAAAGTCATACTTCTTTTGACTAAATCTTTTTTCAGCTTTGCCACTTAATAAGACAAAATCAACAAGCCTGACTAAAGTGGACTTACCAATACCATTAATTCCTCTGGCTTCTTTATCCCCTGAATATTTGCCCAATATAATGTTTATTCCATTGTGGAATGGAACTGCATCTATTAAGTTGGTATCTGAATATATCCTAATTAACATCGCTATCAAATAAACTTATTTGGTTTTCGTCTTCATTTACTTGCTTCACCAATCTTATTTTATATCCTTTCTTTTCAATGCTACCAAGTGTATGCAAAAAAGTTAAAGCGTACAGAAAAAGATCAGGAGTTCTTTCTTTTTCTTTGTTCAGAAACTTATTCATTACATCATCCACAATAACATACTTGTTTTTGAACGGAGAATTGCCCATGATACTGATAATATCCGCACCCAAGACCATTAGGTTGGTTTTTAGATTACTTTCTGGTTGAGGTAATATCATAGTTCACTATCTGTTTTTTTGCCTATCAGACATTGTTCAAACATATAAAGCAATACGGATTTTACACACTTTACATATTCATCATCTTTGCTATTGCCGTATGCTTGTATGTATTGGTCTGTTAGATTATATAACCTTTCCTTAAAACTGCCTGAAAGTTTATTATAATCATTTATAACCCTCCTTTTTAGTGTATTAATTTCATCATCGGTATAACCCGAAAGAATATTATTAATCGTATTAAATTCCTCCATTACCAACATCATTTCCGAGTTCATTCCATCCCAATCTTCCTGCTCAAAGTTCAGCTCGATTTTCTTTTGAGGGGGAACTAATGTCCTTTTGTCAAAATGTATAGCTTTATCTTCTTCAGCCGAAGCATTCAGCAAATCATTGATAATGTCTTGTATATAGTCTTGAATAAAGAAACTCTCAATTCCCAAATAGGCAGCAAGTTTTCGCTTTTTACTTGATACCAATTCGTCTATAATGGAGAGAAGCTGGTCTATTCCTTTAATCGAAGTATTACCATCCAACGCTTGAATTATAGTAAGCTGCTCCGGCGATACTTCGTGATTTACATACATTTCCCAATTCGGAAATTTCTCTTTCCAGTTTTTTTGATATTTTTCAAAATCTCCTTCCTTATTTGTGGCTCCCAAAACTTTTGTTTCAAAATCCGTTTTGCTGTACTTTCTTGGAGCGTAACATGCCAATATCTTTTGTTCAGGTAAGACAGTTCCGTCATTACCTTTGTCTTTATTTCTCCTGATAGGAATGTAGTCATCAACACCATATTTCAGAAGAAACAGTTCATCAATAAACTCCTCGAACCCAAATCCCTCTTTGGATTGAATTTGCATTTTAAAAGCATTTTTTAATAATATATCCATAAACAAATCAGAGTTCCAAATCAATTTTCACCCTACCGTCAAATCCTTTTTCTACTATTTCTTTAAGGGTCTGGAGTTTAATATTATTACCATAATCAGTTTCTACCTTAGAGATATAACTCCTTTTCTTACCCACTTTTTGAGCTAACTGTTCTTGAGTTAAATGCCTTTGCTCTCTTGCTTCTTTTAGCATCTCTCCAATATGTCTGCCCGATATTTTCATCTTAAATTGATTAAAAATAGACTTTACTATGAATGTACAAATGTAATTTAAAAGTTGCATTGAACAATAGCTAATTGTAGAAAAAGGAACTGGCTTCCGTCCACTCGAAAACTCAATGGAGGGAGCTTCAAGAAAGATTGCAGCGTTGTTGGATAAGAGCCTCCCCACCGGAACGGATTTCAGTTCTTCCGATTTGCGGAATAGTGATTTGGCGGGTTTCGACATTGGGGAGTTTGTGTGAGCAAACTTTCTTTTTATTTTTTGTTAAAGGGAGTGCAAACCCTTATATGAAAAGCCTGTAATCATAAGTTTTTCCCTCAAAACGTGAAAGCAATTTTCCTATCCGGGCAATCTGATTTGAAGAATCAATTGTGGATGGTAATTTGGAATACAAATCAAGTGAGTTCCAATTCATCTTCGTTAAGCCTAATATTTCTGTCGCAATAGTATTGATGTTTGATTCTCCATAATGCTTTGTTATCTTGATTGGAGCAGGAATACTTCTGCCACCCAAATAAAACTTGTAGTTAGGTTGCCTGACAGAAGGAACTATACCATGTGTCCATAGAAGTGCCGTATCTTTATTCGTCACTATGCAAGTACCTCTCGAAATAGGAAACTTGTCAACTTGCAAATTGTTTTGATAGACATTCATTGCCACAAAACGGGCATCAACTTCGTAATTAATTTCGATTAAATCAATTTTCTTTATTCCGGCTTTATTGAGGCTGGCTTTTATACCATTTACTTCATCCTCTGTGAAGCGTGTCCTTTTATGAATTACAACCCTTTCCGGTAATTTATCAAGCGATTGATAAAATAGTTCACGAATTGACACTCCGAATTGAAAAGCATCTTTAAAAGAGAGATACGGGTTATTCTGCTTATCTAAAAAATAATTATCAATTTTTGATAGTCTATATTTTAACCCCTGGCCATTGGAATCATAAATGTGACTGCACCCGATGACTATTTCTGATTTATTTTGAATTTTAGAAACACTATAACCAATACCTGCATACGCTGTATTCTTTTCCTGACTATTTAAAATCCACGGCGTTCTCAATGACTTAACATAGAATGATAATGATAACCACCAATAAATTTGACATTTTAATTTGTCGTTCAATGTATCCTCTCTAATAAGTTGTGTTGAAATACCTCTTGAAGCAGAGAATGCTTTAATATAATCATGCAAATCAAAACTTTCACCTTCATAAATATAGTTCTCGAAAGGCTGCCATTCAGTAGGGATAAAAACAACTACCGTAGTTTGATTCTGCGTATTTGCTATCTGGTCAATTTTGGAAGTAATATGCCTTGCTAACCTTAGTGCATTTTCATGGTTGTTAGCCTCATTATTGGCTTTAAAATCAATATCAATCCATTTGTCGTTATTGTCAAAATTGGGTATATTGATTGGTAAATTGAAAACAGAAGAAAATCCTGGATAATCAATAAGGTAATCTGGATTGATATTTTCTGTAGAATGTTTGGTTTGAAGTTTTGAAAGGAAGTCATAGAATTTCGCGGAATAATTCTTACCGCAAATTATTGAGAGGCTAATCTCGTTAGAATAAATAACTCCGTTGAGATTAACATCAAAAGGTCTGTTGTTGACAAGACCTCTCATCGGATGATAGTCCTTAAACTCAATATCTGTCGCTACATTTCTGAAAATTAATTGAGGCTCTAAGAATTGAACACCCTTAAACTGGGTTTGCTTTTTATTATAGTTATTGGGGACAAAAGTTCTAAAATTAGGGTCTAAGACATTTATCTCACCAAATGCTGTATTTGATGAAATTTGAAACTCAAATCCTGTTCCTGAATTTTCAGGATATTCAAACTTCAATCTGTTATTTTGGAATAAAACCCCGTTCCAAAAATTTAGCAACTCGTCATATTTATTGTTGTATAGCTTTTCTAAAACTCCTTTGCTTAGTAATAATTTCTGTTGTTTTGAAATTTCTTCAGTAGAAGTAAGATGTATTGTTGGTGTAAAGGTCAGGTAGGCAAAACTTCTATTATCATCGAAGTAAAGCGACACATATATAGCCTTATGTATATCAATGTTGCCATACTTGCTGTCGATAGCTTTAAGCCATATCTTGTCTTTTAGATTTGATTCAACGTTGCCTTTAGTTGAAAAATATTTTAGAATAGCTTGAAGCATTAAAGATTTGAACGCAGAAACTTTTTCTATATCATGTTTTGATATTGGTTCTCTCTTTATTTCTGATTTTAAACATCCTTTGAATGTTCTGTCAATATCGGTTAATGTTCCAATGGCATAAACCTTTCTTTTAAAAGGTACAGCGCATATATTCGTGTCTTTGGTTGTTTCTTTCAGAAAGCTCCAAGGTTTTGCATCTTTATAATCTATTTCGAATTGAAAAACTTCTTTGGGGAATGTAATTGGATGCAGATTACTTTTTATATACTTGTCAGTCTTTGAAAAATTCAAACTAAACTCTGTCTTAAAATATTCTTCATCTTTTGATGTTTCTAATGCTTCTTGGATTTGTTTTTCAACGGCTATATTTCCTTCAAATGCTGATTTTGACAAATGAATTAGAGTTTTATCAAATCCGTCAGTAGCTATGTAATATGCTTCTCTCCCTGATTGCCTTATTTTTAAAATCAAATCCGAAACTCCTTCATTAATTTTATCTCCGAAACCGCACCAATACAAGCGACCAGAGCCTTTTTTCAAAAAAGCAGCCATAATTGCATCCATCAATGATTTGTCCCTACCGCTATATCCAATTACGATGAGATTTTTATCAGCATGATAATTTGAAAGTTGGTCTTTAAATGTATTATTCTGATTGTCTAATTCTTTTTCTGTATTCTTTAAGGTTGTGAACTTATAATCCCCGTGTAACGCAATCGTCAATAGCTCTTTGCTGCTTTGATTTCTGAAAATCCTATCAGAATTATCTAATGTAATTTCAATGGGAGTTAATTTATTCTGATGTGCAGAACGAACAATCAACCCATCGAAATTTGTCGTCCATACGGATTTCACAATATTGTGTTCCGCTAAGAGGCAAAGCAATTCATATCCAATATAAGGTTCCTTATTTTCAATCAAGCTAAAGAAATACTTACGCCTATCGTCTGGTATTGGATAAGCCTTTTCAGCATAAAAGGAATATTCTTCTGCGGCATCAAGGGCTGGGT
>ERZ761602.7488-NODE-7488-length-11547-cov-5.009485_pt1 | contig 11547 bp, 9 predicted proteins | sample MGYA00512165_ERZ761602 | MGnify/ENA primary metagenome ERZ761602 (study PRJEB28899, sample SAMN02445085) | bioreactor sludge metagenome | biome: EBPR sludge; isolation source: Thorneside wastewater treatment plant | place: Australia: Brisbane, Thorneside... | reverse complement strand
GCGCAGGCGCCGGCTGATGAACGTGCTGGCCTCGGGCCAGCTGGATCTGCGGCCGATGGTCACGCACCGCTACGCGCTGGACGACATCGTCGCCGCCTACGAGCTGTTCTCGCACCAGCGTGACGGCGTGCTCAAGGTGGCGGTGCGGCCCTGATCCGTCACAAAAAAGCCCGAAGGCTCGTGGCCTTCGGGCTCGGCGTGGCGCGAAGCGGTCGCTTCAGCCGTGCTTGGCGTCGAAGAACTGTTCGTCTTCGGTCGAACCCTTCAGCGCGGCGGTCGAGGCCTCGCGCTCGATGGTGGTGGTCACCGCGTCGAAGTAGCCGGTGCCGACTTCGCGCTGGTGCTTGACCGCGGTGAAGCCGCGCTCGGCGGCGGCGAATTCGGCTTCCTGCAGCTCGACGAAGGCGCTCATCTGGTTGCGCGCGTAGCCGTAGGCCAGGTCGAACATGCTGTAGTTCAGGCTGTGGAAGCCGGCCAGCGTGATGAACTGGAACTTGTAGCCCATCGCGCCCAGCTCGCGCTGGAACTTGGCGATGGTCGCGTCGTCCAGGTTCTTCTTCCAGTTGAACGACGGGCTGCAGTTGTAGGCCAGCATCTTGCCCGGGTGCTTGGCGTGCACCGCGTCGGCGAAGGCCTTGGCGAACTTCAGGTCCGGCGTGCCGGTCTCGCACCACACCATGTCGGCGTACTCGGCGTAGGCCACGCCGCGGCTGATCGCCTGGTCCAGGCCCTTCTTCGTGCGGTAGAAGCCCTCGACCGTGCGCTCGCCGGTGAGGAACGGCTTGTCGTTGTCGTCGACGTCGCTGGTCACCAGGTCGGCCGCTTCGGCGTCGGTGCGCGCCAGCAGCACCGTCGGCACGCCGCACACGTCGGCCGCCAGCCGCGCCGCCACCAGCTTGGCTACCGCCTCGCGCGTGGGCACCAGCACCTTGCCGCCCATGTGGCCGCACTTCTTCACCGAGGCCAGCTGGTCCTCGAAGTGCACGCCGGCCGCACCGGCGTCGATCATCGCCTTCATCAGCTCGAAGGCGTTGAGCACGCCGCCGAAGCCGGCTTCGGCATCGGCCACGATCGGCGCGAAGAAGTCGATGTCGTTCTTGCCCTCGCTCCACTGGATCTGGTCGGCGCGGGTGAAGGTGTTGTTGATGCGCTTGACCACCTTGGGCACCGAGTCCACCGCGTACAGCGACTGGTCGGGGTACATCTCGCCGCTGCTGTTGCCATCGCCAGCCACCTGCCAGCCCGACAGGTAGATCGCCTTCAGCCCGGCCTTGACCTGCTGCATCGCCTGGTTGCCGGTGAGCGCGCCCAGGGTGTTGACGAAGGGCTCGGTATTGCACAGCGTCCACAGCTTTTCGGCGCCGCGCTTGGCCAGCGTGTGCTCGACCTGCAGCGAGCCGCGCAGGCGCACCACGTCGGCGGCGGTGTAGCCGCGCTTGACGCCCTTCCAGCGCGGGTTTTCGGCCCAATCCTTTTCGAGGGCGGCGATCTGTTGTTCACGGGACGGCTGGCTCATGCGGGCTCCTTGGTGTTGCGAGTGGGGTGTCGAAAACAGCCCCAAGGTTAGCGGCAGTTCAGGCGGTTTCGCAGACTTGTGTCTTATATAAGAGTGAAACTATTGACCCGACTAATCAACAACTTACATCTCGCATTGCGCCATACGGAATCAAATGAGCTCAGATGAAACTGCATGCTGCGGTGCAGCGCAGGCGTCTTTCACGATGTGGCAACAAATTGCTGCAATGCGAGATCGCATCACCGGCTAAGCGCGCACCGGCGCCAGCCAGCGGCCATACAGGCGATCGGCCAGCGCCTGCTGCGCCGGCAGCTGCCGCGGCATCGCCTCGAGCATCGCCGCACCCGATTGCACCGTGCGATGGCGTTGCTGCTGGGCGCGAAACCGCGGCGTATCCAGCGCGGTCCAGCGCCGCAGCTTGGCCTCGTCGAGCTCGACGTGAAACTGCAGCGCCAGATGCCGGCCGATGGCAAAGGCCTGATGCGCGCACGCCGCACTGCCGGCCAGCAGCGTGGCACCCGGCGGCAGCTCGAAGGCTTCTTCATGCCACTGGAACACGGTCGGCGGCGGGTCTGCGCCGCCGAACCAGGCGTGTGCCTCGGGCGCGGCATGCAGCGCGATGCGGTGCCAGCCGATCTCCGGCGCGCCCGAGACCACCACCCGCGCGCCGAGTGCGCGCGCCATCAACTGCCCGCCCAGGCAGTGGCCGATCACCGGCCGGTCGCGCGCCATCGCGTCGAGGATCAACAGTTCGGCCTGGCGCAGCGCCGGCAGCGCGTCGTTGGCGCTCATCTCGCCGCCAAGCACGGCGAGCGCCGCGTGCGCGCCCATGTGGGCCGGATAGGCATCGCCGGCTTCGGCGTTGCGCAGGTCGAAGGGCACGCCCTGGCGCTGCAGCCAGCAGCGCAGGTAGGCCGGGCCGTCGCCGTGCAGATGCTGCAGGATGAGCACGGGTTGCATCGCTCCTATGATGCCCGCACGACGCTTGGCCGCCGCCGATGAGTTCCTTCGCCTTCCAGTCCGACAGCCATTTCCTCGGGGTACCGGCCGCTGCCGGCACGCACCCGTTCGCGGTGGCCGGCATTGCCTGGGACGGCGCGACCACCCACCGCCCGGGCGCGCGTTTCGGTCCGCGCGCGATCCGCCAGGCCAGCCGCATGTTGTGCGACGGCATTCACCCGCTGTTCGATGTCAGCCCGGTGGGCCGGCTCGGCGACGCCGGCGACCTGGCGCTGCCCAACACCGGGCTGCAGGCCATGCGCGCCGCGCTGGAGCCGCAGGCTGAAGCGCTGATCCACCGCCAGCACATGGCCTGGCTCGGCGGCGACCATTCGATCACGCTGTCGCTGCTGCGCTGCTACCGGCGCTGGCTGGGCCGCCCGCTGGCGGTGATCCATTTCGACGCGCACTGCGATACCTGGCGCGACCACTTCGGCGAACCCAGCGGTCATGGCACCTGGGTCTACGAGGCGATCCAGGAAGGCCTGGTGCTGCGCGAGTGCTTCGTGCAGATCGGCATCCGCTCGGCCGCTGTGCGCGAAGCGCGGGAGTACGTGCGCGACCAGGGCGGACTGGTCTTCGATGCGCGCAGCCTGCGCGGGCGGCACAGCGCCGAGCAGCTGGCGCCGCTGTTGAGCGCGGTGCGCGAGCGGCTGGCAGGGCACGGCCGGCCGCCGGTGTACCTGAGCCTGGACATCGACGCGCTCGACCCGGCCTTCGCGCCGGGCACCGGCACACCCGAGCCGGGCGGGCTGAGCACGAATCAGGTGCTCACCGTGCTCGAGGAGCTGGCCGGGCTGCCGTTCGTGGGCATGGACTGCGTCGAGGTGTGCCCGCCCTACGACCACGCCGAGCTGACCAGCTACGCCGCCGCGCAGTGCGTGTGGACCTATCTGTGCGGCTGCATCGCGCGCGGTGCCTGGCGGGCAGACTGAACGGCGCCGCGGCGCCAGCCATGCGCTTCGCGAGCCAGATCGGGGCGCGCGTATAGACTGCGCTGCACCACCGCCCTGTGCCGAGGAAGCAACGATGAAGCCCGCGCTCGATGCCTTCTGGATGCCCTTTACCGCCAGCCGGCAGTTCAAGAAAGCCCCCCGGCTGCTGACCCGCTCGGCCGGCATGTTCTACTGGGACGACAACGGCCGGCAGATCCTCGACGGCGTATCGGGCCTGTGGTGCGTCAACGCCGGCCACGCGCGGCCGAAGATCGTGCAGGCGATCCAGGCGCAGGCCGCCGAGCTGGACTTCGCGCCGCCGTTCAACATGGCGCACCCGAAGGCCTTCGAGCTGGCCGCGCGGCTGGCGGGCATCGCGCCGCCGGGCATGAACAAGGTGTTCTTCACCAACTCGGGCTCGGAGTCGGTGGAGACCGCGCTGAAGATGGCCCTCGCCTACCACCGCGTGCGCGGCGAGGGCTCGCGCACCCGGCTGATCGGGCGCGAGCGCGGCTACCACGGCGTCAACTTCGGCGGCATCTCGGTGGGCGGGATGGTCGGCAACCGCAAGCTGTTCGGCAGCCTGCTGGCCGGGGTGGACCACATCCGCCACACGCATGACCTGGCACGCAACGCCTTCAGCGTCGGCCAGCCCGAGCACGGCGCCGAACTGGCCGACGACCTGGAGCGGCTGGTGGCGCTGCACGACGCGTCGACCATCGCCGCGCTCATCGTCGAGCCGATCGCCGGGTCCACCGGTGTGCTGCTGCCGCCCAAGGGCTACCTGCAGCGGCTGCGCGAGATCTGCGACCGCCACGGCATCCTGTTGATCTTCGACGAGGTCATCACCGGCTTCGGGCGCACCGGCGCGGCCTTCGGTGCCACCACCTTCGGCGTCACGCCCGACCTGATGACGCTGGCCAAGGGCATCACCAACGGCTGCGTGCCGATGGGTGCGGTGCTGGCGCACCAGGCGATCCACGACGTGTTCATGAACGGGCCCGAGCACCTGGTGGAGTTTCCGCACGGCTACACCTACTCGTCGCACCCGCTGGCCTGCGCCGCGGGGTTGGCGACGCTGGACACCTACGCCGAAGAGGGCCTGCTGACCCGCGCGGCGCAGCTGCAGGCCGAGTTCGGCGCCGCGCTGCATTCGCTGCAGGGCCTGCCCAACGTGATCGACATCCGCAACTTCGGCCTGGTCGGTGCGGTGGAGCTGGCGCCGCGCGCGGGCGAGCCCGGCAAGCGCGCCTTCGATGTCTTTCTCGACTGCTACGAGCAGGGCCTGATGGTGCGCGTCACCGGCGACACCGTGGCACTGGCGCCGCCGCTGATCATCGAGCCGGCGCAGATCGGACAGATCGTGCAGACGTTGCGCGGCGCGATCCAGCGCACCGCCTGACCGCGCCCGCCGGCCGGGCCCGCGCGCGCCAGCCTGGGCCTCGCTTGCCCTCGTTCGCAGCCATCGTTCGCAGCCATGGACCTGCTCGGCATCGACCGTGAGCTCGCGCGCGAGTCCTACTACGCCGCCACCGCGCCGCGCGCGCACGGCCACGCGCCGCTGCAAGGCGCGCACGAGTGCGACGTCGCGGTGGTCGGTGGCGGCCTGGCGGGGCTGAGCGCAGCGCTCGAGCTGGCCGAGCGCGGTTACGCGGTGACGCTGCTCGAGGCGCGCCAGCTCGGCTGCGGCGCCAGCGGGCGCAACGGCGGCCAGGCCATCCACGGCCTGGCGTGCGACCAGACCGTGATCGAAGCGCAGCTCGGCGCCGATGCGGCGCGGCGCGTGTGGGACATGTCGATCGAGGCGCTGGACCTGCTGCGCGAACGCATCCGCCGCCACGCGATCGACTGCGACTGGCGCGACGGCGTGCTCAGCCTGGCCACCAGCGCGCGCAAGGGGCAAGCGCTGCGGCGCTGGGCCGATCGCATCGTCAGCCGCTACGGCTACGCGCTGCACCGCATCGACCCTGCCGAGATCGGCCGGTGGATTGCCAGCCCGCGCTTTCACAGCGGCGTGTTCGACGCGCGCTCGGGCCACCTGCATCCGCTGAAGTACACGCTGGGCCTGGCGCGTGCTGCCGCCGCCGCAGGCGCCACGCTGCATGAAGACTCCCCGGTGCAATCGCTGCAGCACGGCGCCAGCGTGCGGCTGCGCACGCCCCAGGGCGAGCTGAGCGCGCGCCATGTGCTGCTGGCCGGCAACGTGTACCTGCAGGCGCTGGCGCCGGCCCTGCGCAGCCGCATCATGCCGGTGGGCACTTATATCGCCTGCACCGAGCCGCTCGATGCGGCCCTCGCGGCCAGCCTGGTGCCGTCGGGTGCTGCGGTGTGCGACACCAATTTCGTGCTCGACTACTTCCGCGGCACCGCCGACCAGCGGTTGCTGTACGGCGGGCGCGTCAGCTACAGCGCGGTCACGCCGCGCCATCTGGCCGAAAGCATGCGCCGGCGCATGGTGCGCAGCTTTGCGCAGCTGGCCGGCGCCCGGATCGAATACGCCTGGGGTGGCTTGGTCGACATCACGATGAACCGCGCCCCGGACTTCGGCCGGCTGCCGGCGGCCGGCGGCTATGCTGCGAACGTGTACTACCTGCAAGGCTTTTCCGGACACGGGCTGGCGCTGGCCGGCCTGGCCGGGCGCGTCGTCGCCGAAGCGATCGACGGCGACGCCGCCCGCTTCGACCTGTTCGCGCGGCTGCGCCATCGGCCCTTTCCCGGCGGCCCGTACCTGCGCACCCCGGCGCTGGTGCTGGGCATGGCCTGGTACCGGCTGCGCGACCTGTTGTCATGAGCCACCCTGCCCTGCCCGTGGTGCTGGTGCCGGCGTGCAACCGGCGCATCGGGCTGCACCCTTTTCACGCCGCCGGCAAGAAGTACGTCGACTTCGTGCGCCTGGCCGGCGGCCTGCCGCTGGTCGTGCCGAACGCTGCGGCGCACGAGATCGAGCCGCTGCTGGCGCTGGCCGACGGCGTGCTGCTCAGCGGCTCGCCATCGAACGTGCATCCGCGGCATTTCGACCAAAGCGTGCACGACCCGGCGCTGCCGCTGGACCCCGAGCGCGACGACTGGATCTTGCCGCTGGTGCCGGCGCTGCTGGCGCGTGGCGTGCCGTTGTTGGCCATCTGCCGCGGCGCGCAGGAGGTCAACGTCGCATTGGGCGGCTCGCTGCACCAGGCGGTGCACGAGGTTGCGGGCTACGCCGACCATCGCGCGCCCGCCAGCAGCGAGGCCGGCGTGCAGTACGCCGATGCGCACGAGGTCGAGGTGCTGCCGGGCGGCGTGCTGGCGCGCATCGTCGATCGCCCGCGCTTCGCGGTGAACTCGGTGCACGGCCAGGGCGTGGCCCGGCTGGCACCGGGCCTGCATGTCGAGGCGCGCGCGCCGGATGGGCTGGTCGAAGCCTTTTCCATGCCGGGCGCGCCCGGCTTCAACCTGTGCGTGCAGTGGCACCCCGAGTGGCTGGCCGCGGCCAACCCGGTGTCGCTGCAGCTGGCGCGGGCTTTTGGCCAAGCATGCCGCGCCCATCGGCGGCAACGAGAACTCGAAGGGGTTTGACCGTGCGAGCAAGCAACCTGAGTTTCGCCGACCTGGAACAGTGGCTGGACCAGCACCGCGTCACCGAGATCGAGTGCCTGGTGCCCGACCTGACCGGTGTGGCGCGCGGCAAGATCCTGCCGCGCGAGAAGTTCACCGAGGACCGCGGCATGCGCCTGCCCGAAGCGGTGGTGGCGATGGGCGTGACCGGCGAGCTGCCCCACGACGGGCCGTACTTCGGCGTCATCAGCGCCACCGACCGCGACATGCACCTGCGGCCCGACCCGAGCACGGTGCGCATCGTGCCCTGGGCGGTCGACCCGACGGCGCAGGTCATCCACGACTGCTACGACAAGGGCGGCGAGCTGGTGCCGTTCGCGCCGCGCTCAGTGCTGCGCCGGGTGTGCGGCCTGTTCGAGGCCGAGGGCTGGAATCCGGTGGTCGCACCCGAGCTCGAGTTCTACCTGGTCGAGCGCAACCCCGACCCCGACATCCCGCTGAAGCCCCCGGTGGGCCGCAGCGGCCGTGCCGAGACCTCGCGCCAGGCCTATTCGATCGACGCGGTCAACGAGTTCGATCCGCTGTTCGAGGACGTCTACGACTGCTGCGACAAGATGGAGCTGAACGTGGACACGCTGATCCACGAAGTCGGCGCCGGGCAGATGGAGATCAATTTCTTCCACGCCCACCCGCTGGGCCTGGCCGACCAGACCTTCCTGTTCAAGCGCACGGTGCGTGAGGTGGCGCTGCGCCACGACATGTACGCCACCTTCATGGCCAAGCCGATCGCCGGCGAGCCGGGCAGCGCGATGCACGTGCACCAAAGCCTGGTCGACGCCGCCGGCCACAACCTGTTCAGCAAGGCCGACGGCAGCCCGAGCGACGCGTTCTACTGGTACATCGGCGGGCTGCAGAAGTACGTGCCGGCGGCGATGGCGCTGTTCGCGCCCTACGTCAACAGCTACCGCCGGCTGGTGCGCAGCAACGCCGCGCCGATCAACATCCAGTGGGGCACCGACAACCGCACCGTGGGCATCCGCTCGCCGGTGGCCAACGCGCAGGCACGGCGCATCGAGAACCGCGTCATCGGCGCTGATGCCAACCCCTACGTGGCGCTGGCGGCGACGCTGGCCTGCGGCTATCTGGGCATGAAGCAACGGCTGCAGCCCACCGCCGAGTGCATGGGCGATGCCTACAAGGGCACGCACGCGCTGCCGCGCAGCCTGGGCGAAGCGGTGGAACTGCTGCGCGCGCAAAAAGACCTGGCCGCGGTGCTGGGCGAGGCCTTCGTCACCGTCTACACCGAAGTCAAGGACATCGAGTACGCCGAGTACATGAAGGTGATCTCGCCGTGGGAGCGCGAGCACCTGCTGCTGCATGTCTGAGGGTCCGCCGATGGCACGCACCACCGCGCAATGGCAGCAAGCCGACGCCGCGCACTTCCTGCACCCGTTCACCGACTTCAAGGCGCTGGGCGCCAAGGGCGCGCGCATCATCACCCGCGCCGACAACATCTACCTGTGGGACAGCGAGGGCCGCAAGATCCTGGACGCGATGTCGGGGCTGTGGTGCGTCAACGTCGGCTACGGCCAGCGCGCGCTGATCGACGCGGCCACGCGCCAGCTCGGCGAGCTGCCGTTCTACAACGCCTTCTTCCAGACCGCCACGCCGCCGGCGATCGAGCTGGCTGAGGCGCTCGCCGAAGTGACGCCGCCGCAGTTCCAGCACGTGTTCTTCACCGGCTCGGGCTCCGAGGGCAACGACACCGTGGTGCGCATGGTGCGGCGCTACTGGGACTTGCTGGGCCAGCCCGAGCGCCAGGTGATCATCAGCCGGCACAACGCCTACCACGGCTCGACCATGGCCGGCGCGTCGCTCGGCGGCATGGCCGGCATGCACGCGCAAGGCGGGCTGCCGATTCCCGGCATCGTGCACATCGAGCAGCCGCACTGGTGGGCGCACGGCCGGGCGCATGGGCTGAGCCGCGACGACTTCGGCCGCGTCGCCGCCGGCTGGCTGGAGGACAAGATCCTCGAACTCGGCGCCGACAAGGTGGCGGCCTTCATCGGCGAGCCGGTGCAAGGTGCAGGCGGCGTGATCGTGCCGCCCGAGAGCTACTGGCCCGAGATCCAGCGCATCTGCGACAAGCACGGCGTGCTGCTGGTCAGCGACGAGGTGATCTGCGGCTTCGGCCGCACCGGCCACTGGTTCGGCTGCGAGCGCTTCGGCTTCAAGCCCGACCTGATGACCTTCGCCAAGGGTGTCACCAGCGGCTACGTGCCGCTGGGCGGAGTGATGGTCGGCGAGCGCGTCGCGCGCGCGCTGATCGAGCGCGGCGGCGAGTTCAACCACGGCTACACCTACTCGGGCCATCCGGTGGCCTGCGCGGTGGGCGCGGCCAACCTGCGGCTGCTGCGCGAGCTGAAGCTGGTCGAGCACGTGCACGGCGTGGCCGGCCCGTACCTGGCCGCGCAGTTCGGCGCGCTGGCCGCGCACCCGCTGGTCGGCGAGGTACAGACCTGCGGCCTGATGGGCGCGCTGCAACTGGTGCGGCGCAAGGACGACGGCGCGCCCTTCGCCGCCGAGGTCGAGATCGGCATGGTCTGCCGCGGCCACTGCTTTGCCAACGGCCTGATCATGCGTGCGGTGGGCGACCGCATGATCGTCGCCCCGCCGCTGGTGATCACGCGCGCGCAGATCGACGAGATGATGACGCTGGTGCGCCGCTGCCTGGACCTGACTTTGGCCGACGCGCAACGCCAGGGCTGGATCGGCTGAATCCTGCACTAGCATCGCGAGCCTGCGCGCGCGCGCCGCGCCCGGCGGCAGCCGCGCTGGCCAAACCCACGCCGATCGACCCCGACCGACCCGACACCGTCCATGGCGACCCCTTCCATCGCGAGCGCGCCGGCCTTCCTGCGCATCGAGCACCTGGTCAAGGAGTTCAGCGGCTTCAAGGCCGTCAACGACGTGTCGCTGGACATCGCGCGCGGCGAGATCTTCGCGCTGCTGGGCTCGTCGGGCTGTGGCAAGAGCACGCTGCTGCGCATGCTGGCCGGCTTCGAGACGCCGACCTCGGGGCGCATCGTGCTCGACGGACGCGACCTGGCCACGCTGCCGCCGAACGAGCGGCCGATGAACATGATGTTCCAGAGCTACGCGCTGTTTCCGCACCTGAGCGTGTGGGACAACATCGCGTTCGGGCCGCGCCGCGACGGCCTGCCCCGCGACCAGGTGGCCGCGCGGGTCGAGGCGATGCTCAAGCTGGTGCAGTTGGAGAAGTTCGCCAAGCGCAAGCCGCACCAGTTGTCGGGCGGGCAGCAGCAGCGCGTCGCGCTGGCGCGCAGCCTGGCCAAGCAGCCGCAACTGCTGCTGCTGGACGAGCCGCTGGGCGCGCTGGACAAGAAGCTGCGCGAGGCCACGCAGATCGAACTGGTGCACATCCTCGAGCAGGTCGGCGTGACCTGCGTGATGGTCACGCACGACCAGGAAGAAGCGATGACCATGGCCTCGCGCATCGCCATCATGAGCGAGGGCCGCTTCTTGCAGGTCGGCGCGCCGGCCGAGGTGTACGAAACACCGGCCAGCCGCTTCGTCGCCGACTTCATCGGCAACGTCAACCTGATGGACGGCACGCTGCAGGTCGACGCGCCGGACCACGTGATCATCGACTGCGCCGATTGCAGGCACTACGTCGGCCACGGCATCACCGGCACCGAGGGCATGGCGGTGAGCGTGGCGCTGCGCCCGGAGAAGATCCACCTGTCGCTCAGCGCCCCCGACGACGCCTTCAACGCCGTGCAGGGCACGATCAAGGAGCGCTCGTACTTCGGCAGCTTCACCGTGTACCACCTCGAGCTGGCCAGCGGCGCCAGCCTGAAGGTCAGCCAGGCCAACGTGCGACGCCACCACGACGAGGCATTCACCTGGGGCGACGTGGTGTGGGCGCACTGGTCGCGCTCGGCGCACGTGGTGCTGACGCAGTGAAGCGGCGCTGGCTTCCCCGCGGCCGCCACGCCGTGATCGGCGTGCCGTACCTGTGGCTGGCGCTGTTCTTCTTGCTGCCCTTCGCCATCGTGCTGCGGCTGAGCGTGTCCGAGATGGACGGCGTGCAGTTCAGCGACTTGCTCAGCCTGCGCGACGGCGTGCTGCAACTGACGCTGAAGCTGTCGAACTACGTCTTCCTGTTCGGCGATGACCTGTACCTGCGCACCTACCTGGCCAGCCTGAAGTACGCCGCCGTGACCACACTGCTGTGCCTGGCGATCGGCTACCCCTTCGCCTACTTCATGGCGCGTGCGCGCACGACGCTGCAGCCCACGCTGCTGATGCTGGTGATGCTGCCGTTCTGGACCTCGTTCCTGCTGCGCGTGTATGCGTGGAAGGGCCTGCTCAGCGACGACGGCTGGGTGTCGGACCTGCTGATCGCCAGCGGCATCGACCGGCTGCTGGCCGCCGCCGGGCTGATTCCGGCGCCGGGGCAGCTGATGCACACGCCGTTCTCGCTGGTGCTGGGCATGACCTACACCTACCTGCCCTTCATGATCCTGCCGCTGTACGGCA
>ERZ761602.7487-NODE-7487-length-11547-cov-6.613383_pt1 | contig 11547 bp, 12 predicted proteins | sample MGYA00512165_ERZ761602 | MGnify/ENA primary metagenome ERZ761602 (study PRJEB28899, sample SAMN02445085) | bioreactor sludge metagenome | biome: EBPR sludge; isolation source: Thorneside wastewater treatment plant | place: Australia: Brisbane, Thorneside... | reverse complement strand
TGCGCGCCTTGCGGAAGGTTTCGATGGCGTCGTTAATCGTAGGGGCGGGGTCTCTCCGCCCAATTCCAAACCGTCGACTGTCCTCGACGTAAATCGTCAATCTGCAATCGTCAATCGCCCTACCACTTCTCCCAATGCACCACATCCTCAAACGCAACCCGCCCACCCTTCTTCGGCGGTGCGGATAACTTTGTCTCTTCAAGCGGATACCCAAACGACAGCGCAATGCGCAAATGCCATTCGGCGGGGAAACCTAAAATTCCGCGCGCTCTTTCCGGCTCATAGATCGAAGCAGGCACCGAACCGACTCCCAACTCCCATGCGGCGAGCTGCATGAAGGCGGCTGCCTGCCCGGCATCGAACATGATCTGAAATTTCTCACTCGGGTCCGGGGTCAATATCGCAACGCCCAACGCTGCGCCAGCCAAATGTCCCGCCCATTCGCCGCAGGTCGAGAGCTCCTTCAAAATATTCTTATCTCGGATGGCAACGAACTGCCATGTCTGCGTGTTCTTCGACGACTGCGAACGTCGCCCTGCGTTCAGGATCGCATGCACCACATCATCAGGCAGGGGCGTATCCTGAAATTTTCTCACCGCGCGCTTCAATCGAATTGCATCAGCCACATTCATTTTCGCCTCACTTCCAAACCACTGATACTGTTCACTGAACATTTTCTACTTTCCACTTCTTCACCACCACCTAAAAGTATACAACCCCATCCCTCAATTGTGTGGGTTTTGTTTCCGCCCTTCCCGGCTGTAAGAATGCGGATGTTTTTCTCATCTGAGACTAAAGCTATCCCCGTATAGTGGAAACATTGGTCGCGAAGGCTTCTCCGCTTTATCGATAAGGAACTGTGCATGAGCGATTCGAAAATCGAAATTTCAGGGCAACCCAGGGGTTGGATAAAGAACATCGGCTCTTTCCTCAGACGGGGGTTGCCCTTTGCCTGGGGGATTTTGGCTGCCCTTATCACTCTTACGATTTACCATTTTATTTTCATCGCACCGAAGCAACTCAGCGCAAAAGATGTCAAAGAATCTGTTGCGATCGCGATGGCGTCCGCAACCCCGCCCCCGGCGTATGCGGCGCAGGTCTATCAGATCATCCGCCCGTCGCTGGTTTTGATCGAGATCGAAGAAACACACCAGGACGCTGAATCAGATTTCGGCTTGGGCAGCGGCGTGGTCGTCGATAACTTCGGCGACATCCTCACCAGCCTGCACGTCATCGAAGGTGCGACGACGATCCAGGTCACCTTCGCAGATGGGACTCAGTCCGAGGCACAGGTCGTGATGCAAATGCCCGAGCTTGATCTTGCCGTCATTCAAGCTTTGGATACGCCGCTGCAGCTTGTCCCTGCCACGCTGGGCAACCCCGGCGCAATGCGGGTAGGGGATGAAGCCTTCGTGGTCGGGAATCCATTTGGCTTATACGGTTCGATGACATCGGGAGTCATCTCCGGCTTCGACCGGGTCTTTCGCGTGCCGGATAGTAATATCGAGATCCCCGGCATGATCCAGTTCGACGCCGCGGCGAACCCCGGCAACTCGGGCGGTCCGCTCTTGAATCGGCAGGGACATGTCATCGGCATTGTCACCGGGCTGATCAACCCCACGGAAGAGACGTTTTTTGTCGGCATCGGTTTTGCCGTTCCCATCAATACCGCTGTTGGTGGGATGGGCTCGCCGCCGTATTAAAAGGATTACGTCATTGCGAGGAGCGCTCTTGTTCTTCGCGACGAAGCAATCTACTAATACGCGTTGAGATTGCTTCGTGGCGCCTTGCGCCACTCGCAATGACGGAAACAACAAAGGAGACTCAACATGGAACAAACAAATCGCGACAACAAACTTCCGATGGAGCGTGTGCTTTATGAAGTAAAGAAGGTCATCGTCGGGCAGGACCATTTATTGGAGCGGTTGATCGTCGCCCTGCTAGCACGCGGACACATCCTCGTCGAAGGCGTGCCGGGTCTGGCAAAGACGATGGCGATCAAGACGCTTGCAGATTCCATCGGTGGAGAATTCAAGCGCATCCAGTTCACCCCAGACCTCGTCCCTGCGGACCTGGTCGGGACGCGCATCTATAACCAGAAGACTGGCGAATTCAACACCTCGCTTGGTCCCGTGTTTACAAATCTCCTGCTTGCCGACGAGATCAATCGCGCGCCTGCCAAAGTCCAAAGCGCATTGTTGGAGGTGATGCAGGAACGTCAGGTCACCATCGGGCGCGAGACATTCAAAGTGCCGAATCCGTTTTTGGTGCTTGCGACTCAAAACCCCATCGAAACCGAAGGGACATACGCCCTGCCCGAAGCGCAGGTGGACCGCTTCATGCTCAAGGTTCTGATCGGTTACCCGACCACCACAGAGGAATTCGTCATCGTCGAACGCATGACCGGGGCGATCCAAGCGGTGCAGAAGGTCTTGAACACCGATGAGTTATTGGAATTGCAAAAGAAAGCGGACCAGGTCTACGTCGACCCGTCGCTGATCGAATACGCCGTGAAGGTAGTGACCGCCACGCGCAGCCCGAAGACGGTCGGTCTGCCGAACCTCGAAAATTACATCACCTTTGGGGCGAGTCCGCGCGCTTCGATCAATCTAATTCTGACCGCCAAGGCTTTGGCATTCGTGCGTGGGCGGACTTACGTTCTGCCGCAGGATGTGTTGGACATGGCACTCGATGTCATCCGTCATCGGTTGGTGCTTTCCTACGAAGCCTTGTCCGACGAAATTTCGAGCGACGATATCCTGACGCAGATCCTCGATCGTATCCCCGTCCCAGTGGTGCCTTTGAATGAACACTTCAACGTCCGCGCGAACGCCTGAGCGCATCCTGCACCGGCTGGACTGGCAGGTCATTCGCCGTCTGGACGGATATTTGCAGGGCGATTATCGCAGCCTGTTCCGCGGCTCCGGCGTGGACTTTGCCGACCTGCGTGAGTACCAGCCGCAGGACGATATCCGTTATATCGACTGGAACGTCAGCGCACGCATGGATGCGCCGTACGTCCGCGAGTATATGGAAGACCGAGAGATCATCGCCTGGTTCCTGCTTGACCTGAGTCCGTCCGTGGATTTTGGCGCGTTGGATAATCAGAAACGCAATGTCTTGATCGATTTTGTCGGCACGTTGTCACGACTGCTGACGCGGCACGGGAATCGAGTCGGGGCGGTCATGTTCGGGAACGGGATCCAGCGCCGGGTCCCGGCAAGAGGCGGGCGGCTGCACGTCCTGCGTCTCATCAATGACCTGCTCAAACAGCCGCAGCATCAACGCACGCCGATGACCGACCTCTCCGAATTGATCAAAGGCGGGCTTCACAGCATTAAAAAGCGTTCGCTGGTCTTTGTCGTTTCGGATTTCATCAGTGTGCCGGGATGGGAAAGATCGCTGCGCCTGCTAAGCGAAAAGCACGAGGTCATCGCGATCCGTTTGTGGGACCCGCGTGAGATGGCGCTGCCGGATGTCGGGCATGTGATCCTCGAAGATTCAGAGACGGGCGAGCAAATATACGTTGATACCAGTGATAAAAAATTCCGCATGCGATTTGTGCAGGCTGCCCGCAAGCGCGAAGCCGACCTGAACGAAAGCTTCAAACGAGCGGGTGTGGATGTCCTGCCGCTTTCGACCGAAGCGGACTTGATCCACGCCATTGCAAGTTTTGTGATGCTGCGCCGTCAACGCCGGAGATGACATCCATGTCTTTTGTCTGGACGTTCATGCTGTGGTCGTTGATCCTGATCCCATTTTTGATTCTGCTCTACTGGCGGATGCAAAGGCGGCGGGCGCAGATCGCGCTTCGATACGGGAGCCTGGGCTTGGTACAGCAAGCATCGGGTCGCGGTGTGGGTGTGAGGCGTCATATCCCGGCGATCCTGTTCCTGCTTGGGTTGACGGTCTTGTTCGTTTCCCTGGCTCGTCCGCAGATGGTCATTGGTCTGCCGAAAACGGAAGGGGTTGTCATCCTCGCCTTTGATGTTTCCGGCAGCATGGCGGCCGAGGATTTCACCCCAAACCGACTCGAAGCCGCAAAAAAACTGGCAGTCGAGTTTGTCGAACGCCAGCCTTCGAGTGTGAAGATCGGTGTTGTGGCGTTCAGTGAAAGCGGTCTTTCGGTGCAGCTTCCGTCTGCAGATCAATCCACAATTGTCGATGCGATCAATCGTTTGCGTCCCCAGCGCGGAACGTCCCTCGCAAATGGGATCGTAGCATCGCTGAACACCATCGCGAATCTGACCGGGCAGGAACCCATCGTCGGTTTCGAAGGTGCGGATGTCCCCGCGCCGTTGAATGGCACACCCGAAGTATCGCCGGATCAATCCACAGCCATAGTTTTGCTCACCGATGGTGAAAACAACATGAATCCGAATCCGGTCGAGGCGGCGTTGTTGGCGGCGGAGCGCGGAGTACGCATCCACACCATTGCAGTCGGCAGCCGCGAAGGCGTGGAGTTGACGGTCAATGGCTTTACCGTTTTCACGAAAGTGGACGAAGAGATGCTCAAGCAGATCTCCGAGATCACGAAAGGGACGTATTACATTGCCGGTTCTGATGATGAGTTGGACGAAGTCTACGAAAGCATCGAACCGCGTTTGAAGGTCGAGGAAGAGGCTCAGGAAGTCACGTCTGTATTTGCAGGCGCCAGCATCCTGATCCTTCTGCTCGGCGGATTGTTGTCTTTATTGTGGTTTAGCCGTGTGCCGTGAGACTTTGTCATGTCATGCTGAGCGACACCTGCACTGCACCAAACGCAGTGCGGTGCAAGTGAGCGAAGCATCTCTGAATGCGGATATGACAAAACGGCGCTGGAGGTCGTAATGGAATTTCTTTGGTCTCCCGTCTTTTATCTTTTTGCGCTCATCCCCATCTCGATTCTTGCCTACGTCCTGATTCTCCGCCGGCGTAAACCTTTTGCTGTCAGGTATTCAAGCCTTTCTTTGGTGCGTGCTGCCATGCCCCGGCGGACCCAGTGGAAGCGCCATATCCCATTCGCGCTTTTCCTGCTCGCCATCTCCAGCCTCATCATGGCGATGGCGAGACCGGTATCCGTTATCACGCTCCCCGCTTCGAATGCGACCATCATCCTCTCCATCGATGTTTCGCGCAGTATGTGTTCAACCGACATATCTCCCAACCGGCTCGAATCCGCCAAAGCCGCCGCGCTGGAATTCATCAAATCACAGAACGCAGATACACAGATCGGTATTGTGGTCTTTGCCGGGTTCGCAGTGATCGCCCAGCCGCCGACAACAGACCGCGCTCTCCTCGAAGCCACCATCAACACCATCAGCACTGCCCGCCGCACAGCCATAGGCGAAGGGATCTTGATGTCACTTGAAGCCATCTCCGAGTTTGACGATTCGGTCGTCAGCCCTTATTCCGGAATTGAGATTACTCCCGTTGCCGAAGGCGAATATATCCCCGCGATCGTGGTTCTGCTGACAGATGGCGTTTCTACTACAGGCATCGACCCGCTTGAAGCCGCTCAAATGGCGGCTGACCGCGGTGTGCGGGTCTATACCATCGGCTTTGGCACTGTCAATAACGATGCGCCGATGAATTGCAATCCCTATTCTTCCTACTCCGACCCATTCGATCCATTCTTTGGCGGAGGGGGCGGAGGTGGCGGTCAATTTCGCCGCGAGATCGATGAAGCCACCCTCAAGCAAGTCGCGAATATGACGGGTGGCTCCTATCACCTTGCCGAGAGTTCCACCGAGTTGCAAAAAGTTTTTGACAGCCTGCCGACTCAACTGTTCACCGTTACAGAGACGACCGAAGTCAGTGTATTCTTCGTCGCCTTTGCCGCTTTATTCATCTTTTTGGCGATCCTACTGTCACTGATCTGGAATCCACTCCTATAAAGAGCTCCAACGTCGGGAGACGTTGGAGTCCAAAACAGGCATAAAATCTGATACGGGTATAATTCCTCTCGATGGATGAACAGCTTCATTTCAAACCATTCGGGTTTTCCGCGCTCGCTCTTGCGATCATCGGATGGGGTGGATTGTATTTCGTCATTACACAAACCCTGCCCTTTGTCTGGTCGCGCTGGGGATTTTTTGCCCTCTTCCTCATGGCGCTGACAGGCACCATGCTTCCCATCGTTTACTACCTTCATCGACGCTTTCCAACCGAACCGCCCGCCGACGCCAGCGTCATCATCCGCCAGGCGATGTGGGTTGGCGTTTATGGCGCGACGCTTGCCTGGCTCCAACTTGGGCGTCTTGTCACGTTATATGTCATCCTCGGTCTTGCAGGCGGATTGATCGCCGCCGAGTACTTTATCCGAATCCGCGAGAAAGCAACGCGGCGCATGCCCATCATCCACGATGACAACCCTTCGTAACCTTCCCTCCGTTGAACAACTCCTTCAGACCGAAACGACAGCGCGGTTGATCGCACAGTTCGGGCGCCCGCTGACATTGGAATCCCTGCGCCAAACCTTGGATGACATCCGCGCACGCTTCAAGGCTGGAACTTTGGCTGGGTTGCCATCCATCGAATCGATCCTCGCCCAAGCCGAATCTAATCTCAGCTCATGGACAGCTCCAACTCTTGTTCCCGTCATCAATGCCACAGGGGTAATTTTACATACCAACCTGGGCCGCGCTCCGATGAGTGCCGCCACTATCCACGCCATGGATATTGTCTCACGCGGCTACTCCAACCTTGAGTTCGATCTCGAGACCGGCAAGCGGGGCTCGCGGCTCATCCATGCCGAAACACTCCTGCAAAAACTGACCGGCGCGGAATCTGCGCTCGTTGTCAATAACTGCGCCTCCGCCGTTTTGCTCACACTCTCTGCTCTGGCGAATAAAAGGCGCGTTGTCATCGCCCGGTCCCAACTCGTTGAAATTGGCGGCGGCTTCCGGGTGCCCGATGTTATGAAGCAATCCGGTGCGAAACTGGTGGAGGTCGGCACAACGAACAAAATCCGTTTGTCCGATTACCGATCCGCGTTCGAAGAACCGACTGCGCTGGTGATGCAGGCTCACCGCTCCAACTTCAAGATCGTCGGGTTTACCGAGGAACCTGAACTCAAGGATCTTGTCGAGGCGGCACATGAGCATCATATTCCCGTCATCCATGATCTTGGCTCAGGCGCGTTTTACGATACTGCCAAATTCGGCTTCTCCCACGAGCCGACTGTTCAAGAGTCCATGAAAGCCGGGGCGGATGTGATTCTCTTCTCCGGCGATAAATTGCTGGGCGGTCCGCAGGCGGGCATCATCATCGGTAAAAAAGAATTGCTAGACAGGGTTAAAAAACATCCGCTCGCCAGAGCCGTCCGAGCGGATAAAGCCTGCCTGGCGGGTTTGTCTGCCACCTTCACGCACTATCTCAGAGACGAGGCGGAACGGGAAATCCCCATCTTGAGGATGATGTCTCTGACGCTGGAGCAGGTCAAAGGTCGCGCCGAGGCGTGGAAAGCCGAATTGGGGCAAGGCGTTGTTGTCTCCGGTGAATCCACGTGGGGCGGCGGTTCGCTTCCCGATGAATCCATCACCACCTATCTACTAGAACTGCAGGTGAAATCTGTAGAAAAAAAATTACGCGATATGCGAAAGAATAATCCTCCCATCATTGCTCGGACTGAGAACGATAGGATCCTGCTCGATCCGCGCACGGTGCTGCCCGAACAGGAAGGTGCATTGCTGGTTGGGTTGAAGAATATTCTGAAAGTTTAATACAGATGATTTTCCAGATCTCGATCCCTGATTTGAAAAAACCACCTGCGTTTAAATTTCCAGAAAGATGTGTGAATTGTGGTGGGGCACAAGCAGAAATATTATCTCTGACGTTTCATACAGGTGTGCAATTCCGCGGCAAACCTGTGAGGATCGATTTGAAGGTTCCAATGTGCAAAACCTGCGCGGATAAAGAACGCGGCATAGGCAAGGTCACTTTCATCCCATTTCTTATTGTTGGTTTTATCTTTGGCGCAATCGCTTTTGTTCCGGCGATGCTGGTCGCTCCGCAGGGGGCAGACCCACAAACGGCAGGTTTTCCGTTTGTGTTTGGCGGACTGGTCGGCTTGATCGTGGGGAGCATTCTGGGAACTGTGGCGGAAGTTATCATAAGACCATTGGCAGTTGCCTATTATGGAAGGCTGATCACCCGCCGTCCGTTGACTGTCTTTGCCTTATTCAGCGAAACGGACGAATTGCTAGGGCTTTCGGGCAGGCTTTTTCGTGACAAGAAAATCTTAAGACTTGAGTTCGAGAGCGAAGAGATCGCGCAAGAATTTGCAATCCTAAATCAATTGGAGATTCAATGAAATCAGACCTCGATGCCATCATGCAATCCCGTGACATGGACGCCTTCATTGTGTTCGGCAATGCCGAGAATAACCCGCCCATGTATTACCTGACCGGCGGCGGGCATGTCAGCCATGCCACCATCGTCAAGAAACGCGGCGAAGAGCCGGTGTATTTCTACAACGACATGGAACGCGACGAAGCCGCCAAAAGTGGATTGAAGACTGTTCCGTTCAGCAAGTATGACCTCGGGGAGTTGTTGAAAAAGGCAGCGGGTAATGCCCTGCTTGCCAGCGCCATGCGCTATCAGCAAATGTTCGAAGAACTCAATCTGACCAGCGGACGTGTCGGCGTGTACGGCCATTACGACGTCGGCGTTGTGTTCGGCACTTTGAATCATTTGCAGAAGTTGATGCCAGGCATCGAATTTATTGGCGACGCAAGAGAAGACTCTATTTTTCTTCATGCCATGGAAACCAAGGATGAAAAGGAAGTCGAGCGCATCCGCACGATGGGCAAGGTGACCACCTCGGTTGTAAATAGGACTCGCGAGTATCTCACCTCATGCGATGTGCGCGATGATGAAGTTTTGTTGAAAGAAGATGGCACACCGCTCACGGTGGGTGATGTCCATTCGAAGATCCGGTTATGGGTTTCTGAGCATGGTGCGGAATTACCATCCGGGTTCATTTTCGCCATAGGGCATGATGCAGGTGTGCCGCATTCTGCGGGCAATCCAGCCGACCTGATGCGCCTCGGCCAGACCATCGTCTTCGATATATATCCGGCTGAGGCAGGCGGCGGCTATTACTACGATTTCACCCGCACATGGAGCCTCGGTTACACCACGCCTGAAGCACAAGCCTTGTTCGATCAGGTCAAGGAAGTTTATGACACCTTGAATGATAACTTTGACCTGAACGTGCCGTTCAAAGATTACAACAAGATGACCTGTGACTACTTTGAATCGAAAGGTCATCAGACGCCGATGAATACCAGGGCACCTATCGAAGGTTACGTCCACAGTCTGGGGCATGGTGTGGGTTTGAACATTCACGAACGTCCATTCAGCGGGTTGACTGCCGGTGATGACCAGCGCCTCAAACCCGGGGTCATTATCACTTCAGAACCCGGCTTGTACTACCCCGAAAAAGGAATGGGTTTCCGTATCGAAGATACCTTGTGGGTGCGTCCAGACGGTGTGATGGAAAAACTGGTCGAGTATCCATATGATTTTGTTCTGCCGATGAAGAAGTGGATAAAGAAATAACGACGGCGGACGGCCGACAATGGACCGCTGTCGGCGGTCAAATTCGATGATCCATCTTCAATCTCTAACGCTTCGCCCTTCTCATGAAAGTGATGCGGAAATTTTCCCATTCACTGTTCCTGTTGTTCGGACTCTCGACAAAATTAAGTTCACTGTGCCCATCACCTTTTTTGTAGGAGAGAACGGCTCTGGGAAATCGACGGTGCTGGAGGCGTTGGCTTGCGCGGTGGAATCGATCACTGTGGGCAGTGAAAGTGTAAAGACCGATAAGACCCTTGCTCCCATTCGGCAGTTATCAAAGCAACTCAAACTTTCATGGACGAAACGCACACGTAAAGGCTTCTTCTTGCGGGCGGAAGATTTCTTCGGATATGCCCATGCCATGCGTCAGACCCGCGAGGAGTTGGAGGAAGAGATCAAGAATGTGGACCGTGACTATCAAGGGCGTTCCAAACTCGCGCAAGACCTGGCGCGGTCGGCGTATTCGGGTCAACTCTCAGCGATGAAGAATCGCTACGGCGAAAAAGGACTCGATAGCTATTCGCACGGCGAGGCATTCCTGAGTTTGTTCCAGGCGCGTTTTATTCCCGGCGGTTTGTATTTGCTCGATGAGCCCGAGGCAGCGTTATCGCCGTCCCGACAACTGAGCTTTCTGGCCGCACTCAAACAGATGGTCGAGCAGGAGGCGCAGTTCATCATCGCCACGCATTCGCCAATCATTCTTGCATTTCCTGGTGCGCAAATTCTTCAATTCCATGATGGGACGATCAGCGAAGTGAAATATAATGAATTGGAGCATGTGAATCTCGTACGCGATTTTCTCGCCAACCCAGAGGCATTTTTGAAGCATTTGTAACGGGGTCCAGCGACTCCTGCCGTTGGACTCGCAAAGTCGGAGATTTTGCGCTCCGAAATAGGAAACTATGACCGAATTAAAACCTGCCCGTATCCTTGCCATTGAAACTTCCTGTGATGAGACCGCCTGTGCAGTCATCGAGAATGGACGCGTATTACTCTCTTCAATCGTCGCTTCGCAGATGGATATTCACGCACGTTATGGCGGGGTGTTCCCGGAGGTTGCTTCGCGCCAACATGTTCTGAGCATCGTCCCGGTTGTGAACGACGCCCTTGCAAAGGCGCATCTCACACTCAACGATATCGACGCCGTCTCTGTAACACAGGGACCCGGTCTCGCCGGGTCGTTGATCGTGGGGATGAACACAGCCAAGGGAATGGCGCTTGCCCTCGATAAACCATTGGTAGGGGTAAATCATCTCGAAGGCCATATTTATTCAGCGTGGGTTTTCAACTCCGAAGAGGAAATGCCGCCCGCGCCGCAATTCCCGCTGATGGCATTGCTTGTCTCTGGCGGTCACACCGAGTTAAATCTAATGACCGATCACCTGACTTACCAACGCCTCGGCTCGACCCTCGACGACGCAGCGGGCGAAGCCTTCGACAAGGTCGCAAGATTGTTGGATTTACCCTACCCGGGTGGGCCGTCCATACAAAAATCTGCGGAGGAGGGTGACCCGAACCGCTTCCATTTCCCCCGTGCCTGGCTCGATGGAACCTGGAACTTTTCCTTCAGTGGAGTTAAGACTTCTGTACTTTATGAAGTACAAGCATTGAAAAAAGCCGGGAACGGAATCCCCGTTCACGATCTTGCGGCGTCGTTCCAAAAGGCGGTCGTGGATGTGTTGTTCAAAAAGACCATGGATGCGGCGCGTGAGTTTGGCGCGAAGGAAATTTTGGTTGCGGGCGGAGTCTCAGCTAACCGTGCCTTGCGGGAAGCCTTCAAGGGGCAAAATGAATTCCCCGTTAACATCCCGCCCCTTTCGCTTTGCACCGACAATGCCGCCATGATCGGTGCGGCAGGATATTTCCGTTATGCGTTCGGGCACATTTCTGAATTGGATATCGATGTTTATCCAACATGGCCATTATCTTAAGTGGTCGATCGTAAATATTTATAAGTCCATGTGGCTTTGGCAGGGGCTTAGC
>ERZ761602.7485-NODE-7485-length-11548-cov-7.500914_pt1 | contig 11548 bp, 10 predicted proteins | sample MGYA00512165_ERZ761602 | MGnify/ENA primary metagenome ERZ761602 (study PRJEB28899, sample SAMN02445085) | bioreactor sludge metagenome | biome: EBPR sludge; isolation source: Thorneside wastewater treatment plant | place: Australia: Brisbane, Thorneside... | reverse complement strand
CGACGTGGTGGTGATCAACGCCGGCCTGAAGTCCGAAGGCATCGTGCCGATCGAACAGTTCCGGAACGACGCCGGCGAGATCGACGTGGGCGTGGGCGACGAAGTGAAGGTGGCGCTCGACTCGATCGAGAACGGCTTCGGCGAAACCGTCCTCTCGCGCGAGAAGGCCAAGCGCGCCATGGTGTGGGACGAGCTGGAGCAGGCGCTGGAGAAGAACGAGACCATCACCGGCCGCATCAGCGGCAAGGTCAAGGGTGGTTTCACCGTCGACATCAAGGACGTCCGCGCGTTCCTGCCGGGCTCGCTGGTCGACGTGCGCCCCGTGCGCGACCCGGGCTACCTGGAAGGCAAGGAGCTGGAGTTCAAGCTCATCAAGCTGGACCGCAAGCGCAACAACGTGGTCGTCTCCCGCCGCGCGGTGGTCGAGAGCGAGCACTCGGAAGAGCGCGAGCAGTTGATGGACAAGCTGCAGGAAGGCGTGGTGCTGAAGGGCGTGGTCAAGAACCTGACCGACTACGGCGCGTTCGTCGACCTGGGCGGCATCGACGGCCTGCTGCACATCACCGACATGGCCTGGAAGCGCGTGCGCCATCCGTCCGAAGTGGTCGAAGTCGGCCAGGAGCTGGACGTCCGCGTGCTGAAGTACGACCGCGAGCGCAACCGCGTCTCGCTGGGCCTGAAGCAGTTGGGCGAGGATCCGTGGGACAACATCGCCCGCCGCTACCCGGCCAACAGCCGCGTGTTCGGCAAGGTCTCCAACGTCACCGACTACGGCGCGTTCGTCGAGATCGAGCCGGGCGTCGAAGGCCTGGTCCACGTGTCCGAGATGGACTGGACCAACAAGAACGTCAACCCGTCCAAGGTCGTGCAGGTCGGCGACGAGGTCGAGGTGATGGTGCTGGACGTGGACGAAGAGCGCCGCCGCATCTCGCTGGGCATGAAGCAGGTCGCCGCCAACCCGTGGGAGACCTTCGCGGCCACCCACAAGAAGAACGACAAGGTGTCCGGCCAGATCAAGTCGATCACCGACTTCGGCATCTTCATCGGCCTGGACGGCGGCATCGACGGCCTGATCCACTTGTCCGACATCAGTTGGAACACCACCGGCGAAGACGTGGTCCGCAACTTCAAGAAGGGTGACACGCTGGAAGCTGTGGTGCTGGCCGTGGACCCGGAGCGCGAGCGCATCAGCCTGGGTGTGAAGCAGTTGGAGCAGGATCCGTTCGGCCAGTACATGGCCGCGCATCCGAAGGGCACGAAGGTCGAAGGCGTGGTGAAGGAAGTCGACGCCAAGGGCGCCGTGGTCGAACTGGCCGACGGCATCGAGGGCTACGTCTCCGCCCGCGACATCAGCCACGAGCGCGTGGACGACGCCAGCCAGCACCTGAAGGTCGGCGACAAGGTCGAGGCCAAGTTCATCGGCATGGACCGCAAGGGCCGTACCCTGCAACTGTCGATCAAGGCCAAGGACGAAGCCGAGACCGCCGAGGCGCTGGCCGAGTACAACAAGACCGCCGCCGAAGCCGCTGCCGGCACCACCAGCCTGGGTGCGCTGCTGCGCGCGCAGTTGGACGGCGGCAAGTCCGAGTGATCGGCCTGCGTCATCCGTAACACTTCTGGCAGTACCGTTCCCCGCCGGCCCGGACATCTCCGGGCCGGCGCGGGCACATCCGCTCCGATCCGCATGCGATGACCAAGTCCGAACTCATCGAAATCCTGACCCGCCGCCAGCCGCACCTCAAGGCCGAGGATGTGGACCTGGCCGTGAAGGCGTTGCTGGACATGATGGGCGGCGCGCTGGCGCAGGGCGACCGCATCGAGATCCGCGGCTTCGGCAGCTTCTCGCTGCACTACCGTCCGCCGCGCGTGGGCCGCAATCCCAAGACCGGCGAATCGGTCGCGTTGCCGGCCAAGCACGTCCCGCACTTCAAGCCCGGCAAGGAGCTGCGCGAACGCGTCAGCGACGTCGTGCCGATCGAGGAATCCGGCGACTGACCGCGCATCCCGGCGCCCGTGTTGATCCGCGCCGAGTCCGTTAAGCTAGGCGCCGTCCCGCAAGGAGCCGCCTGATGAACATGTTCCGCCTGGTCGTGGCGTTGGTCTTCCTGGCCTACGGCCTCGTCATCGGTGTGCTGAACACGCAGCCGATCACGCTGAAGCTGCTCTTCACCGAATTCCAGACGTCCTCCGGCGTCGGCATCATGCTGTCGCTGCTGCTCGGCGTGGTGATCGGCGCCCTGATCGTGCTGGCCACGCTGGTCTGGCCGCTGTATGCCAAGCTGCGCCGGGCCAACAAGGCCGCAATGGCGCCGGCCGCGCCGTCTTCCGTTCCGCCGCGCGACGATCTCTGAGCATGGCCTTCCTCACCGAATGGTTCTGGTTCTTCCTGTTCCTGCCGCTGGCCGCGCTCAGCGGCTGGGTGGTCGGCCGACGCGGCGGGCAGCGGCACGGCGACACCCAAGTCAGCCGCCTGTCCAGCACTTATTTCCGCGGCCTGAACTACCTGCTCAACGAACAGCCCGACAAGGCCATCGAGCTGTTCCTGCACATCGCCGAACTGGACAAGGAAACCTTCGAGACCCAGGTCGCCCTGGGCCATCTGTTCCGGCGCCGCGGCGAAGTGGACCGCGCCATCCGCCTGCATCAAGGATTGGTGCAGCGCCCGGACCTGAGCGACCAGCAGAAGGTGCAGGCGCTGCTGGCGCTGGGTGAGGATTACATGAAGTCCGGCTTGCTCGACCGCGCCGAGACCGTGTTCACCGACCTGGCGCGGATCGACCAGCGCGCGCCGCAGGCGCTCAAGCACCTGATCGGCATCTACCAGTCCGAGCGCGACTGGGAGAAGGCCATCGACAACGCCCGCCGCTATGAAGAGGTGACCGGTGAGCCCATGGGCAAGCTGGTGGCGCAGTTCGAATGTGAACTCGCCGAACGCAACCGCACCGCCAACAGCATCGACGCTGCGCGCGCGGCGGTGGCGCGCGCCTACCAGGCCGATGCCGGCAGCGTGCGCGCAGGCATCATCGAAGGCCGCATAGAATCCGACGCCGGCAACCACGAGGCAGCGATCCGCGCCTTCGAGCGCGCGGCGCGCCACGATCCCGACTATCTGCCGGAAGTGCTCACTGCGCTGCTGGCCAGCTACGAGCACGTCGGCGACCTGTCCGGCGCGCGCGCGTTCCTGTCCGAGATGTGCGAGCACTACCGCGGCATCGCGCCGGTGCTCGCGCTGACCCGGCTGGTCGAAAGGCAGGATGGCGTCGCCGTGGCACGCGCCTACCTGGCGCGGCAGTTGAAGGACCGGCCTTCGGTCCGCGGCGAGGCCGCGCTGATCGACCTGACCCTGGCCGAAGGCGCCGATCCTTCGGCTACCCTGCACGACCTCAAGCACATCACCGACCAGTTGCTGGTGCGCAATCCCAGCTACCGCTGCACGCGCTGCGGGTTCGGTGCCCGCACCCACCATTGGCAGTGCCCCAGTTGCAAGGAGTGGGGCACGGTGAAGCCGCTGCTGAACTACGCGGTGGTCTAGTGCCTTCATGGCTCATTTGGGGGCTGCTGCTCGCCGCGGCGTCGGCGCTCGGCACGTGGCTGGCCCGCTGGTACGCCGTGCGCGGCAATCTGATCGACCAGCCCGGCGAGCGCCGCAGCCATGCGGTCGCCACGCCGCGGGGGGGAGGCATCGCCATCGTCGGCGTGATGGTGCTGGCCGCGGGCTGGCTGCTGTGGCGCGATGGCGCCGCCATGGGCTGGCTGATCCCGGCGTTCCTGATTGGGCTGCTGCTGGTGGCCGGCATCGGCTGGTGGGACGACCACCGGCCGCTCTCCCCCTGGAGCCGGCTGGCGGTGCAGGCCTTGGCCTCCGGTCTGCTGGGATTGGCGGCCTGGCATGACAGCGGGATCCATGCCGGCGGGTTCCTGATCGGTGCGGCGGCGTTCCTGTCGGCCATGGTTCTGGTCAATGTCTGGAACTTCATGGACGGCATCAATGGGCTGGCGGCGAGCCAGGCCGCCCTGGCCGCCGCCGCGTTCGCCTGGGCGCTAACCGGTCCCTGGTCCTGGCTGGCGCTGGCGCTGATGGCGGGGTGCCTGGGCTTTCTTCCCTTCAATTTCCCCAAGGCGCGTATCTTCCTGGGCGACGTGGGCAGCGGCGCCATCGGTTTCGGCCTGGCCGCGCTGTGGGTGGCCGGGTGGCATGGCTCGCAGGTGCCGTGGCCACTGCTGGCCCTGCCGTTGTGCCCCTTCCTCGTCGACGCGGGCTTCACGTTGGCGGCGCGCATGCTGGCGGGCGAGCGGTGGTGGACACCCCACGTCACCCATCTGTACCAGCGATATGCAAAAAGGGCGGGACATACCCGCGTAACCGTGACTTATGCGACTTTGTGTTGCGTTGCAATAGCGTTAATCTATGGCGGCCGCCGGTGGACGATAGTGGAAGCCTTGGTTGCTGTCGTGGCGGCCTATGCCGTGGCATGGATCGGATATGCGGGTCTGCGCAGGGGATTGCGCGCCTAAGTTCAGGGAGTCGGACATGATCAAATCCTGGCGTGAGCGTGTTGCCGGGTTCCTGCCACGCATGCTGGTCGCGGTGCACGATCTGGCGATGGTGTGGGCGTGCTGGCAGGTATTGCACCGCTTCCGCTACGCCATGCTGCCGAACCCGCCGGAGTTTCCGCTCTGGTCCAACGAGATCGCCATCGTCCTGCTGGGGCAGGGCATGGTGTTCTGGTGGATGGGGCTCTACCGCGGGCTGTGGCGGTTCGCCAGCCTGCCGGACCTGTGGAACATCGTGAAAGCCTGTGCGCTGGGCTTCCTCGCGGTCGTCCTGGGGCTGTTCTTCTACAACAGGTTCGGCTCCACGCCGCGTGCGGTGCTGGGCTTCTACCCCTTCGCGCTGATCGGCTTCCTGGGTCTGCCGCGGCTGGCGTACCGCGGCTGGAAGGACAGCCAGGTGCAGCGCTCCGCGGAAAACGGCTCGCGCGTGCTGATCCTGGGCGCGGGGCGCGCCGGCGAAGCCTTGTTGCGCGAACTGCGCCGCACCGGCGTCTACAACCCCGTCGCCTTCCTGGACGATGCCGTCCGCCTGCATGGTTCCAAGCTGCTGGGCATTCCAGTGCTGGGCAGCCTGACCGATGCCGCGGCCGTCGCGCGCGAAACCGCCGCGCGCATGCTGGTGATCGCCATGCCTTCGCTGGACGCGGCGGCGATGCAGCGCGTGGTCGCCATCTGCGAGAGCACCGGCCTGCCTTTCAGGATGGTTCCCCGGCTGATCAACGTGCTGGAAGGCCAGTCCATGCCGGGCGATCTGAAGGAAGTCGCCATCGAAGACCTGCTCGGCCGCAAGTCGGTCACCCCCGACTGGAAGCTGATCCGCGGCTGGCTGGGAGGGCGCACGGTCATGGTCACCGGCGCTGGCGGCTCGATCGGCTCGGAATTGTGCCGGCAGTGCGCACGCCACGGCGCACAGCGCATCGCCCTGGTCGAGATCGACGAACTGGCGCTCATCACCATCGAGAACGACTTGCGGCGCGCGTTCCCCGACCTGGAGCTGTTGCCCGTGCTGGGCAATTGCGGCGATCCGGCGGTGATGGACCACGTCCTGTCCCTGGCCGAGCCCGATGCAGTGTTCCATGCCGCCGCCTACAAGCAGGTGCCGCTGTTGGAAGCGCACCTGCGCGAAGCGGTCGGCAACAACGTGCTGACGACCGAGACCGTGGCGCGCGCCTGCCAGCAGCGCGGCGTGGCGACCTTCGTGCTGATTTCCACCGACAAGGCGGTCGATCCGGCCAATGTGCTCGGCGCCACCAAGCGCATGGCGGAAATGATCTGCCAGACCCTGGATGACGGCCGCGCGGGCACCCGCTACGTCACGGTGCGCTTCGGCAACGTGCTGGATTCGGCCGGCAGCGTGGTGCCGCTGTTCCGCGAGCAGATCCGCAAGGGTGGACCGGTCACGGTGACCGATCCGGAGGTCACGCGCTACTTCATGACCATTCCCGAGGCCTGCCAGCTCATCCTGCAGGCCGCCGCGGGCGCCGCCCATGCCTCGATCTACACGCTGGACATGGGCGACCCGGTGCCGATCCGCCTGCTGGCCGAGCAGATGATCCGCCTGGCCGGCAAGCAGCCGGGCAGGGACATCGCCATCGTCTACACCGGGTTGCGGCCGGGCGAGAAGCTGCACGAGACGCTGTTCCATGCCGACGAGCGCTACCAGCCGACCTCGCACTCCAAGATCATGAAGGCGGTCGCACGCGACGTGTCGCCGGAGTTCATGGACCTGGCTTTGCAGCGCCTGCGAGCCGCTTATGGCCGCTACGACACCGGCGAACTGCGCGAGGTCCTGCGCGTGGCCGTGCCGGAGTTCACCCCCGTGTCCAACGAGGAAGAGGGCGTACCGGCTAATATCGTCGCTTTCCCCGGTCGCGAGGCCCGCAGGACCCGATGAGCATGCAACGTATCCGGAAAGCCGTATTCCCCGTCGCCGGCCTGGGCACCCGTTTCCTGCCCGCCACCAAGACCGTCCCCAAGGAGATGTTGCCGATCATTGATCGGCCGCTGATCCAGTACGCGGTGGACGAGGCGATCGAGGCGGGCTGCGACACGCTGGTCTTCGTCACCAACCGCTACAAGCACGCGGTCGCGGACTATTTCGACAAGGCCTACGAGCTGGAACAGAAGCTCGAGCAGGCCGGCAAGCAGGAACAACTGGAACTGGTCCGCAACGTCCTGCCCAAGCACGTGCGCGCGGTGTTCGTGACCCAGGCCGAAGCGCTGGGGCTGGGGCATGCCGTGCTGTGCGCCAAGCCCATCATCGGCGACGAGCCCTTCGCGGTCCTGCTGCCCGACGACCTGATCTGGAACCGCGGCGCGGGCGCCCTGAAGCAGATGGCGGACGCTTCCGAGGCATCGGGCGCCAGCATGATCGCGGTGCAGGACGTGCCGCGCGAGCAGACCGGCAGCTACGGCATCGTGGCGACCCGGGACTTCGCCGGCCGCGAGGGACGCATCCACGCCATCGTCGAAAAGCCCAAGCCCGACGTCGCGCCGAGCAATCTGGCGGTGGTCGGCCGCTACGTACTCGACGCGCGCATCTTCCGGTTGCTGGAGGAGACCAAGCCCGGCGCCGGCGGCGAGATCCAGTTGACCGACGCCATCGCGGCGCTGCTGGCGGAGAAGCCTGTGCACGCCTACCGCTTCCAGGGCACGCGCTTCGATTGCGGTACCCACATCGGCCTGATCGAGGCCACGATCCGTTACGCGCTCGACCACGAGAAGCTCAGCGACGCCGCCCGCAGCATGATGCAGGACGCACTGGACGAGCTGGGCGTGCGCGAACTGGGCTGACGCAGGCACGACCGCGAAGCATCCGCTGCGGCAGGGCGGCTCCATGGCAGAACACGCATCCGGCCCCGGCTATTACGAAGTGACGCTGGGCGAAGCGGTTGCCTGGCCGGCGCTCGCCGGCACGCAGGAAGCCGAGGTCTGCATCGTTGGCGGCGGCTTCGCCGGCCTCAACACCGCGCTGGGACTGGCCGAACGCGGCGTGCGCGACGTGGTGCTGCTGGAAGCCCGGGCGCCGGGCTTCGGCGCTTCCGGGCGCAATGGCGGCTTCGTCTTCGCCGGCTTCTCGCGCGGCGAAGATGCCTTGCTGCGCGAATTGGGCCCGGTGCGGGCGCGCGAACTCTACCGCGGCACCACCGATGCCGTGGACCTGATCCGGCGCCGCATCGACGCGCACGGCATCGCCTGCGACGATACCCGCGCGGGGGTGATCTGGGCCAACTGGTTCGCCGATCCGTCGCCGCTGCACGAGCGTCGCCGCCTGCTGGGCGAATCCTACGGGCAGGACTGGGCCTGGATGCCGCGCGAGCAAGTGCGCGGCCTCATCCGGACCCGGCGCTACCACGACGCGCTGCACGAGCCGAACGGCTTCCATTTCCACCCGCTCAAGTACGCCCATGGTATCGCCCGCGTCGCCGTCGGGCTCGGCGTGCGCATCCACGGCGGTTCGCCTGCCGTGACGCTGCTGCGCGACGGCGCGGGCTGGACGGTCGTCACTCCCGAAGGGCGGGTCCGGGCGCGGCAGGTGGTGCTGGCCTGCGGCGGCTACCTGGCCGGCCTCGACCGGCGGGTGGACGCGAGCGTCATGCCCATCGCGACCTACGTGATGGTGACCGAGCCGCTCGGCGCCCGGATGGACGAGGTTCTGCGCATGCGCGCCGCCGTCTACGACACGCGCTTCGCCTTCGACTACTACCGGCCGTTGCCGGACACGCGGCTGCTGTGGGGCGGGCGCATCTCGGTGCACGACCGTTCTCCGCAGGCCGTGCGGCGTCTGCTGTACCGCGACCTGTTGAAGGTGTTCCCGCAACTGGACGGCGTTCGGATCGACTACGCATGGTCGGGGCTGATGAGCTATGCGCGCCACCAGATGCCGCAGATCGGGCGGATCGAGCCCGGCCTGTGGTTCGCGCAGGCGTTCGGCGGGCATGGCGTGGCGCCCACCACGCTGGCCGGCGAAGTGGTCGCCGCGGCCATCGCCGGGGGCGATGCGCGCTGGCGCGACTTCGCACGTTACGGGCTGGTGCCGGCGATGAAGCCGGCGGGATTGGCCGCGGCGCAGGCGAGCTATTGGTGGGCAGGTTTCAAGGATGCATGGAAGGACGCGCGCGAGAGGTGGACGCATGCCGAATGACGAAGACACGACTATAGGCTGGGGCGATTTCGAGCGCGTGCACCTGTGCGCGGGCACGGTGGTGCGGGTGGAAGCATTCCCGGAGGCGCGCAAGCCGGCCTGGAAACTGTGGGTGGATTTCGGTCCGCACGGCATCCGCAAGACCAGCGCGCAGATCAAGGCGCTGTATCCGGCGGAGGAACTGGTGGGGCGCCAGATCGTCGGCGTGATCAACTTCCCGCCCAAGCAGGTCGGGCCGTTCGTGTCCGAATTCCTACTGACCGGTTTCCACACCGACGAGGGCGTGGTGATCACGACGGTCGAACGCCGCGTTCCCGATGGAGCACGCCTGGCATGAAGAAGACGGACCCCGGCCGGTGCGGTCCGGTCAGGAAGAACGCCCTCGCCATGCTGGCGCTGTGCCTTGGCCTGTGGGCAGTCGCCGCCGCTGCGCGTGCGGATGACGCTTACAAGCAATGCCTGGACGATTCGGACGGGACCAACCCCGCCTGGGCCACCTGCGGATGGCAGTGGGTCGCGCGCGAGGACGCGCGCTTCCAGGCCGTGTGGAAACAAGTGGCCGAGCCGCTGGAGGAAGGACGGACGCGCGACGACCTGCTGGCCGAGCAGCGGGCGTGGGTCCTCTACCGCGAGAAGGCGTGCCGCTACTACGCCAACGGCGACCGCGGCAGGGAAGGCGAAGTGTTGGACTATCCTGCCTGCCTGGCCGAGGTCATCGCCGCGCGCACCCGTCAGTTGGAAGTCTTCGGCACGCGCTGAGCCGGCGCGGCCCGAAACGGCAAAGGGCGGCCCGATGGCCGCCCTTTGCCTGTCGCATGCCCAGAACCGCGGGCCGTCACAAGGCTTCGAAGATGCCCGCCGCGCCCATGCCCGTGCCGATGCACATGGTCACCATGCCGTACTTCTTCTGGTGGCGGCGCATGCCGTGGACGATGGTCGCAGTGCGGATCGCGCCGGTGGCGCCCAGCGGATGGCCGAGGGCGATGGCGCCGCCCAGCGGATTGACCTTCGACGGGTCCAGCCCCGAATCCTGGATGACGGCCAGCGCCTGCGCGGCGAAGGCCTCGTTGAGCTCGATCCAGTCCAACTGGTCCTTGCTCAGGCCGGCCTGCTTCAGCGCCTTCGGGATGGCGGCGATCGGGCCGATGCCCATCACTTCCGGGCGCACGCCGGCCACCGAGAAGCTGACGAAGCGCGCCAGCGGAGTCAGGCCGTAGTCCTTGATCGCCTGCTCGGAGGCCAGCAGCACCGCGGCGGCGCCGTCGCTCATCTGCGAGGACGTGCCGGCGGTCACCGTGCCGCCGAACTGCGGATTGCGGAACACCGTGCGCAGCTTGGCCAGCCCTTCCAGCGTGGTGTCCGCGCGCGGGCCTTCGTCCTGTTCGACCAGCAGCTTCTTCAGCCGGATCGTGTTGCCGGCCAGGTCGGGCAGGTGCGAGACCACTTCGTACGGGGTGATCTCCTGCCTGAACTCGCCCGCGGCCTGCGCCGCCAGCGCCTTCTGGTGCGAGGCCACGGCGAAGGCGTCCTGCTGTTCGCGGCCGATCTTCCACTCCTCGGCCACCTTCTCGGCGGTGATGCCCATGCCGTAGGCGATGGCGACGTGGTCGTCCTTGAACACCGAAGGCGACAGCGCGACCTTGTTGCCCATCATCGGCACCATGCTCATGCTCTCGGTGCCGCCGGCCAGCACCAGGTCGGCGTTGCCCAGGCGGATCTGGTCGGCCGCCAGCGCCACGGCCTGCAGGCCGGAGGAACAGAAGCGGTTGATGGTCTGCGCGGCCACGGTATCGGGCAGGCCGGCCAGCAGCACGCCGATGCGCGCCACGTTCATGCCTTGCTCGCCCTCGGGCATGGCGCAGCCGATGATGGCGTCGTCGATGCGGCCGAGGTCGATGCCCGGCGCCTGTGCGACCACGGCCTTCAGCACGTGGGCCAGCATGTCGTCGGGACGGGTATTGCGGAACACGCCGCGCGGCGCCTTGCCCACCGGGGTGCGGGTGGCGGCGACGATGTAGGCGTCTTGGATTTGGCGGGTCATGGTCGTGTCCAGTCTTTGAGAAGGGTGAGGAAGCGAGTGGGTAAGGGGTCAGTGCGAGCAGGCGCTTTTACTGACGCCTTGCGCGCGAAGCGCGCCTGACTCCTTCACTAGTTCCTGAGCGGCTTGCCCGTCTTCAGCATGTGCGCGATGCGGGCCTGGGTCTTTTCCTGCTGGGCCAGTTCGACGAAGTGCCTGCGCTCCAGCTTCAGCAGCCATTCCTCGTCCACCACCGAGCCGCGGTCGACCTCGCCGCCGCACAGCACCGTGGCGATGCGGGTGGCGATCTCGTCGTCGTATCCGCTGATGAAGCGGCCTTCCAGCATGTTGACCAGCATCATGCGGAAGGTGGCGATGCCGACGTCGCCGGCCACCTGGATGCGGCGCGCGGGCAGGGGCGGGCGGTAGCCGGTCTCGGCCAGCGCGGCGGCTTCCTGCCGGGCGATGTGCAGCAGTTCGTAGGCATTGAAGGCGATCCTGTCGCCGGCGCGCAGCAGGCCCAGTTCCTTCGCCTCGACGGCGGAAGTGGACACCTTGGCCATCGCCACGGTCTCGAAGGTCTTCTTCAGTTCGGCGAACACGTCGCCGCCCGGGCCGGCCGCCTGCGAGGCGCGCACGGCGATCTCTTTCAGGCCGCCGCCGGCCGGCAGCAGGCCCACGCCGGCTTCGACCAGGCCGATGTAGCTCTCCAGATGCGCCACCGTGCGCGCGCTGTGCATCTGGAACTCGCAGCCACCGCCCAGCGCCAGGCCGCGCACCGCGGCCACCACCGGCACCAGCGAATACTTGATGCGCTGGCTGGTGGCCTGGAA
>ERZ761602.7484-NODE-7484-length-11548-cov-7.845384_pt1 | contig 11548 bp, 6 predicted proteins | sample MGYA00512165_ERZ761602 | MGnify/ENA primary metagenome ERZ761602 (study PRJEB28899, sample SAMN02445085) | bioreactor sludge metagenome | biome: EBPR sludge; isolation source: Thorneside wastewater treatment plant | place: Australia: Brisbane, Thorneside... | reverse complement strand
ACTCCTCGGTGCCCACCGGCTTCCACAGCGCCTGAATGCGGCCGAAGTAATGCGCCAAGGCGGCGAGTGCCTTCACGCCCCGCTGGCTACCGGCTTCCTTGTCGGATTCCGGCAGGGATGCCAGCAGCACTGCCGTCGGCACGGCCTTCAGCGCTTCGGTCAGTGCCTGCACAAAGCTGAGATTGGAATCGAAGCTGCCGCCGGTCAGCGTTTTGCCTTCTTCAAACTGGCGCACGTAGGCCACCAGCTCGTCGATCAAGATCACGCAGGGCGCGTAAGACTTCAGCAGCGTCTCCAGCACGGCCTTGCCGGGTGAGGTACCCGAGGCATCGGCATCGGCCACCAGCGCGTAGCCCTCAGCCTTGCCCAACTGCCATGCCAGATCGCCCCACAGCGTGCGAACGGCTTGGCCATCACGTACCACAGGCTGGTTTGGCGACGACTTGATGCCATCCAGTACGGCAATCCGCGCACGCGGGAGTTCCGTGACCCCAGCGGCATCCAGGATGGCCGGGACTCCAGGCAGATCGCTGGCCAAGGCATCACCCTTCGCGAGGTGGTAGACCGCCAGCATCGTGTGCGTCTTGCCGCCGCCGAAAGCGGTCTGCAGTTGGATGACCGGGTCACCACCCTTGCCAGACAAGCGCTTGACCACGGAATCCAACAGAAGTCGCATCCCCTCGGTGATGAAGGTGCGCTGGAAGAACAGCGTCGGGTTCTGGTACTCGGCCGTTGCCGTACCCTCATGAACCCTAGATAGATCGGCTGCAAATTCGGCTTGCTGGAACGTGCCCTTTAGGACATCTTCATGCGGGACGGCAACTTCACGCCACGGTTTGAGATTCATATTCAACTCCCCAATCAAATGTCCAGTTGCGCCTGCGAGCCTTTGATGCCCGCTTCCGCCGATGCTTGTTCAATGCCAGACCACGCCGACACCAGCTCGTTGTAGGCGCGTGCTTCTTCGGCCCAGCCCTTACGTTCGCACAGTGTGTAGAGCCGGTATGCCAGTGCGCGTATCGGTTCAGAGCGCGCTGGCATCCTTGCCAAAAGAGCCCCTGCAGCCGATTCACCATCCTGGTTTAGCGCCCGAATAAGTTGATGCAGGGCTTCCCACACCGGCGTACGTGCATCGCCTTCTGGTGTCCAGTCTTTGGGAATTTCGGTCCAGCGCAACAGGCGCAGATTTCCAGCGCTGCTTTCAACTACTCCGGATACTTGCAATCCGTTCACGCTTGTGCCCTTGGCGCGTGCCAATACATCAGCCTCGCCAAACCTTCCCGTAGCCCAGCCCAGTTGCTCGAACCATGCCAAGCAGAACTGTGTGTCGTGGTCGAAGTCGTCCTCAGCAAGGAAGCGGTTGATCAATTGCAGTGCTGTCTTCACCCGCATCGGCGTTCCGTCGGCCTCCAGCACAGCGCTGTACTGGCTAAAAATGGCCATGCCAGGCCCAATGATGGCTTGACTTAGATCCACTGGCGCTACCGGTGAATTGACGCCGCCGCGTGTCATGTCCAACAATGCCTCAGGCAGTGTCGTATTCAGTTCGCGGATAAATTCGCGGCGACTAATTGTTTGTGCGTTTAGTGGGCGCTGGCGGCAAACAAGAATAATGCTTGACGCCAAGGCATTGGCATTATTTCCAATAACGCGCCCTTCCTTTTCGGTGCGCATTGGCCATGTGCCAGTGAGGGTAAATCCGGCACGCAATACTGCATCTAGAAAAGTTTCCCACCCCGTACTGTTTGTTCCATCTGCCTCCTGTGTATCGCTTTGCTTAAAGGCGTAGTAGATGGTTACCGGAAAACCTGGGTGCGCCTTCTCTGCTAAGTTGTGCATGGCACGTGTCATTCCATCGAGGAAGAATGCCTCAGCCTTGTCTTTGGTTTCATGACGGTATGGAGTGGCTACTAACTCTTCAGCCTTGGGAACGGCAACAGTGGCATAAAGATTTGGGTATACAGGCCGCAGGCTTCGTCGGAGCCATACGTAAAAGAAATCAGACAGGTCAGCGTAGCCAATATTGTCGTAATAAGGGGGGTCTGTTGAAACGACCTTGTCGCCGCTTATATTTTGATTCGCTGCGTCTGCTTGCATTGCATGCCCAGCGACTTTGTTTCCAAGGGCATCAAATCCTTTAATCTGTCGTTCAAATAGATTATTAAAACTTCCAGATGAGTCGGAAAATATATTGGTTTCGGCAAAATCCCAAGTCATTGGAATTGCTTGACGCGAGAAAACGCTCCTCATTTGAGTGTTTGGGTGGTTCCATCCGCAAATAGTGGAGGCATGGTTGGCAACTTGATCCACTAGGAATCCGAGATACACTCCTATGGCTTCCGCGTATGCCGTGGCTCCACAACCGCCTGCATCAAGACCACGACCATCGTCGGCCATGCCTGCAGCAGTAGCGTCGACTCGGACGCGGGCGATTGCTTCAGGCACTAGGTCAGATAACGTGGTCAATGCGACGAGTTGACGAGGCGTGAAAAGGTCACCGTATACATCCAAGCCGTAGTTCGAGACATTTACCCTGCACTTGCCGTGTAACGGCGTCTCCGGTTTCCAGTCGGGTCGGGCCTGCAGTGCAATTGCCTCATGTTCGGGTGTAGGGGCCAGATAGACTCGTCCGCGCATACCCTCGGCAACGATAGCCATTAGTCTGGTCCCCATTCGTCCGGCGGAACCTTCACCACGGATATATTTGTAGTCGATTGGCGATTGGGACAATAGGCAGAAGAAGCCAGCTCGTTTACCGGCGGTTGTCCCGCTTGTCACACTTCCGGGAGATTTTCCGTTGTGCACTTCGAAACGGTAACTGTCTCCGTCAACCACAGGCTGCACATATGCCTCTTTCCCCGCCTTACTGGAGAGGGTAAAGGTGCTGACAAGCGGCACTTCCGCATGGCTGAAGGCCGGGTTTGGACTTTTAACTGTGCGAGCCCATATCCAAGCAATCACAGTGAGTTTCTCGCCCAGATATTGCTTCAACTCGGGCCGTTGGGCGACCATCTCAGCGGATACTTCGACCTGCGGGTATAGATGTCCAATGCGTTGCGCAGCCTCTTTTCTCATCCAATCGCCATAGCGCTGCACGTCTTCGGCCAAGCCGCGTGCGCCGCTCCAGTCTTCGGACAGCTTGCCCTGTTTATCGACCGCCAGCTTCGGCCCCACCGGCGCGAGCCCGGCGAACTTGGGCGGAATTTCGATCATTGCCTTGTTGATGGTCACAGCCACGGGGTTCAGGTCGCTGGCATAACTCTCCAGGCCAAGGCGCTGCGCTTCCAATGGCAGTGCGCCGCCACCAGCAAAGGGGTCGTGAAAGCCGGGCAACTTTTCAGGATTGAACAACTCAGCGGCCTGAGGGTGCGCCTTGTTCAGCTCACACGTCTCGCGCCAGCTGCGTACGATTTCGGCTCGGGCACGGGCCAGCACTTCTTCGTTGTTGGTGTTCTCCCATTGCACAAGGTCTTCGATGATCTTGAACAGGCGCTCGCGCTCAATCTCGGCCTTTTCTTTGTTCACGCCGTACTTGAAGCCCCCCCCCTGCTGGTAGCCAGGGTCATTGACCATCTGCGCAAAGATCACCGCCCGTGCTGCTGCCAGCGGGCGGCGTGCCCACCACAGATGCAAGGTGCTGGGGTGACCGTGGCGGATGGATTTCTCACGGGCTGCCGCGACGTTGATGGCATCGAGCGGCAGGGCAACCTCGATGAGCTTCTTAGGCGTTTTGATGGGGGGCATACTTTCAGTCCTTTTTCTTTCCCGCGCGAGCAGGTTCTCTTTGCGGCGTCGTCGATTTAAGTGTCTGAGCTGGTTCAGCGAGTAGTTCGTTGTGAATAAGGTTTTCGACAATGTCGATGACCACGTTCACGTCATCCGAGCTAGGTCGATGCCCTCGATGAGCAGATGCATGTCCAACGTCGACGGCAGCTTCAATGATTCCGCGGTTCCTCTCGCTAATCAGCTGCTTTTCAACCAAGCAGGTGAGCCCACCACCAAAATTTCCTTGATCTCCGACGCTGCGTGTAATCGCCATATCAATCAAGGCGCGAGCACCCATCATCGCGAGGCGTCGGCTGTCGGCGTGCAGCGCCACATAAATTTCATCCAGCAGTTCGGCGTATTCACTAGGGACTGCAAGCCTGTCCACCCACGCCGGTTTGCGCCGCGAGACTCTGGGCGGAAAGTACGTTCCGGGTTCCGGACCGTCCATCGGATCGTTTTCTGAACACCATTCCGTGCAGCAAAGGCTGACTTCCTCACACCCTCTGCACTCCAGCATTGAATAGGTTTTCGACCAACTGACTTCTATGCCCTGATATGGGTCAACTACCTCCGAGTCGCGGTGAATGCGCTCCATGACGACATCGTGTTTTGTCTCCTGACCGCACTTGTTACAGTGGGCACGGACGATCTTCGGTTGCGTGCTCATCGCAACCTCCTGTCGGGTTGCTCTGCTCTAGCAAGTAGTTGGGCGAGATCGAGATTGATGCTGGTGACCGCCCAATCTGGTTCTTGCGTGAAGGGCTTGGTCACGTAGAACGGCCCCTCATGTTGGTCACCATCCACCAGGACGATGGCCAGCATAAATTTGTCTTGCTGGTTCAGCCCGTAGAGGATTTCGTTGCGGGTCACGGTCACTGTGCTGCCGCCCTTGGCGCGGCCTTTGACTTCGATGTGACGGGATGGCGGGAGCTTGCCGTCCAGTGCCCTCGGCAGGCTGGTCACGTCCCAGCCACACTTCTGCGCTGACACATCAATCACTTCGTGGCCAAGCGCACGTTCGGCGTCCATTACGGCCTTCATGGCGATCCACTCCACACGCGCCCGGGCGTCGGCATCAGCTGTCCAGCTTGCTGCGGACTCAGGTTCGCCCTTGCGCTGTGCCAGCAGCCCTGCCGGGATCACCAACGCGCCGCCGACCACCACCGGTGTGGCCGAGATAACATTGCGCATCGCCAGCAATTCTTTCTCGCGTGACTCCCGCCGTGCGGTCAGGTCGTCAATCGTGCGGCGGACGTTTTCCAGCGTCAGGCGCACGTCCTTGCCTGCGGCGATGTCGTCCTGCAGTTTGATGTAGCGATCCGACCAGTAGTTGATCTCTTTGACCAGTCGCTCGTGGACTGCGGTCAGGGTCTTGTCCACGCTCTTTTCGCGCAGGGTGCGCACCTCGTCGAAGTGCTCCGGCACGAGGTGGGTCGAGGCATGGGCCAGCGCCTGCTGCTCAAGGTTCTGTGTGATCCACGGTGCGCCGAGCACGTCCTCGATCAGGGCCATGTCGGACTTGGCGATGGGCTCCAGGTCGAGGTGAGGGGCCCAGCCTGCGTTGATCGCACCGCCTTGTGGATCGATCTCGACAAACTGCATCCGGCGGGATACGACGTGTGCCGAGTCAGCGCCCTCCTTGACGCAGTGGTCGATGATGAACATCACCTTGGGCGTGAGCCCCATGTCGCTGGAGTCGATCAGCACCGCGCCCTGTTTGAGCTTGTTGCGGTGCTGCTCCATGATGAGGTCGGTGACTGACTGCATCAGCGGATGGCCAGGGTGCATCAAGCTAGCCATCGGGGCGCCCACGCGGTCGGCGAGCCGCACGTACTGCTTCTCGAAGCAGACACGCTCGTATTTGCGCAGTACGGGGTCGAGGTTACGGCGATCCCGTCCGGTAATTTGCCGGTCGCGCTCGCGGATGTTGGCCGGGACATGGGTGATTTCGTAGCGTCCCTGCTCACGCGGACGCAGCTCGCCACCGAGCTGCAAGAAGGCTTGATTGAAGAAGGAGCGAATGAAGTAAGGCTGCAGCTTGCGGGCCTCGGCCTTTTCCATTTCCTCCTTGACGGCAAACAGGCGGCGCTCGTCCATCACCTCTTCGCACAGGGCGTTGCGTTTGATGATGGTTTCAAGGTGCTGGGTGTCGAGCGCGCCTTCCACCTTGCGGTGCAGGCGGGCGCGAACCTCTGGGTCTGCGCCGTAGCGGATGGCTTCTATCAGCAGGTCTTTGAGGCTTTTGTCCTCGAAGACCTCACCAAGGATGTCGAACACGCGCCCCCCCAGTGCTGCACGCTCAACTTCCAGCTTTTCGAACAGGCGCTGAAAGACGTCGCCCTCACGGGTCTCGTTGGCGACCATGTTCCACAGGTGGCAGACCTCGGTCTGGCCAATGCGGTGGATGCGGCCGAAGCGCTGCTCCAGACGGTTGGGGTTCCAGGGCAGGTCATAGTTGACCATCAGGTTGGCGTTCTGCAGATTGACGCCTTCTCCCGCCGCGTCGGTGGCGATCAACACGCGCGCGGTGGGATCGTTGCGGAACAACTCCTGCACCTTGCGGCGCTCTTCGCGTTTCACGCCGCCGTGGATCATCACCACGGACTCCTCATTACCGATCAGCCCACGGATCTTTACGGCGAGGTAGTTCAACGTGTCCCGGTGCTCGGTGAAGATGATGAGTTTGCGCTGACGCCCATCTGCGTCGTGCATCTCGGGCGTGTTTTGCAGCAGCTTGGACAGCTCATCCCACTTGCGGTCTTGGCCGGAGTGAACAACTTGCCGTGCCTGTTCTTCCAGTGCGTTGAGGATGATGATCTCGGCCTCAAGCTCTTGGATCGTCTGTGCTGCCGTGGCTTGATCGACCACGGACTCTTCGAAGTTCTCGTAATCCTCGGGTGAGAGCGCGTCGTCGGATTCCCAAATGTCTTCGGGGACGTTGCGGCCATTCACCTCCTGCTCATTCAAAGTCTCTGCCAGCGATTGGCCACGCTGGCGCAGTTTTTCGTCTTCGACGCGGCGCGTGAGCTTGTGGCGACGGCGCTTGAGTGACTGGTAAATGGCTTCCGGGCTGGAGGCCAGACGCCGCTGTAGCGACGTCAAGGCGAAACCCACCGTGCCCTTGCGCTGGCCGTCGAGTTGGTCGGCGCGGTTCATTTCCTCCTTCACGTAGTCCGTGACGGCGGCGTAGAGTGCGGCCTCGATATCAGAGAGCTTGTAGTTGGTGGTGTAGGCGCGGCGCTCAGGGAACAGGCGCGTGCCATCAAAACGCAGCATGTCCTCCTTGACCATCCGACGCATCAGGTCGGCGACATCGACCTTGTGCGCGCCATCGCGGAACTTGCCGTAGAAGCGGTCAGAGTCCAGTAGGGACATAAACAGCTGGAAGTCTTCCTCCTTGCCGTTGTGCGGCGTGGCGGTCATCAGTAGGAAATGACGGGTGACCGAGCCCAGCAGCTCGCCGAGCTGGAAGCGCTTGGTCTTGTTGACCTTGTTGCCGAAATAGCTGGCAGAGAGTTTGTGCGCTTCGTCGACCACTACCAAGTCCCAGTGCGAGAGGCGCAGCTTTTCTTGCAAGTCTTCGTTGCGGGAGAGCTGGTCGACCCGGGCGACCATCAGGTCGACGTCGTCGAAGGGATTGCCACTGCGAGACTGCTCAACCTGCTCACGCGAAAACAGCGTGAAGGACAAGCCGAACTTCTCGAACATTTCGTCTTGCCACTGTTCGACCAGACTTCCGGGGGCCACGATCAGGACGCGTTTGGCGTCGGCTCGCATCAGCAGCTCGCGGATGAACAGACCAGCCATGATGGTCTTGCCCGCGCCCGGGTCGTCGGCCAGCACGTAGCGCAGCGGCTGGCGCGGCAGCATCGACTCGTAGACCGCCGTGATCTGGTGTGGCAGCGGGTCGACGTTGGAAGTGTGAACGGCCATCATCGGATCGAACAGGTGCGCCAGGTTGATCCGCCACGCTTCGGCAGCGAGTTTGAAATCCTCGCCCGGTGCATCGAATGCCCAGGGGCGACCTGCTTCGGCCAGCGAGAGCTTTGCTTCGTCGGTACGGAACAGCATCCGCTCGCACAATTGCCCGTCCGACTTCTTGTAGTAGGCGGTCCGGGCGTTGTCACCCACGGGTTCCGTGGTGACGATGCGCACCACCTGCCCAGGCTCAAGTCCGGAGATGGTAGCGTTCTTTTTGATGTCTTCTAGTTTGAGCATGTGTCCTCCCCAGCCGTGCGCTTAGGCTTTCTCTTAGGGTTCGTACCCGGGAGCAAGTACGAGATTGGTGACGCCGTACAGTGCTTGCCGGTTCCGAAGCCACAAGTGGTACTCGCCCCCCTTGAGGCTGTGATCTTCTGTGCAGTCGACGTTCCACCGACGAAGCAGGTAGCCCGCCATCGCCGCCCGCGCTCGAATCTTGAGCACTCCGTCGGTCATGCCGTACTCGGCCTCGATGGTGTCGGGGTGCTGTACGTTGGCAGGATGAGGCACAAGCTCGAGTTCGGTGATCCGGTTCCACTGGATGTCCTGGTCGGCCGTTTCGTGTTCCTTCACCGCACCAGAGAGCAATCTTGCATCGGCGATTCGGGTCAGTACGAAATCGCGGAAGTCACCGCTGCGGCGGTCGAAGCCACGGACGTGCCAACGCTGGCCGTTGTCGGCCAAGGCGAAGGGAACGATCTCACGAGTGGTTAAACCACTCGACAGCGCCCGGTACGAGATCTCAACCGCAGACTTCTTGTGGATCGCCCGCGTCAGCACAGACAGCATTTCGAGATCAAGATTGGTCGACAGAGCCGACCCCTCGCAGGCCACCAAGGAGCGAAGCCGCAAGGGCTCACCGTCGCCAAACCCCTGCGACAACCAAGTCAGCACGCGCTCGGTAGGGAAATCAAACACGGGGCGGAACCACTCGCCACGGACGTAGACCTTGCCCTTGGGGTCGTAGTCCAGATTGCGAGGGCCGAGCTCTTTGTACTGGCCCAGGTCGCGGGTGGCAGCAGCAGCCTGGATGCCGAACCGCGCAACCAAGTCCTGACGACGGATTTCGCCGACAAACCGCAGGCGCAACTCAACGAACGCGAGCCGGTCGCGCTGCGATTGAGTCATCTCTGAGAGTTGGGCACTGGTCATGAGCTCGCCTATGACGGTTTTCCGATATTGTTTGGCGCAGCATATAAGAATTAAAACAACACGTCAATGGACGTAAAATACAACCAAATCAATCGCATTTTGATGATGACTTGCGATGTCAAGGCTATGTCAGCGCACGCGGAGGGGGCTGTGCGAACAGGTGTTCGTGGGTGAGGTGCGGCGGCGCAACTGAGCAAGAGTTGCTCAGATCGTCGAATCCACACCCTCAAGGCCGAGGCGTTACTATCTGGCTCAGATTACAGACGCGGGTTCAGTTCCGTGTTCCACCACCATTCATGAAACCCCAACCGATTTCGGTTGGGGTTTTTTCTTGCCCGAAACGCCAGTGTTGGCGGGGGTTTCGGGGCATCCCCTCTTGAGCGCCGACCTTGTCTTCGCCTCTGTTTTGGGTTGTTTTCGGCCTCTCCGTCTCTGTTTTTCTCTGCCAGCCTGTTGAGCGCGCAACAGACCACACCCATATAAATCAACAACTTATAGACTCATGGTTCGAGATCAAAACTGCTCTGGAGAATGGAGAAAAAATATGAAATCGCGTCCACAAGCATCCACGACCGCTCACGCGGGCTTTTCGGGCCGATAGTGCTCACGCAGCAAGGTTTCCCATCCTTGCTGGCTCCACCGCAGGCTCATTTGGTCGGGATACAGGGTGACCTGTTCGACAAGCAGCCGCACCAATTGCGCCTGGGTCTTGTCGATCAACATACCCCACACACCATCCAGCCGCTTCATGGCGGCCAGCGCGATGTCGCTGTCGAAAACCGGCTCGCCCTGGCGCTCATCCAGCAGTTTTTCCAGCAGCAACTGAGGGTCTCGAAGCCGCTGCCGTATCTGATCGATGATGACTTCGTGCAGCACACCGCACGACAAATTGTGCGGTTGACGCTCTGTGTCATCGGCTTGGCCACCAGTGGGTGCGGTGTAGTAGCAATACCGCTTGCCATCTCGTGCCGAGGATTCGAAGCAGCCGAACGCGCGACCGTCATGCCAGCACAATCGCCCCGCCAGCGGGAAGGCCAAGAGATCGCGGTCTTGATTGGGTACACCCTTACGACGCGCCCGCTGCGCCATCACTTCATGCACCCGATCCCAGAGCGTCAGATCCACAATCGGTCGGTGCTGGCCCCGGTGCCATTCGCCTTTGTAATAGACCTCGCCGATTAGTACCCGGTTGTTCAGCAGGCGGTACACCGCATTGCGGTCAAACAGCTCGCCACCGCGTTTTTTCCGATCACGGGTCATCCAACTTTTGGTCTTGTACCCGCGCTTTTGCAAAAACTCGATCAAGGCGCTCATCGAGCCCAAATCCAAGAAGCGCTGAAATATCTCGCGCACCGTCGCGGCCTCGGCATCTGCCACCACAAGGCGTTGCTCATGGTCAATCCGGTAACCCAGTGGAGCCGCAGTGCCTTGCCAGCGCCCGCTGGCGCGGGTCGTTGCCAACTTCTCGCGGGTGCGCTCCCCAATGAGCTCCCGCTCGAACTGCGCGAAGCTGGTCAGCAAATGCAGATTTAACCGCCCCTCGGGCGATTCGGTGTCCAGCGGCTGGGTCACGCTGACCAGCCGGATGCCTGGGATGGTGAACAGGGGCAGCAAGATTTCGAGATCACGGACGCTGCGACTGAGGCGGTCAAAGCGATGCACCACGACCACGTCGATCCGGTCGGACTGCGTATCGTCAAGCAACTGGCGCAGTGCCGGGCGTTGCAGGTTTGCCCCGGAGAACCCGTTATCGGCATAGACCACATCGATGGCCTGCCAGTTTTCTTCACGATGCGCATCAATGAACGCCCGGCAGGCTTGGGTTTGCACTTCGATGGACGGCATCTGCGCATCCTGCCTGTCTTCTACCGACACGCGCACGTACACCGCACAGCGCAGCGGGCGTGAACGGGTGTTCTTGGCTGGGTCGACGCTTTTTTCCTCCATGAACTACATCATTCCAGAGGATGCAGATGTCGACCAGCTCAGCATGAAGTATGGCCTTGACTCCATATGGCATTGAATCCATAATTTGCAGCATGACTTGGACTGTTCTCTTTCATGACGCCTTCGATGCGGAGTTCAGCGACCTGAAAGAGGATCTGCAGGACGAGCTGTTGGCGCATGCCCGGTTACTGGCCGAGTTCGGCCCCAACTTGGGACGCCCCACAGTCGATACGCTCAAAGGTTCGCGCCACACCAACATGAAGGAGTTGCGCTTCTCGTGGAGCGGTCAGGTCTGGCGGGTGGCGTTCGCTTTCGATCTCCAGCGGCAAGCCATCTTGCTGGTTGGCGGCGATAAAGGCGGTGCGGATCAGCGCAGGTTTTACAAGCGCTTGATTCAGGTTGCCGATGAGCGCTACGAAGAACACGTGGGCAGCTTGGCCCAGCAGAGTAAGGAGAACCATCATGGCAAGAAAACTCGATGACGTTATGGCTACGCTGCCTAAAGCCCGCCAGCAGCGGGTAGAGGCTCGGGCCATGGAGCTGGCCACTCTGAAAGATTTGCGCCAGGCCGTGCAGCAGACCCAGGAACAACTGGCAGCCACTTTGGGCGTGCGTCAGGACACCATTTCCCGCTTGGAAAAGCGTAGCGACATGCTGCTCTCGACGCTGCGCCACTACATCGAAAGCATGGGTGGCAAGC
>ERZ761602.7481-NODE-7481-length-11549-cov-11.627719_pt1 | contig 11549 bp, 9 predicted proteins | sample MGYA00512165_ERZ761602 | MGnify/ENA primary metagenome ERZ761602 (study PRJEB28899, sample SAMN02445085) | bioreactor sludge metagenome | biome: EBPR sludge; isolation source: Thorneside wastewater treatment plant | place: Australia: Brisbane, Thorneside... | reverse complement strand
ATTGTACGAATACCAAAAAAAAGAACTTTTTCAGTTAATGAATGATAATGAAACAAATACAAAAAATGTAATTTTAGAACCTTATTTTGCTACAAATTCAAATGAAAATAATGTTGAAATCACCAACAATCCAAAACTGAAATTTGCCGAAATTAATTATAAAAGTTCCAAAAAAGAAGTAGGTGTTCTGCGAGGAGACAACCTTCCGACCTTATCTGCTTTTTATGGGTTTTCAACGTTTTATTCTGCTCCGATAAACAGACCGGATGTAGTGGTAGATAATTTTCAAACACAATTTGACAATAATAAATACCATCAAACCGGATTGCAATTGCAAATACCCATTTTCACCGGATTCAAACATAACCGAAGAATTGCTGCGGCAAAAATTCAAACCGAAAAAACCAAATGGGAAGCCGAACAAGAGAAAATTAAAATCAATCAACAAATCGAATTAGAAAAAACGCAAAAGAATAACTATTTGCAACGCAATCAAAAACTCAAAAATTCACTTGACTTGGCAGAAAAAATGTTTACCACTTCGCAAGCAAAATTCTTAACCGGAAAAACAGATGCAGTTGTGTTTTCAACCATTAAAAACCAGCGATTAAATGCCGAATACGAAGTTTTAAAAAATGATTTGTTGTTTCAATATACTTCTGTGAGAATCAATTTGCTTACTAAAAATCAGTTGTAATATTTTCTTCAGATAGTTAAACATAGCCCACGGTTTCAACCGTGGGATAATTATTTAATTCATACAGCAATATTGTAAAAATCAGTTGTAAAAATCAATTTTCAATTTATAAAGTGTCCAACTGAAAAAAATGCGATTGTTTACCCATAACCTTCCGCTTATCCCTCCATAAACATTTTCAATTCTTTAACTACTGTTTCTGCACTTTTCGTATTATCTTTGTAATCTAAACTCAGTATAAATAAAACTGATTTTTTAGTAATTAAAAATGGTTCATAGTTAGAGATAAAATTATATATGAAACTCGACAGAAAAGAAATACTCAAAGCCTTAGAAACCATTTCTGTGGCTGGCGAAGGAAAGAATATGGTTGAAAGCGGAGCCGTGCAAAACGTACTCACTTTTGGCGACGAAGTAGTGGTAGAATTAGTATTATCAACTCCTGCTTTACATATTAAGAAAAGAGCAGAAGTTGACATCATCAAAACCATACACGATTTGGTGTACGAAAAAGCGAAAGTAAAAGTAAACATCAAAGTAGAAGCTCCCGAAAAACCTGAAAATCCAAACCTAATCAAAGGAAAACCAATTCCCGGAATCAGCAACATTGTTGCCATTGCATCCGGAAAAGGCGGCGTTGGAAAATCTACCGTAACAGCCAATTTAGCCGTAACATTAGCCAAAATGGGATTCAATGTTGGTGTTTTAGATGCCGATATTTACGGACCATCGATGCCAATTATGTTCGACGTTGAGCACTCAAAACCAATCTCAGTTGAGGTCGACGGAAAATCAAAAATGAAACCGGTTGAAAGTTACGAAGTAAAAATTCTTTCCATCGGATTTTTCACCAAACCCGACCAAGCTGTCATTTGGCGTGGACCAATGGCTGCAAAAGCCTTAAACCAAATGATTTTTGATGCCGATTGGGGTCAACTCGACTTCCTGCTCATCGATTTACCACCCGGAACAGGCGACATTCACCTTTCCATTATGCAATCGCTGCCCATCACAGGAGCTGTTGTGGTGAGCACACCGCAAGCCGTGGCTTTAGCCGACGCTAAAAAAGGTGTTTCAATGTTTTTATCAGATGCAATTAGCGTTCCCGTGTTAGGTATCATTGAAAATATGGCTTATTTCACGCCGGAAGAACTTCCAAATAACAAATATTATATCTTTGGAAAAGAAGGAGCCAAAAATTTAGCCGAAGATTTGCAAGTACCAATGTTAGGAGAAATTCCGTTAATTCAAAGCATTCGCGAAGCAGGAGACTACGGTCGTCCGGCCGCTCTTCAAACCGCAACGCCGCTGGAAGCCGCTTTCGAAGAAATTGCCCGAAATGTAGTGCAAGAAGTTGTGAACCGAAACGAAAGTTTACCACCAACCGAAGCAATCAAAATAACCACAATGGCCGGATGTTCGGCTGTAAAAGGAAAGAAATAATGACAAACGAAGAAATTAGAGTAGAAATCGAAAAAGCACTAGACGAAATCCGTCCGTTCCTCAAATCAGATGGCGGCGATATTTCACTCATCGACGTGCTCGACGACAAACACGTAAAAGTACGACTCGAAGGAGCCTGCGTAGGCTGTAGCGTAAACCAAATGACGTTGAAAGCCGGTGTAGAAACGACCATCAAAAAATATGTGCCACAAATCGAAACAGTCGAAAACGTAGCTTAAATTTTTTGGGCGTGACCGCAAGGGTCGGGCTATCCGCTCCAAGTCCTCGCCCAAAAAAACAATTTTCTATGGTCACAAAAGAGCTTCCGCTGGTCGCTTTTTGAGCCCAAGAAAATTTGTTTTTTTGTGCTCCGGGCTTTCCGCTACTATCCCTCACGCAGACCGTGCTAACTGACAAATATCATATCCAAAAGAAAAAAGAAAAACTATTTTCGCAAAGTAAAATCTAAAAACTCAGTAACTCAGTTTCTCAGTAACTCAGCAACTTAAAAGAATGATACAAACCGATATACTCATCATTGGAGCCGGCCCAACCGGACTTTTTGCCGTTTTCGAAGCAGGATTATTAAAATTAAAATGCCATATAATTGATGCACTTCCGCAACCCGGAGGCCAATTAGCCGAATTATATCCCAAAAAACCAATTTACGATATTCCGGGTTATCCCGAAGTATTGGCTGGCGATTTGGTCAACAACTTAATGGAACAAATCAAGCAATTCCAACCCGGATTTACCTTGGGGGAAACCGCCGAAACCATCGAAAAACTAGAAGACGGAAGTTTTATTGTGACCACCAACAAAGGCACACAACATCAAGCAAAAGCCATCGCAATTGCAGGTGGTTTAGGAACATTCGAACCCAGAAAACCAATTCTTAAAGACATCGAATTCTACGAACAAAACGATCGTGGAGTAGATTATTTCGTAAAAGATCCTGAAAAGTATCGCGGAAAAAAAATCGTCATTTCCGGTGGTGGTGATTCAGCTTTAGATTGGAGTATTTTTCTATCTGATGTGGCTTCTGAAGTAACCTTAGTTCACCGTAGAAACGAATTTCGTGGAGCATTAGATTCGGTAGAAAAAGTACAAGAATTAAAAAATTCCGGGAAAATAAAATTAATCACGCCTGCAGAAGTCATTGGTTTCAAAGGATCCGAACGCATCGAATCGGTTGACATCGAAATCAACGGAGCAAGAATGAATGTTGAGACTGATTATTTTATTCCGCTTTTTGGTTTAACACCAAAACTCGGAGCAATCGCCAACTGGGGATTGGAAATCGAAAAGAATGCTATCAAAGTTAATAATGCACTAGACTATCAAACCAACATCGAAGGAATTTATGCCATTGGCGACGTAAATATTTATCCCGGAAAATTAAAACTCATTTTATGCGGATTCCACGAAGCCACTTTAATGTGTCAAAGTGTTTATAATCGACTAAATCCCGGAAAAAAGTACGTACTGAAATACACCACCGTTTCCGGTGTCGATGGTTTTGACGGAACACGAAAAGAAGCCGAGAAAGCAGTTGTTAAATCGATAGAATAATTTATTTTTGTTTCAAGTTTCAGGTTTCAAGTTTTTTGGTAACCTGAAACTTGAAACCTGAAACAAAAAACTATGTCCCAAGACATCACTATCAAAATCATCGACCGAAACGGAACAAAACACGAAGTCCAAGCTCCAACCGATATGAACATGAACATCATGGAATTGGTTCGTGCTTATGAGCTAGCTGAAGAAGGAACTATTGGTGTTTGTGGTGGAATGGCGATGTGTGCTTCTTGTCAATGTTACGTTTTGAATGAAAACGACGTTCCGCTTCCGGAAAAATCACCTGACGAAGATGCGATGCTTTGGGAAGCCTATCACGTTAAAGAAAACAGCAGATTAGGTTGTCAAATTCACATTACAACGGAAATTAACGGTTTGGAAATTGAATTGGCTCCTGCACAATAGTTAAATCCCCAAAATATTCTTTCCGATAGGAAGTAGTCTTTCTACAAATTTTGAATAAGCCAATTCAGACGGATGCAAATTATCGGAAGCAACCAAATCTGGGTGGTTTAATCCTTCTCGAGTAATATCTGTGATGTTTACAAATTCAATTCCCAGTGATTCAGTATGGTTTTTTGCGAATAAATTATATTCATCAATTTGATCTGAAATATTCTCCGGATTTGAACTTCCTTGTCCGAAAGGTGTAAAAGCATAATCCGGAATTGAAACTACAATAACACGATTTTTGTCTCCTTTTGCTAATGTAATTGCTGTTTGTAACAACTCAGGAAATTCAGTTTCGTATAATGAAAAAGGTCTGTTTTGGTATTGATTATTCACACCAATTAACAACGTAACTAAATCATATTCTGCTATTAAATTTTCATTCGCAATGGCGTTTTTTAAGTTGGTTGTTGTCCAACCGGTTTGAGCCACAACTTTCACTGAAATATCATCTGTATCGGGTAGATAATTTTTCAAACTATCTTTCAATTGTGCAGGAAATCGACAATAATCACAAACACTTTGACCAATGGTATAACTATCACCCAAAGCCAAATATTTTATATTTCTAACTGTTGGATTTGGAATGTTTTGCACTGTTTCATCATCATTGGAACATCCGAAGAATGATAAAAAAAGAATGATAAATAAATAAATTTGCCTTTTCATATTTCCTTTTTTTGATAAGCTATTAATTCAACTGGTCCTTCTAATATTTCTTTTACAATTTGCAACGTTCCATCGGATTTGGTATCAATAAACCATTTAATTAACGAAATCGTACCTTCCACAATTTCGATTCCGGTTATACTTCTGGGATGGACACAACTTCCGGAATTAAAATAATTTATTGAATTGTCATTAGTATTGGGAAATCGCGGCCGATGTGTGTGACCGGTAATAGTTATGATGTTGTGATTACTTACTATCCATTTTTTAATTCGTCGTTCGACTTTAATTAATTCAACATAATTTTTTGCCGGACTCGTTGGATCTTGTATTCCCCAAACCTGAAGTGGCTTCCATAAAATTTGAACTAAAAACCGATTGATTTTCCATCCGATATAATTCATAAAATCAGCTTGATGAACATGTGCAAAAAAGAGCTTTTGACCTGTTTCTGAATTTTCTAAAACAATGGCCTCACTATATTCAATTCCAGGGAAAAGGGGTTCATCTTTCTCCGTTTTAGGATCGAAGAAAGTGCTTAATTTTTTCTTTACAAAATCTTTGTCTCGATAAACCATATCGTGATTGCCATAAATCATATGCAGGCGATTGGAATCGTGAAATTTTTTCAAAAGCATATAAACATTTTTATGGGCTTCAAAAATTTCTTTAAAAAATAGGTTTTCCCATAATTCATCACCGTCGCCCAATTCGCAATAGCTAAAACCCTCAGTAAAATAATGATTCATTGCGTGGAAATAGATGTTTCGATTGTTTGCAAAATCATCAGCAAAACTGGCATCTCCACGATGACAATCGCTAAAAAGAATGAACTTTGACTTATTGTCAAACGAAATTCTTTTCGCATTTTCAAAAGCTCTTGTAAGTCGGGTTTGTGATGACATAATTAGAAATAATCGAATCTTAAAGATATAAAAAAAACCTCCAAAATTGCTTTGGAGGTTAAAAATTATAATTTGTTTAAGTTTAATTTTTTATAAATCGAATAACTGTTGATTGATCCTCTTTGATAATTTTGATGAAGTAAACTCCGGAACTGTAAGTGGCTGTGTTTACAGTTAAATCGGAATTTGAATTTACTTTTTTATTCTCAATTATTTGACCTAAACTGTTGTAGACTGTGAATTGATTTGGTAGACCAATTTCGTCGGAAATAGTGATATTTAATTGTGAACTAACCGGATTTGGATATATCTTGATTCCATTTGAAAAACTATTTTCATTTGTGCTTAAGTTTTGATCTATTCCAAATGTTCTTGATTCAGATGCTCCAAATTCTCCACCTGAAACGATTATTTCATTTTCAAAGGTTTTAATTTCATAAATTCCAATTCCATACTCACAACAAATTCCATCTTCAAATTCATCAAAAATTGTAAAAGTGTAACACTCATTATCTAAAACGGCTATAGTTTCATTATACTCAGTATTGTCTTCGTAAGGACCGCCGCTAGCTATTTCATTGTTATTACTATCTAACAAAACCCAAGTGGTTTCATCTCCATAATCATCTGTTAAAATAGTAATTGTAATTTGTTCTGTATTAGCTAACACAACATCAAAATTTTGACTTTTTGTGCTGTTTAATTCATTGTCGTCATTAACACCATTTACAGATGTTACAGAGGCATTGAATGTATTGTTTCCTGCGTTAGTTGTTAAAGAAGGTAAATTAATAATTGCATTTTGACCGTTTGTAAGTGTACCATTCCAGTTGAATGTTAAGTCATTATTTCCATCTGTATTATAGGTGATTTCAGCTGAGGAAATTGTATTGTTACCAATATTTGTTAATCGTAAAGATGGAGATAATGTGGTGCCACATTCAGCTAAATTTAAATCTAAAATATCAAGTGATCCGTCATTGTCATACGTTTGACCAGGTTGACAACCTAATGAAGCTCCTAAAGTCGCTCTTCGTTGTGCATTCGTCAAAACAGCAGTCATTCTATCCTTTTGATCTTGTGTAAATACGTTCATACAAGCATCGTCCGAATAATCCATATAATTTTCAACCATATCTAAACCAGGAAATGACGGGCAAGAATCCATTCCAACCGAACAACCACTATTTGCTGCAGAAGCTCTTGGTGTATCTTCGCAATAATCATCCGCATCGCAATTTCCATCACCCCAAATATGTCTTAATCCTAAGTAGTGGCCAACTTCGTGCGTTGTGGTTCTTCCTTTGTCATTTGGAGCAAAATAAGTTCCCGCTGGATAAATATCGCTTGAGCCAAAATAGCGATGACCAATAACTACACCGTCTGTGTTTGCAGGGCCGGTTCCTTCTTCAAGCCCTTCTAATCCGGAGCCTGACGGAAACTGAGCATAGCCTAAAATTTCGCCAATTTCAAAGCCAAAAAATTTGAGAGCAACTTTATTAACCACCCAAATATTTAAATATTCGTTGGGATTCCATTGTGTTTGAGGTTTTATTTCTTCATTTATTTCATCCATTTCCCAACTGGCTTCGCTTCCTAAATTGTAACGATTTATACCGGTCGTAAATAATCCGTTTGGATCGCGTTGAGCCATACAAAACTGAATTTCAGTATCAACTCCTACCGGATTTGTGTTGAATCCGGGAGTTCCTGCAATTCTTCCGAAATCCTGATTTAAAACTGCAATTTGTGAAAGAATTTGTGCATCGGTAATATTTTCATTTACACCTAATCCGTCACCGTTGTGAATGACGTGAACAACAACCGGAATGGTAATGACATTTAAAATCGAATTATCATTTTGCCTTGAAGCCAATCTGTTTGCTTTGATGGCTTCAATTTTTGGGGCTAACCAATTTTCAAATTGAGTATCACTATTTCGGTTTGGATAAAGTTCCCGAAGTTTTTGCTCGTTTTCAGTGGTTGCACATTTAATTTTTTCTAATTTCGATTTTCCAAATTGAATTGCATTTCCATTATTTTGTCCGATAACGGAAAAATGTGAGAACAAAACAAACGATAAAAAGAAAAGTGTTGAAGTAAAATTTTTATTCATATTTGCTGTCTGTAAGTGATTTAAAGGTCGCAATATATAAATAATTTTAACTACTTATTCACTTAAAGTAAGATTTGCTTCAAGAATTTTTTCTTCAATCGCATTCCAAAGACCAATTCGTTTTTCTAATGCTTGAATGGAAATTTCTTCCACCTCTTTCCATTTGGTTTCACTTTCTCCACATAATTCGTTTATCATTAGCATTGCCATCGGACCGTGTTCATCTCCGTCTAACTCGATATGTCTTTCAAAATAATAAATCAATTTAGATAAATCGGTTTCGGGAAAATTAGTTTGAAAATTTTTCAAAATAGCGGTAAACATTTCCGGAATTAAATCTTCTCGTCCAAAAGTGAAAGCGGCAGCAATTTCGTGCGGTTTGCCTTGTTCAATCACTCGGAAAGTAAAATCAAGAAAATCTTTTATGTTTGGATGTAAATCACTTTTTCTAATGGAAACAAATATGTTTTGGGTTTGAATGACATTTACTAAAAATGATTCAATCGGTTTGGTATCTGCACCAGATGATTTCATTGCATCAATATACATTTCATAGTGACTTTGTCTTTTTCCGTCAAGAGAAATATCGGTTTCTTCAGCCAATACAATTTCATTAATCAAATACCTCGTTTCCGGATTTCCGATAGGTAACCACGGAGTAACCGTACACGTTAAAGTGGCTTGTAGAGCTTTGAGGAGCGACATAAAATCCCAAACGGCATAAATGTGACATTCCTGAAATTGCCTTAAATCATCAATGGTTTTGATTTTTTCATATAAAGGATGATGTAATAATTGTTCTTTTTGTGGTTGTATTTTTTTGTTGATGGTAGAAATGTTCATAGCTTTTTTATTTATAAATACGAAGTATAAAGGTTGATAGTTTTACTTTACAAAGCTAAAAAAGCTTCCTCGAACGAAGAAGCTTTTTGGATTATTTTAATGATTGTTTACTTATTTGAATGCCTGCATACCGGTAATATCTGCTCCGGTAATAAGTAAGTGAATGTCGTGCGTGCCTTCATACGTAATCACAGATTCTAAATTCATACTGTGTCGCATGATTGAATATTCACCTGTAATTCCCATTCCGCCAAGTATTTGACGAGCTTCTCTAGCAATATTTATAGCCATGTCCACATTATTTCTTTTTGCCATAGAAATTTGAGCAGTGGTTGCTTTTCCTTCATTTCGCAAAACACCTAAACGCCAGGTTAACAATTGAGCTTTTGTGATTTCGGTAATCATTTCGGCTAATTTTTTTTGTTGCAGTTGTGTTGCAGCAATAGGCTTATCAAACTGAATTCGCTCTTTTGCATAGCGTAAAGCCGTATCATAACAATCCATAGCAGCACCAATCGCACCCCAAGCAATTCCGTAACGAGCAGAATCTAAACAGCCTAGTGGAGCACCTAAACCTGATTTATTTGGCAATAGATTTTCCTTTGGCACTTTTACATTATCAAAAATTAATTCACCAGTTGCAGATGCACGAAGTGACCATTTATTGTGTGTTTCAGGAGTAGTAAAACCTTCCATTCCGCGTTCTACTATTAAGCCGTGAATTCTTCCTTCTTCATTTTTTGCCCAAACAACTGCAATATCTGCAAAAGGAGCATTGGAAATCCACATTTTGGCTCCGTTTAACAAATAATAATCACCTTTATCTTTAAAGTTAGTTGTCATTCCGCCCGGATTTGAGCCGTGGTCAGGTTCAGTTAAACCAAAGCAACCCATCATTTCACCTGTGGCTAATTTTGGTAAATATTTCATGCGTTGTTCTTCGTTTCCATATTTCCAAATTGGATACATAACTAAAGAAGACTGAACAGACGATGTAGAACGAACTCCAGAATCACCTCTTTCGATTTCCTGCATGATTAATCCATAAGAAATTTGGTCTAAGCCTGCACCACCATATTCTTCTGGTATATAAGGTCCAAAACCCCCGATTTCCCCCAAACCTTTTATGATTTGTTTTGGAAATTCTGCCCGTTGAGCGTAATCTTCAATTATTGGAGAAACTTCTCTTTTAACCCAAGCACGTGCAGAATCACGCACTAATTTATGCTCATCCGTTAACAAATCGTCTAATAAATAATAATCAGGAGCTTGAAATAAGTCTGGTTTCATTTGAATCAATTTAAGTTGGACAAAAGTAAGTAAAGAAATGTAACAAATCAATTAACAATTGTTATATTTTTAAGTTTTTTAAATGCTATTTAGTGCAAATAGTAAAGCAAAAAGTAGCAAATTCTAATATAAAAGATAGTTTACTTTAAAAAGCTTAACTTTATAGAAATAATACTACACTCGAATAGTGTTTGTTCTACAGACAATGAATATTATTCTTATTACATTTGTTAATTGTATATGTGGTTAATAATCAATACATAAACTTAAACTGCAAAGTGGTTTATAAATTTAAGATGAGGTTTACGATATTCATACTATTCTTTCTGTTGACAAATTATTTTTGTCTATCAAACTCGCTTGTAATAAGTAAGTCGAAAGCACTCATGCCATTATCAGGTACGTATTCTATTCCGGGAGATTATAACACAATTAGCGATGCTGCAATTGCTTTAAATACATTTGGAATAAGTGGTTCTGTGATTTTTAACGTAGCTGTTAATCATACAGAAACTGCACCTTCCGGTGTAAGTGCTTTGTTGCCGGGAGGAATCGTTTTTGGAAATATTTCAGGAACAAGTTTTACAAATACAATTGTTTTTCAAAAAAGTGGAATTGGAACAAATCCTTTAGTTATAGCTGGCGAAAATCATTTTTCCGGAGGAATTATGGACGCTATCATAAAATTTGTTGGATCTGATCATATAACTTTTGATGGAATTGATGTGTCTGAAAATCCACTCAATACAATTACCGATATTGCTTCAAACAACATGACCGAATTTGGATATGCAATTTTTAAAAACTCTAATACGGATGGAGCAAAAAATAATAGTGTCAAAAACTGTTCTATTAATTTAAATACAGGTTTGACTAATTATCAAAATACGATTGGTATTTTTTCCACAACTGTTACTAGCTCTATCAATGGAGTACTGGTTTCAACAGCAAGTACACAAGCAGGTTCAAACTCTGACAACGTAATTCTAAATAATTCAGTTGTTGGTGCGAATATCGGAATAGCAGTAATAGGATCTAATACAGCTGTAGCCATGGATTCAGGATGGGAGATTGATGGTAATTTGATTACGGGTTTTGGCATCGGAAATGGAGAAACAATGTCTGCTTATCAAAAATTAGGTGTTTCAATTGAGGGTATTTTAATCAATCAATGTTATAATTTTACTTTACAAAATAATGTAATAACAAGTATAAGTACAACATTCACATCCACAATACAAATGGCCGGGATTGTGATGGGTTGGTCAGGAACAATAAGTCAGCCTACTGCTGTAGGATATACGAATACAATTCGGAATAATACAATAGAAGTTTATCAAAGCTTTTCTGAAAATACTTTTGGGATATGGAGTAGAATTGGAAATACAAGCTCTAAAATCGAAATTGAAAATAATTCTATACTAATTGAAAATAATTCTTTGACAGCAGTTTCTGGTAAATTTACAAAAGGAATACTTCAGGAAGTAATAATAGGGGAGTTTTTGTGTTCAGAAAATTCTGTTTCAATAAATTATGAAGGTGTGGATCATAATCATAC
>ERZ761602.7480-NODE-7480-length-11552-cov-82.268418_pt1 | contig 11552 bp, 10 predicted proteins | sample MGYA00512165_ERZ761602 | MGnify/ENA primary metagenome ERZ761602 (study PRJEB28899, sample SAMN02445085) | bioreactor sludge metagenome | biome: EBPR sludge; isolation source: Thorneside wastewater treatment plant | place: Australia: Brisbane, Thorneside... | reverse complement strand
GTGGCTTACGTTGGAAGATTTTTGGTGGGCTTTTGTATATTCGGCTTAATGTTAGCAGATGGCGTTCTGTCCTCCGTGTCAAGTTGCACTACCTTTTGTTTATGCTCTGAACTGTCAAAATGCTTGCCTGTCGTGGGTTGTGCGTTGGCAAAAAAATTAAAACACCGAAGGGTGGGAAGAAAAAAAATGAATTTCTTCTTGGGTCGGGCAGGCACACTCTTTTGCAAACTTTGGTCTGGGCGTTGGCATGTAGCGGTTTGCAAATGTGTGTGACTGCTGCGTAGGGTCATTTGTTATGTTTATTTTGTAATTGTCTGCCGAAACAACACTTCAAATTCATAAATTTGTCCAAAAGAAATGGAAGTGAAAAAACAAGTCATTTATTTAGATAATAACGCCACAACCCAAATTGATAAAAGGGTCTTGGATGCGATGATGCCATTTCTAACCAATGAGTTTGCAAATGCAAATAGCACACATCAGTTTGGTGTCCATGCTTACGAAGCTGTCAAGTCTGCCAGAGTTCAAGTCTCTGAGTTGATTGGAGGAGAAGCACATGAAATTGTCTTTACGAGTGGGTCAACTGAGGCGATAAACCTTGCAATAAAAGGTGTAGCTGAAAATTACCAGTCAAAAGGGAAACACATTGTTACGGTGTCAACTGAACATAGTGCCGTCTTAGATACTTGTCAATATTTGGAAACCAAAGGTTTTGAAGTTACTTACTTACCTGTCAAGTCAGATGGTTTGATTGATTTGAATGAACTCAAAACTGTCTTGCGTGATGATACCATTTTGGTGTCTGTCATGCTTGCCAACAATGAAACAGGTGTCATACAGCCGATAAAAGAGATTGCTGAACTGTCGCATGGTGTTGGTGCTTTGTTTATGTCCGATGCAACACAAGCAGTTGGAAAAATTGCTGTCAATGTTGATGAACTCGGCATTGATTTACTCTGTCTAAGTGGCCATAAATTATATGCTCCGAAAGGTGTCGGTGCTTTGTATGTTCGTCAAAGAATGAATCGTGTCAAAATACCTGCATTGTTGCATGGTGGCGGTCACGAAAAAGGTTTGCGAAGCGGAACTCTGAATGTCCCTGGGATTGTCGCCTTAGGAGAAGCCTGTGCCATTGCAAAAAGGGAGTTGTCTAAAAACGCTGAAAGCATTGTTGCTTTAAGAGATTATTTAGAAACTGAATTACTCAAGATTGATGGAACTTCTGTAAACGGAAACACTTCTTCACGACTATTCAATACTACAAACATACTTTTTAGAAATGCTGATTCGGATGCTATCATCATGGGTTTGAGCAATCCTGAAAACGATTTGCCTTTAATCGCTGTGAGCAATGGAAGTGCGTGCACTTCTGCATCCATTGAACCTTCTCATGTTTTAACGGCAATGGGCTTAGATGAAGTTGCTGCATTTAGTTCTATTCGTTTTTCTATCGGAAAGTTCAACACCAAAAAGGAAATGGATATTGTTATTGATGCTGTGAAGAATGTTGTGAGTAGTCTTCGTTCAATGGTTTCTTGAAATGGAAAAGAAAACACAATCATCAGAATGGCTTAAAAGCAAAGAGGTAATGAAAACCTTGAAAATTCGTGCTTGTGATGTGATGCACTTGCGTGAAGAAGGAAAACTCAAATTCACCAAACAAGGAAACGCTTTTTTATACTCTGTTGAAAGTGTTTTGAAGCAAAAAAAATAACTACTGCCAACCTAATTTTTTCAAGTTTTCTTCGTATTCTGTTAGATGACTATTTACCAAGTCTTCTGCATCAAATTTTTCTCTTTGTTCTTCAGCAAACTCATTATCGCTTGGTAATGAAGTTACAAATGCAATCTCTGAAATCTCAACTAGTTTGTTAAAGAATTTGTCGAATTTATCAAAGGTGACTGGCTTATCGTAATCATAATCTAAATATAAGCTAACAGTCTTACTTCCATAATTCCATTCCGCTTTTTCTAAAGCGTTTATAACTGCGTTTTCAGCATCTTCCTCCCACATCCATTTTTCTTTTTCTGTGTTAGTATTTCTACCCGAAAGAATATCTTCAAAAAATGGAATATCTCTTTTCTTAAGTTTTGCTTTTTCCACAAGACCTGCTGCTAAGCCAATAATGTTCTTTATTCTACTTCTTCCAATACCAGAGGCTTGAAAAAATTTATCTGAAAAGTCAATATTGAATGATGGGATAATATACTTCTTGAAGTCTATATTTTCTGGTTGTATATTTTGATTGCTTTTGAGAATCATTTTTAATACATCAAATGAAGCTTGAACTCCAACAGTTTTTATGATATATGATTTATCCGAAGTAACTCTTGACCAAAGCAATTCTTCAATCGCTTTGAAAAAGTTAATGATTGTAGAGTATATCGTTTGGTCTTTACCTTCAATAAAGTAGTTTCTTAATGGTGAATTATCTGATGTGAATTTCGATAGCATTTCTCTATTTCTTCCTGATAGAAATGATTTTTGTTGCATTTCAATTCTATCTCTTTTCGCATTTGTGGAAATTAATGACGTAATGCCGTCAACTACCGTTGCCGTAGACACAACCCATGTTTTAGTAAGACCATCAATGAAAAGATTTTCAGGGTTTAATGGAGCAACTTTTATGTGCTGATATAATGGAGAAAGTTCTTTGTCAATATTTAATTTCCTTGAAAGAAAAACTGCTAATTTTTCTGGAGTCCAAGCTTTTTCAGGTTCTTCACCAACATTATAGCCGAACTGCTCTAAAGCAAGACTTCTGTCTACTCTTTTTTGATTAGAATTAATAGTAGCGAATAAAAATGCTTGGTATGTGTTCGGCAGATCAAAATAAATAGAACAAACTAATTGAAGGTTTGAAAATCGTTCAGGGTCATTTACATATTCAAATGCTTTTAAACGATGCTGACCATCAATTATAGCAGCTAATTTTACTTTCTGTGGTATTCTGATTCTGTATGTGCCGCAATTTTTATCTTCAATAATTTGCCATCTCTCCGTTTCATCTTTTGATATTGTTCCTTTCTCGGTATAGTTTGCAGCCAGAATTATTGAGTTTGGGAAAGCCATTTCTACTGATTCAATATATTTTGCAATTTCTTTTAATCGCTTCTCATCTTTTGGTCTTTGACTCCCTTTTACATTTCCAAATTCATCTATGTATTGCATCGGTTCCGAATAAGAAACTGCAAGCAAATCTTCGGCTTTGATGCTTACCACATAAAAGTCTCCCAATGGTTGTGATACTTTTAGTGCTACCAATTCCATATAATTTTGTAATCTGTTATCCATTTGTCAAATTTCTATTTGCGTTACCACCAAGTTCAGCATTTGCAACCCTAAAGTTGGGGTTGTTATCATTAGCTATCCACCAAATTTTATATGAAACTAGAATTCCTATAACACCTAAAAACAAGGACCACCCATCTAGTTTGAAAATATTTAAAATTATAGCACCAACAACTAAACCTAAGCCAAGCAGAGCTATAAATATTAAATTAAAAAAGACTGATATTAAGCCATCAATATTAAGCTGTCGTATTTTTCCTAAAAAATAATCAATACAGCCAGCAAAGAGCAAGCTTACAAAGTATGTAATTACATTAGAAGGGACATTATGGAATGTAACTTTCTTTTCTATTAATGCTTCTAAACCAATCGGTAACCAAATACCAATAGAACCAATTATAACTACAGCAATTAAAAAATATTTTGCTTTTATACTCATACTTGACTTACGCTTTAAACAATTCCCCAACCTTAAACTCTTTCAGGTTAGATACTAGTTGATATTTCTGAATTTTCTCCATGCTTGATTTTAGTTTCTGTCCGTCTTTATCACCTATGCCTAAAAACTTCTGCATCATTTTCAAGTTGGTTTTGTCTTTGATGTCGAACAAAAATGCGGTTTCACACATACTGCTAAAGTCAAACGATGGTTGATTAAATTCTTCAATTCCTTGCGAAAGCAAAACCACCGAAACGCCTTTAGAACGAATTTCACGAAGAATTTTTTCCAAAAGGTCTTGGCTCTTCTTCTCTTTGAAAATTACGTGTGCTTCGTCAATCAACAACACATATCGCATACCCTGATTTTTGCCTTCAATCGGGGCGTTGTCCATGTTCATAAAGGTGTTGTAGATGTAATTGATGATAAGGAAAACCGAAGTGAATCGAATGTTTCTTGGCAAGTCTCCACTTAAACTCATGTAGTAGTTTTTGTTTAAGAAACTGTTTTTCAAATCAACTTTTGTTTCAAACAAATCCAACTCGCTTAAACTTTGTAACACTTCTTTTAATGTGCTTGCTTTGTCTCCGTCTATCTCAATAACTTTGTCGTAAATTTCTCTGAACGATGGATATTGACCGTTTTTCTTTGAAGCAAAAACTTCACGGGTTGCATCTTTCAATGTTTGCTGTTGGTTTTTACCAATATTGCTGTAACTGGTGATGATGTCAACAAACTTGCTGATGCCCATTATTTTGTTTTTTTCGTTCACATTGTCAATAAACGAAAGCGGATTGATAGGGAAGGGCTTGTAAGGTGCTTTGATTAACTCGGTTTTAGTTTTATTGAAAAACACGCTGTTTGCCTTTTCATCTTCGGCTGTGATACCTTTAAAATCAAGGAAAATAAAATTCACTTCTCCTTTGGTTTCTGAAACAACCTGTTCAAGCAATCGGTTAGCGAAATACGTTTTTCCTGTTCCTGAATTTCCTGCAACTGCTATGTGTGCATTGTTGTGAATGGAAGTATCATTGAGATTGAAATAGATTTTTTCATCGTCAAATGAACTGCCAACCAAAATTCGGATTGCTCCTGTGAAATAATCTTTGTTTGAAATTCGGTTACGCCTTGTTTGCTCGTCAAAAATGATAGCATCATTGGTAACATCGTTTTCCTCTAACTTCTCAATTCCTCTTTCAATGTTTTCTAAAAGAAAATCAAGCCCTGAATAGTTTTTGTTTTCCTCAAACAGTTTGTTCATCAAGGTCAAGCCGTGGTCAATGTGCATTTTGATGTATTTGCCTATATCCTTATCGGATTTATACAAATTGTAGTGCTGGCAAATCATAGCGATATAGTAATCCCGATATTTTCCAAAGAGAATATCGTCTTTGTATTCCTTGCCCTTGCTGTCTTTCAAATCATTTTCAAGACTAAGTTTCACACCTTTTGAAAGTGAATAGGCAAATGCAATTCTTGAAACTACGTTTTCCGTTCCAAGATTCAGTCGTTTGGTTAGCTCCTGAACAACTGGTTTGTTCGCTTCGGATGTTCGTAGATTAATCAGCATTGTTATACATTCTATTGTAAGTTCTTAAAAAATTGTCAGGTTCAATAGTCATAAACTCACTCTTATCTTCATGCACATTGTGAATGAGGTAAGTTTGAGCAATATGTTTTGAAAGTATATTGAACTCTCTCTCGGTTAATTCTTTGTTGATGAGTGGGAAAATCACCACTTGTTCTGAAATATTAGGGTAGAAATATTTCACAATGTTTTCAGCGTGTTGCTCGTCAAATTTCTGCATTGGCGAATCAATGAAAACAGGGAACTGAATGTCGCTTTCCTCTACAAGTCCTCTGAGCAAAGCGGTTGCATACATTTGTTGTTCGCCCTTACTCAGTGATTCTTTTTTGATTTCTTCACCTCTTGCGTTTTTCAAAACAATGTCAATGTCCTCACCAATAATTTCAACCTCCACTTTTTTGATGAATCCTTTTTTGTGAAGCAAAGTGTTCAGTCCGCTTAAAATTTGTTCCTCAAGTGATTCTTTTTTCTTGGCTTTAAACTTGGTTATGAAGTCTTTCAGATTTTGAATATTTCTCGTGATGATGGCATCTTTTTCAAGGTTGTTTTCAGAAACTTTCAGTTTGCGTGAAAGTGTTTCAATCAATTTTCCTTTTTGAGTTTTTTCATTGGTAAATTCGCCAATTTCACGATTCAGTGAATCAATCGTTTCATCAATACGGATAATCTCTTTATCAAGTTCCTCTTTGTTTTTTCTATACTCGGCAATAATCGGGTCTTCCTGATTGGCTTCTGCATCTTTAATGCGTCTGCGGATTCCGTTTAATTCGTTTTTCGTCTGGTTGAAATCTCCGTTTATTCTCTTGAAAGATTCACGGAACGACAAACGAATGTTGCTAATTACTGCTTGCAATTCGTTTCTTTCTGAATCTGAAAATTCATGTATTACTTTGAAATCTTCTGGCAATGCTTCTGTGTCTGAAAAGAAATGTTTGCGAATTAATGTCTTAAAAGCATTTGCATAAAAGTCATGCACTTGGTGGTCTATCGCAAATTTGTCGGGTTTCGGAATGTTCAATAAATCGGTTAATATTTTATTGGTAACATCATTTACATTCTCATTTTTAAACTGTGCTGCCTTATGGTTTGCTTCGTTTTCAAGTTGGCGACTTACATCTAAAAACTTTTCGCCTGCAATTGCAAACGGAATAATGTCGTATGAATCTTTGAGTTCGTTTTGTAAATCGTTTTGGCGTTTGGTCAATTCGTCTTCTTGGTCACGTAATCTTTGCAGTTCTTCAACGGTAATTAAACTTCCTGCCTTGATTAGTTTCTCTTGAATGTCTCGGGAATCCTTATTCTTTTCGTTTCTCTTTTCCCGAAGTTCACCAATCTTTTTATGGTTCTCTTCAATTTTAATTTCGCAAGTTTCTACCTCTGCTTCTAATTGTTTTAACTGACCTTTTTCGCTTGCACTTGCTGAATCTTGGCGAAGTTTGAGTTGTAAGTTTTCTAACTCATTTTTTATGTCCTCATATTTCTTGATGCCCAAAACTTCTGAATAAGCACGGCTTAAATTTTTGCGTTGTTCGGCTGTGTTTACTTCGGCTAAACTCACAATCTTTTCAGCATCGAAGAAGAAAAATTTTGCAATCTCAATCGGCATGATGAACTCACGAATGAAAATTTCTTGCCCTACTTCTTTTGCTAATTCACTTGGATAGCCGTCAATCAGAACTTCTACTTCTTCAGCAACACTGGTTTTGGCGTTGTAGCTTCTTTTAACTACAATTTCTTTGCAAGGAACTTCGGGAATATTTACATCAGTGAATGTGATGGAAACATGGAAGTTGTAATCTTCTTCTGCCTTTGCTAAACGGTTAAGTGAGTTTACAATGTATTTGCTGTAACCGCCTTGGTCAACAATTTCTTTTTTGTATAAGTCGTCAACCTCTTGCATGTTTTTTCCATACAAGCACCAAACCATTGACATCAAAAAAGTAGTTTTTCCAAAACCGTTTCTTCCACTAACTACAAAGATGTTTTTCTTACCCTCGCTGGTTAAGTCAATGGTATTTTCGCCTTTGTAGATGCGAAAGTTATACAGTTCAATTTCTTTTATAGTCATTGGTTATACTTTCTCAGGATTCTTTAATTCTTCAATAAACTGATTCAAGCGGTTGTCAATGTCTGACTGTAATCCTCTTTTGCGTATCATCAGTGTTTTGGTTTTTTGCAAAGCCAAAAGGTCTTGAATCAACTCAACATCTTTGGGTTCTTGCTTACATGATTTTTTCAGCAATTCCGCTTCCTGTTTAAATTTTTCTTCTTGTTTGCTCATATCAATTTGTGTTTTGAATATGCGATTATAAATTTGAGATACTTTGGTTTTGAAAAAACAATCTCTGAACCAATGGTATTGAATCAACACCATTTCTTGGTGCGTAATCAATTCAATTCCTTCGGTTGCTTGTATTGTTCGTTGTGCTTTTAAAATTCGTTTCAGAATTTCTACACGGGTTTCAAATTTGTAAGGTCCCCAAAGGTTTTCAGAAATTTCTCCGTTTCGTCTGCGTTTCTCTCTCCAAATTTCGGGGTTGTCTCTGGTTTCAATCAAAAAGTTTCTGATGTCTGCCAAAGGTTGCATCCATTCTTCACCATTGTCAATCAGTCCTTCCATTGATTTGTCTTTGTTTACAACGGTGCAAACCCAACAACCAAAACGGCTGTTTCCGCAACTTGGCGTTGAATCGTCAATTACCAAAGGGCAATCGCCACTGTTGGCGTTGCGGTAAAGTGTAACTAACTCTTTATGCGTTCCGCCCCAAGGTGGTGGAACTTGATTTAAGTATTGCCACAACTCGTTTGTGGTAACATCTTTAATTGGTGTGTAAACGTATGCGTTTGGCAATGGGTGTTTTCTTAAACGCTGTCCTTTTACTTCATGTCGTTTTATGGATGCTGCACGATTTGAACTTTCATCGCTTCTTGTTCCAAGAAGAATAATTGCTTCACCGTTTTCACTTATTTTTTCTGTTATCAATCTTGTTGTCGGATTGATTTTTAGTCTTTCTGTGCACCAACGATAAAATTTATTCGGTGCAGGATAACCCAATCCGATAAGACGAACCCAAAAACTGTCGTCAAGTTTTGGAGTTGTTTCTTCAACGATAATCGGAAAGTGGTTAAGGTTTGCTTCCTTCTGAATTCGTTTCAGTGTTTTGTTGATGAACTTTACAATTCGTGGATTTTCGACTAAAGTGTCATTACAAACAACATAAATTTGCCTTGTCAGCAAAGCAGGTTCAATTTTTTTTAGTGCATTCCAAACGACTTGTAAAAGCATGGTGGAATCTTTTCCACCACTAAAACCTATTATCCAAGGTCTTGTTGGGTTCTCGTCATAGAGATACTGGTCTATAATTTCGTTTTCTAAATGCTGTATGTTTAATGACATAGTAGTTTCGCTTTCCTCCTGTTATTTTTTCATTTTGTATTAAAGTTTCTCTAATTTTTTAACTCGCAAAGTAACAATTTTAACCGATATGTAAGTTCGATTTCTCGCTGAAAATTGCCTACTGCTCTGAATCCTGCACGAAATAAAGCGTTGGCAAAAATTGCACTCTTTTGGTGGCTGCTTTGCGTGGGCTTTGAGGGTGGGGCAGCCACCAAATGTGTGCAATGCGGGCAGCCATAGAAATTCATTTTTTTGTGCGGTGGGGTGTTTTAATTTTTTTATTGCGTTGGCTTGTGTGTCTGCCTGTCAAGCTGATGTGTCCCGAAGTCGAGTTGCTGTTATGTATGTGTCCACCTGTCAAAATTGTTTGTCGAGTTACTTAGTTTAATTTTTTAGTTGCCTGTTTCATGGTTGCGATGTTGTCAAATACGCTTTCTGCTAACGTTTTGCAGCTTGGCGAAGTGGCGGAAATCGAAGCACAAATGTTCAGTTTTGCACAAAAGTTCAATCGAAGAACTGCCGTTGAATTTAGCACTATACCCGCCATTTTGCCAAACTGCCTGTTACCTGCTGTGTTGGTTATTTTCACGGCTGAAACTCACGGTCGCCACACTGCCAAAGTAAAAACGCATATTCCTTTGCCATTTGTACAAAACGTTCGTCCATTGTACTTCCTCCGAAATGTCCTGCACTGTAATCTACATACAAGAAAGTCGGATTTTGTGAGCCGTTTTCATTTTGCATTTTAGCAGCAAATTTTGCAGGAATGAAACTCGCAACACGAGGGTCGTTGAAACCTGTTGTAATGAGTTGTGCTGGATATTTCACACCTTTTTCAATATGCTGAAAAGCGTCCATTTCCAATAATCCTTTAAATTCTTCTTCGATTTCTACTGTTCCAAATTCGGGAACGTTTACAGGACCATTTGGCGAAAATTCTCCTCTCAAAGCATTTAAGCAACCCACTTTGGGAATGGCAACTTTATATAAATCGGGGCGTTCGGTAATGGCTCTTCCGATTAAAATTCCACCTGCACTTGCTCCTGAAATTCCGAATTTGTCAGACGAAGTGTATTTATTTTTGATGAGCCATTCCGCACAGGCGTTAAAATCTTTCCAAGTGTTTGGTTTGGTTGTCTTTTTTCCTGCCAAATACCATTCATTTCCTTTTTCTCCGCCTCCTCGAATGTGTGAATATGCCAATATAACACCACGATTGAGCAAAGGCAACGCATAGTCATCAAAATATGGAGTATAAGCATTCATTCCATAACTTCCATAACCTTGCATAAAAGTGATATTGCTGCCGTCTTTTTTCAGTTTGGATTTGTCGTAAACAATGCTCAAAGGAACAAGGGTTCCGTCCCAAGACGGAATTTCTACTTCCTCATACACAATATTTTCTAAATTGGGATACTTGTATTTTAAATGCAAAATCCCGTCAGAAAACTTCTTGGTAGCGACATTATAACTGTAAAAATTATACGGAATTGTCCAACCTAAATTTACCAAAACTACTTCGTTATCTTCATTTGACCAGCTCATTGTGGAAATATTCCCTTTGAGTGGAACTTTGATTTCGGAAATTTTTCCTGTTTTAAATTCGTATTGGTATGTTTTTGTGATCAATTCGTTTTTACTTTTATTGAAAATCAAATAATCTTTGGTTTCTGTAAAAGCATCGTATGAAAGCTGCCATTCATTGTTACCTTCCACAATAGTTTTAGCATTTTTTAAATCTGGATTGTCAAGAGAAGTTTTGATGAGTTTGAATTTTGGGCTTCCTTTGGTGGTAAGGAAATAAATATCCGTTCCTTTCACAAAAAAATTCCTAACCTCATCTTCTTTGGTTGTCAAAGGTTTCCAATGGATTTTTTCCGATTTTAGTTCAGACCTTTTGGCATAATACAAAGTCTGGTTGTTTTCTACCGTATATAATCCTAAAATCATATAAGGCGAATTTTTAAAATCGGAAATTGAAGGCATCTCTTTCGGAGAAATATTAAGTTCAGGATTATTTTTTGAACTTACAATGACAAGGTCTTTTTCCGCAGGTGTTCCCAAAACGTGCAGTTTGAAAGGTAAATTCAGTTTTTGCTCTTGGTCGTGAACATCATAACCTTTGAATTGCATATAATACAAATCCGTATTGCTTCCTTCTGCAAAATTTCCATCGCAATGCGGAATAACATCAGGTAAAAATTTTCCTGTCGCTACATCTAAAATGCGAACATCTCCGATTTCACTTCCTGCTTCACTTAAATTCATTGCAATTTTACTTCCGTCATCGCTAACACTCGTATAGTAATCATACGTTTTACCTTCCACAAATTTTTGTGGGTCAAAGAGCAAAATTTCTTTTCCGTTTTCGCCTTGTCTGTAATACAGTTTTGCTTTTTGTTCATCAGGAAGTCTTTTTTTGTAAAAATATTTACCACCGGCTTTTGCAACAGGTGTATAGTTTACAGGAATTAACTTGTCCAGTGCTTTTAATTCGCTAATCAGTTTGTCCTGACCGGGAATTTTTGCAAGTTGCGAGTTGGTGTACTCCGCTTGGGTTTTAAACCATTTTTCCACTTCGGGATTTTTCAAATCTTCCAACCAACGATATTGGTCGGTAATGGCTTTTCCGAAATAGGTATCAGATACTTCTACGGTTTTAGTAGTTGGGTAAGCAAATTGAGAAAATGCAGATTGTCCCAATGCAATTGTTGTCAGTAATAAAAATATTTTTTTCATATCGTTCTTTTTTTTGACGGACGGTTGTTTTAACATAGCAGGTAACAATTGTATTTACGCCATATGGCGTAAATTTTCCGTATAAAAGTACTACTTT